>Ga0307515_10006160_pt1 | contig 24108 bp, 19 predicted proteins | sample 17_EM_MG_FD_194513 | JGI IMG/M metagenome (GOLD analysis project Ga0307515, IMG submission 194513) | Populus trichocarpa ectomycorrhiza microbial communities from riparian zone in the Pacific Northwest, United States - 17_EM | ecosystem: Host-associated > Plants > Roots > Unclassified | place... | reverse complement strand
TTTTCTATTGATAATATAGGGATTTTTCGTAAATTGTACTCAAACCAAAAGAGATGCCATTTAAAGTTAGGGTGGCGCTGGACAATCTTTGGATAATCTTCCCAACGAAGTTTTGAATTGTTTGTAATTTACTTGCTAGATGTTTTGCGTGTAGGGTTAGTCACGACTATATATTCATTTATAAAAATTAAAAAAATTTATGGTGTTCAAGTTGTAACTAATAATATTTTATTAGTTATTCACTTCAAAAATAATATATAAATAAAAAAAAATTTAAATAAAAATATTCTTATTACCTCTAATGAGCCATGAATTTAATTTTTTTTCTACATTTTATGTCTGTCTTTTTCTTTGAAGTATAATTATAACTTGAACACAGTAAGATTTTTTACATATTCTTTTGAAATACATGGATTAACAATCCAAAATATTTTGAAAATTTGATAGAAACCTCCTTAGTATTTAAAAAGAATAGAACTATCTTATGACTATTTTTATAACTTTACCTTATATATATAATCTCTTCGTACTCTTGGCTGGCTTTATACTTTCATGGTGTCTAAAAAGAATAAATAATCATAATCTCTCTTAATTATTTTAAGTGTTAGCTAGTGACTACACAGTTGGTATCCCACATTCTAAAATCAAGTTACTTGTTATAATCACACACAATTTCTAATTAAGATGTCCCCGAGGAGCGTAGCGTGATGACAAAAACCTTGAGATCTGCACAGCAGGTCTCGAGTTTGAGTCAGGGCGTGCACCTCTTGTAAGAGTCTGGGACAGCCGGGGTTTTACTAGCTCATCTGAGCCCATAAAATACGTTTTCCGGAGGGTGGAGTTTTCTCGAATCCAAAAAAAAAATTCTAATTAAGATATTTACAATTAGTTTGAATTAGGACTGCTTTAGGCAATTAAATTAAGCTCAAGAATCTTGGCTGAAAGGATAACGACATCTCAAAATGTGACACACTTCGATCGATCGCTCACAATAATGAAAGGAAAAGACAAAACAACATTGCATGTAAGCACATCGGAACCACTTTGAAGAGATCAGTAACACGAATTAATTGAGCTTATCGAGATGCTAAGTTAAATTAACAATATTATATACTTCCTCCAATCGGCAAGCATCTAAACTATGTGAAGGGCTAATGAAGAACAGGGTCACTTAACTTTTTAGCAGGGAAATCATGGCTTCTCATCATTTGTCATCTATCAAGACAACTACTTTAGACACGTTAGAAGCGCAAAACGTTAAAGTGAACCAATTAAGCGACAAAACCTAATGTTTTAGTAAAATATTTAATGATGTACAAGAGAATTATCAGACTGAAACGTGCTTATAATTAAGCATGGCTCCACCGACCAGTACTGACGTAACCTTAAGCTCTTGCTTTCTTATATGCATGAACTTTCATTAGCTTTATCCTTTGTCTCCGTGAGCAAACAATCTCCATTGCCCCTTTCTTTCTTTAATATAGAGGCTTTGTTTTTTATTTTCCACGTCCAATGATAGAACTTGAACGGCTACAAAATGTTGGCTTGCAAAGCCTGAGATAGCATGCTGATTAGAAGCGGCTACTTTATTAAAAAGAAGATCTTTAACTGTTACGCATGCACGGGCCGTGCCCACTTGCCAAACAAAGCGGCGGGCCAGATTCAGATCATCCAAAGCCCAGAAATGGTTGCGTCATTTTTTTACTTTTTCTATTTCCAATCACAAAGATGGCCACAAAACGACAGTGGTTAACGGAAACGACAAAAGGTGAGGAAACTTCTTTTCCCTCCCCTTTTTTTTTTCTTTCTTTTTAATTTATTAGTGTAATCACCCACGTAAGCCGCGTGAGATCTGACGTGGGCACGGTCCCAAATCCCAAAGCATAAGCATGAATTAGGGTTCATAATGACAATGACATATGGGCTCTGGGATTGCATGGTAGGGGACCAGGTCTTAGATGGTGACAAGGTTTTGTGTATGCTTTCGGTTTCTCCGTGTCAAATCTTGCGGCTCTGCTTCATGCCTCATTAGACCACTCCTGCGGCTCTTCAAGTACAATCATGGTCCATCTTGAAAAAAATATGTGGTTCGTTGTCAAACATCTCTGAAATGTAATTTTATCTGCACATGGAGGTTTGGCCAAGGTGATCTCTTTTGATTCTTTCAGTCGTTTTCTAACCCTTGTTCGTACATGATTTAAGGAGATAGCCTGATTGGGCTCTTACTAGCTATGACTATAATACCTACATAGCTAGCTGATGGGACCATCTAATTAGTGGTGTGATTTTTAATTTAGTTTGTTCCAAATACTCTTGGTGTATACACACACACGTACAGCATGTATTTTTAATTTGAGTTTTGGAAAATATACTCGACCACCACCATGATATGAAGTTACTTTATCCTGGTCTCGAGAAATTATGAATGGCATAAAAGCTCCGAGCTTATCCATCGAGAAAAGAACTTAGTCGGGCTAGATATTGGAATGAATAATGGGATAGATAGCGAGCAATACCCTGAAGCGATGATCATATCTTATTGCATGGTTTTAAGGCTTGAATAATACGTGATCGAGTAAGAGATTTTCCTGTGTCAAACAGCATGAGTGATCAGATGTATGTTCTAATTGTTTTGGCTACGTACTTTGCCTCATCAAAGCATGTATACGAGAATCTTTTGAAGTTTTGGTCAATGAGATATATAGATTTCTGGAGGCTGGCCGGTCACGGAGTGCTCGATCGGTCGAGTACTGGTATGTAGAATTTATGATCGACAAGGACAGAAGTCAAGTTCCCATCATCTGTACTGGCGAATCTTGTTCTTGCTCCTGAATGAAGATGCTTTAATAATGCTTGGAATCAGTTTCTAGCTAGTGCTTGCTAATTCTTTGATGATGAGTTCGGTGATCTTGCAACTTCTTTTAGTAAAGAAAGGAAAAAGAAAAGGATCCCCGCCACTCCTTTTTGTCCTGCTAGTCATTGTCAATGTATCTGACCTTATACATATTTTCTAATTTGATGTTTCTATTTTTATATTTTTACTTGAGTATGTATCTTTATTTTTTATTTCATTTGTTGTTGGGAATGTAGTTACGGTTGTTTTTTAAATTACTTTTTATTCTAAAATATATCAAAATAATTTTATTTTTATTTTTTAAAAATTATTTTTGACATCAACGCATCAAAATGATCTAAAAACACCAAAAAAATATTAATTTTAAACAAAAAAAATAAAATAAAATTTTAATTTTTTTTAAAATCGCTTTTGAAATGCAAAAACAAACAGAACCATATGTATCTGTCTTTATTTTTTAATTTCAATGAATGTACCTTTTTTTCATTAATTTTATGCCTTAAAATATTTTAAATTGTTGATAAAGTATTGATGATGTACTTAAATTTAACATGTTTAGGAATGAAATTTTTTTAGTTTTTTAACAGTGGATAATCACACGTTTACGTTAATATTCTCTTCTAAGGAGTTCATGAAGTTGATGGTTAGTGATAGAAGACCTAACACATGTAAAATAATTTTTTTATGAGATTTAAAGACCATCTAATGATAAGATCAGTGACTTTTAATAAGATATTGAAATAGATAGGAGAATGAGCTCTAAATTTTAAGAACAAGAGTGTTTGTTCTTGTTTGTATATTATAAATGTTATGAGAATAAGAGCATGAATACTTAGATAATAGAAAAATATATACCATTTACTTGGATAGTTTAGTGGGGTATATGTAGCCTCTAAACCTTGTCATATTTGCTTAAATAAAGGGGTTAGGGTGTCATTTCTTCCTAATAACATTAATGAAGTATAATTATCTCTTACACAATATTAATAAATGATAGATATTCTTACACATATTAAAGATGTTCATGGATCGGGTTGGTATCCATAATTGTATCTAACCCAACTTCTGATATTTTACAAATTATAGACCCGACCCATTCAAAAAAAAAATTGAACCCAAACAGTTTGGATATATTGGGTTGAACTAAATTTTGTGTGGATATTACATACATTATTGGGTTTTGCATATAAATCCCCTTATTCATCGATGATTCTAAAAAAATACACTTTTAAAAGCATATAATTATTTGTCTGATATTGCAATATGTATTATAGTATCTCAAACATATAGTTAGCACTAAACATAAAAAAGATATTGAAAAGATAAAAAAAAATTGATACATATTAAAAAAAAATGAAGAGAGAGAAGGACAAAAAAAATATTCATATTGAGTGTTAAGGTTACTCATTAACTAAATGGGTTATATGAGGTCGGGTCGGGTTAGGCAGTTTTTAAAAATCTCAACTCACATCTGACCCGTAATATCTATTTATTTAGTTTTTTGACCTAGTATTATTTATACTATCCATATTAACCAACTTTGATGGGTTGGGTTAAATTAAATAATGCAAATATTACATATGACTTGTTTTTTTGAACACTCCTACACAATATTAATATTGATGAAAATATGATAAACCCTTAAAAATTCTTTATACACATAAGGATGTAAGGAGATGATTATTCTTGACTTTTAATATTTTATGTTAAAAGTCATAAGAATAAATAAATAAAGCATCGTGACCCGACATGGGGCCTATAATGATTGTCAGTTCCACATGCATTTGGACTTGGAATGATCGCAAGTCCAAGGATGTTGAGTCAGACAGTTTATCAAACCTACATGTACTTAGGTTCAGTGCGTAGTTAAACCTAAAGATGTTGAGTATAGCTGAACCTAATAATATTGGGTCTTGAAGCAAATCAGACCTACATGTACTTGGACTCAACGCATAAATAAACCCTAAAAATATTTGGCTTGAAAGTAAGTTAAACTCGTGTCATCTGGACTTGATATTGTGTCAAGGTTAGGTATGATAAGTTATTACCTTGTCTTTGATCCTTTTACATATGAGCTTAAGCAAAATAATAATATTTATAAAATATATTGATCCATCAAGTATACAAGTCATCTTGTTTTGGGATCATTGTTTAGGAAATTGAAAAAAAAATGAAAAGAAAAGTGAAAAAAACATGAATATAAAATTTGAAAATAATTGAAAAAATAGAAAAGATTATTTTTTTATGTTAAAGGTGTGTTTTTTTCTTAAAGAAAACCTAAAATCCTTAATCCAATAATAACAATAAAAAAGAGAAAGGGGGTAACTATAATATTTTAGGGGGAGGGAATTCTCCTTTTTATTATTATTTTTTATCCCCATGTTTTGGGATTTCAAACAATCCAAAAAAAAATCCCTTCTGAAACACAGTTTACATTTTCATTATTTTCTTTGTTTTATTTTCAAATTTTGACTAAGAATTTCAAGTATTTAATTAACAAACACATCATCACTGATAAAAATATTTTAATAGAGACACTTAACTGAAAAAAGAGTAGAGTTACAAAATTAAAATAGAAAAAATAAAAACACTTGATTAGAGAATATAGACAACTATTTTTATTATTATTATTGGGTTAATCTATCTATTTATTACGATTTGGAAGAAGAGATTTTAACTTAATAGGGCGGTGCATGTCTGACCTGGGCTTTTCGTGCGACGTTATGCGTTTGAATCAGGAAATGAAGGCCTGGAGTTATTCCGTTGAAGCCTATTTTGCTACTACCCTTATGGGCCTAGAAACTTCTGCGGCTTTTCAAACTTAAGCAGGGATCCAACTTAAAAGTTCAAACGAAAGGTGAAAGCATTGTTATAAAACCTATACAAGCACAACAGGTGGATCAAGGACCCGGATGACTCAGTCTCAGGGTATAAATCCCGATTGTTTTGTGAAAAATCCAGTCAAAAACTTTGATAATTTTTTTTTAAAAAAAATTCTCTGGTCAAAGTGATTTCGTTTTCATTCTTTTTTAAAAATATTCATCAACTTACCTCCCGACCCGTGATCCAGGTCTTTTCTTGAGTTGACCCCGTGTTGGGTCTTACAAATAATGGAATCATGCATATGATGTTCTAAGATCTATTAAAATTTGATCTGAAATCAGCTAAAGACCAGCACATCTAAGGTTTTTTCAGTTCAAAATATATTTGTTGGTGTGAAAGAAAAGAAGAATAACATAAGGGCAAAAAAAATGGTTCAAGAGGGTCGATACGGGCCCAATAGCAAGGCCGGTCAACTGGTATTGTACAACGAAGAGCTGGCCCAATACCAGCTCTTGACAGTTTGCAAGCAATCTTCTTAATGCATGGGCAAATACACCAATCGTTAAGACTAAAGTGTTTACACTTTAGTCCATTCGAACAAGTCCAAAAATTGCATGATCAAAACCATCATAAATTCATCGTCTTTTCTTCTTTCATCTCTCTCCAAGAACAGCCGGTGTTTGAAGAGAAATCCTGAGATCACTATAAAAAGTCACAAGATGGCTTTATTGTGTTTTTGAAGTGAATTCATCAAATTAAGGTCCTACTTGAGATGCACATGACATTTTGGAAAAGATTTTTGCTTAAATTTAATATTTTTTTAATGTTTTTAGATTGGTTTGATATGTTAATATAAAAAAAATAAAAAAAATAAAAAAAAATTATTTTAATGTATTTCTAAATAAAAAACACTTTAAAAACCACTATCACACTCTCAAATATTCTCATAATACTGTTTCTCTGTTTTTGAAAGAAAATGTCATCTATAGATCTTTTTTGTTTGGCAGTGTGGTTGCGGTTGCTTTTCAAATAACTTTTCATGCTAAAATGCATACTAATGATATTTTTTTATTTTTTAAAAATTATTTTTAACATCAGCATATTAAAATGATTTAAAAACATATTAATTTGAAATTAATAAAAAAATAAAATAAATTTAATTTTTTTCAAAAATATTTTTAAATTAAAAAAACAAAAAGACCGTCAGTATCGATAAATGACACCATAAACAATACCTTGCACATTCACGGTGTTTGTCATCGGTTCTACCAGCAGGCCAACCCCATTTACCATCATGGATCATATCTGCAACACAAGCATCTAAATGGTAGTCATGAGAATGTTAAGTAATCTAATGTTTTTTCTTCATTATGCAACACGGTGTCATTAAAAAAATTCTTCTTTAAGAAACAATTACTGGAAGAAAAAAATATTGAAAATTACAGCTAAGAAGCGTTCCTTTTTATAACATAAATATATTAAAAATATAACGTTTTAAATTAACATTTTACATTGGCTTTGCATTTGAAAGACATTGGTTTCCATACGCATGAAAGGCATATGCAACGCCTTTGCCAAAAAATAACTAATGGCTTAAAAAATGCCATTAATTTGGATAAGTTAAAGGATAAATTAACAAGGATAACTCCGCTCATACATAAGGATGAAATTCACAAAATAATACAAATTCAGGGTCATTGTCATTAACCACCGTGCAACCAAAAGCTTTGTAACCAAAAAAAGAAACCAGCTTTCATCCCAGCTCCCTTGCTCCTGGTCTGCGTTCCAGGCTCCAGCATACGTTATTGACTGGCTCTATCAGTAGTGGTTGGGGCTTCTTGCTCCTTCCCTGGACTCATTGTCTGCACATTTGATGATGGATCCATAATGTCATCATCATCAGTTTCTTTTTTCTGCTTCTGTGCATTTTGGGATTCATCCTTTGGCTCTTCGGCAATTTGGTCATCAGCAACCAAATCTCGTTGTTGCTCAGTGGCATCACTCTCTTCACTACACTCTTCTGAATTGTTGTCCAGTTTTTCCTGCTCAGCTTGTTGTTGTAGTGATTCTATGACACCCATCAACTCCCGATTCACCTGTCAAGAAAACTTCCAATGTTCTCAAAGGAGATTTCATGACTCCCACTAAATCTTTTAGAAAACAAAATTGAAAAATGAAACAAAACAAAGAATCCCTGCAGTTTTGCCACAAGAATGCTGTTTCATGTCAAAATGCATGTAATTGACGCACGTGGTACCTGTGGGTTCTGAAGAAAGTCAGCTATGTCAATAGTACATGATGGACATTTCATAACATTCTTTTGCGCTCTTAATGTCCGTCTTCCTTGACCTCTTTGTCTAGTGAGACTTTGGCCAGCAAAGGCACCCTCAAGACATGCTTTGCAGAAATTATGGGCACATGGGGTAGTGATTGGATTGGCCATCACCTTCCGGCAAATTTGACAACTAAACTCTGCTTGATGAACAACCAGAAGCAAAAGAAACTTCCATGAATCCATTGATATTAGTCATGACCATGGTCAAAATGCATTCCATAGAAACTGCATATTTAGAAGAGTGGACATCGAAGGCTTCAAGTTGAAATTGATTAAATACCATACCTTTCAGAAGTTTTTCTCTAACAGATATATTTGCTTTTTGTCGCTTGATTATCCTAATCACTTTGCCATCTTCTGGACCTACACTATCAGCAACTCTTTTTTTACTGGCTGGAGGTGGCTTTTTCCACATCCAGCAACTTTTTTCATCCTGAGAAGCAAATGTTAACATCTTAGGACACTTTAAAATGAATGACTCATTGCCACAATGAACCATTGAAGTGAAAGAGTTTGAACTCACCTCATAGTCCCAGGAAGGGGACCCCTTCCTTTCAGTTATATCAATTGCATTCTTTAATTCCTTGATGACAGGCAGAGGCCTCGGACGGTCCCCTTGAACATCACTGCAATTTGATTTCCATCAAGTCAAGTCATAGAAAGGGAGGGAGGGAGACAGGAAGGAGGGAAGGAAGCAGAACATACCTCGTCCATGGAGCAGGCTCGTTGTCGCATCTGACAAAGAGATACCTGCAAACTTTAAAGCCCTACAATGAAGGGTGGTAGTTAGCAAACACATTTAACAAGTATACAGTCCATGATTTCCCTTTGATGCATTGCAAGATTGTCTCTGGAAATTTACCTGTATTCCATTCTTACGCCAACACTTCTCAATTCTATAAACCCCATCATAACGCACACCTGTTTCTGGAGCATATGATGATCGCTTCTCTTTGTGAGACCTGCTAGCAAACAGAGAAGGTTCACATTGACATTCAAATAGGAAAAGAAAAGAAAACATCCTCAGATAACCTACACAATTCATGACAGAAAAAAGAAGATTTATCAAAGCATCCAGAAAGACATCACAAATAGCAAAGACCAATTAATAAAAAATGTCCCAGAAGGGATGGGAGGGCTACATATGGAAACCAAGCAAACAATGCTAACAGATCTCTAAGCATTAGACAGAACTATCAATGACAAATTTTAACAGAACAAGAGTTTCTCATGTCATGTGGTAGGATGTTTCATTCCCAATTACAAAATCTGCAACTCCACATCACTGTCACTAATCAGTTCAGCAATTAATGTGACAGAAAATATAAGGCCCCATGAAAGGTAACAAGATGCAATGCACACTAATGGGTCATCAGATCATTTCTTAGCACAACTCACCTAACCACTCTTACAGGATAGCCCTTTAGGCAGCTTAATCGTAGTGCCTCGTTCATCTTGTCAAACTTTTGGTCAAAGGACTGGTCCTTGTTTGTGCGTTTATTGCCGCTCAGGTCCCTTCCTCCACTGTCAACCACAAATTAAAATTAAACATCAAATTTGGAAAAGAAAAAAACAAATGCAATATCTAAAATTCAAGCAACAACTACATTTGACATTGCTCATAAATTTCAAACCATATCAGTGCTTTAGCATGCCAAATATAACAGAGCACCACAGTCCATTCCTTCATGCCATACTTGAAGTACATTCATTGAGTATTTAAGGTTAGATCAATCCAAATTAAAAAACTTATTCAGTCTGGCATTTTTTTAAGCAAAAACAAGTCCATTCAACTTTAACAATGAATGAACCACAACTCATGACTAGTGAAAAGCAAACCAATAATGCAGTAAAAAAAAGGACATGAGAACTAATGCAGAGACGCAGACAGCATACCTCCCAGTGTAAAGAAACCATTCACCATGGTCCTCGTCATCAATATAACCTCCAGAAAGAGCCACCGATTGCGCGCCATAAGTAGACTGACCAGCAATTCCTGCAACATGGGGGAGATGGGCACCCCATTGCCTGCATGCCAGCCTATCCTCCCATATCTCTCCCACCAAAACACCCATATTTCTTTCTGGGTCGTTCTCTGCAGGGATTGGCCCAAAGTGATCAGGAGCAACTGTGACAAAGATCTTCCCACTACAAGCATTAGCCTTGCCAGCTTTCTTTGCCCGCTCTGTTGTGTATGCTTTGTCTGGCCTGTTTTGGTTGTGGACAAAATGATATACCTTCGCAGCACCCCCAGCATTGCTGGATCTTGACATCCTTGCCATACGTATGGCAATAACAAGTGTAGAATTGATACGAGGCTGGCTTGCTATCTTGGGTGGGATTTGTACACGGCAATATGCACATGTACGTTTCCCTTGTCCAATCCATCTCTGGAAGCACTTCAAGCAAAAGTTATGACCGCATGGAGTCTGAAACAAGAGAAAAAAAAATATAAGAAATCATGAACATTTTCCAATCCAAGCGCAATGACTAGAGCAACTAAACCAAAAATATACCAAGCACCAGCCTTCAAGAAAATGGTATTGAAAACCCACAAGAAAAAATTTCCCCATTTTGGGTTTTTCTTACTGGTTTCTAACAATCTAAATTGAATCTTCAGCTTCTCCTGGATAATTAATACTAACAATATTTAAAATCCAAGTTTTTTTTCCCATGAAAACAACTAAGGCTCCATAGTTAGTCGCCTGCCACTTCAAATCCAAAAAAAATAAGACTCCTTAGTTAATATCTAGAGACTATTCACAGCAATTGAACTTAATCCAAAAGGCCAAAAAAAAGTTAAAGCTAGAGACAGATACTTTATAGATATTCATAGCAATCTTTTTTCTTTATTTGATCACCGTTGAAAACGACTCTGTTTTCACCTTTTTAACATCCAAAAGAGGTAAAAACTTTATTTCAATAACACAACCAGCAACATCCAAGGACACCACCATCATCTTCTTTTCAAAAATCCCTCAAAACCTTTGCTAAGACAAGCAAACAAACATACAGATGGAAATTTTTTAAAAGAAAGTAAAATCAAGAACATGTCTGAAAATAAAAATCAAATGAGCAGTTATAAGATTTTTAATTTGTGAACAGATTTCACATACAGTAACCGGTATACCAAAACAAAAAAAAAACAAAAACATGTCTATAAAAATAAAAATCAAGCGAGCAATTATAAGATTTTAAATTTGTGAACAGATTTCACATACTGTAACCGGTCTATCAAGCATTTGCATGCAGAAAGAGCAAGTCAACTCCTTATCGAGTATATCAAGGACGTCATTCTTCTCTTTCTTTTCCTCGCCGTCCAATGAGGACGGACAAGCGGCGGCGCCACTCAACAGCTCCTGACGTTTCTTTGCCTTCTCCTGTTCAGTCAACGATTTGTCATCCTCGATCTTCCGAATCGACGCGATGAGATCACCGGAATCCTCCGATCTTCCGGAGGCGAAGGCGGAGGTGGACGGCGGATGAATCATGGAGCAGTCAGGGCACTCCCATTGCAGCGTATCAGATAGCGCCTGAGGGGGGGAGACGAGACACGTGGCGTGCCAGGGGGTGACACATGTTTTGCACGCGAGGGTCTCTTCACTTGGTGGCTTGTTTTTGCAGACCATGCAAATGCCGGCTCCGTCGCACGGGAGTTCCATTTTGTTAAAAGCGACGGCGGCGTACCTGAATGATTTTTTTTGTTTTCGGTTTCTTTTTTGACCTGGATTTTAATAGGGAGTTGGTGTTTGAGAGGAAGGGAGGAGAGTGGGTGGTGGGTGTTTATAAAAAGGTCAAAAGGTGGGGTCCAGGGGAGAGGGACGGAGCTCTCGGTTTTGGATTTTGGATTTGCAAATTTTGGGATTTTGTTTTGAATTTTGTACCTTCCCTCTTTGCTTTTTTTTTTCCCGCTCCTCGCTACATATTCCATGTATGTTCTTCTGTAGCTGATGCATGTATATGTACCTATGTATGGAAGTTATGATGGAGCAAATTTAACGAGATTTACAACCACCATTTCTAAAACATCTTAGATTTTCTTGCCTTTCTTGGATTTTTTTTATTTTTGTCTAAAATTCAACTTAAAAAATCAGGTTTTTCTTATCTATAATATAATAAAGGTGTTCATATTAACTTGGTCGGTAGGGGCGGAATCATGAGAGGCAAGCAGGGACACGGGCCTACAAAACATTTTTTTTTATTTACTATAGTATGATATTTTTATTTTAAATAAATAAGTTTTTTAAATAATATATCTTATTATATTAATTTTGGCCTACTCTGTCAAAAGCTATCAACTTCATCCCTGTTGGTTGTATTTAAATATAAAATAGTATGATATTTTTATTTTAAATAAATAAATTTTTTAAATAATATATTTTGTTATATTAATTTTGACATTTCCTGTTAAATGCTACCAGCTCCATCCCTGGTCGGTTTTTTATATTTGAATGTCATACAAAGCATGTATTTGTGGAATATAAAATTAGTTTGAATTGTAAATAGTAAATCTTAAAATGTGCAAAGTATGTGTTAGAAGTCTCGATTTTTCAAAATATCTTTAATTTATATAATAAATAAATTTAATTATATTATTTATGGGTTGAAAATTTTCAAAAGAGGTGACTTCACTGCGAAACAGCGGGTGTTGAAAGTATAAGCCCCCGTTTGGAGGGGTCGGACAAATTTTAAAATTAATTTTTGTGTGTAATTAATATTTTTATATTTTTATATTATTTTAATGTGCTGATATCAAAAATATTTATTAAAAAATATATATTTTATTTTGATATATTTATGAGTGAAAAACACTTTAAAAAGCAATTATTACCATATTCTTAAACACATTCTGAATTATTTAATAATTTAAAATTAATAGGAAAATTTACTATGTTTAATTAAATATCATGTTTATCAAAACAACTATATATCATTGTCTGGATTAAATGATTCGCTCATTTTTAGCTTGTTTGAGAGTTTTAAAATACTGTTATTAACAGGTAAAACATGTTCAAGAAAGTTTTCAAAATGACGGTTAGAATGAATATGAATTTTAGAATTCATTGACGATGGTTGGGACTTGGGACTTGTTATCAAAGGTTGTCTTGTATGGTTGCATAAAATTCACTTCAAATGGGTAGTTTTTCCTGTAAATAAAATTGAAATGTTAGGTATAAATCTAAAAGGTGTCGGTTTTTTTAATGTGTATGCGTGCATTGATTACTATTTCACACAATATCGTGGATGAACAGTGCAATTTTTTTAATTTTTTAATTTATTCCTCAAACTTCTTCTTGTTTTTGGTGATTTAGTTTTAATTAAAACTGATTAATTTTGATTTTCAATATAAGGGTGGGATTAAGAAAAGAGGGACCGAAATAAAAAAGATGTCGAACATGGATGATGTGCCATGAGTTTTTTAAAAAATACATTTTGGCTCTCGAATTTAAAAAATAACGTAAATTATACAATTTTGATATCTCAATATTTTTCAAATTTATTTTCTAGCACAAAAGTTTATTTTTATTATTTTTTATTTCCTAATTGAGAGAGGTCGTTGGATTTCAACAATAAAAAAAAAAAATGGATTATATTTGCATCAAATTATTCAAATTGACGAGGGGAGTTCATATTGTATATTTTGTTTTTTACCTTTAAAGTTTATGAAAAAATAGACATGAACCCAAATTGATTTTTGGTTTCTTGGAAGGTTTTTTGAGGTTATTGATAGGTTTATCACGGTTTCCAATGTCTTTTTTTGGACAAAAATTGGTTGAAAACTGGTTTTTTTGTCAAAAAAACTTAAACCCCGATTTTGCAGCGACCACAGTAACTAAAATTCAAGCAAATCAAACGATGCATTGTCTTTTTTAAAAAAAAAAATTGGATTGACGACATGTCATCCATCTCAATTACAACAAAAAAATAGGAGCCTATACGCAGGTCCAAATAAAATAAGTTAGGTGGGCTAGCCTGGCTTGCCAAGCTTAACAACGCATAACCTTTGCTCTCTTTTTTTTCTTAATTAATTTTTTATAATTTTGTTTAAATTAATGATTTTTTTATGTTGTTTTCTCTAAAAAAAATTAATTTGTATTTAGATTAGAACCTCTTATTTATTTCATTCAGTTTAAAGGGCCTCTTTCAAGTGACGATAGTTTTTTTAGTTAAGCATTTAAATTTGAAGAGTTTTTATGATTTATCTGTAAATTTTTTTATCTTTTGTACGGAAAAATTTTAGTTATGAAAATAAAAAATATATTTTTTTTCATATAATATTTCTAATATGTCCAGCATTGCATAATATTTTTTCTTCTTTTATTTTATTCAATCAATTTAATTTATATCCATATTTCTATTATCATTTGCCTGAATAAAAAATTATTTTAATAAACAAATTTAGCAAATATAACCGGGTAAATATCATCGTCTTTCGAAATTAAATATCTTAATCTATATTTATCTCTTGATTTTATATTTTTTATTTTCAGGTGTCGTTTATGATTTTTTATTTATTTATTAGCATGTGTGATTTTTGATTTATTTGATTACTTGTATTTATAAAAAAAATTATCTAACCTTAAATTTTTTTTAAACTACAAAAACATGTTGAAAAAACCTATATATATATATATATATATATATATATATATATATTTTATAAGAAATAAAAATATTTAACACGCACCAGAGCATGGTCATATAACTAGCTCATACTTATAACATGTATTCTAATTATTTTTTTTAAAAAAAAAACGTTTAAAGGTTATGCAAGCATGCAGTGGTCGATTATGAAATCAGCCAAGATTACAAAATCTCAAAACACACAGGGTATTTGTTGGAACCCTCGATTTTTTAAAAACATCTCTAATTTATTTAACAAAACATGAAAAATCAGATTTTTTTTGTTTAGTTGAAAATCTTAAAAGAGGGCGAGAAGACAATAAATATCTTATTTTTTTAAAGTATTTTTTGTGTTGAAATGTATTAAAATTATATTTTTTAATTTTTAAAAAATTATTTTTGTCATCAGTGCATTAAAATGATTTGAAAACACTAAAACATATTAATTTAAAGTAAATAAATTTTTTTTAATTTTTTTCAAAATTATTTTTGAAATACAAAAACAAACATTTAAGTCAATTGTTTTCAATTAAGCACTTTCTAATTATTTATCAAAAAAATTTACATTGCCGTCTATATTAAATGGCCTGCTCAATTTTCGTTCGTCTTGGAGTTTTAAAGCATGGTTATTGACATTTTACCTCAACTATGGAATTTAAAAATTGAATTGGTTTTGTATTTAAATTAATTAAGTTTTTGTTATTGAACAACGTTATTCTTTTTTCCATATTCTTGAAGGTCTCAAATAATTGTTTCTAACTAAGAAAAAAAAGAAGAGAAATCAACTTCGTTTCTTATTTTTTTATTATAATTTTTTTTATTAATACAAAATAACTTGATATTAATATTAATTTTTAAATAGGTGGCATTGTTGAAAAAAATTCTGACAACGACACAATGTTCATGACGAACCCATGTCAGTGCTATGCCCTTTAAAACCTAGATAGCTAAGACCTAGACCGCTAAAGAATTGTTTAGGTCTCGTTTATTTACTGAAATTTTTTTTAAAAAAAAGTAAATTTCAAAAAAAGTAAATTTTGAGAAAGTATTTTTTGATATTTGATGGTGTAATGAAAAATAAGTTGGAAAACACTTTCCAGTTTTTTGTCATGTCATGGAAAATGAGCTGAAAAATAACTTATTAATGTTTTATTTTTCTTAAGTTTATTAAAATAATGAGGAACAAATCTTACAAATTAAAAAATTAAATGAGAATGAAATTGAAAAAAAATATAATTTTATAAATTATCTCAAATAAAATAATTAATAATCAAAATAATAGAGATCAAATCTAAAAAATTAAAAAAAATAAAAGATGAAGAAATTAAAATAATAATAATTAACATTTCATAAATTATTTCAAATAAAATAAGTAACAATCAAAAGAATTAGGACCAAATTTGATAGATAAAAAATTTCAATAAAAAAATGATAATGATAAAGCAAATAGCAATTATAAAAACAAGGACCAAAGTTAATATAAAAATTAAATTTTAAGAGATGAAATTGAAAAATAAATATTCAAAACAAATTATATATAGAAATCAAAAGTTTGAAGATCAAATTTGATATAATCAGCAAATAATGATATTTTTAAATTTTTCACAACTTCCAGAAAGTGTTTTCCGCCCAAATTTTACAGGAAAACACTTTCCTGAAAACCAAGCAAAATTTTCTTTTGACTGGAAAGTGTTTTCCGTTGACCAACTTTTCTAATGGCAAACAAACACATGAAAGTTTGGAAAAGTGATTTCCTGGAAACCACTTTTCGGAAAACAAACACTTTCCTGGAAACCAAGCAAAATTTTTTGTTGACCGGAAAGTGTTTTCCGTTGACTAACTTTTCTAAAGGCAAACAAACACAGGAAAGTTTGGAAAATGATTTTCCGGAAATTACTTTCCGAGAAACAAATATGGTCTTAGTATTGTGATAAATATTATTTTTAAATTAAATTTTATTACGAAATATAGTAATATTGTTTTTAAAAAGTTAATATTAATATATTAAAACAATAAAATAAACACTGTAAAGCAAAACAAAAATAAAAAAAAATACAGCTAGGCCTCGCAAACAAATAAACAAACAGTGACAAAATATCCTTCAAGTTTTTTATGGGAGATACAGGAATCATTCTTACTTCTCTCATCTACTTGAAAATTGTTATTTTTTAATTCTTTCTCGCATGTTTATTTTTTTGTATTTTTTAACATCATCTTATATTATTCAATAGTTACAACTTGATTTAATAAAAAATAAAAAATAAATTAAAAAGAAAAGGGATTAAAACATTGTTTTTTACAACAGATTTAAACTCAGTTTTCACTATGCATTGTAACAGTGAAATTGTAATTTTATCTCACGCGGCATAAAAATTTACCCTAGTTGGTGATGATAGCTTTTAGTCTTTTTGTGATTCCGAGTGATGAGGATACCAAAATGTCATTGGAAATTTGAAACCATCAAAATTAGGCATGCACGCGGGGCATCATGCCCTTTTCAACTTTAAATGCATAGTTAAATTACTATAATATCTTTTAGGTTAAAAAATAGCGTTGGTCATGGGTTATTTTGTCATTTTTATTTTAGTGTTTTTTTTAAATTATTAGGTGAGATCCATAACATATTTGCATCTTAATATTTAATAAATATTAAAAAAAGATTGACATATGCATTGCACCAATGTGTGAAGGATTGTCGTGATTTTTTAACGTCAATGCCCGAAGATCAAAAGACAACTTCTGGGGCAACGATCGAATCCTTTTGACGGCCTCTTTGTGTGTGAATGGTGTGCTTGCTTTGAGCAAACCTCTATTCTGGTGCTGTAAGCTCTTTTTCCCCTCTTGTTCCTTCTCTTTTTTTACTTACCATGCATTTGAATTTGTTTAGTGATTTGTTTTTTTAATTTTATCACTGAAATTTTGTAAAGGTTTGATTTTTTTTTTAATTTTATTAATTAATCCTAATTTATCGCATGTTGTTTTTTTCACTTTAATCCTATTATGTATTTTTCACTATTTTTCAATTTCACATCTCAATTCAAATTTATGGTGCACTATATTTTCTCAATTTGATTCTTAATCTTCTGGTTTGTTTTGTTATTTTGTTAAGGTTTTTTTCTTTATGATCCCACCTTTCAATTGGTTTTTTTTTGTGCTCCTTTTAATTTATTTTTTATTTTAATTTTTATCATCAACCTTTAATATTTGATTTATTGAGAATTTTGTTTCATAATTTTTTCATATATGATGCTCCTATCCTAATGACCTATGCACAAGTTTAAAAAATTAACGCAGGTCGACATATTTTTTTTAGCTTATTTCTTTTTTCATCCTCATTATTCAACATAATTATTATTTTTAAAAAATTAGCTTTGTAATTTTTTTCAATTTCATATCAGGTTACTCCAATGTCATGGCATGGACTATGAGTTTCACGGGTTAATCCGGGTTTGGCTTGCTTTTTATTTTTCAGGTTACATATTTTTCATACTATCTTCACTTGACTTGAATTGATTTTTTTTTTTGTTAATTTCTATCCAATTTCATACCTTCAACTAATTTTTTCTTGGAGTTATTATGGATGTTATTTTATTTTAATATCATTATGATGTTATCTAATTAAAATAAAATTACTCTACTATAAGCGAACGAAACTATAACCCAGTTCTTTAGTTTTTTTTTTCTCTTTTTAAATCATGTTTACATCACCTAATCAACATTTTTTCTTAAAAAAAAAATACGAACCCGTTGGCTCAAGTCTTAGTTTTTTTCCATCCATGACTGAATGGATGAAAGATTGGCAAACAGGCAACAGATTCCGTGGGCCACCATTTAAATATTAATTGTTGGACTGGGCTTGAAAGAAACACACACCTCCACCTCCAAAGTCCAACCACATAGTAATTATTCGACAATCCACAGCAAAACCTAGAATAGGTTTTGCATTAACCAGCATAACAAACACCCCTCGTTAAAAACCACTGAACTAATAATAAAATCCCCCTTTAAACCCTAGTGACATCAAAAAACACAAGAACCTCTCCCTCTCACCAATCTCGCATGCGCATTCTCATTTCTCTGGTTTCCTCGTCAACTCTAATCGATTTACTCTCTTTCTCTCGCCGCCTACACACCAAAATATCCCCCTTCTCAACCCTAATCCACCACAAACCTTCACCAGCCATGGCCGCCTCCGAGGACTCGCTTCGACGCGCTCTCGCCGAGAAACAATCCTCGATCGAATCTCAAGGCAACACTGTCCGCGCACTCAAAGCCTCTAATGCTGAAAAGGCTACCGTCGACGAGGCAATTGAAAAATTGAACGCGTTGAAACTAGACAAGTCCGTGATGGAGAAACAACTTCAAGCTGCCGTTAATGGTAACGGTCCTGATGGTTCTGTTAATAAGGAAGCATTCCGTCAAGCTGTGGTAAATACACTTGAACGGAGGTTGTTTTATATCCCTTCTTTTAAGATTTATCGTGGTGTCGCTGGGCTTTATGATTATGGGCCTCCTGGTTGCGCCGTCAAGTCTAATGTTCTTTCTTTTTGGCGCCAGGTAAAGATGATTGATCGCTCTGTCACTGTCTTGCTTTGATTGTTGAAAACTGAATCGACCAATGTTGGATTTTAGATTACAGCAAATAATTGCAATGCAATTAGGCCTAGAAGGTTAAATTTTGATTTGATTTTTTTTTATTGATTTCCAAGCGAAGGTAAAACGACCCAATTGGAGTAAAAGGTTAAATGAATTAGAATATTTGGCATTTCCGTAGTGCTAACAGGAATTTCGGTGATGTTTGCCAGCATTTTGTTCTTGAGGAGAATATGTTGGAGGTTGATTGCCCATGTGTGACGCCTGAGGTTGTCCTTAAAGCATCTGGTCACGTGGATAAATTCACGGACCTTATGGTTAAGGATGAAAAAACTGGGACTTGCTATCGTGCGGATCACTTGCTTAAGGACTTTTGTAATGAGAAGATTCAGAAAGATCTTAGCATAAGTGCAGAGAAGGCTGCAGAACTGAAACATGTACTTGCTATCCTGGATGATCTCTCTGCTGAAGAGCTGGGGGCGAAGATCAAGGAGTATGGTATTACAGCACCAGACACGAAGAATCCACTTTCCGATCCTTATCCATTCAACTTGATGTTTCAAACATCAATCGGTCCTTCTGGTTTGAGCCCTGGGTGAGTGTTTTACATAAATTTGATTCTTTTTATGTAATTTCCATAATGATGATGTGCTGAATCTGCATTTTGAGTTTGCGGTATTTCAGTTTATATGCGGCATGGTAATTTGTTACTAGGTACTGAAACCATCTCCCACTTTTTCTGTTAAAGGTATATGCGCCCTGAAACAGCTCAGGGCATATTTGTTAATTTTAAGGATTTGTACTATTACAATGGGAACAAGCTCCCCTTTGCTGCTGCTCAAATTGGTCAGGCTTTCAGAAATGAGGTTTTAATTCTTTCCTTAGTCATATAATGCATGCGCAAGTTCTTTATGCAGTACTTGTTTTCAAATGCCAATAGCAATGCTGTTTTGAGCCAAGAATATTTCATAATATAGCCTTGTGTTTGTCGCAATTGTTTGTTTCACTGCTTTTGATGATGATGATGAAAGTTGTCTTGATGGTCTTGATTTCCTTGGCTGTTATGATGATTTTTCCTCACAGATCTGACTATATGCTTTCTCTCATGTATAGATTTCTCCCCGCCAAGGCCTTTTAAGAGTCCGTGAATTCACATTAGCAGAGATTGAGCACTTTGTCGATCCTGAGTACAAATCTCACCCAAAATACTCTGAAGTTGCAGATCTTGAATTCCTGATGTTCCCAAGAGAACTACAAATCTCTGCCCAGTCTGCAAAGAAAATTCAGCTTGGTGAAGCTGTTTCTAAGGTTAGTCTGGTGGTAATTTCTTTCAGTTACCATTTTGTCTTCCGCATCTACCTCTTTGTCACGATGGACCTGTTTCATCTAGGGAATTGTCAACAATGAAACTCTCGGCTATTTCATTGGGAGAGTGTATCTTTTCCTAACTCGTCTTGGTATAGACAAAGACCGATTGCGATTCCGGCAGCATCTTGCAAATGAAATGGCCCACTATGCCGCAGACTGTTGGGATGCTGAGATTGAGTCTTCATATGGTTGGATTGAGTGTGTTGGTATTGCAGATAGATCTGCATATGACTTGCATGCTCACTCGGTGAGAATCTCTCTGATACATACATGTCTAAATTTGCTTATTTATAAACTATTGTCACCTTAAACACAGCATGCATCATATGTGAAATTGTATCTGCTTGTGCTATCAAGAGACAGAACATGTACAGCAAGGAAGTGCTAATTATTTACCTGTTTTAATTTTTTAAAACTAAAAATGGTAAATAGTTATGAGCATTTTATTTCTTTGTCAGGAAAAAAGTGGAGTTCCTCTTGTAGCCCACGAAAAATTTTCAGAACCGAAGGAGGTGGAGGTAATCACACTCCCTGTCGCCAATCTATTTTTCTATTTTCTCCAAACTCTGTAATTCCTTATATTTCAACTGCTCATGGCAAACCCTTGCAATATAACCTTTAATGTTGGATATCAGAAATTGGTTATAGCACCAGTGAAGAAAGAGCTGGGGCTTGCTTTTAAGGGTAACCAAAAAAAGGTGGTTGAAGCTTTGGAGGTAAAGCTGAAATTTATCAGTGAACCTAACTATCATGAAACTATTTGTGGTTGTTCAATGTGTGATTCCCCCCCTTTGTGTTAGGCAATGAACGAAAAAGAAGCTTTGGACATGAAGGCCTCTCTGGAAACCAAAGGAGAGGTAGAATTTTATGTTTGCACTCTTGGGGAAAAGGTAACAATTAAGAAGAACATGGTGTCAATTTCAAAGGAGAAGAAGAAGGAACACCAAAGAACTTTCACGCCATCAGTAATCGAACCATCTTTTGGCATTGGGCGTATAATCTATTGTCTCTATGAGCACTCTTTCTACATGAGGCCCAGTAAAGCTGGGGATGAGCAGCTGAATGTTTTCCGTTTTCCTCCTCTTGTGGCACCTATAAAGTGCACTGTGTTTCCACTCGTCCAGAATCAGCAGTATGAGGATGTTGCCAAAATCATTTCTAAGACGTTGACTGCTGCTGGAATCTCTCATAAGATTGACATTACAGGTGAGTGTAGATAAATCATCTTGTTGTTAAGTTGTAGGCATCTTTGTGAGATTACTAAGAAATATGTTAGGTTGTAATTATTGACATGATTCAGGTTTAGGGATGTTTTGTTGAAAGAATGCATGTATGCTACGGTTCATGCATTTTATCTGCAAAAATCAAAGGTCTGAAGTGTGCCTGTTTGAAAAACAAAGAAAAAAGAAAGAAGAGGGAAAGTTTAATGAAAAAGAGCAGCATTATTTATCTATGATGCTCTTAAAAGGGATTTTTTTGTCATTGCCAAGAGTGACAACTAAACAGTACATTATTAAATGAAGGGTTGTATGTATTGCTTGATTGGATAAATTTCCATGCCAAGGTGAGACTTGGAGCCTCAGGGCAATGTTTCTGAAATGCATGATATCTCCACAACCTGTGTTTTTTTAATTGCAAATCATGGCTTTGAATTTATTTTTGGTTTTGTCTTGTGTGTTTGGAGGGAGGGCACTGGTCACAGTAATTAGGATAATCTAAAAAAAGGTATGCAATAACACTAAAATTGCTGGGTGCTTGCATGTGCATCTTCTTATACCATTCCCAGGCATTTTGATCTTCCTTACCGTCTAAAGTGTTTGAACCTTGCTGCCATGTTGCTCTTGGACACATTTTTCTCTGTTTTGGTAGTAAGGATTCTAATATAGAGCACCAATACATTCTTAATTGTATTATGATGTCGCTTAAATTTCTGCACTGCACAATCTTGCTCTGCTTGACTGACTGTAAGAATGCTCTTCATAGGTACCTCAATCGGTAAACGATATGCAAGAACAGATGAACTGGGGGTTCCCTTTGCGATAACAGTTGATTCAATATCCTCTGTGACAATCAGGGAGAGGGATAGCAAGGATCAAATCCGTGTTGATGTGGAAGAAGCGGCACCAGTTGTGAAGTCGGTAACTGATGGACACAAGACATGGGCTGATGTGTGGGCTAATTTCCCTCATCACTCCTCTGGATCTGTAGAGGATTAGAGTCTGGGTGATCCCCTAATGTGTTAGGCATGCGACGATGCCCATGTATTGGATTTTTGGCTAATTTTCCTCACCACTCCCGTGTCTTTTGCACTACACAATGCTGCAATGTCTTGCCCTACAAATCTGACAGTTCTCTCTGCACAAAACCGATGAATTACAGAAAAATCTACTTGTGATTTGTGAACTGAATTTCTTTAGCTGTGATAGACATTGATCATCGTGTCATTTGTTTTTTAGGAATGATAAGTTGAGCTGAACCTGGTAGGTTCATTTTTTTAGGTACATACATATATACACATTGGTCTTCAGATGAATATCCTTTTGTCCGCTTGTGTGCTCATCCATTTAAAATAAGACAGAACCACTAGCGACACCGATTAGTAAAGTAGGGGGATGAGAAGAAAATTAAAGGTACATACGGGTGATGAACAGTTAAACAAGAAGAGTTTAGTTATAATGTGATGGGTTAAAGCTCTAAAATATACTTGTATTATATCAATTTGGTTCATTATATTCTTGTGATTTTTTTGGCTTGTTATGTTTTGCAAAATGTTTGGGTTATTAAAGCTCAAAAAACTTTTTTATCAAATCACCTTTTTTCCTTTTTCTTACTCTTTCCTTTTATCTTCTTTTCGAGTTCCCAGTTAATCACGTCTTATAGCTGAGAACTGATTTTTCAGTTAGCTATTGTGTCCACATGAGGTATATAGCCACTGCAACAACACCCTTGTGGAATACGGTGATCAGATAATCCTCGTAATAGTAGTGATCTTAATGTTTTAAGAACACTTGCCCGCAATGATGTTCAGGCTTTGGCTTTTTGTCAACTCGTGTTGCGTTTACTCCATGTTTTGCTCGACCTGCCCCTCCACCTTTCAAGTCTCTTCCTGCCCAGGTTTCTGCTTTATCGTTGGGAAATCTACTTCACTATTCTCCATTGCTTATTGGATTCAAATGGCAGGAAATGGTGGATTTTCTTGTTGATGTATGGAAACAGGGAGGCTTGTATGATTGGATAAACAGGGAGAGATTTTAATGAATCCTCTTCCATTCGTCTTGGTCTGGATACAGTTCCTTTGTGCAAATAGATTTACTGGTGCTTGCCCTTTTCTTCCTTATTGCCAGGCCTTTTGGATGACCAGACAAAAAAACGGTGTTACTTTAATTTGGTATTTTCCATTACTCATAAATACTCGTCTTCATCTCTGAATTGCCACACTCACCATTGATTGTGAAGGCTTGTTTGCGGGTCCATCAAGTTTTCTTAATGACTCCAATGAAAGTGCTCATGC
>Ga0307515_10006159_pt1 | contig 24110 bp, 19 predicted proteins | sample 17_EM_MG_FD_194513 | JGI IMG/M metagenome (GOLD analysis project Ga0307515, IMG submission 194513) | Populus trichocarpa ectomycorrhiza microbial communities from riparian zone in the Pacific Northwest, United States - 17_EM | ecosystem: Host-associated > Plants > Roots > Unclassified | place... | reverse complement strand
CTCATGTCGAGCTTTGACGCATTCCATATCTGGCTCTCTATTTTTCTGTCAGACAGCAGTCCCAATAAGGCCGAATTGATATAGAGGTTTTCACGGTCGTCCTTCACCTCTTCAAGCAGTCCAAACCCGACGAGCGTCTTTAGATAGGTGTAAGCTGCTTGTCGCTGGGCGATACCGGGTAAGGCAACGCCTTGCAACTTCCGACATCATGATTTTCCGTTTCGCGTTAGCCCACCAGATCCGATGTAGTGATTTGTCCGCAAACAACCTTATTCGGCCTGAGTGGATCACGGCGAAATGGAAAAATGGTTCAAACTGACACGAAAATTAACAGCCTATGACAGAAAGGACGACAACGTTGATCTACACCATGACTTCGCCGATGCTGCTCCCGATCATCAACCAGGACATCATTGACGATAGAGGCCGTCCAATAAAGGACTGGTACAGCTATGTTCACAACGCCAAGGACACGTTCGACGGCGGCACCGGCTTTCACACCCGAGCGGGCGGGTGGGGACACGGTGTCTGTTTGGACCCGACAACGCTTCCAAACCGCATCCGCTTCAAGGCTAACCAGCGGGTCCGCCCTTTGCCTGATGTTCTGTATCAAGTCCCGCAATATCTGGCCACACGTGCGTTTCGCGATGTCGTTGAAGCCCTTGAACCCGGAGTACATCAGATTCATCCCCTGGTCATGACCTGGAAGGACGGCAGCCCCGCGCCGGATCGCTGGATCGTCCATCCTACGCAGCGTCTCGATACAGCGGACCGCGAACGCACAACATATGTCTTCGCAACCAATTCGGTGAAGGGCTGGAGTTGGTGGGACGATCCCAGCCGGACGGAAAAATCGACCCCACGGCCGCGCCTCGTCATCGATTCATCAAAGGTGGCCGGCAAGCATATCTGGGTGGACAAGTATTTCCTGTCCGCGGTCCACTTCGTATCCGACGAATTCCGCCGGGCCTGCGAGGCAGCCAAGGTCACAGGACTGCTGTTCACACCAGCCGAGGAATTCGATTGGCTGGGAGTGTCGTAGTTCGTCAAGTCACTTGGGTAAGAGCGGCAAGCGACAGAAGCCGCGGCACTGCAAACGATTTTGTCGCAAATATCCTGATTTTGCGCGGCGCTTCAATTTCGAGACTATCACGAAAATTGTGGCGTCCGCCGCAGTAAAATATGCACCCGCATTTGTTAATTCTCATCAGAACAATGGACATAGCGCAGAAAATGGATTGCCCATGGCTTGGAAGATCGACTTTGACTACGTCTCCGCTCAACCAAACTTTGTGATCGACAAGGAGGCCGACGGCACGACACCTTGGGGCTTTGGCTGGGTATGGGGCGGCGGTCGCAGCCTCATTGGTCGTCCGGTGCCCAAAAGCGCAACGCAAACCGACAGCAACAAGCTCGCCGACGTTTTTCCATTGCCGGCACTCGCCTGTGTCGGCGAACGGTTTCGAGCCATCGTCGAATCGTTCGAACCGGGCATACATGAATTCCATCCCATTCAGCTCAAATCGAGGAAGGGCGTGCCCTACGGTGAGCCCTACTTCCTGATCAATGTCCGTCAACGCTTCGATTCCATCCTTGTCAAAGGCAACAATGTCGACTGGAGCAAGCGAACGGGCGGCGATATGGACGGTATGCCATTTGCAAGCAGACCCAGGGCCCCCAGATTTGTCAGCCGGCCAACCATTGCTGGCCGACACCTCTGGCAGAACTTCTGGGTTTATGGCGGCGGGATCATGGTTTCGGAAGAACTTCGCGCCGCTTTGATGCAAGCGAAAATCAGACGCTTGAAGTTTGCCGAGCCAAGAGCCGACTACTTCGAAGAGGTCGATAAGCCCTTCGATTATCGCGAGCAGGTGCCGGAGATGATCGAGTGGATGGACGCCAATCGGCCGGAATCAATGTTTGAGTGGCAACTGGATTGGGTGAAGACGTTTATGCCGCACTGGTTGTCTTGATTTCCTCGTGAATTGGATTTTGCAGTTTTTCATGTGTCGGTCGATAAACTCATTGTCGCAGAGCAGCAGATAATCAGTGAAGATTTGAAATCGGGACTGGGACGTTGCCGGTGTCACCGGTGGGCATTTTCAGTCCTTTCCTGAGACAGATTGAAGACCTGCCGTTTTGGCGGTTGGGCAACGCGCGATGACCATCGCGTCTCCTGCTGATAGGGCGTTCCGGTTGCAACGAGGAGTGTGAAATGAGCGGCACGGTCTGGATCAGCAGTGTGCCTTTGCGTTGCGCAAAAGGTGCAGAAGACAGACCCATTGGAAATAGGGGTGTCAGTATGACCGACCAGGTCTGGGTCAGCAGGGTAATGAGCAACTATCAGATCGGCATGAAGCAAGGTCTGCGCGCCAAATTCTATGGCCAAGATTGGAACCCAGCGGAATTCGTCATTCCACTCCCCAGTGATCAGGTTTCGGCCGCATCCGAGCGTCACTTTCAAGGCGAGACGCTTGAGCGCAGTGATTTCACAGAGGCGGCTGCGGTGTGGGCGGAGAAGAATTTCAGCCGGGTCAAAGATATTTTCACGGCAGGACCTTTTTATGCGGTGAAGGGCAAACTGGCGGATGTTCTATCCCGCTTCGATCTCGGCGCTGGCGGCCTCATTCCCTTTACGATTTACCGAGCGGACTTGGTCACGCCGCTGGAGGAAAAATTCTTCCTGCTCAATTTCGGCGGTCCGAAAGATAGTTTCGCACCTGAAGAGTCGAATACCAAATGCACTCGGCAGATGTTTGTCGATAAACAAACCGGTCGGCCCATGTGGGACGTCAACCCACATGCCGGTGGTGATCTCGCGTTGTCGCCTGCGGCACTCGAGGGCGCCGATTTGTGGTGCGAGAAAACGGTTTTCAACACCCTGTTCATGAGCGACGCATTGGCGGCGGCACTACGAGCTGCCAAGATCAAGATCGATTTTGAACTGATGACCTGTCGCATCGTGGAGCCAGCACAATAAAGTGCCCGACATCTGGTGGGATAAACAGGTCGGGAGCTATTTCTTCATAGCGATCGGCTCGCCAAGGCTTTGAAGAAAGCCGGGGTTTCGAGGGACTGGAAGCTGCTGCGATATAGCTGCAACGGCACGGGCTGCAGCAGGCCGGCGTATTGAAAATGAGGGCTGCGGTGTGAACGGTTTTGTTTGGGTCAGCAGCGTGATGAGTGACTACTCGATCGGCGACAAGCAGGGCATTCGCGAGAAATTCTACGGCGAGGACTGGGCGCCGCCCACCTTCCAGCTTGGCGTCGCATCGAAGCAGGTTCTTGAGGCTCACCGGCCGCCAAGACCGGGGTGTTTGCGAGATTGGACGGGAGCCCGTCGGTCTCTCAAAGTGCCGAATAAAAGTCTTGGGAGATTGTCATGAATGACCGCGTTTGGGTGAGTGCTGCACCAGCTTTAACCGACTCCGTCGTCGGGCTGGAAGCTGACATTCTGGGGGACAAGAACGCTTTCGCTCTCGATTGCATACGGCGGAATGCCGCGGGCGAGCCGCTGTCCGCCGATTGCTTCCCCAAGCAGATAAATATCGATCCAAACACCGACCATCCTGACATCATCGCCAATACACGCCATCTGTTCCATGGTGGCTACTGGCATGTTTCCGGCAAGTGCGCCTCCGCTCTTCAATCCACTGATCTCGGGAATGGAGCGCTCTACCCGGTGGAATTTCTGCAGATGGACCGAACTACACCCGTACCCGGTCAATGCTATTCCCTAAATTTCGGAAACACGAAGAGGGCCTTCGCTCCTTCGGAGTCCAAAAATGTTCGAGAAAGCCGATATTCCAAAGGTTTCTATCAACTTTATCCAATTGTCGAGGACGATGATGTTGCTGTGACGTCTGCCGCGCTTGGCGGGGCTGATATCTGGGTTGACCCTGCTCTAATGCTCGCTTTTTTTGTCAGCGAGCGCCTTGCCGCAGCCTTGCGAACTGCGGGGTGCGACAAGCCATTCAAGCTTCGTCGTTGTCGCGTATTCTAAGCTCTGGAGACCAGACATGGCGTCCGTTGCATATCGGACTCAATTCGAATCTGAACACAAAATAGGTCCGAAAATATTCCAAAATGCCGCCATGCGAGCATTTCTCGGGGGGATCGGAATTACCGAGAACATGATGGGCAACAGGCGGGCGCTATTATCGCACGTCTTTCAGGAACAGACGGGTACCGAGAGACCGGTGACATCACCAAAACACGTTGCTAAATTTGTAACGGATATTCGCTATGGCTTTTCAGGATGGCTGGTGCCGCTCAGCCTCGATGAGGAATAGCCTGTGCGCCGATCTTACGGTTTCATCGGAGTATTTGGTGCCAGCGGGATCTTGTCCTACTGGTTATTCCTTGCCCTGTGGCAGGAATGCGACCCCGCCGCGATCACCTGTCCGGGATCGGCTGGCTGGGCAATCATGATTCTTGCGGGCGCCTCGCTGTTCGTTTTTGTCACCTGCCTGATCCTGTTCATTGCAGCAATCCGCTATACGATCAGGATGGCGCGTGCCAAGAAGTCAGATGGGCGCGCCGGATCAAATACCAAGGCCCGCAATTCAACTCCTCGGGCAGAAACCGGAGCCGCTGCGGCTCATGCCTCGGCTCGCATAAAAGACTATGGCAAGGCCGATCCGATCTGGAACGTCGATGCCGACGCAGCGCTTCGGGAGACCGAATGGCGTATTGAAGACAGCGGTCAATTCTGGGGCGGTTCCGGCGGGCATTTCAGGGCGCTGACAACACTCCCGCGAAACATCGCGAAGGCGACGGGCACGCATTTCAGTTTCACCGATACGAACATATCGGACATTTCAGCCGTTTCTCAAAGGCCGAACATCCGGTCACTCGAACTCAGCGAAAACATCTCGGACATCTCCGTTCTTTCGCAGTTGCCATTGCTTGAGGGGCTCGTCGCTTACAAGGCCCCTCTCAAGGATATTTCCGTCCTTCGCCATTGTACCGCGTTGTCGAAACTTCAACTGAATGTGGAAGATGTCGCCGATCTTTCACCGCTTGCCGACCTTCCCAATCTTGAGAGTGTCGAATTGTGGAACTACCGGGGGCAGCCGCTTTGGCCGGATGCAAGGATCAAATATCTATCCTTCCCTCGCTCCAAAGGCGTTGTCATCGATCTCGACCCGATCGCGTCGTGGAGGGACTTACTGTCGCTCAGCTTAAATGGTGGGCTAATCAAAGGGGCATTGCCCGCGCTCTCCAAGGTAAAGCACCTGTCGATAAGCGGCTGCAACGATTTTCATTTTGCTGTTCTATCCGGCTACGAGGCTCTGGAAGGTCTGTTTGCCTCCGATTCCGATGTCAATGATCTATCGCCGCTCGCCCATTGCAAGCTTTTGAAAACTGCGTCGCTCTCGAATATGCCAATTACGACCATCGATGCGCTTTTAAGCTTACCCCACCTGCAAGACGTCGATGTTTCAGACAGCAACGTCACTGAAATCACGCAGCTCTCGTACCTCCCCGAACTCCGTTCTTTGCGCGCCGCCAACACCCCCTGCTCGACATTGAGTGGGTGGAACCCGGGATCGAACGTCTCGTCACTCTCGATCGACAAGACGCTGATCACAGATCTGTCGCCCCTGGCGGGGACCTCGGTTCGCTTTCTCAATCTCAACCACACACCGATTTGCGAACTGGAACCGATCAGCCGGATGCCGAAGCTCAGCGCCTTGCTCATCTCCGGTACGAAGGTAGACAGTCTGAAACATGTGCTGGAGCATCCGCGTCTCCTGCACGATACCCATGCCGATCAGAGGGAACACACGGCCTGGAGCCTGTCCTTCGCCGATACCCCAGTTGCTCGCAGCAACCAGAAACTCACCGAAATTGCCATGATGGAAGATCGCGGCTTCAACAACAAACAGAAGGCGTTGCGTGAACTTTTCGGGATCAAGGCTTGACCGATCTGTTGTGCAACTGTCTTCCTACACGCTGAGGATGGAACTCCTCACTATCGCGAAGGTTGGCAAGACCGCTCTCTATGATGCGTTGAAGGCTGGGAAGGCATCGCCGGAACAGTGTATCCAGCACCAGCAGCTTCGTTCGATCCACCGCTTCCAAACCTGCCGGCACCCCAGCGCATTCATATCCTCGCCTCTATTCGGCAAGTGGTAGTCCTCTCATCCGCCTGTGGAGACCGTCATAACTGCTTTGCCGGTGAGACGCCCATCCCGAATGAGGGACAGAATGGCGTCGGTATTGCGCCAGTCCTGAACGGTGGTAACGGCCGGGTGCAGTTTGCCAGCGCTGACTAGGTCGAGCAATTGAGCGATATCTTGGCCGTCATCGGCGCCCTCAACTTCGCCGTAGACGAAGTGATGCAATTTGAAGCTGGAATGGTCGGGAAACGGGCTGAAGAAATCGATCGTCGCCGGCTGTCCGCTTGCTGCACCGAACCACAATACCAGGCCGCTTTTCTTGATCTTGAGCAACGCCTCAGTGAGAATTTTTCCGCCAATCGACTCAAGGATAACATCAAATGCGCCCTCGACGCTCGCCAGATCGTGGACGACGATGGCGCCAAAGCGCTCAAGCCCCGTGTAGTCGTCTTGGGGACGCGCCAAAGCCACAACATCGGCGCCTGCGGCGATTGCCATTTCTACGGCGAAATGGCCGACGCCCCCGGTTGCACCGGTGACCAGCACACGGGTTCCCTTGCCAACCTTGGCTTGCTGGATCATGCGCCAGGCCACAAGGCCCGCCAAGGGAAGGGCGGCGGCGACCACCGAGTCAACTTCGCTTGGAATTTGCATGGCGGACGCCGCCGGCGCGACAACTTTTTGTGCCCCGCCGCCGCCACCCGGCGAGTGAACGAGCACACGGTCACCGAGCGCTGGGCCAATGCCATCCTTGCTAGCCACAGCAACGGTCCCGACATAATCGATGCCAACACGCCAGTTAAATCCGGGCATCGAGAGGTAGAGGAAATCGGGGCGGTTTAACGAGAATGCTTCCACGTCTATGAGGATCTCGCCGGGTGCGGGGACAGGCGCCGCGACTTCGGCAAGGGTAACGAAGGTGTCGGTGTCGGTGGACGGAATGAGGGCTAACATATGGTTCTCCTATTTGCTTCTGTTACAATAAGAGAGTGACTTTCTTTTTGTAAGAAGGCGCGATGAAATGCGACTGTTACTGGACGGGAACCATGAGAGCGGACGTGAAATTGACGGCTGATGAAACGCTGAAGAACGGACTAGTCCGGGATCTGGTCGATCGCATCGGCGACAAGTGGAGCCTTTTCATCATCGACGCTTTGGGCAAACAGCAGCCGCTGCGCTTCTTTCAGCTACGTGATGGAATAGATGGCATCAGCCAGAAAATGCTCACCCACACCTTGCGGCAGCTGGAACGTGATGGGCTGGTCAGCCGCAAAGTGTATCCGGTCGTTCCGCCAAAGGTGGAATATTGCCTAACCCCTCTTGGTCGAAGTCTGCTTTCCCTAGTAAGTGGCATATGCGCCTGGATAGGTCAGCACGTCGATGAGATTGTGACAGCACGTCAGGCGTTCGATGAACGTCGATTGGACTAATCATGCAGAGCAAGTGCGCGGCGCAAAGGAAGAGCTTGGCGTCGCGCCAGCCCACCGGATCCGATGTCGTGAATTGTCCGCAAACAACTTTATTCGGCCTGAGTGGATCACGGCGAAATGGAAAAATGGTTCAAACTGACACGAAAATTAACAATAAACGACCGATTGTTGGACATTTCCGCCAAGAGGGGTCGGCACATAGAACGGACCCAGATATACGCTAAGCGCTGGAAGGCCCGCTCAGGCGGCGGAAAACACCTGTTTGTCGCCGGTATCGTAGCTTTCCCGCAAACGATGTTGTTTTTGGGAAACTCATGAGCGAAATTACCATAATCGGGGTCGATCTGGCAAAGCACGTATTCCAGGTTCACGGGGCTGCAGCTGACGGGACGGTGGTGTTCCGAAAGAAGCTGTCGCGACCGCAGTTTCACCAGTTTATGTCAGAACAGCAGAGTTGCGTCGTAGCGATGGAAGCCTGTGCAACGTCTCATTATTGGGCGCGTCAGATGGTGGAGATCGGCCACGACGTTCGGCTGATCGCTCCCATCTATGTTAAGCCGTTCGTCAAACGGCAGAAGAATGATGCTGCTGATGCAGAGGCTATTGTTGAAGCTGCGCTGCGACCGAATATGCGTTTCGTCCCGATGAAATCGATTGACGTGCAAGCGCGAGCGATGCTGTTTCGAACACGTGAGCAACTGGTTGGCCAGCGGACCGAGGCGATTAATGCCTTGCGAGGACACCTCGCAGAGTTCGGGATCATTGCTCCACAAGGCGAGCCATTCCTGGGAACCAGCTCGACCTGGCAGAAATTGTCATCCTGCTTGCGAACAGCCGCCGGTGAAGCGCACAATATTTGTTTGCGACCGCGCCGATACCGCCTTTGATTGCGAATGTTGATTCATGACGTGTAGCGTAACTTTGGTGGGCCATCGTTTCACGCTGTAGAGGGGTCTCTGTCCGCAAGTTCCACAATACGATACGCCAAAGGGACTTGGTCTCGTCCCGTCCAAAAAGCATCTGGTTTGCAAATTCGATGCCACTCGCCTTCCCGCCAGCTCAAAGCAACCAGTCGTGTGAAGGCGAGCATATCGATCGGCCGGGATGTGAAATATCTGCGCCGGATACTCTCGGGCATCGTTCTCCATGCCAGTTCCGCCTCGCAGGTTATTGCATCACGCTCCAGGGCTGCCAGCGACTGGAGCCGGCTGTTCCACAGGCCGTTCGCTTGCATGATTGGCCCGAGACGGTCGGTCCAACGATAGCGGCTATCGACCTTTTGCGCATGACCGAGATAAGCGAGACTTTCCAAGGCGGCTTCATGCCCGGATTTGGGCACGAACCAGGATCTGTCGTCCGAAAGGAAGTCATGGACGCAGCACGTGCAGACAAAGGACGCCAGTAAATCCGGAACGCGCCAATCATCGGGCTCGACCCGCGTGTTCAAAAACTCGGGCATTGCGTCTGCATCGACCGTCAGTCGATAGTGCCCTACTTGCAGCTCGGAAGCTTTTGGTGGAAGGCTGGCTTCGGCAAGCTCAAACGCGCAGAGGGATCGCGTTGCCATTTCAAACGCCGATCCTCCGACAGCACTGAAACTTGAACTTCTCCTGCCGGGATGCATGCCAGCCGTTCTTGACGTTAAGAATCGTGCCAACGTTGCGGCAAGTTCACCATAGGCCTCTCCGGGCGATCTTATTCTCAAAGCTCCGGGCCTCCGCAATACCCTGACCTCAATTTGTTTCGTCGTTGGCAAGTCACGCGCTCTACACCGGGGTATCGCAGGCGATATGTTCAACAATCAGTTTGTCGACGCTTAAATCGGCAAGTCAACCTTGTCTGCAGCGCGGCGATAGTGATGGGTAACTCAGTTTCACGCGTCACACCGACGGTGTCGTATCCGCGTGGAGAGTTCTTACTGTAGCGCAACGCAGGTGGGTCATTTGGGCATCGCGCCTCATCCAACCACCAGGCCAGCAATTTCTGAATGGTGCCGCTTGTCACACTTTCGCGCGTAACTTCCAGAGTAACCGACCGGATCGAATATCCCAGGCCCAATGCTTTCGTGAGATCAGCCTTGTCGATTATTCTAAACGATTATCTCTCATCGACATCAAGGAACACCGCGAACTGTGGGTAACACGACACCGGGATCGTCAGCGGCTGTCGTAGCTGTTCAATGTTCGAGCCGAGTTCCCGCACGCCCACATTGCCATCGGACAAGGTATGATAAGCCAATTCGCCGAAGCTTGAATCCGCGCTCAAAAGCTTCTTGACTGCCGGCTGTGCAAGCAGCGCCGACAGGAAGCCTTGCGCCACCTCCGTCGTCAGAACCCGGTCGCGATTATGCGTGAACACCGTCGGATGCCACACCGCATCATCGATCCCAAGACCGACGAACCAGCGGAACAACAGGTCGAACTCGAGCCGTTCCATCAACTGCCGCTCGGAGCGGATCGAATACAGCATCTGCAGCAGCACCGCCCGCGACAGCCGTTCCGGCGCGATCGACGGCCGACCCGTCTTGGCATAGAGCCCCTCGAACGACCCATTCAGCGCCGCAAGCGATGCGTTCACCAACCGCCGCATCGCACGAAGCGGGTGCCCCGACGGAACCCGTGCCTCAAGGTCAACATACGAAAACAGCGATCCTGTCCGCTCATCCCCGCCACGCGTTCAAATCAATCCCCGCTGTTGCAACCGCAGGGAATCATGGTTCAACCCAAAAGCCAGAGGGTTTTTCAGCAGCCTGCTAGACGTTCCGCGCGAAATAGATCTCATCTCAGATGGGAAGCTCGCAAAGAACAAGCTACGCAAACGACAGCACTATAAGCACGTCGATCCGATCTTCGCCCCAGAATATCCAATTTTGTCAAATCGATAGATTTCCCCTGTGCCAAAATGGGTCAAGGCCCACACCCCTATTAAGTGAGCGATCTCAAATATTCCACAATCCTCAAGCAATGCCTAGCTGGTACAGGGGCACCTAGTGGGCAGTTTGCATACCTGATTCGGCCAAAATTAAGCCTGGGTTAAAGACTGGGCCTTAATTTAGCATCCATTGATGAATGGGTGCGCTCTCAACAAAGGAGCATAATATGATAAATCCCAATACCAATATCGACCTTACGCGGTGGAAACTTACTCTCCCCGTGGACAGCGACGGCGGGTTCAATGGCGAGGCGATGGAGGTCACGAACTTCAGCAAACTCGTTGCGAGTGACTATTTCCATTTCACGACATCTGGGCAGTTGATTTTCAGCGCGATGGCTGATGGCGCCACGACATCTGGCTCCAGCTATGCACGCTCCGAGTTGCGCGAAATGAATGGAGACAAGAAGGCCGCATGGCAACTGGATCAGGGCGGCACGATGACGGCCACGCTCAAGGTCAACGCGGTTCCTAAATTTGAGGACGGTGCGCCAGGTAGAATTGTCGTCGGTCAAATTCACGGGTCAGACGACGAGCTTATTCGGCTCTATTACCAAGGCGGGCGCGTTTATTTCATGAACGACCAGGCCGGGAAGGACAACAAGGAGACGAAGTTCATATTCGAGAATGCCGCCGGCAAACAGCCGGTAATTTCGCTCGGAGAAGCATTCTCCTATAAGATCGCTGCCCATGGCAGCACGTTGACCGTGACGATCTATGCCGATGGAGAGGAGTACAAATCCACCTCGAAGATCAACGACGTGTGGAAAGATGACGTGTTCTATTTCAAGGCCGGCGCTTATCTGGGCGTCAATGAGGACAATGGCTCGGGCAGGGGCGAGGTGGCGTTTCTTGGGCTTGATTTTGGGCATAAGGCCAGCACTGGTCTGGACGGGCTTGTGAGTTTGCCCAAGTTGGTTGGCGGTAACGGCAACGACCTTCTGACCGGTCTGGCAGGCAATGACGTCCTGGTTGGCGGAGCCGGTAAGGATACGCTCAAGGGCGGGGCGGGTGCTGACCGACTGGACGGTGGGACCGGAGCGGATAGCCTCTTCGGCGGCTCCGGCAATGACAAGTATGTGGTCGACAATTCCGCCGATGTTGTTTCAGAAGGTCTCACGCAGGGGCGCGACCTCATCATTGCTTCGGTGTCTTCCACGCTGGGGGCCAACGTCGAGAACATGACGCTGGCTGGCAATGGTGCAATCAATGCCACCGGTAACGCCCTCGCCAACACACTGGTTGGCAATGCCAGCAATAATGTTTTGCGCGGTTATGTCGGCAACGATGTTCTTTCAGGTGGACTGGGCGACGATGTTTTGGCTGGCGGGACCGGCAGCGATATGCTGACCGGCGGGCTGGGCAAGGATGTCTTTCTCTTCGACAAGCCGGCCGGCATCGGCAATGTCGATAGGATCACGGACTTTGACATCTTGTCCGATCGGGTCGCTCTTGATGCATCCGACTTTTCAAGTCTGGCAGCGGGCGCTTTGGCGAAGTCGGCGTTTGCAGCCAACGTGGCTGGTACGGCGACGACAGCCGGACAGTTCATCGTGTACGAGACCGATACCGGAAAACTGTTCTACGACAACAATGGCAACCATTCGGGCGGCGCCACGCAGATTGCATCGCTGCAAGCAAACCTGAAGCTGTCATACCAGGATTTTTTCGTGATCTGAGACTGTTTTGCTGCCACGGCATCAACTCAACGTTCGGCGAGCCGAGCAGTCGGGCCGCTGACATCCTCAGGCAGTCGCGTCAACAGATCGCGGCTGCCGTTTTTCCTGACTCTTTCAGGCAAGCAAACCATCGTTGATTGCAAACCCGCTCCGCTGCAGATCGCTGAGGGTCGTATCAATGAAGTGGATGGTTTGACCATTGATTGTTGTCAACATGAGATCATTGGCGGCGATGACTGTGACGCGAGAGAGAAGATCTGCCTTGCTGGCGAACAGGTCCGATGAGAAGACCAGCGTGTCGTCGGCACGCAGTTGGTCAACCGTATCCGACCCGTGCACGGTGCCGAACCAGAAGCTGTCCGCGTCGGCGCCACCCTTCACGCGATCATTGCCTGCCCCTCCATAGAGCACGTCGCTCCCTTCGTTGCCCTCCATGGTATCGTTGCCGCCGTTACCCACCAGGATGTCATTTCCAAGCTTGCCCTTGATGACGTCGTTTCCGCCCTTGCCATCGATGATGTCGTTTCCGGCAAGCCCGGACAGAGTCTCGGCGTTGTCCGACCCCGAGATCGTCGGCGTCCCGTAGAGCGGAACCGGCGTACTCCCTACACCCTTGATGGTCAAAACCAGGGATGCCGTTGACTCCAACCCTGTCTCATCGCGGAGAATATAGGAAAAGCTGTCCGTCAAGGTTTGGCTGGAGCTCAGGTTGTTGACCGCCTGGTCGTTTGGATCAGGGATATAGGAATAGGTGCCGTCCGGGTTGACATGCAACACCCCGTGATCACCGGTGATTGTCGTATCCGAACTTGCGACGGAGACATGAACCGAACCCTTGGTGATTCTGACGACAGCAATGAAGTCGCCCGCGTCGGGGTCACTATCGTTCGCCAGCAGATTGCCCGTGGCGTTGGCGTTTGCGAGCAGCTGGGCCGCATCGTTGACAGCCACAGGCGCATCGTTGGAGCCTTCGATCGTGACCACGAGAGACGAGACTGCGGTTCCACCACGACCGTCAGAGACGGTGTATTTCAGGGTCTCCGTCAGGCTATCGAAATAAAGCGCGTTGACAACAGGATCGGTGGTCGAGGGGGTATAAGTGTAGCTGCCGTTCGCAGCAATCGTCAGGGTCCCATGCGCTGTCTGCAAGGTCTGCTGCGCCCCAACGGCAAAGGTCGTACTGCCAATTGTAACGTGAGAAACGGTCAGCGTATCGCCGTCGGGGTCGGTGTCGTTTGTCAGCAGATTGCCGGACACGGTATTGCCAGGGCCATTTTCTGAAACCGAGACAGCTTCGCCGATCGCAGTCGGGCCGCCGTTTGGCTGGGCTTGGCCACTGACGATAAACTGTGTGGTCTTTACGCTCGTCGCCGTGGTCGCGAGCAGGGTCGCCAAGGTGACGAAGCCAGAAGGACCGCCCGATCCATCTATATCCACCTGCAACAGAGCATCAGCCCCGGATTGAGTGACCTTGAAGAAGCCGCCTGCAAATGCGCTGGCCGCGGTCGTCCCGCCCGGCAAGCCGAACAGAGCGGCAAGGTCGATAAAATCATCGGTGCGGAAATCCTGAATAATGTCAATGCCATCATCCAACGCGCTGAAGACGAATGTATCCGCCCCGGCGCCACCCTTCAAATTGTCAGCACCTTGACCGCCGATCAGCCGGTCATTGCCTTCGTTTCCTTCCAGATAGTCGTTCCCAGCCCCACCAACCAGCGTGTCTGCGCCGTCGAGGCCCTTGATCGTGTCGTTTCCACCGGCACCGTCGATCACGTCGACACCGATCGTACCGCGCAGCGTGTCGGCGTTGGCGGTACCGAGTATGGTCGGGACAAGCACGCCACCACCACTGCCGTCTCGCAGCGTGATGTTGAGTGTTGACTGCGACTGTGCGCCGAAGCTGTCGGTGATGGTATAGGAGAATGTTTCCGTCAGGAAGGCTGCTCCGGTCAGGCCGGAGACCTGAGGGTTGGAGGTGTCAGGTTGATAAGTCCATGTGCCGTCGCTCTTCAGCAGGAAGGTGCCAAAGGTGCCGGTGAAACTGGTTCCCGACGTTGTCACTGTCTTCGTCGCACCGTTGAAGGATGCGCTGACGACACTGATGCTCGACCCTGCGTCCGGATCGATATCGTTGCTGGTAACATTTCCCGTCGTCAGCACCCCGACCTTTGCGATTGCATTGTCGGCAACGGCCGTCGGCGCGTCGTTAACGCCATCGACCTTGATGCTGACCGTTGCGACAGCCGAACCGCCGTGGCCGTCAGACACCCGATAGGCGAACGTGTCCATAGCAGACTGTCCGCCGGCAATTGCATTGGTGGCCGCTCGGGTCGGGTCGACCTTGTAATAATACTCGCCGTTCGCATCGATATGGAGGGTTCCGTAAAGCCCCTCCACGGCCGTTTTTCCGGTCTGGATGGTCGTAACTTTTGACAGTGCTGCGACCTGGGTGACGGTCAATGTGTCGCCGTCGATATCGCTGTCATTCGTCAAGACATTTTGGGTAGCGCTGACGCCCGTGTCATTTTCGCCGACAGTCGGCCCCAGGTCGGAGATGGCGACCGGTGCCGTATCGCCTGGCTCGGGTACTTCGTCCGGATCGGGCGAGGGGCGAGGCCCGACGAGAATGTCTGTCAGGCCTTTTGTGTACGCAATATAATCGGCAAGTCGCTGGCCGACGATCTCATAGGATTCATTGTCGATGTGGACCTGGTCTTTCAGCGGCAGATCCTCGGTCAGGGCGCCGATGAAAATGTCATCGCGTGACGCGGCGATCTCGCGTTGTGCCTGGCGAACAATATCCTGGCCACCATTCCAGCGTGCGTCCGATCCGGTATAGGCGGTGTTGGCGACCTCCTGGATATAGACGGGTGCGGATGGATCGGTATGTGCCCGGATATAATCGAGAACTTCGAGTGTCGCTTCCTTGTAGGTGGCTGCGTCGGAGGTACCATCCTGAATGCGTTTGGCATCCGCTTCACCCTGTGCCCAAACCACGACCACATCGACCGTATGGCCTGCAGCCGTGAGGGCGGCGATGGTTGCGTTCATGCCTTGGATGGCATCAAGAGCAAGTTTACCGGGTGAATTCGTGTCGGGATACCACCAGAGAAGATCGGCGCTTGGAGCGCCTTGCGCATTGCCATCGACACCGCTGGCGCCCTTGGCAAGGTCTTGGACCACCACATTGTCGGCGGTTGCGAATTTGGACGTGGTGCCGGTGTTCTGAACCAGTGTCTTCAGAGTTGAGGAGCCGACGGTAGATCCTGACGCCGAATAATCAGACATCGCCTCAGCCAGGACAGACGCGCCGGTGTCTGAGTCTCCGTATTGATTGAACATGTTGTCGGCATTTGATTGGCCGAGGAATACATAGAATTGAACGTCAGCCATGGGTCGCCTCCGGCGGGAGCCTTTTGCAATTTATTCGAATGTGCCAACCGGAGGTGGTTATTCTCAGTTGGTACGATTAGTTTCGTCTTCCCGCATCATAGTCACCGACATTGGTACGAAATTCACGCCTTGCTCCGGCTCTTCGTAGGACACCAGCTGCAGGAGATCTGCTGCGGTCACATGAGCCATTCCTGCCGCGTCATAATGACGAACGACCATGATTGCAGCGGTGGCAGGGGAATGATTGTGCAGCGATGCGATCTGGTCTCGCGCGGGGGAGAGACTGTCCGATGGCGCCATATCGTGGACCGATCCGTTCTGGAGCACGGCAATCTCGCCCGCAGTTACAACCCAGTTTTCCCAGCTTGTGGCTGGCGCGCGAAGAGCGATCGACATGCCAGGCTGGAGTGAAATCGTGAAGACGACGGTTTGTCCCAACCAGCTGACAAGCGCCACACGCCCCCAGCCAAACAGCTGTGTCTTCGTTGCGTGGGTTTCCGGCTGCTGGTGTCGCTTGAGATGACCGACAGCGTCCTTGACCTTCTGCGCCTTGTCCATCGGAGCGATCAGAAGCGCATCATCGTCATCGACGATAATCATATTGTCCAACCCGATCAGGACGACCTTGCGATCGTTGCGCGCAAACGCGAGTGTGTTTGTCGTTTCCAATGCGATCACTGGTCCAGAAAGAGCATTGCCTTGTTCGTCTTTGGACGCAGTTGCCTCATAGAGCGACGAGAGCGAGCCTATGTCGGACCATCCGATGCCGGCACAGGGCACAACGGCGCCACAGCTGGTGCGCTCCATCACCGCTGTATCGATCGGCACGTCCGCGGGCGCGGTGCGAAAGCTTGCCTCGTCAAGCCAAATGCTCGGATAGGAATCCTGATTGGTGACGCGTGCCAGCTGCACGGCATTTTGTGCCGCAAGCAATGTCGCAGGCGCATGTCGCGCCAGTTCCTGCATCATCACGCCTGCCCGAAACATGAAAATCCCCGCGTTCCAACAATAGCCATCCTCGACATAACGCTTGGCATTTTCGAGCGAAGGCTTTTCGAGAAAGTCGCCTTGGCGGATGCGATAGCCGCACACCACCCCGTCGCTCAGGATCGGATCCCCGGGCCGGATGTAACCAAAACCTGTTTCCGGATGTTCGGGCGTAATGCCGAATGTCACGATCCGATCCTGCTCAAGCGCTAGGGAAAAACCCCGCGCGACTTGCGCGCTGAACCGGTTCGGATCCTTGATGAGATGATCGGACGGCGCCACAAGCAAGATTGCGTCCAGACCGGCCGGGTCCATCTTCGAAATGGCGACGGTCAGTGCTGCAATCGCGGCGGCGGTCCCCTGCATGCTCGGTTCAACGAGCAGGCCGCCAACGCTGAATTCTCGTTGCCGCACCTGTTCCTTGGCATGAATCAGCGTCTCGCCCGCGCTCATCAACCACGGCAAGCCATATTGCGGCGTCGAAAATCGCTCGAGCGCCTGTTGAAAGAAACTGGACGAATTTGCACTGTCGAGGCAAAGAAACTGCTTGGGCTTGTTGACCCTGGACAAGGGCCAAAGCCTGGTTCCGGAACCACCGATCATGATCGCCGGTATAACACGATGCTCTTTCATTCCCGACCCCCGTCTCGATTCATTGTCGTAGGCTGCAACAGTTGGAGCGAGAGAATAGTCGGATGCACAATGCAACCCGACTATTCTCCAGCCATGAGATGCATTACCAGCACAGCCCGTGATAGGTCAGGCTGCCGGACTTGTTTGGCACCTCAACCCGGGCGAGATCGACAACGACGAGGGGCTGGCTTGCTTTTTCAAGCGCACCCGACAGGCCCGCATACTTGTGGCCGACAACGACGACATCCGAGTTTTCGATCACGTCAGAAAATGACGCCCTTACCCGAGGCGCGATATGGTGCATGTAGTTTCGGCCACCGCCTTCTTCCGTCACCACGTTCGGATCGTAGATGGTGATTTCCTTGCCGCTGCCGATGAAGCTTTCGACAAGTGACAACATCGGGCTTTCACGCATGTCATCCGTGTCGGTTTTGAACGTGATACCGATAAAGCCGATGCGGTTTTTGTTCGTGCCACTGATCAGCCGCTTGGCCCTGTCGATCTGGACGAGATTTGCCGCACGCACGCCATCAAGCATCGGTGTCGGAACGTCCATTTTACGACCAAGCGCCGACATGGCACGCAAGTCCTTTGGAAGGCACGACCCACCATAGGCAAAGCCGGGCTTCATATAGGCCCTGGAGACGTTCAGTCGCGTGTCGGCGCAGACGACATCCATGACAATGTGGCTGTCGATATCCTTTGCCTTGCACAAATTGCCGATTTCATTGGCGAAGCTGATTTTGACGGCATGCCAGCAATTGTTGACATATTTGACGATCTCAGCGCTTCGCATCGGGATGACATGTGGCACAACGCCGATATGGGCGACCATCGACTTAAGGACTTCGATCGACCGGGTGTCATCGGCAAATTGTCCGAATACAATTGCGCCAGGTTTGTAATAGTCGGCAATCGCGGAGCTTTCGCGAAGAAACTCGGGATAGTAGGCAACACCGAAATCAACCCCTGCGATTTTACCCGAAGCCTGTTCCAGCGCAGGGATAACAATATCCTCCATGGTGCCCGGTAGAATGGTGGATCGCATGACGACGACGTGAAACTCGTCCTTGATGCGCAGAGCCCGACCGATATCGGTTGCGACCTGCTTGACGTAGTCGGTGTTCAAGGTCCCATCGCTGAGGCTCGGCGTGCCGACGCAGCACAGCGAGACGTTCGTTGTCGCGATCGCTTCTTCCGCGGAAACGGTTGCGCTCAGCATGTCGTTCAGATGGGCCTTATGCAGATATTCATCGAGATTCGGTTCCACGATCGGAGCCTCACCCATCGCAAGTCGCGCGACCTTGAAACTGTCTGGATCGACTGCAACGACTCGGAACCCATCATTGCTGAGACATGCTGCTGATACACACCCAACATAACCGGCGCCAAAAACGCTGACATGCAGTCCCATTGCACTAACGTAACGTTCCATTCTGGTCATAGTTTCTCCTTGGGCTTTCGCCCTTACAAATAGGAGTGATGCCTGCGGATTGACCCGCATCCACGACTCCGACAACACCAATCACTCAGGCTTTTTGAAAGTATCTTCGAGCGCCTAATGTGTCACCAGAAAGAGGAATCTCATATTAAGCCGAAAATACCGCTGAACTGTAAGATTTTTTATCTGAAACACTCAGGAAATAAATAAGAGAAAATCGAATTAAACTGCACTATATGCAGGTCACATCACAAATACCCAAAGAAGCTGCTCGCCTCAAAGGTTGCTTATTCTATAATTGTATCGCGTGTTTTTATTTTAACAACAGTAATTTACTTAATATTAATTTATCGACAAGTAAAGGATATTTTGGCGTGTTTTTATGATTCCCGTACTTGATCGAACACTTCATTTAAGTCCGGCATTTCTATTTTAGACTGTATGCGATGTTTCAGAATTCGGAAGCCGACTATCGGTCTCCGTCTGTTTTCCTGGCCCTAGAAAACGTGTTCCAGTTGCGATCGAGCATTAGTTTTCTCGCCTCCATCCGGAGCTTCAAATTTCTCAATCGTCCGCAGACCGCTGGCCAGAAGGTGTTCAGCTTTCGCTTGTGTGACCGCTTCGACATAACACCGCATTTCCGGGGCGTTTCCGGAGGCACGAAAATGCACGACACTTCCGTCACTCAAGGTCATTCGCAGGCCATCAACGTCGCTCACGGCGGCAACAGACCCGTAATTGGGGCCAAAGCTGGCCACAAACCTTTGCCGATTTTCCGGCGAGGCGCGCAGAAACGCCAGCAAGGCGGAACTGCGTTCGACAGAAAAGTCCTCCAAACGGTCACTCATCGCCACAGGAAAAGCATAAAGCGACGAAACACCAGAAAGGGGTTGTGACGAAAGTGTCTGCAGCGCCGTCAAAATGGGAAGGACGCCGTCGCGGGTTGGGAGCGCCGCCAGGAGATGATCGTTGCACATGAAACTCGACCCGAGCATGACGCCGCCATTGGCCTCGAATCCGACGATGCCACTGTGGCCGGCGGCGCCGGCTGTCGCCATAGCTGCGAGCACATAAGGGGACCCAACCCGGGTGCGCACGATGTCGACATCGCGGAGTTGATCAATGCCGGAATTGGACGTGACCGGTGTTGCAATCATATCAGCGCCAAGGAACCGCGCAGCAATCAGCCCGAGCAGGTCGCCACGAAGCGGGAGGCCGTTTTCATCGGCGACAAGGGGGCGATCTCCATCGCCATCGGCGGAGACGATTGCATTCAGCCTGTGGCCAACGGCCCACTCACGAAGCTGGAGACAGGTTTCAGCTGACACCGCTTCAGTATCAACCGCGACGAATTCCTGGGAACGCCCCAATGGCGTGACCTCAGCGCCATAAAAGCGCAGGATGTCAACAAGAAGATCCCTTGAAACTGTGCTATGCTGGTACACACCGACCTTCAGGCCTTTGAGGGCATCAGGCGCGAGAATATGCTCGTTGCGCTGCGCATAGAATCCGCAGACCCTGGCAAAGCGATCCTCGCCACCACCGCCGGCTTCCCAATCCTCATGCATTTCCGTTGCCAGATCGTCGGCAATCGAAACAATCGCGACTTCATCGTCTTTGGTGATCTCCCCGTCGGGCCGGTAGAACTTAATTCCGTTGCGATCGGCGGGAATATGCGATCCAGTTACCATCAGACAGGCGGACGTTGAGGCCATGGCGTATTGGGCAAGTGCAGGAGTTGGAACGGCTCCGCAATCGATCGGCACAAGGCCGGCGCGTCGTATTGCGGCCATGCAGATCGATGCAATCGCCGGGCTTGACTCGCGAAAGTCACGTCCGACCATGATAAAATCGCCTGACCTGCAGAGCTTGCGCAAGAGCAGAAATCGGACGAATGCCGCCGCATAACGCGCCGAGACGGCACCGGTCAGCTCGACGGACAAACCCCGCAATCCACTTGTGCCAAACTTCACCGCCATGATGAGGCGACCCCTATATTTGAAAGAAGCTTCAAAATCATTCAAAAGTGAAATCTATTAATCATATTATCGACAAGATATATTTTTTGGCAAGTGCCATTTTATAAAAATTGAATCATTTCAAATGGCAAATTCTCGAATTTGATTTGAAATCGCTTTGGCTATTGGACTTTTAGATTCGAACGCCCAACCTTGCATTGCATAACAGGTCAACATCAATTTAATATTTCAGAAAAATACGATTTTGCCGCAATAGTTTTATGTATATTGGGATATTCGCGGAATGAAGCGAAAAGAAAATTGCTTGCTACCCATTTTTAATCCCAAAAGATCTTTTGAAACGGTCGTTAACCGCATCTTTGAGATCTGCCCGTACAGCTTTGATACGATCCCGTGCCAAGGCTGCCGACGTGCGCATTTCTCTTTTAATCCTCATGATAGTTGCCTCGGTGGGTTACACGATGTCCGATGCTGATCTTCTCGCCAATCTGGCCGGCAGCAGGATGGAAAACAGTTTTGCCTTGAACACGTCCGCCCAACAGAGATCGAATGTGGCAAGTGGGCAGCGCGATCAGCAAAGACCGGCAAGCACGCGTCTCGGCGAAGAAGGTTGCGGTTCTTACGAGCTGCAAAGGACGTTGCCAGTTGAACTGGCAACCCAATCCAAATACAGCGGTCGTGCTGTTCGAGTGACAGGCGCGACAATGACAGCGGCAAGTTGGAGGGCCCAGAGCATCGATCCAATCTGGCGGGCCATTCGCACCTTGGAGCCGGTCGCCTATCGCGAGGGCGATGCTTGCGCGCTCAAGATCGTTGCCGGCTGGGCACGATCGCGCGCGTTGACTGTCGCAAGTACTGCGGACGCGCAAGTAACGCGAGGCCGAATGATCGCCGAAACCGCAACTCTCATTGCGGATCTTGGGTTAGCTCCTCCCATACCCAGCGACGATCAGGCGGAAATCGTCGACTGGCTGGCGGGGATTGGAAACGATACCATCGACTACTTCGAGACATCGGCCGGCCCAAAAACACGGCAAAACAATCATCGTTTCTGGGCGGGGCTCGCGCTTGCCCAGATTGGTAGGCTTTCTAAAAACGCGGCATTTGTCGACTGGGCTGAACAGACGTATCGCCTGGGGGTCTGCCAGATCGACGCAAACGGGATGTTGCCACTGGAACTGGATCGCGGCGCCTATGCCCGCAACTATCATGCCTATGCATTGCGACCGCTCCTGGCCACACAACATGTCCTGAAAACCCTCGGTCGCCATCCCGACCGCTATTGCCCTGGCGCCATTGATCGGCTGCGAAGGACCACCACGATGGCCATCGCCGATGCCGGGCCCTTCGCGCGCCTAACCGGCCTTCCGCAAGTCGCCCTCCCGGACGAAGACACCTATGTCAGCGCCTTGCGTTTCAATCGCCTCTCTGCTTTCTAGGTGGTCATGTGCGCCTGTACCGAGGTCTATTTGGTTGTCAGTGACATGAGTGCTGATCGAGCGATCAGATTACCGGCTTCGGCCGATTTAGTCAGCCACTTGGTTGCCTCGGGTATGTCCTTTTCGACGCCGTTGGCCTGAAGATACATCAGGCCAAGCAGGTACTGGGCTTCGACATCACCGCGATCGGCTGCGAGACGACGGAATTCGGCGGCCTTCTGAAGCGACAATGATGTGCCGCGGCCGGAAAAATAGGCTTCGCCGACGGCACGAATGGCGTTGGTGTTGCCAAGCTTGGCTTGGGTCTCGAGCACGGGGAAAATCTCGATCTGCGTGCTGGTCGAGACACCGGAACGGCTCATCGCCAAAGCAAGATGATTGACCGCGTCCTGGTCTCCGGCCCTGGCAGCCTTGAGAAATAAGGAGATTGCCTTGGCAATATCCGCCTCGCTCGTGCTTTCCCATAGACCTCTGGCGATGATCCGCTGGGCGAGCGGACTACCGTTGGCATCACCGGAGGCGATAACGGCCATTGCGGCTTTTCGAGCACTTTCGCTATAGCGAGGGTCGCTGAGCTTTGCGGCGACGCCGATCGCAATCAAGGGGTCGGTTTGCATGGCGACAATATAGACCGCCTCGCTTCTGGCAAAATCATCCGGCAGTCCCGTGCCGGCCAGGTAATTGCCGAGCTCTGCATATTGTTTTGCCCGTCGTTCGGGCGGCAATTTGTTGAGCCATTCCAGTGCAACATCTACATTCTTTGCCGTACCCTTGCCCTTGGCCAGAGCAAACGCGGTCTCTTCTATCCCACGCTGGTTCCCGACCAGCGCCCCCCAGCGATACCATTCATAGGCACGCGCAGCATCTTGCGGCATGTCGAGGCCGAGATCGTGGATCCGCGCCCATGCCACAACACAGCTGGACGAACCGCGAATGCCTTCGTTGGCAAGCAGACGTAGAACTCTTTCGATCCGGTCTTTGCCGAACGTGTATTCGTTGCTTAAGACGCCACGCGCCACCAATCTGACAGCATCCCGATTTTGCTTCGCCAGCGACAGTGCCAATGCAAAACCATAGTCGAGATTTCGCGCTTCGCGACGCGGTGTTACCAGAGCCACTGTCGCGATTTCGAGGCGCTTGGCCGGCGGAAGTTTCAAAGCGGCGGGCAGTTCGGGCCAACCTTGGGCGGCGCGAAGCTCCTCCCATGTCCGCGCCGCTTCAACTTTTACCTGATTGATCGGCGCTGCCTGAGCATTTTGCAGCAGCGCAAAAGACGCAAACGCGACGCACACCAGAACATGACAGGGTCGCAGAAACCGGATCATGACAGATCACCCTTATTCAACATTGGAACATGCCTCATTGCGTCACACTGTCCACCTTCTTGAGCCATAGGGCCGCCTGCTGTGGATCCGCTTTCACCCCGTATCCCAATTGCAGAGCAATCGCGTAGCGCTCAAAAGCCGGCTGGTAGCCGCTTCGCGCGGCTCGAACCAGCCAGTACGTGCTATCCACGTCGGATTGGACATAACCTTCAGCACCGGACGCGAAGGCGTCCGACAAACGCAACATAGACTCGCCATCACCGTGCTCGGCCGCGGTTAGCAACCATTTGCGCGCAGCCTTCCGGTTCGATGCCTGCGACTGATCGAGTGCGCCGTAGAGTGTCGAAATTCCCTTTGCCGCGGCGGCCGAGCCTGCGTCCGACGCCAATGTCAACGGATCGAGAGCGGCTTTAAGGACGTCCGCAGCATCACGACTGGATGTCTTGGTCGCCCGCGCCACTTCGACAAGAATGTCGATCGCATCATTGTCACTGAGCTGCACGGCTTTCACCAACCAGGTGATCGCCTTGTCGCGATCTGCACCGACCCCAAGTCCGTTGGCATAAAATCGTCCGATTTCCCTCATCGCCTCAACCTTGCCCGCCTCGGCTGCTTTGAGCATCATGGCAGCAGCAGCATGATCGACCGTGCCCTTGTGCTGAGCGATGAGAATATTCGCCAGTCGAAACAACGTGCTCGCATCACTGATGGGCGCTTCCAGAGCGCGCTCAAGCAGTTCTTTCTGCTG
>Ga0307515_10006158_pt1 | contig 24110 bp, 6 predicted proteins | sample 17_EM_MG_FD_194513 | JGI IMG/M metagenome (GOLD analysis project Ga0307515, IMG submission 194513) | Populus trichocarpa ectomycorrhiza microbial communities from riparian zone in the Pacific Northwest, United States - 17_EM | ecosystem: Host-associated > Plants > Roots > Unclassified | place... | reverse complement strand
ACTTCTTAATATATATATAGAGGCTTTAGAGCTATATTTAATAAAGTAGAGTTTTTATTCTTAATCGTCCTATTTAATACTAAATCACTCCCTTAAATATTGCTTAAGACGCAGTCAAAACTAGAGAAATATACTATTTAAGAGTGTTCTGTTTAGCTTAGCGCAGCTTATAGATAGCGAGAAATATAGCAACTTAAAACTTATATGCTAGGGACTAAAGTTTAAAGTCTATAAAGCAATTATATGCACCTAATCTCCTATACTTACAGCTGCCTATAATAGAGGCTTTTAGGTAAAAGCTAACTAAATATTTAGTAGAATTGACCCTAACTAACTAACTAATGGGTAGGAGGCGGCGACTAATATTATAAATATTAACGAGTTCGATTCCAGTACTATTAAGAGGATGATCTAATTTATATATAAGAGGGACTATAAGAATGGTAAGGAGGAGTAAGGATTTAATATTGATGACGTTAATACCTTATCGCTATATAAACTAAATAATAGCAGTGGCGATAATGAAGACATAACGATACGGCTGACGACGGCCTATATTATACTTCGTCACGTCTATATTAATGTAATTGCCAATTACTATAATATACTATAGCTAAAAGAGCTTATAAATATAAAAATCTAATATATTCTAGGAACTAGCTAGTCTATAAACGGGTTTCCTAATATTATTAAGGATATCTTTAGCCTAATAGGTGACTTAGTATTATATAATATAATTACCTTAATAGCGGCCGAGTATATTAAAGAGCTTATTAAACTTAAGGACTTTATAAAGCTAGACGTTATAGGCGATTTTGCTATCGGCATTATATGGACAGCAATTACCGCATCTAAGGACATGGAGGAAATTTTTATGCTAAAACTTTAAGCTGTCTAATCTTAGCTATAATAAATAGAATTACTGCTTTAATCCGCTAAGGTAAGGTATACCGCGGCTAAGCGCAAAAGCGAAAACATTAATAACTGTCTTAATACCCTCTGTATAACTAGGACCTATTATAATATTAGTTGCAGAGCCGAGTTTATATGTTATATTAAGGATAGTAGTTATCTATCCGACCCTAATTACCCTTATATACTTTGTTGTAAAAGGTGCGAGTATTATATATAAGTAAAGATACATAGCTTAGGAGATCGGCTTAGGTAGGAAGTTATTATATAATACTTCTCTTCCTTTCTCCGTTTAGGTTAATCTAAGAAATTCGAATGTATATCTTGTCTATAGTCGGTCCGTTAGATATTATATAGCAACTATATTATCTATTTCCCATCTATCTCCTATTAGCCTCCCCTTACCTTACCCCTTACCCTACCCTTTATCTTATCTTCTTACCCTTGCCCCTTGCCCCCCTAAACGAATTACAAAATCCTAGTTATTGTATCTATTCTACTAAATACTGGAATAGGATTAGATAATAATAGACTAAAATGAAATAAAAAGTGGCAAAGAATAATAAGATAAGCGCGTAATGACTAGGGAAAGGTCCTATATATAAGGAATGTATGGTTCTAAATTGACTAGTTATATGCCTTTCTATGGGTATTAGAGGGTTAGTATAGGATTCTTATATAGGTAAGGCGACTTACCTAGCGGTGCCTCTTAATTGGATGCTATACGCTATACATAAAGGCTGCGTAATTTTTAAAATGCTTAAGTCCTTTAATCTACTTTAAGCAATAAGGATGCTTATAGTGGAACCCCTACCTAAACACTTCTTCTATAACGTGATTATTAAGATGCTTCTATAGTGTATTCTTCTTTATAAATAGGCGGGTCTGCCTTAGCGTTAAGAGTTAGTTATTACTAATATAGATAAGGCAAATAAGATTAGTAAATGTTATAGGATATAGTAGCTGTATTATTTTAACACCCTCTTCCTTAATTGGGACCGCGCTCTATATCTTATTTAGGTTTTTTTAAAAAGGCGAGTTTAAGCCAATCTATTCTTTCTGCCGCTTTGTTTATTAATAGGTACCAGTATTAGCGTTACTTATACCTCTTTTCACGCCTATTATACTTTAGTTTACTTTAGACCTAAGTTGAAATCTAATAGCCTTGCTTAGGATCCCATTTTGCCAACTCTCTTATTAATTATAATATTTGACGAGATTGCGGATAAACTTTATATGGAGTTTTATAGCGTGTTCTTCTTCGAGCTTATTTAGCGGCTAAGATAGTAGTTTAGCAATAGTAGTATGTTTGCGAAATTTATACTATATAGCTAAATGGGTGGGAATTTCCGTCCTAACGCTACTACTAAGCTGTCTTTCAATATCGTGATTGTTAATGGCGTTATAAAAATTAAGAATAACCTAGTCCTCTTTTTGTTTGCGTAAAACGTTTATAATACTATAAAGTTTACGTCTGGCTTTATTATAACGGTTATATAGTTTTGTTCCCTTTGTGGTGTTAATAGGGTAATATTCCCGGCTCTTAATCTTTTACTTATATCACTCTTATTTTTTATAAAGCTATAAAATATTAGGGCGTTAATTAAGTTCTAGCTAGAATTTAAGCTTCTGCTTATTAGTTAGACCTATAGGGGCCCGCTTATCCCTTAAGATCCCTATCCGTGCGGTATATTAGATAAGGTTATCCTATAATAAAGTCCTAAAGTAGATTAACTAGAAATCGCGCTTAATTAAATTAGGTAAATAAAACCGTTAGTAGGTATTACCGTAATAATCTATTATCTAATTTTACTCTTCTAGAGTAAGGGCGCCTAGAAAACTTAGTTAATATATGCACTTATATTAAATTAGATACTTACTATTTAATTTCCTTTTAAACGCTCGTTATAGCTAGTAAAGTTTAAGCGATTTTTTAAACCCGGCCACTTGGCCTAACTATATATAGTAATCGCGGCATTTCTAGTAAGGGAATGCTTTAGTGTCTAATACTCCCCTATAACTAGCCATTATCTTAATATTTTAAAAGATAGGTCGTTTCTCTATCTCCTTTTTAAACTTTACTTTAAGACTCTCTTTTTTCGCTAGGATTTTAAGTCTAAAAATCTCTTCTGGTAAAGTATAATGGCGTTAAAATATATTATCCGTAATAGCAAGGCTTATAAGATAGGATAGGATATAAAAAGCTAAGATGCTTTTAAGACGGAAAATGAACCTCTTACTATAGGTCTATTAGCACTATTCGCGCTGTCTTTAATTGACGTCGCTATATACTGTCTACCTGTGCCTTTAGAATTCTTAATATATATAAGACTTATAAGGGCGACAGTTATAGTTTAATTAAAGTTTTTTATATTGCGAACTTTTAGGATTATAATATATTTATATAAAAGCGCTTTATTAGAGCCTCTTACGCTTAAACTTTTAATAAGAGCTTAGGGTCTTATTGCCGTGGCACTAGAGAGGAGGAGGATTGCTTTTATCTATATTTAAAAACGACTATAGTAAGGCTTCGCGTCTATTGTTTAATGGGTATTAATAATTGTATATAAGTCCTGCATATATATAGCATCCTTTTCTTTCTCCGACGTGTCTAGCTTATATATTAGCGTTAAGTAGGTTGGGATCTACTATAACAAATTAGTTAGGATTTTTTTTTAAAAAATTAAAGATTACCTATATCTTGTATATTAAGTTCTGCGCTATTGTTTATACTGTGGCCTACTATATCTATAAATTTGTATAGTATTTGTCTCTAGTACGCCTAGATTATACTTTCCTTCTTAATTTAAGAATTCTTTACGCGCTATTTAAGGTATATTTTAAACGTATCGGCCACGCACTAACGAAGGGCCTTAGTTGGGTTAGACTTAACTTTTAGGCAGAATCTAAGTATAAATTATTAGTATTATAAGGTAAATTTTAGTTTAAATATAAATAAACTTTTTCTAATTCTAGAACTTATGCTTAACAAGAGAAGTAGACTAGGGCTTTTGTTTTAACTTTACCCTTCCTTAGTCCTTATAATACGCAATCCTCTACCATAAAGATTCCCCTTTAGAATTAGTGTCTTCCCTAGCTCTAGAGTTAGAGCTTAAATCTAAGTCTAAAGCTGGCTTAGAATAAGACGGCTTGCCTAGTTTAGAGTCTAAGCTAGAGGCTAGATTTATATTTCGCCATTTCTTACTTTAAGAAGGTATAGTAGTTAAACGCGTAGTGTCTTAGTGCTTTAGCAGCTACTAGTTGCCTACACGTAGAAGCTAGCTTAAGAGTAACTGCTATTAATAGGAATGCTAAAAAAGGCTTTACGGGAGATCGGCGTTCTTAAGAGCGGGATAGGGCAAAAAAAACCCTATAGGTAGAAACCTAGAAATCGAGTATTAGAAGTAAACGACATAATAGTAGGGGAAAATACATATATAGCTACTGTAGGAAAAGGGTTAAAGGAGCGTAGTATAGAAGGGAGGTTTCGTCGTATAAGGGTAGTGCTTTTAGCGGAGGATAAGAATAAAGGTAGGCGGCGGATATTTATAGCTTCTTAAATAACGTTAGCTGTTGAGGGCCATTTAGGGAGCTTTAAGAGGTGCGTTGTAGGGCTACACGCGCGATTCTAGGTTTAGTAGGTAAGTGAGGGAGACCCTGCCGTCTTTAGCATGCTTAGTATATTATAAAAGCGGTAATAGACATGGGTCTAAGCGAGGAGAAACTGCCTCCTAAAACGGGGGGGATAAACCTCCAAATCCGGCTGCGTCTTCCCCAACAATAAGATTCTAATAGTAATAATAATACCCAATTATTTTACGCGTAATTAATATAATGTCTTAGATACTACTTTAGTATCTAATTTAACCTTTTTATTTATCTATCCGTCTGCAGATAATATATAGTAAAAGGTACTGCTTAAACCCCTTATTCCGCTAAGAATACCTCCTAAAATAATACTATAAATCTTATATCCCCATCTAATATAATTTTACTTAGTGCCCTATGCCTTATAAACACCTCTTTAACATAGATTCTAGCTATATCTTTTACTAAGATTTCTTCTATATATGCTATAAAATAGCCCAATTTAGTTAGCTTATCCACTATTACTAAAATTATATTATACTCCTATTTAGTAATAAAATCTTTTAATTTTAGTAACTTTATAATAAAGTCCTATAATATTGTTTTCTATAGACGTTCTAGTACTTTAATAGGCTATAGCTTTCCGTACGGTTTATACCTTATTAGTTTATTCCTTTAGTAATCTAAATACTCCTTTATAACTTTTCTTACTAAGCCCTAAATTCTATTAATATACTTCTCTTAGAGTTTTAATATTAAGACTACAGCTCTATTATATCCTTATATTATTCCCTTATAAAACTCTTTAATAAATTCTTTTATAATTAACTTAAGTATATATATTACTTCTTAATTTTCGTACTGCTCTAAGTCTATATTCTTATTCTATACTTTTTAGATTTTTTTAGTCTAATTACTTTTTAGTAACTTATATTTCTAAGTTGCTATAATTTTAAGATAATTATATCTAATTAATCTGTCTTTATCTTTTCGTAATATTACTACTTATTTATTTATACTAGCCCTAGCGCCCCCCTTTCCTTCTCCTTAGCTTAGTATCTTTATTAGATAGCAATCCACAAGCTTTAGTTTAGAGGCATTTATGTAAGCCGTCACACTAGCTACTAAAAATTGGCTATAGGAGATAGATGCTTTAATAGGGCCTATAGATTTTATGCGGCTGTACATCTATCCAAAGACCATTACTATCCTACTTGCTTAATAATGGGCAGGCCTTGCAAACATACTACCCCCCTTTGCATTAACTGTAAAGAAAAATACTTTACTAATAGTAAAGACTGCGAGACTCTTAAAGCAGTTAAACTAGTAAATACTAGCTTAGAGGGTTTTATAGAAAAATAAAATTAATAGGATTTTAAAAGGAGGTAACTCCTACTAGGCTCTTGGGTAAAAGATATTAAAGAGCAAAAAGATAGAAATAAATTGCAAAAGGACAGAGACAGGGGGTAGAATTTCTTAGAATTTTTTCTACCGTTCTCTTATCCTCTAATAGTTGCAGTAATTTAGTATTTTACTAAGGAACTATAAACTCCTACTTTAGGGGTTTATAAACTACTAGGATATAGCTACTAGTATATATTAAGCTGCCTAGAAAGGATTTATATATATAGAACTATAGCGCCATAGCCTAAGGCTGCATGCGCAGTATTATACGTAGTATAATACAACGGATATTAATTAAAAAAAAAGGGGGTGTGCGAGAGGTGGCACGGACTCCTAATGGTGTAAATAACGGGTGATGCTCGGGTGAACTTTTTTCAGTAAGGTTTAGGGCATTACTGCATATGAACTTCAGAATACTTCTATATAATATCAAAAGCTTCAATATTTTTCAATCAACTCAATTCAACCATGACCTCCAGATTGAATGCGTTTCCAAGCCCGCGAACTCTCAGTTGATTGAATTGATTGAGTCTTGGCATTCAATTCAATATTGAAGCCTCGTTGCAACCCTGCTAGGTGATCGTGCCAGCTGGATGCTCGTGGGAGCTGGCCGATCCTACGAGCTAGGTGATCGTGCGAGCTGGGCGATCGTGCAAGCAGGGCGATCTTGCGAGCAGAGTGATCGCGCGAGCAGGGTGATCTGACCTAGCGCCCTCTATTAACGCCTAGCATGTGAATGGGAAGCAAATGTTAGGAAAATACCAGAACTACAAAAAAAAGAAATACATGAGTCCGGGACCTAGAAACATTGAAGAAGTTCCCACATGAAGACCCCTATGAACTTTGCAACGGCTCGAAGCCCCCTCACACATACTTGGAGAAGTTCCCACGTGAACAGCCCTATCCCTTGCAACGTTGATATGGGTCCTATTCTTATCGATAAGCTCCAGCCAATTAGATCGTTAGGATCTTAGAGCTGTGATGAGGAATATGAACCTCTGGCAAAGGGCTCAAAGGCAGCCGCCAAAGCTCCGGAGATAGTTCTTTTGCTACGAGTTGGAGGAACGACGCATTTGGTAGGTTGGACGATATTAGGATCAAAAAAGGCACGATTAGAAGGCATGGTGGTTGATTAAATTAATCTTTCTGATTCTGGTGTTCCGCACGGACCACTTGCAGTAGGACAACGTTGCATGGGATAAGCTGCGAAAGATTCAAGTGCTACACGGCATTCCCGTTGAAGTTGACCTCGTAGCCGTCGCCCTTGGCTTTGAGCGCCTTGGCCAGCATCAGCTCGCGCATCCAGTCGATGCGCTCGTCCCGCGTCTTCACTGCGAAGTGGTGCGTCTTGCCATTCGCTGTGACCTGCCTCGTGGCCCGTCCGTCCGGGCCCGTGGGCACGAGCTGGAAGCTGAAGGCCGTGGAGTTGTTTTCTTTGGAGCCGGAGGTGAGCTTGAGCGCCTTGAGCTTGGCGGAGAGTCTGTCGGAGGCGATGGAGGAGCAGGCGACGGCGTAGTCATCGACGTCGATGGTGTTGAGGGCGGAGGATGAAGGAAGCTCGTTGGGGTGCATGGTGAGCTGAGTGCCGGTGAGGCGGCAGTGATGGTCTTCCCATTCGTGATGCAGGAGCTTGGTGCGTTGTTTCCTCATCCACCCAGTGTGGCTAACGCCATCGTACTGAAAGCCTCTCTTCTTTTTGGAAGTCTCTCCGGTCTCGGTGTTGGTGGCGTCGTCGGTGCTCTCATGTAACGTGTTGGAGTGCTCTGAATGATGCTCGATTTCTTCTTGTTCCGCTACCGCTCTAGGCGTACTAGGAGCCGTTTCTTCCTCTAGTTCCCCATCGGAAGAATCGTACGCAGTCTCGGCGTAGGTTGTTAGATTATTCAAGTATCTCTGGAGCATAAAACCTGACGAGCCGTGCCCATCTAGACCCTGCAGCCCCACGTTCTCCGGAAGTTTCGCCTGCAGCCGTGCAATCTCTACTAGTATTTGTGTAGTATCCTCTTTAATGCCCGGAATAGCAGCAGTGTCATCCCGGATTTCTTGGGTATCGGCCTTAATATCTCGCATTATAGACCTAGATTATATTCATTAGCCCACGTTTATACCCTTACACTAATAAGCTTACATCTCAACCATCTGCAACGCAATATCTAATGCGCTTTTATGAGCTTCTAAACTGCTTCTTAACTGCTCTATATCGGACTTCCCACCCCAGCTCCATTGTACGCCCTTCTTTAGCCTCGCAGACTCGCCACCATATTTTTCCAGCGATGCTTTAATCTGGCTAACTACACCACCGCAGTTCTTCACAATGCCTGCGACCTGCTGTGCCAGCGATGGCGGGAATGCGCTGTGGGCAGTGTCGCCGGCATCGTAGGCCAACATCTCTAGCACCGTCGTAAGCGAGAGTAGCTCGCGGGACACCGCGTCGAGGTCGCTGCGGGCGCCGCGGACCTCCCGCACGAAGCCATTAATCTGGACCGTAAGCTGGCCGATAGTCTTAACCAGCGTAAAGCAGCCGGTTGTTATAGAAAGTGGATCCATAGGTGTAGCAAGCGGCACCTAAAGTAGGTGGCCATTAATTTCCTTATAATGTTCATGGGTGCAGAGGTAAGGCTGTAGCGGGGCTAAAGCAGCGAAGGTCAATAAAAGAGCGAAGCTGAGGTAGGTCCGGGTTAGGCTTGGCATAACCTCGGGTTACGCACGACTCCCCAAGGTCCGCGATATATCGTCCAAATATTACCCCCCCCCCCTCCTTTAGTGGTGGCCCCTACTTTTTGGACGCGTCTTTAAGGCCTAGGTTAGTACTGGGTTAGTATAAAGGGCCCTAGCGCGCCTTCGACCTTACTGTCGCCTTAACAATCCGTTTTCCAACCCTCTCCTGTTCTTGTGCCTGCGCTAGCTTGCATAGGGCTTCTGATTTTATATAGAAAGGCCTACTATAATTCTAATTGTATAATATAGAGCCCTCTTCTCCTTCTTCTTTAATATTTACGCGTTTGGTGGCTTAATTTACCCGCGCCGCGCTTAGGTATCTTCCCCTTACCTCTTACGGATATGAAATCTTTTAAGAGTCTCCTTACCCTATAGTCCACTTTACGGTTAAGGGAAGCCCCCCTAGCCTTCTTTTCCTCCTCCTATAGCCTCTAAAGCGAATTTAAGGCCTAGACGGCGTGGCTATATAATATTTATAAGGCCTAGCGCTTAAAAAAATAATAAGGGCATATAAGCCGAAATAGAAAGAGTAGGAAGACTAGTATATAAGACTAGAAGATAGTATAGACGGCGCCTAGGTAATAGAAGATAAGCCTTACCTATTTTTAGAGTAGTAATTTATTAACTAAGAATTATAGGCCGCTGGCTATTAAAAACGCAAGTTAAAACGGAAAGAGATGTAGAAAGATAGTAAGCGGGTAAAGAAGAGGTAGAAGATAGCTAAGTAGGTAGGAGGAAAGGCAGCTATAGGGGTAGCCACGGTTACAGGGGAGGAAGCTATAAAGGAGGAAGGGGAGATATAGGATAAAGAGGCCTTAGATGCATTATTTAATAAAATAGTCTAATACTTAGTTATAAATAGCTATGTCTTTACTATTACTAAGCTTTATATATATAGTAATTAGAAGGTAAGGCCTTATAGCTACTATAGGTGGTAAAGCTTTTAGTAGTACTAAATAGTATCCACTATAATAAGGACCGGATTTAACGCGTTAACTTTATTAATTAAAGCCTATTTATAATTACTAGCGGCTATAACGTTAAAGGGCTTAAAAGGGTAATTAATTAGTACTAGAAGACGGGCTCTAAGATGCTAGGTTTAGTTAAGTTTTATCTTTAAACTACGGCTAAGTATTTATTAGGTTTGTATCCGGTTGCTAAAACACTAATAGTAAGCAGGCTAATAGCGATTTTCTATACCGGGCATGGAAAATCCTAATTAGTTAGTAAAAGTTAGGGTTGGTAGAATATAGCAGAAGTATAATAAAATTTAGTAGGTAATGCGCCTTAGTACTATTATACTAGCACTAATAAAGAAAGACTTAGATAAACTAATAGGACTTATTAACTATATTTTAACGGTAAACTATATAGCTAACGCCCTAAAGATCCTCTATATATAAGCTATAGAAGAGAACTAGGATTTTAAAATAGAAGAAGGACTACTTCTATACTAGGAGCGGCTTATAATACTAGATAGAGATAACTTATAAATAGAGCTAATCCGTAAAGCTTATTACTAAGTCTCTATAATATACCCTAGTAAGAATAAGATCTATAATATTATTAGCAGCCGCTACTACTAGCCTAAAATAGCTATAGATATTAACTAATATATATAATAAAGCCTTATAGTAAAAACTACGGTAGACTTATTAATAGGCTAGGTGTATAGGTAAATAAGGAGTTAATAATATAATAATAACTAGTAGAGTAGTTGCCTAATAGATTAACTTTAATTATATTCTAAGATTTACTATAAGGAAGAGAACTATTTAGGTAGGGACTATAGTCCTTTAAGTATTTAATACTGCGCCTAAGAAATATACTAAGTACGTTAGTACGTTAGTATATTAGTACATCCTATATTCCTATATTCCTATATTCCTACGTTTTAAACTTATAACATAACTAGCTATATAACTTAGTTACCCCTTATTCTATAGCTTAATTGCTTTTAGCGCCTCCTATACTATCTTAACTAACCTATTTATATCTCTTTTTAGTAGTTATACTACTACTAATATAAGGTCCGTAATACTATCCCCCTCTTCTTTACCTTTATCCTTAAAGATATCTCCTATCTTTAAGTTATTTATTAAAGGTATAGCATTCCCGTCTTTAATTTAATAACCTTTATTATTTTTAATACCTCCTACTAAATCTTTTATATCTAACTATCGTAATTAGCTAGTAACTATTATTCTTTTACTTAATAAAGTTATACCGTCCTATTCTTATTATAAGGAAAGAAAGTTAGTATATATTATTATTACGGCTCTATTTAATTACTAACCTTCTTTTTACGTTAAGTATACGCAAGTAAATATATAGTCGTCCTATAATATTTAATCTATCTCTAATACTAAGTATACGCGTCTTATTAATCTTTAAAGTCTTTAACTTTTTTTTATCTAATTTGTTATAGGGTCTTATATTTAATCTAAGGCGTTCTACCTTAAAGATAAACTTACTACTACTCTTACTAAAGTATAAAAGCTTCGCGATAATAGGGAGCGGATTTATACTAAATAGTAAAAAGTGTTTAAGGCTTAATAGACTACTTACGCTCGGTTAGTCCATCTTAAAAAGGTTTATAAAAAGGTGAGCTTTAAGGAGTAGCGTTTTACTAAGTAAGGTCTCTATAAGCTTAAGGCTAAAAAAGCTAAAAAGGATTCCAATTATAAAAAGGTGGAAATAGTTTATACGCTAGTAGTAGATCCCTTAGATAATCTGGCTCGTTTATTACCCTTAACTAATTCTTTTATCTTTAGCTCCTTCTTAATATTACCTAACCTATTCTCTTCTAATACTCCTATACCTTTCTCTTAGCATTTTTTAGGTTTCTTAGTAGTTCTTAGGTAGTCTTATTATAGCCTATCTACTTTACTTTATACTATATTTTATTATTAATATCCTTATAATTTATAATCTTTAAAACCTACTATTTATCTTCCTTTTATCCTCTATATGTATCTACTTTATAAATTAGTAGCTTTATATCTCTATATGCTAGTTCTATCATTGCAATATACTATATAGGGTAAATCTTTATCTTTACTAGTAAGTTAAGTCTATATATAACTTCTAAAATCTTAACTATGATTTTAAATAGTCTAACTTCTTACTTAGTTATTAACTTATAATTTTTTTATATAATAGCTATACTTTATCCCCCTCCTTTAGATCTAGTCCCTTAGATCTCTTAGTATTATAGTACTTTTTTTTATATCTTTTTTTATACCTTTTTTATTATAAAGTAGAGGTCCTTATAAAGATTTATTAGAGTTTCTATTCTTTCTTTTACTATACCACTTATTTTTTTTTACTTATTATAATAATAACAATATTCTAGATTTATACCTATAATCCGCCTAAAATAGTAACATCTCTATACCTTCTTGTAGTGTTATATTATATATAAATTATATAATTAGTAATAATAATACCTAATTATTCTGTACGTAATTAATATAATGTCTTAAATACTACTCTGGTATCCAATTTAGTTTTTCTATTTATCTATTTATCTATTTATCTGCGGATAATATATAGTAAAAGTTACTGCTTTAACTCCCTATTCTACTAAGAATACCTCCTAAAATACTACTATAAATCTTAGATCTCTATCGAATATAATCTTATTTAGTGCTCTATATCTTATAAATACTTCTTTAATATAAATTTTAGCGATATCTTCTACTAAGATTTCTTCTATATGTACTATAAAGTAGCCCTATTTAGTTAACTTATCTACTATTATAAAAATTATATTATACTTCTATCTAGTAATAGGGTTTTTTAACTTTAGTAACTTTATAATAAAGTTTTATAATATAACTTCCTATAGTCTTACTAGTGTTTTAATAGGCTATAGCTTTCTATATAGCTTATACCTTATTAGCTTATTCCTTTAGCAATCTAGATATTTTTTTATAACTTTTCTTACTAAGCCCTAAATTCTATAAATAATATATTTTTCCTAGAGTCTTAATACTAAGCCCGTGGCTCCGTTATATCCCTACATTATTTCCTTATAAAAATCTTTAACAAACTCTTTTACTATTCCCCTTGAGATATATATATTTATTCTCTATTTATACTAATTCATTTCTAAGTCCTTAAATTATACCTCTTAGATTCTTTTATCTAATCGCTTTCCAGAAGCTTATATTCTTAAGTTATTATAATCTTAGGATAATTATACCTAATTAATCTATTACTATCCCTACGTAGTATTACTCTTAATAGTTTCTTATTATTTTTATAGTTTAGCCTTTTTACTTAATATATTAGCTCTTATATTCTTAGTGCCCTTAATATACTAAGTTTTAAAATAGTATTCTATAATTATCTCTACCTATCTAACTTATCTTTAATTAAGTTCTTTTATTATTAGGAACCCTATTAGGTTCTTATAATCCGTTTTAACTATAAATAGTTTCTCTATACCTTATAAGGATGCTCTCTATTTCTTAAGTACTATAATTATACCTAATAACTCTTTATTATAGATGTTGTAGTTTAGTTTTAGTAATATTTTCTTCTAACTATAATATACCACTAGGTCCTATATATTTCTATACTTTTATAGCAAACATACTCCTAATATAAAGTCTAATATATCCGTTTCTATAACCGTCTTTAGTTCTAGTTAATAGATTTTAAAGATTAGTTTCTAGGTAAATAATTCCTTAAGTTTTTTTTAAATAACTTCTTTTATTCTTCTCCTTAAATCTATAGTTTCTCTTTCTTAGTAAGCCTTATAAAGGGTTTAATATTCTTTAACTATTATATTATAAACTTCCTATACTAGTTGCAAACCCCTAAAAATAACCTTAACTATATTACATTTTCTAATTCTTACTAACTTACTATAGCTTTAATCTTCTTTAGGTCTATACTAGTATAACCTAGTTTAATAATAAATTTAACAAAATTAGTCTTCCTTATAAAGAACTGATATTTTTTAATTACTACTAATATCTATTCCTCCTATAGTCTCTTTAAGACCTATTTAATGTGTCCTCTATATTCTTCCCTAGTTATTAAGTAGATAATATTATTATTAAGGTATACTATAATAAACTCGTTAAGGTGTTCTTCTAATACGCTGTTAATTTACTTCTAGAATATTGCTAATGCGTTTATAAGTCTAAATTATATAACTAATAGCTTATATAATCCTTCCTTTAACCTAAAGGCTGCCTTTTATTTATTGCCCTTTTTAATCCTAATTTAATAGTACGCCTATATTAGATCTATCTTTGTAAAGATTTACGCGTTATATAATGAGGCCTTATAGGAGATACTACGGTAGACTTGTTAATGGGCTGGGTATATAGGTATAGAATAGTTAACAATGTAAATATAACTGGTAGAGTAGTTGCCTAACAGATTAACTCTAATTATATTCTAAGATTTACTATAAAGAAGAGAAACTATTTATAGAGACTATACGTCCTTAAATATATAACTCCTCTCTATAGTAAAGGGTTTAGTACGTTAGTATATTAATACATTAGTACATTACGCTCCTATATTCCTACGTTTCTATGTTCCGAACTTATAATATAGCTAGCTGCATAACTCGGCTACCCTTTATCCTATAGCTTAATCGGTTCTAGCGCCTCCTATACTATCTTAACTAACCCGTTTATATCTATCCTTAGTAGTCACACTACTGCTAATATAAGGTCCGTAACACTATCCCCCTCCTCTTTATCTTTATCCTTAAAGATATCTTCTATTTCTAAGTCGTTTATTAAAGGTATGGCATTCCCATTTTTAATTTAATGACCTTTATCGTTCCTAATGCCTTTTATTAAATCTTCTACGTCTAATCGTTGTAATCGGCTAGTGACGTTTATTCTGTCGCTTGGTGAAGTTATACCGTCCTATTCTTATTATACTAAGAAGAAGTTAGTATATATTATAATTACAGCTCTATCTAGTCGCCAATCTTCCTCTTATACTAAGTATACGCGAGCGAATATATAGTTGTCCTATAATGTTTAATCTATCTCTAACGCTAAGTATACGCGTTTTATTATTCTTTATAACCGTTTAGTTCCTTATCTAATCTGCTCTAGGGTTACGCGTATTAGTAGCGGCTAAAAGATTAGAGGATAAGCTGGCCAAGGCCCTTATTAAGGTTTAGCGTTATTTTAATAAGGCGTTTTAGGCTCTAAAAGCTTAACTAGATGCTTATACTCGCCTAAGCTATTTAGTAAAAGTATATAAAAAGGTACGCTTAAAGGAGTTACGTTTAGTAGAGTAAGGCTTATTTAAGCTTAAGGCTAAGGAGGCTAAAAAGGATTCTAGTTAAGAAGAGGCGAAAATAACTAATATACTAGCGGTGGATCCCTTAGATAATCCGGCTCGTTCATTACCTTTAACTAATCCTTTTATCTTAGGCTCCTTCTTAATATTGCCTAACTTGTTTTCTTCTAATACTCCTATACCTTTCCTATAGCATTTTTTAAATTCTATAATAGTTCTTAGGTAGTCTCCTTATAGCCTATCTACTTAACCTTATACTATATTTTATTGTTAATATCCTTATAACTAACGATCTTTAAAACTTACTATTTGCCTTCTTCTTATCCTCTATACGTATCTACTTTATAAATTAGTAGCTTAATATCTTTATATACTAGCTTTAGTATTATAATATACTATATAGGGTAGATCTTTATTTTGGCTAGTAGGTTTAACTTAAATATAACTGGTAAAATCCTTTATATAATTTTAAAAGGTCTTAGTTTAATATAGTCTAACTTCTTACTTAGTCGTTAACTCTTAAAAAATTTGTGTAGTAGCTATACTTTATCCCCCTCTTTAAGATTTAGTCCCTTAGATCTCTTAGCGTTATAGTACCTTTTTATTCTTCTTATACCTTTTTCGCTAATTCTATAAGGTTTATATAAAGATTTATTAATATCTTTATTCTTTCTTTAGCTATACTACTTATTTTCTTTACTTATTATAGTAATAATAATATTTTTAGCTTATACCCATAATTTGGCTTAAATAGTAATATACCTATTCTTTCTTATGGTGTTATATTATATATAAACTATATAACTAGTAATAATAATACCTAATTATTTTATATATAATTAATATAATGCCTTAGATACTATTCTAGCGTCTAATTTAATCTTTCTATTTAACCGTCTGTTTGTGGGTAATATACGGTAGAAGTTACTACTCTAAATCCTTATTCCGCTAAGAATACCTCCTAAAATACTATTATGAATCTTAGATCTCTATCTAATATAATCTTACTTAGTGCTCTATATCTTGCAAATACTTCTTTAATATAGATTTTAGCGATATTCTCTACTAAGATTTCTTCTGTATATGCTATAAAGTAGCCCTATTTAGTTAACTTGTCTACTATTACTAAGATCGCGTTATACTCCTAGCCGGTAATAGGATCTCTTAACTTTAGTAACTTAATAATAAAGTCCTATAATATAACCTCCTATGGTCTCTCTAGTATTTTAATAGGTTGTAGCCCTCTATATAGCTTATACCTTATTAGTTTATTCCTTTAGCAATCTAGATACTCCTTTATTACTTTTCTAGCTATACCCTAGATTCTGTTAATAATGTATTCTTCTTAAAGTCTTAATACTAAGCCTGTTGCTCTATTATATCCTTAAGTTATTTCCTTATAGAAGTCTTCTATAAAATACTCTACAATGCTTTTTAGGATATACTTTATTTTTTAATTTTCGTATATATATATCTATAGATCTTTTAGCTATACTTTTAGAATTCTTTATACCTAAAAGCTTTCTAGTGTTTTATAAACTCTTTTTAGTTCTCTATCCTCTTAAGTTGCTACTAGCTTAGGGTAATTATATTTAATTAATCTGTCCTTATCTTTGCGTAGTATTACTCCTAATAGTTTTTATTTGTTCTATAGTTTAGCCTTTCTACTTAGCGCGTCTACTCTTGCATTCTTAGTCCCTTTAGTATACTAAATTTTAAAATAGTATTCTGTAAGCATTTCTGCCTATTTAACTTATCTTTAATTAAGTTCTTTTACCGTTAGGAACTCCATTAGGTTCTTATAATCTATCCTAACTATAGGTGGTTTTTCTGCGCCTTATAAGAATGCTTTTTATTTCTTAAGTACTATAACTATACCTAATAACTCCTTATTATAGATGTTATAGTTTAACTTTAGTAGTGTTATTTTCTAACTATAGTATGCTACTAGGTGCTATACGTCCTTATACTTCTATAGTAAGCAGACTCCTAGTATAAAGTTTAATACGTCCGTTTTTATAACCGTATTTAGTTCTAGTTAGTAGATCTTAAGAATTAGTTCTTAGGTAAATAACTCCTTAAGTTTTTTAAATAGCCTCTTTTACTTATCTTCCTATACCTATAGTTCCTCTTTCTTTATAAGCCTAGTAAACGGTTTAATATTCTTTAACTACTGTGCTATAAACCTTCTATAGTAGTTATAAAACCCTAGGAATAACCTTAACTGAATTATATTTCCTAGTTCTTACTAACTTACTATGGCTTTAATCTTCTTTAGGTCTATATTAATATAACCTAGTTTAATAATAAATCTAATAAAATTGGTCTTCCTAGTAAAGAACTCGCATTTCTTAATTGCTACTAATATTTGTTCTTCTTATAGTCTCCTTAAAACCTATTTAACGTATTCCCTATATTCTTCCTTAGTTATTAAATAGATAATATTATTATTAAGGTGTTCTCCTAATATACTATTAATTCTCTTTTAAAATGTTGCTAGTGCATTTATTAATCCGAATTATATAACTAATAGTTTATATAGTTCTTCCTTTAACCTAAAGGCTGCCTTCTATTTATTGCCTTCCTTAATTCTAATCTAATGGTACGCATATCTTAGATTTATCTTTATAAAGATTTATATATTATCTATCTAATCCTAGATTTCGCTAATTAAGGGTAAAGGATACCTATCCTTTTAAGTAATGCTATTTAACTGTTTATAGTTAATATAGAGCCTAAGCTTTCCGTTCTTCTTTAGTACGAATAATACTAGATATTCTGCTAATAACTATAATGGTCTAATGTATCCTTTTTATAGGTTTTCTTAGATAAACTCTTTAAGTGCTCTAGACTTCTCTTAGATAAGCTTATAGGTTGGAAAGAACCTTAGACTTATTCCTAGTTCTAGCTCTATTTTATAATCCTATACTATATAATTTGCCAGCTTCTTACTTTCTAGGCTCTATAGTTTCTTACTATATTTATAGTATTTCTTTAGTATATAACTTAAGCCTTACTTAGTCTCTTTATATATCGCTCTAACTTAGTTTACTATTGCAAGGTTAATAATCCATCCTCTATAGGCTATTGGATCTCCTAAAATTGTAACTAATAGGTAAAGTTGTTCCTTCTGTCTATAAGGTAATCCTATTCTTTTAACTACTACTAGTAAGATATAGTTCTATATTACTCCACTATCTGTTAGTGCTTTAAACTGCTAATCTTACTAATTAACTTATAAATTTAGGTGTTATCCTTAAATTCCTTTAAGGGTTTAAGGCTCTATTACTGGCTCCTTCTAGTCCTATAGGCCTCTACTTTTCCTAACTATTAGCTACTTAATCCTATTATACTTAGCTTACTCTTTAGCTAATACCTAGTTTGCTTTTTATCCTTAATATACCATATCCCTATATATATATATATATATATATTGTCTACTAGCCCAGTTCCCTTTACTGTATAGTTACTCTAACTATCTTTATAGTCTCTAGCAAAATAACCCTATTTTTTATAATTTATATAAGCTCCTTTTTTTTACACTATTTTTCTTGTTATAAAATCCGCCTAAACATTTTCTACTACTAAGATCCCTGGTTTGGCCTCTGCTCTATAAACCTTTAATTACTTAATTTTTATCCTTTAGGTTTGTATAGTTTCTTTATTCATTTCTTATAGGCTTCTTTAATACTACTTAGGTCTATTAGCTCTACGCTATACTATAATTTCTAACTTAGTTAATACGTATTTTACGCCTTATATAACTATAGAACTCTATTCTAACCCTTCTTAGTCTATTCCTTCTAATAAATATTATTATTAATTTTAATTACTTAATTAATTAGTTCCCTTAGGGTTTCTATATCTTCTATTAGGATAATTACGTTCTAGACTTTTACCTTAAGTCCCTATTTATACTATGCCATAAGCGCCTTATTATTCTATTTAACTTATATTACTAATATTTAAAATTATATCGTATACTTAATTACTAAAGTTCTCTATATTAGGTTTTAAAGCTTTCTTTTTACTATAGTAGTTACTTCTAGGTCTCTAAATATTTACGTTAGGTATTTCGCGAACCTATTCTAACTAGTAAATATATACCATACTTTTTAGTTAGTAGTTACTATGCTATTTTCCTATACCTCTGTTAGGTAAGGCTTAAACCACTTAAATACCCTTCTTGTTAGAAATAATCCTATATAGGCAACCTAGTCTATAAACGTTGCTAGCTTCGCTCCTTCTTATATAACCCTAAAGTATATTTATATAAGAAATCCCTTAAGCTTTAACTTCTCTCCTAAGAATCACTTAATAGATAATAGCTTAATCTTAGCTACTCTAATCCCGTTAATCTTTTCCTTAAGTAACCTATTATTATCTATTAATTAATTAACTATTTCTTATAGCTGTCTAACTATAACTAGCTAAGAGTTAGTATTTACAATACCAGTGTCATTACCTAATTTTAATATAGTTGCTACCGTTAATAACGTCGTAACTACTGCTTTTAGTGGTATATTATTCGACTTTATTAATATTATAACTAGGTAGTAAATATATAATAAAGCCTTATAGTAGAAACTACGGTAGACTTATTAATAGGCTAGGTATATAGGTAAATAAGAAGTTAATAATATAATAATAACTAGTAGAGTAGTTGCCTAATAGATTAACTCTAATTATATTCTAAGATTCACTATAAAGAAGAGAACTATTTATGGTGGGGACTGTAGTCCTTTAAGTATTTAATACTGCGCCTAAGAAATATACTAAGTACGTCGGTATGTTAGTACGTTAGTACGTCCTACGTTCCCACGTTTCTACGTTCCTATATTCTAAACCTATAACGTAACTAGCTACGTAACTTAGCTACCCCTTATCTTATAGCTTAATTGCTTTTAGTGCCTCCTATACTGTCTTAACCAACCCATTTATATCTCTTCTTAGTAGTCGTACTACTGCTGATATAAGGTCCGTAATATCCAGAAGAGTTAAAAGTTATAAAGATTATTTACTAGAAAGACTATAAAGATATAATATCCGCCTAAGTATTCCTAGGAGTTATTATATATTACTAAATATAGGTAAAAGACTTTGTAATTAAGGCAGAGCTAATCTACTAACTGCTATAAGTAAACGTTCCGTTTATATAGGGTATAAAGTAGGTTACCGCTATAAAGACTTTAAAGTATACAATTACTACTATACTCGCACTAATTTAGCTAGATTATAGTAGGGGGGCCAGGCTAATTATTCTTGCTATTAATAGATATAAAAATAGATAGGGGTGCGGCTTTATATAACTAGATGTATAAGGTTATTACTACCTATATTAATATAAGAGCGGCATTTAGTCTTAAGTGAAATAAAAATATAACTTAGGAAAGCTTAAATGTCAAACATTATTGAATATATTAAAGAAGTGTCGCGTATACCTATACGGTATTTGCTTTATAGCGGAGATAGATATAAATACCTTAGTTATATAACTAAATTATACTACTACTAATTTGCCCGGAGCCTTAATAATAAGATAGCTAGCATAAATCTAGCTATAGGACTTTAATATTAGGTATATACTAGAGAAGAAAAATAGCCTAGCTAATAGGCTTTTATAATGGCTACTTAATAGCAAATATCCTAATAAGCCAACTAATGATATTAAAGAGTTTATTAACTATAAGCTAAGTGCCTTAAAATATATAGCTGCCCCTTTTAAAACAGAAGCAGGTCTGCTATTAAAAGACTTATATTTAAAGAAATCTTAAAGGATTATAAAGTAGCTAGTAACCTTATAATATATTTTTTTAAAAAAATACTAAGGAGTTTAAAAAGTTTAAATAATATACGCTAAAGTTCCTAGTACGTAATTAATAACTCTTTTGTTAATAGTTTTAAAAATATATATACTAATATAAAGGGTATTTAATAACAAGGATTCTTAGTAGGAGATTATTAAAAACCTTTATAATTAAAGTAGATATCACAGATAAGAGAGAACGTATTAGAGGGTCTTAAATTAATATTAGTGGCCAGGGCTATAGGATTAGATATTATAGTATATTAAGTTATATCTATAATACTAGGAGTAACAGCTAGGATAGAAAGAAGAAGTAATATACACTATATAAAAGTCTACCTTATAGTAATAAGTAATAGTAGATATTATATTTATGCTACTAAATTATCTTAAATTCTAGTACCTAGCTATTATATAAGAATATATATCTAAATAGGTAAAAGCTTAGGCCCTTTAAAATAAGGATATAAAAAGTATAGCGAAGTTCCTCTATAAAGATATTATCTGCTAATAGGGAGTATTCGGACAGCTCTCTATAAATAGTAGAGGAGAGAATACTAACGGTACTATTACGCTCGCAGAGCTCTATAATATTAAAAGGATTATAGCTTTTATATATTACGCTTAGGCGTAAGGCTTTATAAAGCAAGGTTATAAACCTATAATAGACGCTTTAGCAAAGATAGACGGCTTATAGCTAGATAATCTTTATACCGTCTTATAGGCAGATAAAATAACTATTAAGCGGCCTATAGGAATAATATTAGTAAAAGTTATATACGGGTATAAGCATATCCTTTCTATTAAACTCTGTATACCTACCTAGTAAACGCTACTTTAGTAAATAGTCCGGATTACTATAGAGCTACTAGCACTTTATATAAAATAGTTTAACTAAAGAGACGCAGATGTATAAGAGGCTATTGCGTGTAGAAGATAACTAAGGGTAGCAAATAAGGAATATTTTAATAATACCTATCGCATTTACTAGAACGGATTTAAGGTTAGAGATATAGTTATACTTTTATAATATATAGCTTAAGCAAGATTATTCTAGTAGTTATAAACTAGATCTAAAATAGCTAGGCTTATTCCATATATGTAAGAGTTACTCTTATAAAGGATAGTACTTAATTAAGGATCTTAATAGCATGTTATTCCGTAATTAAACTCCAGGGAATAGATTAAAGATGTTTTATTAATAATAAATATCTAAAGTCTACTAGAAAGACTAGCTTAACTAATTAAGCGAAACTATACTATAAAACATAGCAGCAGAGCTAGAACTTAAGGAAGATGCTATATAAAATCCACTAGTATCCTAATACTACGTATTTTTAAGAAGTACGCGTTTTAGAAAGATTATTTAACAGAGCTAAGTATAAAATATTTAACTAAGGGACAGTTAAGTTCTAAGGTAGGGGAGGGGGTATAGATAATAGCTATGTAATCCATCTATTTATTTACTATATTTCCTAAAGCTCTTTCTATTACACTTTCTTATTTACCTTTTTTAGTTATAGGAATCTAATGCGTGTTAACAGTAAGGTATGGGTAGAAGAATATTTGCGTATAACTATCTAGATTTGTTTACTATAAAGATATTAGTTCTACTTACCGCCTTTATTAAGCTAATAGCGATTTTCCATCCTAGAGATAGAAAATTATAATTAGTCTATTTAATAATTAGAGCTAGTAAAACTCTACACCACTACCTAGATTTAGTAAACCCTATATAGAACTTTACCTTTTTGCCCTTAATAAACCCTAAATATAGCCGCGATTAGTTTAAACATAAATTAAACAGAATTAATAATAGTATATTTATTATATCTTTATCTAGTAAACCTCTAGTACTATATAAAGGAGCTAAGTAATAGATTAGTAACATCCTTATAAAAGTTAGAGGCTTCGCAGTTAATTAATATTGGGTAATACTCCTTTAAATCTATAACAAGATTCTACTCTTAAGAAAACTGCGCAGATACTACTAGTATAGTAGTTGATTTTATTAATTAGGATAATAGGTTATAAGTATCTCTAGAAAAGGACGCATTCTTATTAATCTTTAAGGACATCTCTAACGTTAGTAAGATAGTAAAAAATTTAAGAAATCAGTATAATAAAGCTAGAGAAGCTATCCAAAAGTCTTAGGAATAAGGTATTCTTAACGGACCACTTAAATACGCAGTCTCCTACTACTTCCTTTCTACCGCCTAAAAGCTCGCCGTCTACCTACTTTATAAAGTAGCGGCGCAAGTTAATAAGGCACTAATTAATAGGCTTAAATATCTAAGACGCGGTATTAAGAATACTACTTAACTATAGCTAACCGATTTTGCGCTTACGCCTAAGATATTAAAAAGGGTAATATTAGACCAGGTAGTAAATAAGTACAGTTTAGAAAGACATTTAACTAGCTTGCTTATTCTAAATAAGGACCTACTACTAAGAAGTAGGAAACTAACTACTATAAGACTAGAGGTTACTAATATTAAAATTAAATAAGTAGGAAAGAACTTAGCTCTTATACTATAAATAAATTTACAACATACTTCTAATATAATAAGTCCCTTAACTTTTTAGCCATTAATACCTATTTAAGGAGGAGGCGTTAGTATTATACTAAGCCCGTCCCAATAAGGATTACCTATATTAGTTAGCTCGCCTTTATTATCTATAAATAAGAGCATTCTCGCAGCTAGAACGCCTATTAGCTCACCCTTACAGCTGCTAGTATCTTCATTAAAAAGAAATTTAAGAAGAGGGCTAATAATTACTTACCTAGAAATAGAAGGGCTAAGAGTAAAATTAATGTTTAATAAAAATGTTATTAAGCTAGGAGATAATATAGAGTATATTAAGGAAGCTATAGATAATATAGAGTATATTAAGGAAGCTATAGATACTATAGTAGTACTCTATATAAAATAAGGATGTAATTATAAGGATAATATACTAATGTATTTTAAGGCGTTCCTAAATTAAACTAATAGAGGTTTTAAAGCTCTTATATAGCTAATATAGGGCGGCTAGTTCTAATCTGGAGATATTGTTACGGGACACCCCCGTGACACCTTGCACACGTCTACCTGTTTCCACCGACTTAGCAATTAGAGACTAACCGCAAAATGGCAATCTAATGGTAATCTAACGGCAATCTACGGCATTCTGCCATATTCTGCCAAGTTCTACTAAATTCTGCTAAGTTCTGCCAGGACTACGACCTGAACCCTATTCTGCCCTATATACGTATTAACTAAGCAACTAAGTCAACAATATATACCCTTTCTTTCCGTTTTCCTACCTTCTTTCCTTATGTAATGTCTTGATTTTATTATACAGTTTATATATATAGCTTAATAATATCTACTTTACTATATATTATTGTCGCTTATAC
>Ga0307515_10006157_pt1 | contig 24112 bp, 2 predicted proteins | sample 17_EM_MG_FD_194513 | JGI IMG/M metagenome (GOLD analysis project Ga0307515, IMG submission 194513) | Populus trichocarpa ectomycorrhiza microbial communities from riparian zone in the Pacific Northwest, United States - 17_EM | ecosystem: Host-associated > Plants > Roots > Unclassified | place... | reverse complement strand
GGTTTTGTGGGCGTCACGCGGGCCCGGGCGTTACGCGATAAAGCACGGTATAGTCTAATTTTAAGAGCTTTTAGCTTTATACTATTTAGTATATACTTTAATTTAATAGAGGCCTTAGTTAATAGCCAAGCACTAATCTATAAGTTCCTTTAGCGTCTATATAGTAGTAAAAACTAGTAGTACGGCCTACTATAGGTCTAGGGTAAGCTTGTTAAATAGGTCTAGTATTAAATCTTTCTAGGGAATTTGGGCCTGGCCTGCTAAGTATAAAAAGCGGGTCTAAAAGGCCGAAAAGGTTTCCGTTATTTTTATATTTAGGCCTTTATAATTAAGGCGGGCGTTTTATACCTTAAAGGGGTCTTTATAAATAAAAGATAAGTAGTTAATTATTTCTTCTTTAAATGTAAAAGGGTTTATTAAGTTCTCGGTATATTACGGGCGTAGGTGCGTTTATATATCCCTATTAGTACGGTTAAAAATATAGGTCATTTGGGCCTAAGAGGTAGGAAAATAGTCGGCATTAACTTTAAGCTTATTCTGTAATTAAAGTTTCTAGTTATTAAATATAGGGTCTATTTTATCTATAAGTAATAAGGGGTCCGCGACCTTTATAAACCGCAATAGTGCTATATAGGGCTTAGTGGGCCCGCTAAGGCGCTAGGATAGGGCCTTAAGGACTATAGTAAGTCTGTAAGCTTTGCAGTGTGAAGAATTAAATGAGTAACTTAATTCTAAATCTATGGAAATCGAGTGGACTATATATAAGAAATAGGTGGCAAAGGTTGACGGCGATGCTAATGACGATTTGTAACTGTAGCCTAATTACCTTAGTAGATAGCGCTTACAGTTGGCAATAGGTAATGGAAATAGGTAGTGAGATATACGTAGTAAGATATACGATGACAAGAAATAGGTGGTGAGTTATAAGGTAATGCGAACCTTAGTAGTCGGTTATAAAGTCTCTAGGTATTTAATAATTTATTACTAAATATGGAAGCTAGTGTTATAGAACTTACCCGTTTTTACGTCTTTAGGCGCTTTAACGTTCTTAACCCGTGTGTGACGGTGCTAGTACGCGTCACCTGCCATATTTAACCAATCAGGATTTTCTATCCCCGGGATGGAAAATCGCTATTGGCTCGCTTACTACTAGCCGCTTGGCGGCCCTCGCGACATGTCTACCTACTGCCCTTGAACGACTCTTCTTCTTCTTCTTCTCCTTAGCTTAGTATCTTTACTAGATAGCAATTTATAAGCTTCGGTTTAGAGGCATTTGTGTAAGCCGTTATATTATACTAAGCTCTCCTTACACTACCTGGGAAGGCCTTAATAATATTCTACCCCTAAAAAAGAGAAGATCTTCGTCTACAATAACGCGTTAACGCGCTATACTTAGACATTAAAACAACTCTACGCTGCCTGCGAAGGCCTTAATAATACCCCACTTTGTAAGCCAGATAGGACTAGACCTGTACCCCCTGGAATTAAAACCAAATTGTATAATTCTGACGAACCCTAGGAAGCCAACAATAGCACCTAAAGTGAGCTTATTTAAAAGAGCTGTCCCAACCTAAAAAGAACACGAGATTTAATTAGGATCCAAAATTAAAGATAACGATAATATTATGGATATATATAAGCAGATTTGTGCCCTAACGGCTAATTAAAAAGCTAACCGTCTCTAAGCTTAAAGTATATAGGAGACCCTATAAGAGATCCTGGATAGCCTTACAGCTCTTTAAAGTAGCTTAGCTCCCCCTTTTAGAAGTCCTAGTTAACCTATCCACTTAACTAAGAATAATATACTAGGGAGTACAGAAACGATAATAAAGTAATTAAAGTTTGTTAAGCTCCCTAACCCCTAACTACTATCTAATAGGATAGACCCTACCTTTAAGAATTAGAGGATTTAAATATAAGGAAAGCTCCGCGTTAACTATAACTATTTCCTTTCCAAAGAAGCTAAGATGCTTTACCTCTTTAGTTAAACTACTAGGGATGCCTAAAAGCACCTCTAAGCTAAGTTTAAGGATAAGTTACCTGTTTAGTTTACATCCGTTAACAAGATACTATAGTACCTAGCAGCTATCTACGTGAACCCGAATAAAGTACGCGATGCTAAGTATAACTATAATCGCCTAATAATAAGACCGAACTAATCCTTTACCAAGTTCTAGACCTAATTCCTATACCTAGCAGGCGAAGGCTAGGTCCCCCTTAAAAACCACTAATTAGACCTATACAATAAACTAACGGTTTAATTATAAGAGAAGATTATAGTAGCCCTAAACGACCTACTAACCTACCAAAGACTTACAGCCTAATGTCTGTTATTGGATTTAGAACTACGGCGAATTAATACCCGCACCGATTAGCAGAAGAAATCCTATAGTAATTAAAAGCCGACAATTATACCTACTAGGGCTAGCACTGGAAAACTAGTGGAAAGTACTCCTATACCTAAGGTAGGTATAACTGCCCTTTAGCAGGCCTCTCCCGATTAACCATATACTACGCCCCCAACCAATACCTACCATAACACCCCAATCGACCCTGCTACGGCCACGTGCTTTAACTGCGGAAAAGATAGACACTTTGCCTTATTTTGCCCGGAGCCAAAAAATATAGGCAATATTAAGGAGATAGAGGAAGGAGAAACGTCCGATAAGTTAGGAAAAAAAGAACCTTAGGGAAAGACTCCCCCCTAGGGTACCCTATTAATCTCAAAGAGATTAATCTAAGTTAGTTAATAGGTGGAAAACACTTTATGGTTCTATATATAGAGTTAATACAACCGCCCTTATTAACACTAGAGTAAATAGCTTTACCTTTATAGATACTACTTATATAACTAACGTTGCTAGGTTCCTAAATGTAAAAGCTACCTAGCTAGAGAAGCCTATTTAAGTAAAAGGCTATAACAGCCAAGCCGGTAAGCCGGTTACCTATATATTAAAGTTATATATTTCTCTTAATAGACAACGCCTATATAGTATACCCTTCTGCATCCTAAACCTAGGTTCCCATAACATAATCCTTAATTAAAAGTAAATGTCCTATTTTAATATCTGGCTAAACGTATAACAAAGGCAGCTCATTTAGCTAAAGGATAGACTAAAATTACCCTCCTTTATTAAAGAGATCCGAACTAACCGTAGGACATTAGCTATAGAGGCGGATCCTACCTATAAGTAGGATATTAGGGACCGGGACCTAGCCTTTATATAGGAAGACGCCCGTTATAAAGCTAGTAAGAACCCTATACTAATAAAAATACTCTCCCGCAGTGCTATAGTTAAAGAAGACTCTACGTACGGAAGCGGAATGGATAGTGATGTAGAAGTCGCCTAAGTTGCGGAGATTTAACCTATATGGAAGAGGACCTACTAACAGGATATAAGAGATAGCCTCTAAAAGATATAGTAGGAGCTAAAGAGAGGAACGAGAAGGTTGACACCCTAGAAGCCTTAGAAATCACATACACCCCTACTATTACGTAACCCCCCTATATTGGATATCGCGGCCATTAGTGCTATAGGGTTCCACTTTAATATATACCAGAAGGACAACGAGGTTTTTATAACTAGCTTATACAAAATTAACCGGATTATTAACGAGAAGGAAAAAGGGCCAGTTAAGGAAAGTAATAAGGAGCTAGTTAAGCGCCTCCTTCCTACCTACCTCTTAAGCTACAGAGACGCGTTCTTAAAAGTAGCTTTAAATATACTACCCCCCCACCAAATATACGATCACAAGATTTAATTAGAAGTCAATAACTCGCTAGAATATAGCCCCCTCTACTAATAATTAACGGATAAGCTAAAGGTAATAAAGTAGTACTTAATTAATAACCTTAATAAAGGGTTTATTAAGCTAAGCCAAGCCCCTTTTACTTTCCCTATCCTATTTATAAAAAAGCCTAATAGAGGCCTTTGTTTTTATATTAACTATTAAAAGCTAAACGCTATTACTTAAAAAGATCGGTATCCTATTCCTTTAATTAATAAGACTATTACACGTTTAAGCTAGGCAAAGATCTTTACTAAGCTTAATATCCGTTAAGCTTTCTACTAAATTAAAATAGACTCTATATTTAAAGATTTAATAATATTCCATACCTATTATGGGTCCTATAAATATAAAGTCCTTCCTTTTAGGTTAATAAATAGGCCGGCTATATACTAAAGGTATATAAACGATGTCCTTTTTAACTACCTTAATGAGTTCTATACGGCATACCTAGATAACATCCTTATATACTTAGACAACGAACTTAAGTATAAAGTTTATATTAAAAAGGTCCTAGAGAGATTATAGAACGCGGGCTTATAAGTTAATATTAAGAAATGTAAATTTAGGGTAAAATGTAAATTTAGGGTAAAATGTATAAAGTACCTTAGGTTTATTATAAGTATAAATGGGATTGAAGTTAACCCTAAGAAGGTTAAAGCAATCCGTAGCTGGAAGCCCCCTTATACTATAAAGGGGATCCAGTCCTTTCTTAGCTTTTATAATTTCTATTACTAATTTATCCGTAGCTATAGAGTTGTGGTAAAGCCTCTTATATAACTTACCCGGAAAGATACGCCTTTTATATTTAATAATAACTATATAGAGGCCTTTGGAGAGTTAAAGGATCAGCTTATCTCTTCTTTAATCCTACGTTATTATAACCCGGATCTTAAATTAATGCTAGAAACGGACGCTTCCGATAAAGTTATAGCGGGAGTCCTATTATAGTTACATCTAGATAGTAAATGGTACTTTATCGCTTTCTTCTTAAAGATAATAAACCCGGTTAAATATAACTATAAAGTATATAATAAAGAAATACTGACTATTATTTAATTACTGTCCTAATGGCGTGCGGAGCTTAAAGGCATAAACTCTTAGATTAAGGTTTATACTAATTATAAAGCCTTAAGGTATTTTATAATAATAAAGCAGCTTACCAGCCAATAGGCTTAATAGGCTAAAATACTCTCCTAATTCTTCTTTATAATTATATACCGCCTAAGTATATAAAACTTTAAGGCTAATACTTTAACCTAGAGAGAATAGGATATAGGCCCCTAGGATAAGCTAAAGGCTTAATATTAGACACGCGCCCTTCTTTGTCCTAAATAGCTCGACCTATATATCCTTAAGGAACTAAGCTCTAAAGAGAATAAGCTAGTACTTATAGAAGGAGAGTTCTTAGATAAACCAATGGGATTAATTAACCGTATCTTAACCATAAACCGCACAGCCGATTCCCTAAAGGCCCTCCGTAACTAAGCCTTAAAAGGTAACCCTAATTTAGAAATAGAAGAAAGACTGCTCTTATACTAAGAACGGCTTATAGTTCCGGATGTTAATAACCTACGGATAGAGTTAATCCGCGAGGCCCACTGTTAAGTCTTAACGGCGTACTTTAGTTAAGATAAGACCTACTAACTACTAGCGCCCCATTACTATTAGCGAGGACTTCTATCTAATATAAAATAATTTATTAAAAACTGCTACGCCTATAAACGCGCGGATGCCCCTAGGGATTAAACTTCTAGGTAGTTACGTCTATTGCCAGTTCTAAAACGCCCTTAGCAATATATTATAATAGACTTTAAGTCGTTTCTAAAGGACGCCCACGGCTATAACGCGGCCTTTATAGTAATTAACCGACTATATAAGCAATCCGTCTCCCTCCTTTACTTTAAGACTATAACTATAAAGGATATGGCTTGCCTTTACGTTAATAATATCTATTAATTCTACGGCGCTCCTGAATTAATTATCTCTAACTATAGTCCCTAGTTTATATTAGACTTCTAGAATAAATTCTACTATATCCTTAGGATTAAGATTAAGCTCTCTACCGCATTTTACCCTTAGACTAATGGCTAAACTAAAATTATAAACTAGTACCTTAACTAGCGACTACGTCCCTTTATAAACTACTATTAGGATAACTAGTTGGAATTACTACCTATAATAGACTACGCGCAGCTTACGCTCCCCTATAATAGTATAGGGATATTACTATTTAAACTGCTTAACGGGTATACACTATAAACGTCCTTTAATTAGGATAGGCCTACTAAACCAGCTACGGCTCGCGAACGCCTTAGCTATAAAGAGGCCTAGGCATTTACTAAGAGAATGCACAGGGCCTAGGAGACTGCTTAAATGATTATAAAAAAGGCGTAAGAGAAGAAAGAGGCTAATGTGAATTAGTATTGTTATAAAGTAGACTTCTAAGTAGGAGATAAGGTATAGGTGTTAATAAAGAACTAGAAAACCTAGAGGCTAAGCCGCAAGTTAGACCACCAAATAGCTAGTTTATATAAGATTTTGGAGAAGATAGGACACTCCTTTAAGGTCAAACTACTAGATTTAATAAAGATCTACCCTATTTTCTCCCTAGACCGATTATAAAAGGCTGCAAATAACCCATTACCTAGATAGTACAACGACCCCCCGCCGCTAATTTAGATTATAAAGGATAAGGAATAAGAAGTTAAAGAGATCCTAGCAGTTAAGAAGGTCCGTAGTGTCTTAAAATACTATATAAGCTAGGTCGGCCACGACAAGGACCTAGAATGGTATCCTACATCTAATTTTAAGTACTCCCCCTATAAACTACGGGACTTCTACCTAGCCCACCTAGACCTCCTTAGACTACTAAGCAAATTAGATAACTAGATTAAATGCTAGGAGGAAGAGTTAGATAATTATAATAATTTAGACGACGATAAGGAACTTAGACAACGCCTAAGGGCAGGCTTTTTTTAAGAGGGGGGTAATGTGACGGTGCTGGTGCGTGTTACCTGCCATATTTAACTAATTAGGATTTTCCATCCCCGGGATGGAAAATCGCTATTGGCTCGCTTACTACTAGCCACTTAGCGGCCCTTGTGACATGTCTACTTACTGCCCCTAAACGACTCTTCTTCTTCTTCTTCTCCTTAGCTTAGTATCTTTCCTAGATAGCAATCCACAAGCTTTGGTTTAGAGGCATTTGTGCGAGCCGTTACACCGTGCTTATGTTTATCCCGAGATACCTACGCACATACCCCTATAACCCCTATTTATACCTATACCCAGCATATAAAGACTCTTCTTCTTTATCTAAATGTCTTTTTATTAACTACGTATAGTTACGCGTACGTAGCCTTCTTTAATTACTACCCCGTTTAGTACATTGTATTCCAGCTTGTGCCCACTTCCGTAATACTATATTTAGATCCCTTTTCTATACCTAGCGGGCCTATAGGCTACTGGTCGCGGAGTATGCCTTTCTACGCCTATGGGGTAGGAATAGGAGCTGCTAGCTGCGGGTAGACTAGGACGCTATGGTTCTGAACTGGTATGACAAGATTCCGCGCCGATTTGCATACGGACCTCGATGGCTTGCACCCTACTACTACCGACTACGAACAGGCACGTTACTGCCCTTTGGTTTGATGATAGCTCGCATCCTACTGCTACACGAACACGAATACGGAAGCTGGTATCTTACTACTGTCCTACTGACCTGTACGTACTGCCCTATGTACTAACAAGACCTCGCGCCAATACGCCTGCAAAATGACCCCGATAACCCGTCGTGCCAATACGCCTACGACCTTGTCGCTTGCATCGTACTGCTACCCCGACCTGTTGATAAGCCTCGTGCCGATACGCCTACGAGCCGAATATGACTAGGTAGAGCCTCGCTCCCTAGACCCCCGAACCCGTCACTTATATTATACTGCTACCCAAACCGATAAGCCTCGTGCTGTTACGCCTATAAGACGACCCCATCGCTAGCACTGTACTGCTACTATATAATCTAATAAGCTCCGTGCCGATTTACCTACGGAACCCGAACCTAATGCTAGCACTGTACTGCTACCGATAAGAACCTACCTATAATACGAATACTATACCGCACTAATAAGAACCTGCTAAGACAATATAATACTATACCGTAATTTGATATCTATTTTTCCTACCTACCTACCCCTATATACGCTATACGATACACCCCCTATAGAGGGGGGGAAGAGGGGGGGGGAAGGGGGGGCCCTATTAGCCTCGGGATAAGACCTAGTAAGGAGGGACTATATATGGATATATAAAAGAAGACCGTAAAGCTACTAGAAGCGAGAAAGGGACTATATAAGCTTTAGTAATATATCTCTAAGTAGTAAGGATAGGAGTATAGCTGGTAATAGAAGCTAGGCTATACTTTAGGCCTAATAAGTTAGTGGCCTAACGATTAAATATAGAAGGACTAAACTAGAGGAACCTATGCAGCGGAGGACGTAAAAGGGTGGAGAAGGGCTGACGGAATTTTTTCCCGTATTAGGTTTTTTTCTTCTATATATATAACACGCCTTATAGGAGCTCGGAAGTAAGGGGGGGGTACTATTATAGGACTTACCCGTTCTTAAGTCCCTGCGCGCTTTGACGTTCTTAACCTATGCTTATATTTATCCTGAGACACCTACGCATATACCCCTACAACCCCTATTTATACCCGTATTTATTATATAAAGACTCTTCTTCTTTATTTAAATGTTTTTATATTAACTACGCATAGTTACGCGTATATAGCCTTCTTTAATTACTACCCTGTTTAGTATATTGTATTCTAGCTTATGCCCACTTCTATAATAGCTAGTGTGTCTTTAGCTTTAAGTAGCTCTTATAGTTATTTAACTAGTATTAGCTGCTACTAGCTCTGCCTAGGGGTTTAAGATATTAACTGTTTTATTATCTAAGGTATTTAAAGGTCCTATAGCTACTGTAAGAGTACATATATTAGATCCCGCCGCGCTTACAATAAGTTTATAAGCACTCTGTGTCTTTTTAGCTATATGGCGACGTTGAGGCGGGAAACGTTATAGCTACTTTGCTAGCTACTATATTTCTTAGCATAGTAGTAAAGGTATTAGATAATTTTAGGTAAATTCTTTAGGGTTTTAGTCTATGCTTATCTTATTTTTAGGGTTTACGTTCTTTTTATATTTTTTCTTATTCTGGTTTTTAGGTCTTAGTCCTTATTCTTATTCTTATCCTAGTTCTTATTCTAAAATATATTTAAGTTCCTTCTTTAAAAAAAAAAGGGTGGATAAGCTTTAAATAATATTAGTAACTTAGTTAATTAAGGCATAAGTACGGAAAGAGAAACGCGTAAGCCTATATAATTAGATTATCTATAAATAAGAATCTAAAGCTAGAGAAAGGAAAGGAGAAGAGAAGTAGCGCCGCTTAATATTTTATAAGGTCTTTACGTTACGTAACCGCAATATATAGTAATCTGTGGCAACTTTCTAATAAGGATGGCTATAAAGTTCTGCCAAGTTCTGCTAACTAAGTTTTACTGTTTTCTACTAGTGCTGTAATATAGCCGTAGTTCTAGTTAGCTAGAAGAGGCTCTCGTAATATAGAATTATCTTAATTACTCAATTTGGCATTATCGTTAATTAAAAGAGGGGAGAAAGTAGTTAATTTATAAACTTTACGCGGTACTAGAGTTAAGTAATACGTAGATTATAGATTTAATAAATAAAAAAAAGTAAAGAAAAAAGTAAAGGAAGAAACTCTACCACCTAGCTAATATGTAAAATATAATATATATTTTATTTTATATAGGTAGTATAGGAGAATAGGCTTATAGTATAAGGGTTATTTTAACCCTTACTTAGGTATTATTACGGGACACCCCCGTAACACCTTATATACGTTTACCTGTTTCTACCGACTTAGCAACTAAAGACTAACCACAAGACGGCAATTTGCGGCAATCTAACGGCAATCTGCTATATTCTGCTATATTCCGCTAAGTTCTAGTAAAGATATAGAAGTCTTTTATAAACGCCCTTATATAAAACTAAGCTACTTTAAATTAATAATAAGCTAAACAAGAAGTACGATACTAGCGATTAATTAAGGATCTTTAAGAAGAAATGTGTATACTTAAGATGCCTATATTAGGGCCTTAAGACCGGATACTATCTCTAGAGATAAATACGCGGAACGTAAGCCCCGAACCTATAGCAGCTGTCCACCCTAAACTAACTATTATACTATAATAATCTAAACGGCTACCTAACCCTCCGGTATTTACTAGTAAATATTAAGAGCTTTAATTATTCCTAAGCTAGCTTAAGAATAAGCTAACTAGTAATGCTAACTGTTACCTAACTAAAGCTAACTAACTGTGTTACGCCCTAAGTTAACTAGGAGAAGAGGTAGCTAACCTTATTAAACCCCTCTAACCAAACTTAGTATAAAGCCTAGTTATACTTCTTAAAGCTATATATAGTAACCTAAACTACCAGGCCACTGCTTAGAGAAAGATAAACTATATAGCTTAAGGAATAAAAAGTTTCCTAGTATACTTCTCCGAATTTAACTATTATATAAAGGAGACTGGCTGGAACAACTCTATACTAATTAACAGCCTTATTAAATCCCTAAGCCCTAAACTAAAAACCTTTTTAATAGGTATAGACCTACTAGGAGCCCTTAATGCCTACGCAAATATTATTAATAAACGGTATAATAATATACTACGCCTAATACTAAAGCCCGCCCCCTAATATAATACGGCAACCCTATAAACGTCTACTAAGTTATTATCTTAGCCTAAGCACCCTAACGCTATAGATATTAATACTAGAACCCTAGAGTACGCCCTACTAGGGTCCCTTAAATAAGAAAGACGTATTAAGCTAGGCCTTTGCTTTAAGTGCGGAAGTAAGAACTATATCTTAAAATACTGTCTTATTCCCTTACCTATGTCCTAAAATAATTTATAAACGGCTAATACTAGCAGCCGTTTACTATATTAATCTTCTAGTTACTGTCCCCAATCTTTACCTAGTTCTAGCCCTATATCTAGTAAGTACTACTTATAAAGGCGAAGCTATAACCGACGTTCTATAGGAACCCCTTCCCGCTCGCTACTAAAAGGTATATTTTAGAGTTAAGTCGCTCTTTAGGACGGCTCTGCCTTAGGATCTCGTTAAATGCTTTAGATGTTACGATTATAGCATAACTGTTAACTGTTGTCTTTAGCAGAATAATTAATAGGCTAATATTTAAGTCCTAATTAATATAGGAGCTAGTGGTATAGGATTTGTTAATAAGATCTTTATATAAGATAATGGTTTTACCTTAACCCCCCTTAACCGGCATATTAATGTATTTGGATTTAATAGCAAACGTATAGTCTTAGGCTAAATTACCTACGTAGTATACCTAAACTATAAAGAACTAATTAGGCTTTTTGTTACTACCCTAGGTCACCTAGTAATCCTTAGATAACCCTAGATAAAGCTATATAAGGTGACTACTAATTAAAACAACCTTAAGCTTCTATTTACCGCCCCCTGTTATAAGTAGAAGTGCCTTATAACTTACTGCTCTGACCCTAAACTAAAATCTAGGAAATCCACTAAAATCTATTAGCCTAAGATTTCCACTAATGTCTACCCCACGCCTGAGGAATCTACCAAATTCTACTGATGTAAGAATTCCACCAAACCCTACGAATAGACCCTAAGTACTATACTACCCCACGCTAAATAAAAGCTTAAGCTTACTATACGAAAATACAAGAAGGACTAGTACTCTACTATAAAAAGCATACTTAAAGAACCTAAACCCGAATCTAATACCGACTCTATACTTAATACTGAACCTAAAATTGAGTAAGGAACCATATAAGAAACTACGGACGACTAAAGCCCGCTTAACGCCCTAGATATTTACATAATTAGAGCTACCCCGCTAGCGCGACTTGCTAAAAAACCTAAATATATAATTTTTACTGTCACTATAGCTAATATTAAGAAGGCCTTAGCACTAAAGAAGCACACTAACCCTGCTATAAAGGTACCAGTAGAATACTATAACCGCCTAGAGGTATTCTTATAGAAGGAAGCTAATAAGCTATTAGAACACCAATTGTATAACTATAAGAATATACTAAAAGAAGGAAAGTAGCCTAGATTTGGACCCTTATATAGGATGTCCTAAAATAAACTTTAAGTACTATGGAAGTATCTAGATAAGAACCTAAGTAAAGGATTTATTAGAGTAAGCTCTTTACCTATAGCCGCACTAGTAATCTTTGTTAAGAAACTAGGCAGCGGACTACGCTTTTATATAGACTACTAAGCTTTTAACGCCGTTACTATTAAGAACTAATACCTGATCCCGTTAATATAGGAGATACTAAACTAATTAAGTAAGACTCGCTACTATATAAAGCTTAATATTATCTCTGCATTTAACCGCCTCTATATAATAAAGGGAGATAAATAGCTTACTGTATTTTGTACTTAGTATAGATTATTTAAATACTTAGTAACACTATTCGGCCTCGCAAATGCTCTAAGCTTATTTTAATATTATATAAACAACACCCTACGCCCCTATCTAGACATCTTCTATACTGCTTATATTAACGACATCTTAATATATAGTAATAACCTAACTAAATATTAGAAATACGTTAACCTTATTTTATAAGCCCTATACGGAGCTAGTCTATAATTGGATATAGATAAATGCGAGTTTTATAAAACGGAAGTTCTATACCTTAAGCTTCTTATTTTTATAGACGGCATATAAATGGACCTAAAGAAAATTAAAGTAATTGTAAACTGGTAAGAACCTAAGAACGTTAAGGACGTAAGAGCCTTTATAGGATTTGCTAATTTCTACTAATAGTTTATTAATAACTTCTCTGCCCTAGTTTTACCCCTTATAGCTCTAACCTAAAAGGATAAAGCCTTTATCTTTAATAAGGAATATAAAAAGGCCTTTACTTATCTAAAGGTTATATTTACTACTACGCTTATACTCTAATACTTTAACCTAAACCGAATAAGTGTTATAAAAGCTGACTTATCTAACTATGTTACTAGAGGCATCCTATCTTAATATAATAAAGAGGGAGTATTATACCCCATAGTATACTACTTAAAATAACTAAGTTTAGCCAAATATAACTACGAGATCTATAATAAGGAATTACTAGCTATTATTAGATGCTTTAAGTAATAGCGACCTAAACTAAAAGGTGCTGAATTCCTAATTAAGGTCCTTAGCGATTATAAGAACCTATAGTACTTTATAACCATAAAATAGCTAAGCTACTATTAGGCCCGCTAGTTAGAATACCTATTTTATTTCCAATTCTTAATTATATACCGCCTAGGTATTTAAGGCTAGAAGCTTAATACCCTAACCTAACGCTCGCAAGATGCGCTAGTACTAGAAGAGGCACGTTCTTACCAAAATTAGACCCTACTTTATCCCAAACTATTTAACCCTTCTACTAAAGATCTTACGGTATAAGTCCTTAAAATAACTAATTAATTAATTAAATAGATTATAACTAATAAATACCTAAATAACGAGTTTATCTAAGAGACGCTTAAGCTAATTTAAGATGACGTTAGACGCTCTAAGAAGATCTCTTTAAATAAATATAAAGCTTATAGAAACCGCTTATATTACTAAAACCGTTTAGTTATCCCTAATTATAATAAACTTAAGCTTAAGCTTCTTAAATACGTATACGACTTACTAGTAGCCGGCTACCTAGGCTAAGGAAAAACCCTAGAGCTACTTTAACGAGAGTACTACTGGCCGAATATACATAATACGACATAAAGGTATATCTTTAGCTGTTATATTTACTGATAAGCTAAAGCTTTATATAAAACATATAACGGCCTTTTAAAGCTACTATTTATTCCGGACCGAAGATAGAAGGATATCTTAATTAACTTTATTATTAACCTCCCTATAAGTAAGGGCTGTATAAATATTATAGTAATTATAGACTAACTATTTAAGATAAGATACTTAATCGCCTACCCTAATATGTTAATACCTGCCATCGCCTAACTATTCCTAGATTATGTATGGAAACTCTATAGACTCCCTAAAACGATTATCTCCGATAAAGGTAGCTAGTTTATCTCTATATTTTAGAAAGAACTAACTACCTAACTCCGTATTAAAGCACTATTATATATAGTATACTACTTAGAAATAGATAGTTAAATAGAACGTATAAACGCTATAATGGAATAGTATATTCGGATATACACGTCGTACTTATAAGATAACTAGATTAACTAGCTTATATTTACTAAGTTTACCGCAAATAATTCCGTTTTAGAAACTATAGCTAGTATCTATAAATGGGTTTTAAACCCTTTATTAATATTCCTTGCCCTGCTTATTGCGCCTTATAAGTTATAGAAGTAAATGAATTTATAGAAAAGATAGAAGAACTATAATAGTTCCTTGCTAACAAAATAATATAGGCTTAATCTATCTATAAAGCCGTAGTAAATAAGAAATAAACCCTAGTACCGGTTTACTAAATTAGTAACTTTATCTAGCTAGATATAAGAAATCTAAATATAAAATAACCTATTAAGAAGCTTAATTGGAAGAACGCTAGCCCTTATAAGGTTAAGAAGGTTATCTCCTCTTACGCCTACTAACTAAAGCTCCCTAATACGGTTAAAATCCACCCTATATTTTACACGTTAGTTTTCTACCCCGCTACTCCTACATTAGACGCTCTACCCGGATAGATATAAGACCCTCCCCTACTAGTTAAAGTGGATGGTGAGAATAAGTACTTTATTAAAAGAATTAATAATAATAATTCATTGCTTAACGTCTGATACGGATCCTATGCGGCCCACGCAGACTACTCCGTACACAGAGGAAACTTATAAATTTACAGGAAGAAAACCCCTGATATATTGGGGGAGGAAAAACCCTATAAGCCACCTCAGTAGGATAAAAAACCCCGGCTTGCCATGTCCGTCCATAGCGGCGGCCCTACGGGCCTACGGCTACGTCCTGTCCTCCTTAGATGTTCGAACTCCTTAGGAACCACTGCTTCCTTTACTAGGACATACAGTCCTTGCGATTGATTAATTGCTGTACTATTATTTCCCATATCTTAGCCATCCCCTATATGCTATCTCTTGTTTAACTATTGCCATATACGCCATACCTCCCCCCCCCTAGGGCCCATCAAAGGCGTAAGGGGGATTTATCTATAAACTACCACCATACCATACTATAAGGCAGCGGGACGTGTATGCCTGGGTATCTTTTATACCTAGGCCCCAGTTACTAGGCCCTCGCCAAGGGTCACTACTCCTTAAAAGGAGATAGGAAAACCGTATAGTGTCGTCTAGGCTGCCAGGTACTTTCGGTATTTAATAGTTAATGGCGAGTAACCGCATGCTCCGCGGGCGATCGCCCTAGGGGTTGGGAGGGGCCGTATATTTGCTTATTGCTTATTACTCGTTCGCATTTACTCGTTCGTTAATGTAAGAGGTCATTAATGCTTTCTATTGGGGGTTGGGGGATGCTATTAAGTGCTATATATTTATGTTGGATCGTACAGGTGCCTTAATAGGAGAATAGTGTTGCTGTTATCGTAAGGGGCGCTTAGTGGTGGTTTTCGAGATCTCACCATCCCATGTGAAAATTTTTCACCACCGCCCATAATACTCATAACCACCACCACTAGGTCATATCGCACGCTGTGCGACGTCTCTGCGTTGGCTCTAAGTCTGAAACTCAGGTTCGTAACCGTCACCACATACAGGTACAGAGTCCGTTTTCGACGGCCTATTAAAAGAATTAATAATATTAAGTATAATAAACGGAAACGCTAATATATGTATCTTACGAAATGGAGAGGCTTTATTAAGCCCTTATGGGAACCTGTTAACTCTATAGGACTTATATAAGCCGTAGAAGACTTTTATAAACTCTATATAGAACTACTATAGCCCCATTTTACAGAAGCTTAAGTTTAAAGGAGGGGTACTGTTATGGGATACCCCTATAATACCTTATACACGTTTACCTATTTTTACCAACTTAGCAACCAGAGACTGACTACAAGACGGCAATTTGCGGTAATCTAATAGTAATCTGCTATATTCTGCCATATTCTGCTAAGTTTTACTAAATCCTACTAAGTTCTGCTAGGACTACTACCTAAATCCTATTCTGCTCCGTACACGTATTAACTAAGTAACTAAGCTAATAATATATACCCTTTCTTCCCGTTTTCCTACCCTCTCTCCTTATATAACGTCTTGACTTCTTATACAGTTTATATATATAGCTTAATAATATCTACCTTATTATATATTATTGCCGCCTGTGCTTACTCTGTAATAGGCTTATAGCCCTTTCCTTCCTTATTAGTTCGTCTCTATACTAGGGTATTACTATACCTACTCTTTACTATATCGTCCTTTTCTATTAACTCCCTTATAACCTATACCCAGCTTACTTACTCCCTACTATATACCTAGGCAATATGCCTTATATATAGCGCGTAATAAAGATATTAGAGAAAATGCTTTATTTACTATAGCTAAGTAAGAGATTCCCACAGGTTTCTTATTGCTTAGCGTATAATCTTAATTAAAGACTTAAATATCTTTAACTCTACTAAAAGCTTTAACTTACTACTAAATCTTACTAATAAGGTAGCGAGCTGTTAGCTAGCTATAGTCTTATAGCTAACTAACTATTATAACTCTATAAGCTCGCTAACTGCTTGTATTATTAACCTCTTAGTAGTAATGCTGGTAGTAGTACTAAATCTTAAATATACTACTACTAAGTTTTTAGGCTTTACTGCGTAAAGGTATAGAGGCCGATTTTATAGAGCCTTATTAGATTAAATATATAACCTATTTAGATATAATAGGTTAATAAGGTATAAATTATATTTATTTAGAGAAGTATATTAGTAATAAGGTCTAGCGGGCATATATAAAGGGTGCTAGCGATAACTATATAGTTAGTAAAGCCTTTAAACTAGATACCTTTATCTATAAATAGCTTCCTATTTACTTTTACCTTCCTTATAACTAAAGTACCGTTTTTAATTTATATCTTATTAGCAATCTTAATCTAAGTAGTATAAACTTAAAGGTGGGCAAGGTTTACTAAATTAAAGGTACTTATAAAAATATCTAGGTAATTTCTTTTATAATATTAAGAAAGTAAAGTTTAAGCGACTTTATACTAGAAGGGAAAGGCTTACTAAGGTTATTAGCTATAGTAGCTATTATAGTAGCTTATAAGGCTAAAGCGGCTAAGCTTAATTATAATTAAGCCATTTAAGCCTAGTGGTATTTATATTAATAAGCCTCCTCTACTAGGCGGGCTTTATACTCTTCCTTATACCTATAAATCTCCCTTTTATTTTAGACTTATTTTCTTTACTTTTTAGTAATTTTACGCTCTTTTATGGTAATAGCTATATATTAGCTTTAGAGGGCATTATAGGACTAATAGAGGAGGGTATAACAGTTATAGACAATAGTATTGTAAGGTAGGTCGTCTGGATAGGTTTACTTATTAGGATTATATACGCGTATAAATATTCTAATTAGCTATAAGTAGTATGGGAGCAAGGGTAGGATAATATCAATTTTATAATATTCTCAATTTAGATAGAAGTAGTAATGGCAATAATTAGTTAGTTAGTTACGATTATATTATATTATATAGGAATATAACTAACCTAATTATAATCGCACCTATTGATTATATTACGTAAATATAACTATATAATTAGCTACGGAAATAGCGGAAATAAAAAGAGGGAGAGGTAGAGCTTTAGTAGGGAGCTCTAGGTAAGCTCTGGAGTAAGTGTATTATCTATATGTAATAACTTACGTATAAATAATATCACGTAAAGGACCGTACCTAAAAGACGTAATTAATATAACTATATAACTAAATCAGAATCACTTTCTTTAATTATATAATAATCGGAATTATGGGGCTGATTATGGTTATATAATTATTGTTATTACTAAATGGAAGTATGGTATAAGCGGCAGATAGGGCAAGATAGGCAATTAGGACACTTCCTTATAGGAGTCTCAGAGCAGCGACCTAACGGTATTTTTCCTCCCGTTGATATAGTACGGGCGTGCTACCTAGAGGGGTACACACTGTATTACCTCTCACGTCGCCCTTTTTAGAGGTTTTTTGTATCTAACTTATTGGTATTTATCTGCATGGACTAAGCTTAGGACTGTATTAGATATTAAATAAGATCAAATAGTTATAGGCAGTAATAGCGTTATAAAATAATATTTAAACAAATAAATATTAAATATTAATAAGTTTAACGATATTAAAAAGTGAATTAGTTACGTAGTAACTGCGTTTAATATTCGCGAATATTACAGAAGGTCTTAGCATTGTGCGTTACTAAGATAGACACTGCTAAGCAATATATAGACGCTAGTATATATATTTATAAGCCAATATCGTATTTATATCGCTTTATAACAATAAGTATGTTACGATAAGCTTATAAATAACGTTATTATTAGGAGCCCTGGAGGACCGGACCTGTCCTATATATATATTAATCTACTACCCCAATAAAATAAGAACAATAACTCGCCTTCTAATACACAATGTATTGCTTTAGGAGTTATTATACTAAGAGCTTTATAAGTTCTCAAGAATTAGAATTAATTTACGATAGCATAAGTAGGATATTTAAAATTAATTAGACGCCTTAAAAGTATAAGATAAAGTTATACAGCTTACCGTATTATAATTAAACTTTACTCACTATAAACTACAAACTACCGTCTACTTATGCCACTGGTGTCGTGACTGTCTAATTCTTAACTACTCCAACTATAAAGTTGTAGACTTGAAGCCAGTGTGTCCAACAGTTAGCTAGCTGCGAGCTTCAGCTTTTATAGCTAACTAACTACGTCAATTAGACCGCTCGCTGTCCGCTAACTGCAAGGTAAGGTACGCTAATTGTTACGCTATTAGCTAGCTGTCCTAATTAGGAAAGTAATATAGACTTTATAATGTTTCATTGCTAATTTTTGGCAGCATCTCTCTATATATAAATATTAACGTTATCCAATTAAATCTAACCCCAATTTACCTAATATAGTATTTAAATATAGCTAACTTCGTCCTACGCACCTATAGAGGGTTAAAAAGGTAAAACGTTTAGTAATAACATTAGTGGCAAGGTTAAAAAGGCATTAGTAAGGGCTCTGGAGGCTCTATTTCTATATTAAATTTAATTAAATATAAAGCTCTGTTAAATATATCTTACTAAGCTAGCTTTTCTGCCTCTATAGTTAACTTATAGCTAATAAGATTAATATCTAAGCTTATTAACTAAGGTGTAGTTAAACCTCTATTAGAGTTAATATAGTTAATTAAACTGCTTAATAAAAGGCCTTTAATTAACTACTATTCTTAACATTAATCTGCTTTAATTATATCGGCTAATAGTTAATTACGCTTATTAATAATAATCCTTTTAGCTTAGCTAAAGGCTTATTTGTATATAGAGCTTATTATTAGTATAAAGAATATATTAAGGGCAATCTTAATAAGTATTAGATAAAGGATTTAACTAATTTTAAGCCACTAGTTAAGAGGATTAGGAATAACGTTATTAGAGCGGATCTTAATAAGCTTAAGGCCTATATTATAGTAGTAGTTAAGCTTACTAGCGAGCTTAATACGCTTTTAATTACGCTTTAAGAAAGTAAAGCTCTTATCTATAACTAAAGACTATATATATTTATTAGCTAAATTATTATTAAATTTATAAGGAACCTTTCTATATTATAGCTTTGCTAGTTCCTTATCTTCCTTATCTACTTACTTATTAATATAGTTATTAAATAAAGTCTCTATATACCGCTTGGCGTGCTTTTACTATAGGGGCTACCTTGTCCACTTATTACGAAAGTAGGCGCGTTTAAAAAATAGATAAAGAATTACTACGGCGAAATAGCAAAGGCTCTTAGCCTTTATTTTATTAAAATATTTATTAATCTTTTAGATAGCTATATTAACGCCTAATTTAAGAAAGGAGTTGCATTCGTTCTTAAGGCTCTACTAGGTTCGCTAGAGGATTTAATAGGATAGCTCTATATTAGTAATTAACTCCTATAAAGCGCTATATAAGCCTTTAATACTAGGACTATTAATATTGCTTTTTATACGCTTAGTAGCTAATATAAAAGGCCTTAGGGTTTTAATAAGCTGCTCTACTTACTACTAATCTTTATTAGTAAGTATATTCTATAATAGATTATAGCTATTATTAGTAGGCTTTCTCTAAGCTAATAGATATTTATTAATTGTTTTATAAAGAAGGTAGGTATAGCGGAGTATAATAATAATAAATTCAATTTACCGCCCGTCCTAGTCCCCCTAGTGGGTCTATATAGGCTAATACCTTCTATAGGAAAAACTTTACTTAGAGAAAACCCGTTCGCGGGCCGCGCTAGAGAGATAATAGCGTTCCAATATCGGAGCGCCAGCTGCTCGCCTTCTACCTGTTTAAGAGTTTATATAATAAGCTAACTAACCGTGCTTTACGGACGATCTTACTCTACCCCTTTTTCCCTTATTCTTTTTACCTTTATTCTTTTACCAGTCTTCTAAGCTTTAGAAAGGCTAATATTTACTTATATTCTCTATATCTATTACCTTTATAGCCTAGAACTAGGTTAAGGCACCTAACTATACTAGCTATTTTGCAGCCACTTTAGCGCTCCTTTTATTACTTAAAACTTCTTAAAGGCGTTTAGAGTTATATTTTACTATAAAGTCCGCCCTTTAGTAGTATAGGCACTAAAATAGTATATAGTAGACTATCTGCCTAATTTAGCTATATTTATACCGTAGGAGGATTACTAGTACTCTAATAGATATAAGCCATATATTAAGCCCTATTACCTCTATATAAAGAAGAAATAGTACTATAGCCTCTACTTTTATTAGGTCTTTATATAATAGGATTATAAAACTCCCTTAAGGGGTCCTCTATATAGTTTCTATACGGTCTTTAGCTTTTACTTACTACTATAGGCGCTATTCTAGGTCTACCCATTTTGTAATAAGGGTAGTTACTTACTAGCAGTGCTAGTGACCTCCTATACGGTGGCAGCGCTCCGTCTATACTTTGCTAGCGTTCCGCTAGCCATACCTATAGGGGTTTATTACAGCTTCCCGCTCTATATAATCCTTCTAGTATATAAGGAAGCCCTATATCTTATTTTTATAGTCCCTTACGCGGTCTCTAAGCGCTTCTAATAGTGTTAATAGCCGTCTTATTTTTTACTAGCGCTTTATTAGTATATTCTAGATACCATTAAGTGCCTCTACTAATTCTTTTTCTACCTTATTAAGAGCTATTTTAGCAGCTCTTTAGAGGGCTATTATTTTAATATAAAACTAAATTAGGGGAATGGCCGCTTCCTTCTCTATTATAGCTATTAGTGTTTGCTAGTATACGCCTATAACCCTATAAAGGCACTTATTCTAGATCTTCTATAGCGGTTTAATTAAGCTTTTAGCTAGCGTTCTACTATTATCCTAAACTTCCTATACTTAGGCTCTATATAGCATTACTAGTCGGACGGTGGCCGTATATAGGAGGCGCGAGCGGCGCATTAAGGGGCCCTATATAGACGTAGTGATCCTTAATATTGCTTTAAAGGCCGCTAAGCCCTTACTTATAGCCTTTTTAACCTGTTCTTTTTACTAGAGCTTAGGGTTTACTTAAATCCCTAGGACTTATATGCTAGTTTTTTAGGGAGCTATCTCGCAGCTAGTAATACGCACAGTAGACGTAGGGTCTATAGTAGCGTGGCGCTATTACCTTATAAAGTATATAAGCTAGTACTTTTTAGGGGCGAACGCCGTGTTATATCGGTTTGCCTATATAGTATAGTAGCTATAAGCGGCCTCTAATTATTAACAGTTCTCTACTATAGAATCCCCCTAAGTAATAAGGTTTATATTATCTATAAAGCTAAAACCTAGTATGCCGCTATTAGGGTTTTAGAATTCCTCTAAGAGCTCTAATATAAAAAAGAGGAATAGAATTAGTAATAAGGGAGACCCTTAAAGGATGCCTATCTACGTCTAAATTTAATTGCTTTTATAATTTATAAACTTAATATAGGTCTTACGTACTATTAAGAAGCTTTATATATAGTTTATAAGCCACTTTAAAAAGCCTTTTCTTTTTAAGATATATAGAAGCCTTTTATAGGAAATATTATTAAATACCCCTGCTAAGTCTAGGCTTAGCATTAACACTACGTATCCATAATACGTTTACTACGCTATCTATATATAAGAGCTAAGTAGTCCTACCGCTAATAGTATAGATCGCTTTTTCCTTACTCCTATCTAGTTCTAAGGGAGTAGCCTATATTCTTCCGCTGCCTTTAATATAATATTAGCTACATACTTCTTTAGGACTTTTACTAGTATATTTTTAAGAGTAATTAGTCTATAGCTACTTAAAAGAAAGTAGTCTTTCTTTTCCTCCTTATATAAAACCATAGTTATAGATTCTTTAAGGCTTTTTAGTATTATTCCGTTGGTAAAGTAATAGCTAACTGCTTTTACTAGGTTTTTTATAATAACTAGGGTAACTACTTTAAGAACCTTATTTGGTATACTATCTAGCCCTAGGGCTTTTCTATTTAAAAGGCTCGTAATTAGCTTACTAATTTCCTTTATTAAAATAATAGGGCTAATATTAAGTGTCCTTTATTCCGTTATTACCTCTATCTTAGTATCCCTAAGATCCGCTATTCCGGTCTTAGGGAAAAACTTAGCTATAAAAATATCCGCTTTTATAGTATTATTATTTATTAGGGAGTCCTTAATAAACCTCCTAAGGTCTAGTAAATGGGGGTCCGCCTTTACTACGCTTACTTTTTTACTCTATTTTAATAAGATTTAGAGTCTTTTATTATACGGTTTTAACTAGTCTTTAGTAAGTTTATAGATAAAGCGCCTTTAGTTATTTTAACTAACTCTCCTAATCTCTTTCTAGAGCTAGTTACTTAGTGCTAAGTATCTTTAGAGGTCCTAGGGGTTATTATAGGCCTAGTACTATCGTCATGCCTAATAGGCGCCGGCGTAGAGCTATATAGCGTATAGCGACTATTCTTAGCGGGCTTGCTAGCTAAGCCGTGCTTATAGGCAGTATTTTTTAAGTACTTACTTAATCCCTTCCTAAAGGGCATAGAGGGGGTTTTTAGACGTGGCCTAGTTAAGCTACTAAATACTTTAGAGGAGGCCTTATAAGTCTAGCTTCTTAAAGGTAAGGCGCTAACGTTCCGCTAATAGACAGCTAGTATTATTAATTTAGATATAAATGGGTATATAGTCTCTTATAAGGGCCTATTCCTTAACTATACTATAGAAGTTAACTTATTTATATAGATCTAGTAATATAAATATAAGGTTAATTATACTCTCCTATTATCCTCTTTTCTATATAGGCTCTCCTTTTAGTGTCGTAAGTATAAGACCTCTAGTATCTATTTCTGCTAGAAGGCATTTTACCTACTCTTTGCTAGCTATATACGCTCCGCCCTATATTAAGTAGTAAATATTAAAGTTACCTAAGAGTATAACTTCTCCCTTAGCTTCCTTAATAGCTATTTTAACCTTAGGCTATACCCTAATTTAGGGGCCACCTCTATATAAGTTATAGATATTAATAATTATAACCTCTAGCCCCTTTAGGCGTAGCTAGAGAGCTATAGTAAATAGGCCGTACTATTTACGTTTCTAATACGCGGTATTAATATTCTAGCTAATTATAAAGCAAACCTTTATTATAGGGAGGGCGTTATATATAAGCGTAAATCCCTTAGGGCAGTATATTAATTTAATATACTTATTATATACTAGCTCTTAAACTGTAAAGACCTAGTAGTCTATTAGCATAACGCTATTAAAAAAGGGGCGACACGCCCCTTAGTTTGCATTTCCGCAATTATACTAGATAATTATACACCTACTTATTTAGAGTAGGTATAAGCTTATTTATATCTATATCTTATTCCTTATTCCTTATTATTTTTACTAATTACTATTATTGCTTAGTTAGCGCGAAGCTAGAGCCTTACTTATAATCTATTTTTACTTCTTATTTTAATAAAGGATAGTTTACCTAGTCCCCGTTTAAGTAGTTATTCTTAAGTCCCTAATATTTCCTGTCCTCTTTTCTTATTAGTAATAATTATAAAGT
>Ga0307515_10006156_pt1 | contig 24115 bp, 29 predicted proteins | sample 17_EM_MG_FD_194513 | JGI IMG/M metagenome (GOLD analysis project Ga0307515, IMG submission 194513) | Populus trichocarpa ectomycorrhiza microbial communities from riparian zone in the Pacific Northwest, United States - 17_EM | ecosystem: Host-associated > Plants > Roots > Unclassified | place... | reverse complement strand
ATTGATGACTGGGGGGATATTTGAGTGAGGGGTGGTTGGGTTAGGGACTTTGCAAGCAATGTATGGGAGGGAACTGGAAAGGTGTTGTAGTTTGTGGTTTGAATTGGTTTCGTGTTTCCTCGGGCACCGCTACTTAATGGGCTGGGTATTGTTGACTTTGAACTTACCCGAGGGATAATTTTACTTTCTGTTCGGTGTCATTGGCGTTCTTTTTGTTCTTGTTTGTATCCTGATAAAAACTCGTTCGGGTTGGATGGAAGTGAAGGGTATATACATATGCGGATCGATGCTATTGCTGCTATTGGGAATTGTAGAAATATACATGCAGTTTCTGTGATTGAAATTGCACTGGTGATTATAGCCTGGTGGGAAATGGAGCACCTCGAGTGGCGTCTATGCTACTACTTATTGCTCCAAGCTAGTTCTTCACGCTTTCCGTTCCTCGGAGACACCTACGGCCGCCATGCTTTGGGTAGATGGTAAATGTAAGAAGTGAAAATGGATATCAGTATTTTGATGAAGATTCATGTTTCAACATCTTCATTGTAGATATTTATTGTGTTTTGTGTCTAGAATAATGGACTCCTGAGCACCACCCACCCTCCAAGAATCAAGATTGCATGGTGGTGCTGTCTGGCTCATGGAATACGGCCCTATCCAATATTACTACAGACAAAGATCACAACAGTAACAACACTTCCGGGAAGAGAGAGAGTAACACTGACATGCCTCCAGATAGTCGATTCGCACAAACAACCAGCCCCAGCCAACTTTTGACTGCTTGAAGTTCTGCAGAAGTAAAAGCGCAAAAATACAGCCTGAAAATTTCCGATGCTTGGGTACAAATAGAAGTATATTTAGGCTTGCTGCTGCCTTGTAAATGACTTTCACGTACCTCCAAGAACAGAATTAGGCAGAATGAACTGCACCATTCGAATCAGGGCAGGTAGTAGGCCTCCATCTTCTAGCTGAGAGGGATCAACGCTTCGAAGGTCTTTAGTAGGTGCACACCATCACCCTCCCTCAATCTAATACCCGTTCTTATCCACTGTCCACCCAACCCAGAGAGAGATATACCGGCAGCAACTACATGATGCGAGACATGCTTTGATAGAGAACATTTTGCAGCTCACATCTCATAAATACCTCGCGGGAATCGAAAGACATCACTGTCTTAGGTTCGACCGGGATAGCCCCCACCATGCTGCCGTCGTCCCATGGGGCACTGTATTCTTTACCACCAGTTGTCAATTAGGCTCTCGGGATGTGAGAGAGCAAACGGAGGCCAGTAGAGAGTGAATATGAAGGGGATACATATAGTTGAATGTGCTTCTAGATGAAAGATAGGGTATATAGATCGAGATGATATAGAAAGCCGGACAAGATCTCCGGTAGTTGATAATCGTAAGGGGATGCGATTCAAGGTGAAACAGAAGTTGTAGTGACCATAAAGAAGGCCTTCTGCATCAAAGATTATGAAGACAGCCAGAGTTAATTGATCATCTGGAGACGAAGCGCGAGGCTTGACTCCAACGATCGAGTGACGGATTGTGATTTCGGTATATTCACGCGGAGAACTTTTTGTAAGAGAAAATTGCAAAACTCCCTTTTCGAAGCCCTGAAACCCACCTGTCCATCTAAAAACAAATACCCAGCAGACTCGAAATGAGCTCTCGGTCTCTGTCTTGGCATATGGCGACTTTATTCCATGAGCTTATCAATCCACCCCACTGCGAACCCCGCCACCAGCTCTCCTCCATGGATTTCTAACTTCAACAACCATCTTAAGAGCACCTCTCGAAATCCACCCCAATCCCATTGTCTCGTACAAAAATGGTCGTCTTTCAACCGCCGGCGCAGCCGGACCTCTCCCTACCCCCGAAAGCTGCACCACAGCTTGCAGCGCCGGAACCAGGTACCTCTTCCCCCTCCACTGCCGCTCTAGCTAACAAACCGCCGCAGAAAACTGCCCGGGTCCTGACAGCCAGCAGGCAGGGAAAATGGATGCCTGCGCGGGATGTCCTAACCAGAGCATCTGCGCGACGGCGCCAAAAGGACCAGATCCCGACCTGCCGCTCATCCGCGCGCGCATGGCCTCCGTCGCCCACAAGCTCTTGATCCTCTCTGGCAAGGGCGGCGTCGGAAAATCTACCTTCACGTCGATGCTCGCATACGCGTTCGCGCAATCTCCCGCCGTCCAGGTCGGCGTCTGCGACGTTGATATATGTGGCCCGTCGATTCCGCGGATGATGGGCGCGAATAACGAAAGCATCCACACCAGCGCCTCCGGGTGGTCACCTGTCTATGTCGCCGACAACCTCGGGGTTATGAGTATACAGTTTATGCTGCCGAACCAGGATGATGCGATTATTTGGCGAGGGCCGAAGAAGAATGGGTTGATTAAACAGTTCTTGAAGGATGTGGAGTGGGGCGAGCTGGATTTTTTGCTGGTGGATACGCCCCCCGGAACGACGGACGAGCATTTGAGTGTGAACAGCTTTTTGAAAGAGAGTGGGGTTGATGGCGCGGTTATTGTCACGACGCCGCAGGAGGTCAGTTTATTGGATGTGAGGAAGGAAATAAACTTCTGCAGGAAGGCGGGCATCAGAGTGTTGGGGATTGTCGAGAATATGAGTGGGTTTGTGTGCCCCAATTGTGAAGTACGTTACAGCGCTTAATAGCAGACATTACGGGAAGGGACTGATGGGCATGCAGGGCGAATCGCAGATATTTCATGCTACTACGGGAGGTGGTAGAGCTTTGGCGAAGGAGATGGATGTCCCGTTTTTGGGCGCTGTTCCGTTGGATCCAAGGATTGGTGTTGCTTGTGATTATGGGGAGAGCTTTTTTGATGCGTATCCTGAAAGTCCGGCGTGCGATGGCCTGATGGGGATCATCAGAGGATTGCGGGAACAGATGGGGCTGGAGCAACTACCGGAATATGAGGAGTAGGTGCTGTAGGTTTTGACGTGGTCATTATCTGCCTTCATGTGGTTTGGGGGGCATATGGTGCTGTAAATATAGAGCTGCTGGGTTTTGCGTATTGGGTGGCGTTTATGAATCAGGCGTTGATGCATTTATGGGATTCATCCATCCACGGGCTGCAGGCACACCACACGAATCATGTATTTATGAATTAAGAGAGTCGACAGTTTAGGTGTATCTTTGACCTTGGAAGACATTTGCTACGAAGAAAGGAAAACAAATAATCCTCCTAGTTGTTACGGTGTTGTAATAGTGCGTGATTATCCATGAATTTGTCCACTTGGTAAGTGTGAATTAGCTATAAAACATTGGGCTATTAATACAATTCGGCAGGTAAAATATTGCCCCAATTATCTCCTTCGCCTTTCGGATCTTTCTGCACTATCCCTTCGGCGATAATCTCTGTCTCGCCGTTCCCTACTGTCGTCTCTTCGACGACGGCCCCGATTGAAATCTCGTTCTCTATCTCGCTCTCCACCGTCGTCTCTTCGGTAACGGTCACGATCCAAATCGCGGTCCCTGTTTCGCGGTTGCCCTTCGTAGCGCTCCCGTTCTTTGTCACCACCTCTTCTATCCCTATCTCTCTCTCGTTCATGGTCTCTACCGTGTACCTCTCTATCTTTATTAACCTTATCAGAGTGATGAGTTCGTTCTCGGCGATCCCTTGACCGCGATCGATGCTTCCTCTCTCTGGACTTGCTGCGATGCCTATGAGACCTATGTTTCGACTTGCTTTTCTCTTTGTCATCCCGACTTCGGTGTTTGGAGACTGCCATATCTCTCTTCTTCCGGGCCTCTTCCATTTCCTTCTTCTTTTCCCGCACAAGCCAATCCTTCATGGGGTCATCATCGTCATGATCCCGAATCAACTTTTGCAACTCGATTTCTTCAGGTAGGAGCTCGGGCGTTAGTAACCGCTCGACGCTCTCGCTCTTCCGCCTCCTCTTACTTTCCCGTTCATCGTCCTCACCCTCAGCGGCCGTATCGTTTCCGATATCGCCCTCCTCAGTACCGTCTCCATCCTTCGGTTTGTATCGAGTGTGATCAACACGGATAGTTCTCCCTAGAATAACTGCACCCCCCAGGTTATCGACGGCGAGAGTAGTGCTTCGCTGGTCTTCGTATTTCAGGAATGCGAACCCCTTCGATTTGCCCGTGTCTTTGTCGCGTATTAGGTTTACGTGCGTTGGCTCACCAAACTGGGAAAAGATGGTGACAATATCGCCTTCGCTCAACTCGTACGGGAGACCGCCGATGTAAATGTAGGCCGTGTCGTTCCAGTCATTGTGCCAGGATGCTGAGGTTGGCTGTAGTTCAACGCGTCAGTTCTATGGATATGGGTGACTGCGAGGGTAATTTTGACTTACGATAGCAGCATCTAGCTCTCGTTGGTTCAGACGTTCAATTTCGCGGATGTTGTTCATGCTGTATTGCGTTTGGCGTTTGGTGATTAGGGTTCGGAGGCTATCAAACAGCTTGTCTGCATAGCTTGAGATATAGTTTGGGTATTATTACCCGGCATCCATTCTGGTCTATATAAATGGAATTTACCAACAGACTGTCTGTACTGATTGCGCCGTGCTTTTTGGCGCAACTAGTCCATTGAAACCGTCGTTTGGAGTGCACTTTATGGTTCGTTGACAGCACTGGCGGCCTCCAAATTAAAGCTCGTTCCGCCAAGACTTGGAGGAAATAGGGGTTTCTGCGACCACCGTGTAGTCGGACTGACCAGAAACAGCAAGACACAAGTCAAAGCAAAAAGTGCTTTCTTTGGATTCAATCGAATTCAAGTATTTTGCAGTTCTCAGTGTGCCTGAATTCAATTGCTGTCGTCACGTCCCTTCCTCCTGTCCCTTTGCAGTCAAACAACAACATCCACAACTTTCCGACCCTACCGTCGTGGGACCCTGTTCACTTAACCTATCACACGCAACGGTTTCTCGCGTCGCTTTCAATCTTCCTTCCCCCTTTCTCTCGTCATCCATCGCTTCTGCAACCCCATCAATTCCGATACCCATCCTCGGCCTTCGTCGCTCGATACGCATCATTTTTCACGGACTACCCAACTAAACAAAAGCCATCATGTCCGGAATGCATCCAGTACGTGCGACCGGTTTATCCACAGTTCGTTGGCAACTCGGGTTCCCCACAAACAGCGAAAGCTGTAAAGGTGGGATTGAATGTGATTATGCTGACTCTTCTCTCACTTGAAGGTTCGCCGCAAGAAGCAGATGAAGAAGGGCATCCAGTTTTGCCTAATGGTCTGTGGTGCTTCTGGAACTGGTATGCTCAATCCCAACCAACCAACCAACTATTGATCTCATCTCTTGATGGGCTTCGTCCCGACTTCAGTTGTTTGATTTACTGACCCCGTCTCTTCGTTAGGTCGTACCACTTTCGTGAACACGCTCTGCGGCAAGCAGGTTCTGCATAGCAAGGATGACGACGACGCAGTGAACGCACACGTCGAGGAAGGCGTACGAATTAAGCCTATCACAGTCGGTTCGTTTATCAAGTCGATCTAAAGTTACAATTCGTTACGTGTCCTGACGATCTCGCGTTGTGCAGAACTTGATGAGGAGGGGACTCGCATTTCTTTGACCATTGTTGACACCCCTGGTTTCGGTGACCAGATCGACAATGAAGCGAGGTAATGTTATTGGATGCAAGGTTTGGAAGTGTTGACTAATTATTTATTCAGTTTCGGCGAGATCTCTGGCTACCTCGAGCGTCAGTACGATGATATTCTCGCTATGGAGTCCCGTATCAAGCGTAACCCACGGTTCCGTGACAATCGTGTTCACGCCCTCCTCTACTTCATCACCCCTACTGGACATGGGTATGTTTCAAGTTCATAGATCCCGCGGTGCACTTATTAATGAGAGTGATTGCAGCCTCCGTGAGCTTGATATTGAATTGATGAAGCGTCTGTCACCTCGCGTCAATGTTATCCCAGTCATTGGAAAGGCCGATTCGCTCACCCCTGCCGAACTTGCCGAGTCAAAGAAGTTGGTTATGGAGGATATCGAACATTACCGTATCCCTGTTTACAACTTCCCATACGACATTGAGGAGGATGATGAGGATACTGTGGAAGAGAACGCCGAGCTCCGCGGGCTTATGCCATTTGCTATTGTTGGAAGCGAAGAGACTGTCGAGATTGGTGGCCGGAAAGTTCGTGCTAGACAGTATCCATGGGGTATTGTTGAAGGTAATTGTTGATTACTTGACGTACGTTTAGGGTATTTTGCTAATTATGACGCAGTCGAGAACCCAAGACACTCGGACTTCCTTGCAATCCGATCGGCATTATTGCATTCTCATCTTGCCGATCTTAAGGAAATCACACACGACTTCTTGTACGAGAACTACCGAACAGAGAAACTTTCCAAGTCTGTGGAGGGTGGCAATGCTGCGTATGTTTCCCGTTGATCGATTTAGGGTGTCGGGTGGTGCTAATATACTTGTGCAGTGGTAGCTCTATGAACCCCGAGGACCTTGCCTCCCAGTCTGTCAGACTGAAGGAAGAGCAGCTCAGACGTGAAGAAGAAAAGCTTCGAGAGATTGAAGTAAAGGTGCAGCGTGAGATCAATGAGAAGCGACAAGAACTTCTCGCCCGCGAATCCCAACTCAAAGAAATGTATGTGATATCTGCACCTCCCCCCCCCCCTTTCCCCCAAAATGGTGTTGTGCTGACTACTGCTCTGCAGTGAGGCAAGGATGGCACGCGAAGCGAGCGTCAACCATTCCGAGCTCGGACAGAATGGAGGAGATCATGCATAGTCCGCAAGCAGCTATGCGGGGAAAGTTTGAAAAATGCATTGGACTGTTGGAGAAAGCCTGCCGGTGTCTTGTAATTTTTGTTTGATATCCACTCGAAGGCGTGAAGGGAAATTATACCAACGTGTTTGGATGAATGCTTGGGGAGGGAAGGAGGCAGTATCACTCGCATTTCTTCAGCGTGCGCAGCGAGGCTTCCCGTTTTTTTCTCTTTCTGCTGTCATTTTTTCTCTTTCCTTCTTGGACATCGCTTTTCCTGCTAACTTATACCTCCCTTATTTCCTTGCCTTTTCTTTTTCTTTTGATGTGCTACCTTACTGCTTTATCTAATGCTGCCTTCCAAAAAGCGTACGTACACCACCTTCTCTCCCGCTTTTCTTTTGTGCCGTGAGCTACATGTACTTTGTCTGTTACTACTACATATGTTTCTCATTCTTGTGTTTGGTTTCTAGCGTATCCATTGGTTATGTGTAGGAGGGAGGGGGTGTTGGGTGTTGGGTGGGGGAGGCGAATATAAAGCGTTGTTGTCACCATCGGATCATCTCTGTTCATATGTGGTCACTCGATGTGGTTCCCGTTTGTGCTTTTGCGCTAGCAGGGCCTCAGATAATTTTTAGCAGAGCCTCAACACTACACTTCAACGACGAGTGAAAGCAGCTTGCCATTCCCAGACGGTAAGCAATTATCCAGACATGACATTTTCAATACTCCGATCAACACCTCTAGCCACCACGCGGACACTTTCACCAACATCACTACTACTCTCACACATTGTCAATGCACGAACCTTCACCGCAGCGACATACGCGCTGAAAGCCACTGGTAACTACATTCCTCCGCACCTCCGAGCAAAAAAGGACTAATTTCTCTCTATATACAGGTCCTCTACCCACCTTCAATCCCACATCCGACCCCGAACTTGACACCCTCCTTTCCACCATCCGCAATGAACTCTTCATCCCCTCCCACCTCCTCAAACGGCACAAAAAGCTCATGCACCGAAAAAAGAACCAATACATTCTGTCGGAGGAACCAGTAATCGTCGACGTAGCCGGAGAGGAAATCCAGCTCGAACCCAAATCCCGCGTGGTCCCCATCCCAGTCAAGACCTTCACTACCTGTCTCGACCTGATGAAAACCCCCGCGGACCTCGACGCAATCCCCGATCTCATCCAGGGCTTCCACAAAGCAAACCGGCGCATCCGTGAATGCCAGTTCGAGAAAATGGCCAGACTCATCAATATGAACGGGCGCATTGACCTGCTGATGCAGCTCGCCCGCAACGCAGGCGACGACTCCGGCTTTAAGTTCACGCTGAACGTCGCGAGGGAGTTCATGCGCGGGATCAAAGTCCAGAATCTCCTCCCCGCGAAAGAGGAGGCGGTCAAAGCGCTGCGCAACGCGGAGACGCTGCTGAATATCCTCGGCGAGCCGCACATGAAGGTGGATCCTGATGCGAGGCTGAAGCGCGATCCGGTCGTTGTCGGTACCGCGCTGAGTATGTTTGCGAACACGTCCGTGCGGTTCAACGACGGAAAGGACTACGGGGACTATACGTTCCACTACTCGCAGCGTTTGCAGCGATGCTGGGACGCGGTCGAGTGGAAGCAGGAGCTGGAGAAGGGGGATAGGAAGAGTGTGTGGCGCGCTAAGCATGCTGTGCTCAACTATATCCCGGTGCTCGAGGGTCTGGTGAAGGCGAGAGATATCCTTGCCGGCACTAAGGTTACGGCGTGGATCGAGGCCGAGAGCGCAAAGCTGAATAATGCTGTCGGAGAGTGGAGACAGTTTTTGGATGAGAATGCACCGGGGAAGAAGCAATATGGTTCTCACTCATATAAAGAAGTGGCGGAGAGGTTAGCGAGTGAATTGAATGTAGAAGAGGAGGCGGCAGATAAGCTGGCTGAAGAATCGAACGCAGAGAAGACCCCGGTAAAGGAGACGAATGTAGTATAAATAAGCTTCATTCTTTTCTTCTGTTGTTTTGTATGGTAGATTCTTTAGGCGGTAGATGGTTTGTATATTAGGGAAATTTGTTGGCTGGGACTTCGGAGCCGGATTCAGCTCTGGCAAATGTGGACAGTTCAATGAAATGGATGTCTACATTTCCCACAACTGAGCGCAGAGATGAATTTTGATGGATCGAATAGGTATTGGGTGGCGATTATGTCCAGCAGGAAACTGGTTATATATCGCAGGAATATGCCTCCCTCCATTTCTATATATCACTCGAGTGTATTCACTACCCTCAAACAATCAACAAAACGTCGAAATTAAAGAAGTATTACCATCGACACATAAAATCCCTCACTCGTGTCCCGTTCAAAAACACCAGCTTCCTCAAAAACTACATACATAAACGCCAGCAAAAAATCTTAGCCAAGCATTACATCCCCCCATCGCCCCATACACACGAACACAGACATACAATAACACGCAAAAAAAGGAACCCACGCTAACTACACCAAGTTTACAAAGACAAATTTCCCAATTCTTCTGCTCGTCGTATCCTAAAACGTACACAAAGCCGATGGATGATGAGATATAACACGCCATTCCAACTCATGGTGAATCCCAACCAGTATCAGTATAGACTTCCACGATGTAGTAGAGAAAAGAAAAAAAGAACAAACAGTCCTAAAGATATTGAAAAAGTGACGGTAAGAAAAAACGGAAGGAAGGCTTTAGGTATTCCTGTTCTGAGACCAGAAATCCAAAGAGGCAACTACATCATCACCAGTGACTTCATCTTCGTATGCATAGAGAATCTAATGGTAAAAGGAATCAGCATCATCACATCAATGGCAGCTAATATGGAGTAAGCTATACCTCTCGCGTAGATTCGTGAAGCATCCGAATGTTTCTCCCTGTAATGATGGTAATCAAATTGCCCGTGTCTATATGTCGAATCTCGATAAAGCTTGGCTCAAACGCCAGAATATACGGATATGAAAGCGCAAACGACATCGGTTGACCCTCCCATGCAATCTGCCAGTCTGGTCGTGCGCGCCAGCCGTTGCGGTTGACAAAGAACGAGAAGTCCGAGTAGTTGAGCAAAAATTCACCGTTCAATCTGTAGATGGCAATCGGTTTCATCGGTTTCACATTTTCACGCCGCTGAATGAAGTCCAGTGAAGTATCCGCCGGATCCAGGAGCGATTGTGTTTCTAGGGTCTCCAAGCTCACCACCTCAAATCCTTTTGCACATCCGACGCAGAGCTTGGATTTTAGGAAATGGATGGACGTCGATTCAGTGGGAATATAGAATTCCTAAGCGATTAGGTTAGAACTAGGGAGAGATGAGTAAGTCAAATGTTGGGAGGAAGCTAACCTTGAACGGCTTCAAAGCCTCCTGCCCACCCTGAGGAAGTAGTTTTCTATACGCCGATTGCTTTTTTCCCCTGGACATTGTATCCTGGGGTTCCAATACCTTGACTGTAGAAGAGAGTGTAGAGGTCTTAACACTGCAAACCAAAACCCGACCAAGACACACACCAGCCTTGAAGAACGAAGTATGCCCCATAATTTTTTTTGGTCTCTTGTTTGCCAGAGTTGTCTCTTCAGGGTCCAATCCGGCCAGGGGCACCTGCATGAGATTCCTTTCTGTGAGTAGCAGGAGCATCTGATATTCCTCTAGAACATCAATTTGATCCACTTTGCTGATTTCAATAACCTTCTTCGGTTGTGCCAGAGAGGTGTCTTTCGGCTTTCGGTCGGATACATAGATACCTGTGTCTGTACCATACACCAACTTTCGACCACCGTCTATTTCTCATCAGCATATCGGACGAACCGCCCGAAAGAATGTGAGCATACCAATCGGCACCAAACAGTTGACTTTGTTACTAGGAGCAAAGAAATTGTCACACAGAATGGTCTGAGTAAATATGCTACTCCGCTCCCGGAGGACATTTTGTTGGGCTTCAATATGCTCTATCCATTTCCGACGGCTGACGATCGAACCTGCGAACAATGGCACAGTATATCCCCTCTTGCCCAGATGCTGGAAAGTGATGGGATATCCCTTTTCTTTGTTGTTGAAATCTGTCGGGTTATTCCCCTTGAGGGGATTTGGTTTTGAACCAGGAATCAAACTTGAGGACGGTCTTTTGGCAATCCCTTTACTGGGTGCGAATTCCTCCATCTGTGTGATTACCAAGAGTTCCAGAGGTATAGGCTGCAAGCAAATTAGCCCATAACAGTGACAATACCTTCTGCGGAGAAGTTACCTTGCGGTAGACTTTATATTGCTCCCGTTTATTCACAATTTTTATTCGAACCAAAAGCAAGGCGTGGTCAAACAGGAAACATTGTATGTCGCCACCGCCATCACTTTTCTTTAAGCTTCCCTTGAATATCAACTGCCGACCCTCCTCTGTGAGCTTCAGGTCCACAACCTCTCCCGGTCTAAAGATGAGTTGCTGGTTGAGTTGCATCAAATTGAAATGATTTTCTGCTTTTCCAGACTCCACATTAACTTTACTCAAGAATTCTCGCACTAGTGCCACAGCTTTTGGCAAGTCCTTTTTATCAGGATTATCATCGGCGGTCGGCTTCAGGATTGCCTCCAAGAGCAATGGATATCGAGCCAGACGAGTGGTTGGTTTCGTCAAGTATCCGTTCAACTCTAACTTTCGGGATTCCTTCATCCGCTCTGTCTCCTCCACAAACTTAGCAAATGCAGGGTTGGACGACTTTTCCTTCTCAAACTCAAATTTTCCGTACAGCTGGTTTGATCCGTACTTGATAAAAGGTTCAAAAAGCGGAACGTATTCCAGAAAAATATCGCCAATATTGTGGACAACATGAGACTGCTGCTGTCGTCGAGTCAAGGCTTCCGCAAGCTTAACGTTGACACTGTGAACCTCTAAAACATTGCCAAACACTGTCCTTATAAACTTCTCCCTGCGATGCTCCGGTATAGGTGATGGGTTCTGAGGGTTGGTCGATTTCAATGGCTTCATCCAAAAATCCCTCAGATATTCTAAATCTTTCACAAAGTCCCGTTCCGTATAAATGGCTTCCATAATGACCTCCTGCCGCTTTTTTTCCTTATCTGTGACTCCTTCTGCTATCTCCTTTGGCACAGAGTGAATCCACAACTTTTGTTCCTTGTCATCATCACCATGCAAACTTGATCTAGAGTCTTGACGCTTCAACCCAGGCTGAGGCTTCATATTGAGACGCGCCTGCTGCTCCAACCGACGAGGGCAAGCAATTGAGTAGCACAGTTGGTTGGGTGTGCATGTGGGCGAGTAACACTCCGTTAATAAAGTGAAAACACCATTGACCTCATGCGCTTCATCAACTAAACCATCCTTGAACTGATAAACTTCACACGACGAGTCTCTGAGTCTGTGTTCATATGTCACATCATGGAAGAACTTTTGCGCGTCCAGAGCTCTACCCAGGAGCAGCGCCAGATTCCGATCGCTTGTCTTGATAATGTATGAAATCATATCGACACCTTCTGCGCCAGTAAACCCGGATTTGTATGTAAGTTCATTTTTCAACCGGTCCCCGACTTGAATCCGGTCCTTGAAAACATCCGCCACCCGCGATAATAGTGCTGGGTAGACTAGCGGCGCTCTTCTGCCTGGTGCTGGTGGCGCTGCTGCTGCTGCGGGTGGGGCTCCGCCATGAGCGGAGCTTGGAGACTTCGGAAGTGAATTTCGGTTGATCAACGTAGTCTCAGAGTTTATCGACGATATCGACGGAGCAACCCCTGTCGTCATGGAGGAGGATGTACTTGCGTAGCTCGGAGTTCTTTGCTTTTGAATATAATTGTGACCTCCCCCTCCCTCTCCGCCTCCTGTCATGCTGTTGAATCTTTGCTGATTGGGCTGTTGGGATGGGTATTCGCTTCCCCCGGAATCCTTACGTCGATGGGGAATAACCCTTCCACTCATGGTCTGTGTATGATCACGTTCATGCGCATAGTTCGTCAACGACATTGTCCTTTCGTCGTGCCGTTCGGGCACAATTCGACCATGCGCAGTAGTTCTTGACATCTGGCCTTGCGAAGGCGGCCCACCTTGTCGAAACGAGGGCCCATACTGGTTCGCATACTGGGAAGTGGGACCTGCCAAAGATCTTGACCGATAGGGGTCGTTGTTCATGGCTAGTGGTGGTGGAGGAAAATAGCGGTTAGGGTGCGGTGGTCCTGACGGTGGAATGCGCACCGGCTGAGGGTACGGTCTTCTTTCAGGCTGAGTCGGCGAAGGTAGATACTGGGGTTGCGAATGCATCCGAGAAGACTGCTGTGATGGCGGATATCCATTCGTTGCACCCTGCGGAGGATAAATGGTTGGCCGTTGCTGATATTGTTGCGGCGGTGGCTGTTGACGCTGCTGTTGACGAGAGCCCATTGGTGGTCCTTGCGAATATGCAGGATGTTGGGACATTGAAGTCATGGTCTGTGAGCGACCACCCTGAGGTGCATAGCTTGACTGCGAAGTCATTGTCTGGGATCGACCTGACGGGGCGGCCCCGAAGATATCGGAGAATACGGCATCTCGCTGAGACGCGGGGGTACGCGAGTTATGATACAGATCATGATGCTCCGCCATGGGAAAGATCTGCGAGCGGATGAGTAGTTTTGGTTAGCTGACTGGTAGGGAGAGATAATAAAGGTGAAGGAGAGGTAAGCAAGCAGACATGAAGGAGAATGAAAGGAGGTTGTGTCCAGGAGTAAAGAGGAAGAAGAATGGGTAAGGGGAAGGAGCAGAAGATCACGAACGTTCAGTACTCGGAGTGGATCAACTTGTCTATCTCTCGAGAGACATCAAGATGCGGATGGTGTGTTTTGCAGTCAGTACGGTGGAACATGCGAACAAATGCAGGAGAAGCGTTGGAACTTGGAGTGGGCGATTAAATCGACAGGGGTACAGGCGGACGACAACTAATGATAATAATACTACTACGGGCACCTAGACGATGATGTAGATCATGCCAGACGATTGCGGAGATAATGGGAGATGATGGATGATTTTTCTCTCTGGTTCTCTTCCTCGTTCTCTTGCTCTCAATCCCGATAAATTTCTGTTTCTCGGAAGGCGTTGAGGGTCGCTCCGTTGGTGCCGAAAGCTGCTGTACAACATCAACTTGTGAAGGTAGGACGGTACGGAGCGGAGTGGAGGTGGTGAAAGTCTTCAAAAAGCAGTTGCAGTCTGCTGGTGCCTATCTACCCGCACCTACAAAAAGATAAAAGGTTTGGGTGGTGTGTGGGTAATAATAACGTTAAGTTGAATCTATAAGAACATGGGAAATGACGGCGGTGAGCTTGACAGGATTGAATGGCTGCAGATGCTCCACAGGCACCACCACAATTTCACGCCGATGGATCACAATAAACTCGGCATCATATTTTTGTCTCCTGTAGCCGGGTTTATACGGAATTGCCCCCTGCTCTCATGTCGCCGAAAATTCCCAGAACACGCGATTTCCGGGGTTAGGGGTCCACTTGCTTCTTTTAACAAAAATCGAATATTTATCAACCACCCACCACAAGAGACATTGAACGGATAGTGCTGGCATACGCATTTGGCTCGCCCACAAGTTATTCCTGAGGACGTTCATACGAAATCGCAGCATGCGCACGCGTCAGTACTGCACACCTAACCCTGACAACCACGTTTCTGAGAACTTTTCGACGACATGGTTGTATCAGGGGCAAGACTTGCCAACCACCCACATGCGCGAAAATAACGTGCTCCGAGGTCAGCAATCAATAATCCTCAAGGTATGATACTACCGCTTACTATGGCTTTCTCGTATCCGTTAGATATTTACGTCCTCTGACTGTGACTACATACCTCCTAATCTAGAGAGGAGTACAGAAAAGACTAGGTGCGTCAAAACCTCGTAAACAAGCATAAGCTCTTGAGATTCAGCTGTAGTCCACTCCAGGCCACGACGTCAACGAAGGTTTGGGTAAAATGTAAAGTACACATTCTAGGCCCCTGGTTGACAGCACTTTAACCTTATGCAAAAGTAACTCCCTAAGTTCATAGACCGTCATTCGGCTTGCACACGAGTGACATCGGAAGATTCGCGCGGCTTGTCCGTCCTCCGATTGCGACTGGCCGTCCCAAGTGCTGTGCTGTGCTTGCTGAAAAAAAGGTCAAACCTTAAGTGGTAATGATTCGGTCTCCGTGAGCCTAGCTGGACTAGTCCACCATTGTACAAACGCCAGTGAGGGCGGGTGCTGGAATGGCTGGACCTACCCTAATACCCACTTTCCCGTTGTTTTTGCAGTGTTCATGCAAGCTACCATTGGCTGAAATCGCGTCCAGATCATTAAAATACGTTGGCCGGAAAGGTACAGAATATCTCGGGGTACATAGTTCATTTGTGTATAAGGCTGGTGTAAACAGTGGTCTCAACTACCCGGTTAACCGCCATGGTAGGTTAAGAAACTTCATCGATGCAGCTACCAAGACGATCTCCGTTCTATGCAATGGTGTAAATCACCCAGACACCATGGAAAGGTACATCAAGAGTACAGCCGTTGCTTTTTGTTGAACATGGCTTGAGACAGAGTTTCATAAGTCCTCAGCCGGATCCCCCTTGCTAACAGAATCTTTTTTGTTCAGAGGTTTGTTCCTGGTACTCCTGTGAATAAGGCGCGCGCCTTTTTTGCAATTGGGAATAACCCTGGCATTTTAAGATCGGTCAATTGAGTCCATTAAGTGTAAGATCCATGGCCCAACATACTAGTTAAATGTCAGTTCGGCCAGTTCAATGACATTAGCTCTTGTAGAATGACACCTCCAAAAATCCTGTTGAGCCAAAAATCTATAGAGCTTTATTGAACCACATTACGGGTTTTTTTTCCTCATCCCGAACTTCAAAACCCGAGAGAATAAGAAACCTGCAAGAAAATTACAGAGTAATGTTGGAAATTTCGCTGGTATCCCTAAACCGCGATGAGTGCTTGTAGGTGATCGGGCCTGCCCGTGCAATCTAGATCTCAGTTCTGTACTGAAAGTTTGATTGTTGGCCACAGCTCGGACTCCTTAATCATTCTTTCAGCTGAGGCTGGAATAAAGGCGGCCAGTTAAACGTCTTAGATACGATATTGAAGAAGCACGATCTACCCCTTGCTTTTTTCGCTGTGTGGGGGCTTGTTCGATAGCTGTGAGTGAGATTTTGTGATATAATTATCCGTGGAAAGCATCCTGGCGGTCTTCTACCCGCCGGCCTGTCAGCCCACACACCGCATGCCACGGTCCGGTGAGGCGATCCAGTCTCCGCCTTTCCACAGCTGCCTAGAACGCTTGAGAGGTTGTTGATATATTTTGGGCTGAATATTGAGTGATCGTGAGCGAATCTGCAGTTACCTACTAAGTAGGTACGCCCGATCTGCGCCGTCACACTGCAGCAGCGACAGAAGTACAATATAATATCCTTTATCTCGTTCCCAAATTTTCGCCTCGCTCTCGGCGAAAGCGATAAAGCCGCCCTACCTTACTTCAAACAGCACCACATACTAACTCGTCCTGGGCCCACTTTCCATGGTGATAGATGACGTATGGTAGCCATCTGCAGATAAACACGACCCCCAAACTTCGTTGTTACGTTTATATCCCACCCTCGATGAGATGAGAAACAAACTTCTGGGGTTGCACATGCCCACTCTCAAAGCAAGAAAAATTTCAACGTGCACCCACAAATGCGACCTGTTGTCAGATGGCTAACCTGGAGATGTTCAATTCCTTGTTTCGCGCCAGCCCATCCGACCCCAAATCTAAAGCGCAGGGCTTCCCGCTGACACCGCCGTGTGATTTATTCAAGGCACCCCCTCGGCTCTTTTTTGCGATTTAACAGGAGAAGCTGTGTCGCTGACAGCTGCTACCATTATTTGCGACGCCGCGCCCGTCCAGCCTTGTGAGAAGTGCTCGACGCTCACTCACTTCACTCGTACCTGCAAGCTTTCACGTGAGGCCAGTCGAAGGGGGCCCTCTGAGTAGCTTAAACCCGAGACCACCGCACCACTTCCGTCTGGGGGATAAAAGACAAGAGAGAATCCCGGAAGTGAAAAAGTTACCGTTGAAAACAATGAGTTTCTGAGAAACAGGTCGCAACACAAACCTTTCAACTGCGATTTCTTTCTCCCTCGCGCCGTCGGCGTCGCCATGGATATCGAGCGACTGATACATTCGACACCCACAGGCCTCGGCCAACTTCCCACGCCGCCGCCAGATCCCCAGCTAGATGAAGAGGGTGCAAAAGTAGAGGAACTGAACTGGACAGAGATGCGCCTACATTCTGCGCCCATGTCCCGTCGACAAAGCATTTCTCCAGCCGTCGACGAGCTGCCGGCCGATACAAAACCGAGAGTTGAGGATTTTCAATTGCTCAGGATTCTTGGGTATGCCCCGCCTTTTTTTGGCTCAGCCGTAATGTTAGTTGGACTCTGACGAAAAGTTGTGGTTTGTTTGTGGCGATGGTAGAACTGGGACTTTCAGTAAAGTTTGGTGGGTGCTTCCAGGTTTCCTATGCACGGGGTGGTACTGATATTTGTGGGCGTGTCAGGCTAGTGGAGCCCAGAGGCGCCGAAGATGCGAAGGAACCTAGACTTTACGCGCTGAAGCAACTGCGGAAGGCTGATGGTGAGTGGGCTTGAATCTGACTTAACTGTTGGTTTCTTGAATTTGTTATTGTCGTTACCGCCACCGCGCCGGCACGGATCAATATACTCTCGCCACCAACTTCATCTCATCTGATTCTTCCAGCCAATCGTTTTTGCAGAATACTAATGTTACATATCCCTCACCAGTCATCCGGTTGAAGCAGATTGAGCACGTGCGTAATGAGAAGAGTATCCTCGAGTTATGCCGGAACCACCCATTTATCACTTCCTTCTTGAACGCATGGCAGGATCGCAGCTCACTATACCTTCTTGTAAGCCCCTCCACTACTTCCGTTACCAGCCCAGTGTTGATTCCCAAATAGCTAGAATATTCTCCTGGTATGTCTGGTAACGGAACGAACCCCGCATGTCACAAGAACTTATGTGAGGTTAGGCGGAGAAATGTTTGGGTACCTCCGGCGAGCACGAAGATTCGATTATCCAGTTGTACAATTCTATGCCGCCGAGATCACACTCATTCTTTTGTTTCTGCATAACCACGGCGTGGTGTATCGGGATCTAAAGCCGGAGAACATCCTTTTTGATGCAAGAGGTCATATCAAGGTATGCCGTCTGACCATCGGGAACTGGGGTGTGGACCCAAGCTCATTGGAGAGAAGTTGGTAGATTTTGGGTTCGCAAAAGTAGTCGGAGACCGTGAGTATCCCCATCCCACCTCCGTTCGGTGGGGGCTTTATTGACATGCCTCCAGGTGAAACATACACACTCTGCGGTAATCCTGTCCCACCTCCCCAGCGGGCTCTATCAAATTGACATTTGGCTTCGCGCGCAGGAACTCCCGAGTATCTAAGTCCGGAGGTGATCCAAAGCAAAGGCCACACGAAAGCGGTGGACTGGTGGGCCCTAGGTGTTCTCATCTACGAGATGACGCTAGGATACCCGCCGTTCTACGATAACTCTCCGATCCAGATCTACGAGAAAATCGTGCAGGGGCGGATATCATTCCCGGCATGGTTACCGCCGGATACGAGGGACATTGTGCAGCGGTTGTGCACGAAAGACTTATCTTCAAGGTTGGGGAATATGAGACGTGGTGGGTATGAGGTGATGGAGCATCCTTTTTTTAATGGGATTAACTGGCGGGAGTTGGAGAATCAGGTTCATGAGGTTTGTTTATCCCCCGCTTTGAGACTCCGGTACTGAGTTGTGGTAGGGACCTGTGGTGCCAGATCTGCGTTACCCTGGCGATACGCGGTATTTTGAGAATTATGATCCGTCAGGACCAAGTCCGGATGATGATTACAAGGAGAGCATGTTTAGGGAGTTTGACCATGTTTTTCATGACTTTTGAGCTTGCAATGGAGTTTTTTGGATTTTCTCTTTGGCTTTTGTTTTGAGTGGTTCTTTATAGTATTTATCACCTTTCTTGTTTGTTGGTAGCGCTGGCTGTAGCCACTGTACTTACTTTATAGGGGCATTGATTATACTTGTTAGACTCACATGAGGCTGCTGGCCTCTGTGACTGTGCTATGAGGGTAATTATTTGCAATGCTCATGCAAAAGACTGACTGGTCATGTCAGTCTGGCCGTTTTATGCATCACATCATTTGACAGAATACTTGTATTCGGCGGAGTCACATTTAATTGGTTTTTGCAAATACAGTGTGTTAGACGGAGGACCATTATCCTAAACCTGTCTATGTTAAACCTGTCTATGTAAATAACGTGTGTAACACAGTTACACTCGGTTCAAGAAAGCCTATCATGTGAAGCCTAGAGCATGAATAAAAGTACAGGGTAAGAATAAAAGACACGCCACAGCTAGCCCATGCAGACCAGAAAGTAACGAACTTCCCGATAAACCAAACGCAAAATCATCAGACCACCTTAGCTAAAGACAGCTCTCAACACTTCACTGGCGCTCTTCAATCGTTTCCCCGTATATAAAAGGTAAGAGGGGTGTTCATGTATGACAGATTGTAGTATCTAGGAAGGGCAGCGAGAGAAGTAGCACGGCGAAATATTTCTCACTTTCGTGTGCAGTTACACTACGAGCGGAGATGATCTATGTGTCGTTAGAATGGAGTCTTAGCTTTTTATCATTGTGTGGCTTACCTCTTCTGCTCTTCTGAGGAGCTTGCGGTACGTTCTGACATCTAGCTTCTACTGCCTGAGGTTGTTGTAGGTGATATTTGAAGCTTCTCAGCGGAGCTGTTCAGAGCTAGCAAAGCCCAATGACTCCCCACTTCCCCGCACTGGAGACTTTAGCTTTGATTGGCTTTTGGTTGAGTTGGCCTCAGTATGGAGTCAGCTAATGTATTGGCCGCCATTAACTTGTACTATCGTATTTTATTCCCCTCTGCACCTGTTCTAGAACCTTCAAACGACATCTCATATCCACCCAGACGTGTGGTATATGGACGGATAGCTTTTGGGTTTTCATCCGACATCGTAGCGTAGGTACTGTCCCGTTCGGCCACAGATGCCCGTCTGAATACATCTTATTGCAGTTTTGAAAATAGGTGTCACTGGGATAAGTATGTATCAGGTAAAAATGTCACCACTGCTTCGAATTTGCAAGCTTAGTACTAAGTTAGCAAAAGATCTCAGTGCCTGCAGGGGAATCTCGCAGTAGAGTTGTTTTCACACACCTTAATTCGTTTACTATGTACTACATATGTATCTATCCTACCCTATTATAGCATTTCTCCTAGTACCTTCCCCAGTGTATCTATATCTACATCTGTTATGCATTACTCTAAAAATATGTCACTCGTGTAGTGTATCTGCAAAAAGATATTCACGTCCATGGACTGTATCATCCTCACCGCCCACTACAGTCGGTGACTTATATTGTCAAAGGCCTAACTTCAGTCATTGTGAGCAAGTATGAATCTGGGGAGTGACTTGAAGGGTTTTAATTGAGAATCAGCAAGAATAATGCTCAGTGGAGAATTTGCAGCGTACTATATAGGACCCGCTGCTTGCTGTGCGACTGCCAATAGCAACAACACCTGGCCCAATGTTCAATCCAACGTAGCAAGAATGGAACACTGTGGGGGCTTTTGTCCTTTGTAGTCTTTTGGTGATATATGCAAACTATTTGGTTGTTTGGGGCCAATCTTTCCTGCTGCTTAATGTCCGCTTATTCGATATTTTTAGCCATCCGCTGTACAATAGGTTGAGAGGTGCAGAAAGTCCATTTCGATGACAATGGGATAATCCATGGATTCTTTCCTCTTAAAGGCACGAATGGCGTGTCCGCGGAGAAAAATCAGTATGTGGTCAGCGGGTGATGTCGAAACTCCAAGTCTTCGCTAGCCTCCCCGAACTGAAGATCAGGTACCACTCTCGGATCACGTGCCAAATTCCAACAATAGCAATGTGGGGGCGGCTCGCTTGCTTCCCCGCAGAGCGGTAACGGCTACCTTCGAGCTTCCATGGAACTCGGGCATGAGGGGAGCTTTATCAAGAGCTCGGCATATATATCCTACGCCCGCTTTGTCTGTTACTCTCCCATAGTTGTATAATGATAGCAATGTTCCTGAAACGCACATCCCTCCGTTCTTTTCGAAAGCTGCCATTTCCCGTCTGGAACCGCTCCCTGTTGACGCTGAGTGCCTGCTCTGGTCCCACAGAGGTGTGTAGAGTAGATTTACACAGCTCACTGAGTGTCTGGACTCACATGTGCCCACAGCCGCCACTGCTACACCAGACTGTAGGAAGCCATCTTGCCGATACGGTGCGGAAACATGGGGATAGGACTGCGTCTGCTCCCCTTCATACGCTGGCTGGTTGAGAGCGCTGATGGATGGACAGTGTTATCTCCCGCCACCAGAACCAGTGCCTCACATACGATGCCTTAGATGCCTCGTCGACGGTGCTCGCCCATGGCCTGTGGAAGCAGGGAGTGAGGAAGGGTGATCGAGTTGCTGTGTCGCTCGGAAACGGCATCGAGTTTACGCTCGCAACTTATGCGCTGTTTAAGTTGGGTGCAATTCTTGTATCCTCCCCCCCCGGCTACTCTGTGTTTGGTCTGTGGCTTACGGTGGCAGGTGCCGTTGAACCCGTCGTTTAATATCACGCAAGTAATCTCTGCACTGACACATCTGGACGCCTCTCACTTTGTTGTCTCCCTGGAGACAAACCTTCCACGACAACCGTCGAGGAGTAATATTGCACTGATACAGGAGCTAATGCGAACAGATGCTGCACCCTCGCTCAAAAGGGTTATTACGGTTGACAACTCGAGCGGACGGGTTGACGGCGCGGCATTGGAGCGGGAGGTTGTGAAGTATGAGGATGTGTTTGAAGATGGGCAGGGTAGACAGGGTGCTTTGCTGGAGGAAGGGGAGGTGCTGAATCCTGAAGATATTGTGAATATCCAGTTTACCAGCGGGTTAGTAAGGGGTTCTCTGCTGTGCAGGTGGATACTGATGGGGTGCTGCGCACAGAACCACAAGCGCGCCAAAAGCTGCGTGTCTAACGCATAAAGGGATTCTTAATAATGGAATGGCAATTGGGGATAGGATGTTACTCACGCACAAGGATTCTGTGTGTTGTCCTCCGCCTCTGTTCCAGTATGTGCCTTTACCGTACTTTCTACGAGGAACACCGTACTGATGTCTTGGATAGCTGTTTTGGAGCTGTCCTGGGGTTTCTGGCTTGCACTACTCATGGTTCGTCTCCATTGGTTCCTCCCCAAATCTGATACTGACACTGCACACAGCCGCCTCAATTGTCTTCCCTGCTGAATGTTTCGACCCTGTGGCTACGCTCAAGTCGGTTCAGGAAGAAGGGTGTACAGCTCTCCATGGCGTACCAACAATGTTTATAGCAGAGCTGGAACTGCTGAAAACTGGCCAGATACCATACAACGGCTTCGAGAAGCTACGAACAGGGATTGCAGCTGGGAGCAGTATTCCGCTCGAACTCATGAAGAAGCTCCATGAGACACTGAACCTGACAGAGTTGAGTAAGGGACCTCAATATTGAAATGGGAGGATGGAGACTGATAGAATAGCTATTTGCTATGGGTGTGCATTCCAGACGATATCCGCGGTTAAAGGAAGATATTAATGAATCCGATAGTATGACAGAAACCAGTCCCGTAAAAACCCCCCGCTTCTCTGTCCTCCTGTTGGTGTTTGACTCTAGACACAGGTATCGTTCATGACGACCACCGACGACCCTATGGAAAAGCGGCTTGATAGTGTCGGCCGTCTCATTCCACATGTCTCGTAGACACCCCATACCCTTCCCCTACCTCCTTCCCATACTAACATCTCGCACTCACAGCGCAAAGATCGTCTCTCCCAACGACCCCTTCGAAGTCCTACCGATTGGGCAAAGGGGCGAACTGGCCGTCTCCGGCTACAACGTGCAAAAGGGATACTGGGGTGATCTTGAGCGAACCGCCGAAGTAATGATACCAGATTCGATGGGGAAGGTGTGGATGCATGTGAGTACCGCACCTACTCTCTCCCATACTGTAGCTCACGTGTGAAGACCGGAGACGAAGCAGAGATGGATGAGAATGGTTATGTTCGAGTATATCCCCTCCTCACTGTATTAGAAACCCTTCATGCTAACTGCAACCACCGATCACCGGACGTCTCCGTGACATCATAATCCGTGGCGGTGAAAATATTGTCAGTCTTCCATTTCTTCCCTACCTCCTGTCTCCGCGTGCTCACATGTCCCTCCTTCCATAGCACCCCCTCGAAATCGAGAATTGTCTTCTCGCACATGAAGCAGTCCAGGAAGTATCTGTCGTCGGGTTAAAGGATGAGCGGTACGGCGAAGTTGTTGCCGCATTCATCAGGACTGCGGAGGGGGTTGGGAATGTAGATCTCGACGAGTTGAAGGGGTGGGTTAGGGAACGGCTATCGAACCATCTTGTGCCCAAACACATCATCCTCGCCGAAGGCCACTTCCCAAAGACGGCTAGCGGGAAGATCCAGAAGTTTAAGCTACAAGCGATGGGGGATGAATATGTTAGAAAGTTAGTTAGCGGAGAGACGCCCACCCCGTAGATAGAAGCGTGTTGATATAGAACCACAATAGATACCATAAGAAACACCATATTTATATTTACAAACACCTTCTCCCCAGAGCAACCTACTTCCTCCCCGCCGCCTTCTTCCCCCCCTGCCCCCCACCATCCCGCTTCCCATCTCCCCGCAGCATCGCCCGCTGCCGCATATACTGCGCCACAATATTCTGGACATTCCCCACATCGTGCTGCGGCTGTCTGTCCCCTCATCAGCCCCCCTCTCCGCCAGGAGTACATATACATACCGCAGGTAATAAAGCTTCGCCCTCTTCGCGCGCTTCTCCCGCCTCTGGATGAGATCGATCCCCTCGATCGTGGGCGAGTACAACTTAAACCACACCTCCACGCCGACCCTCATAATCTGCCCGCGCAGGAGGAACGCGCTGTCCACGCCGCGGCGGCGGATATTGATCAGCACGCCCGCGAACGGCGGCTCGCCGCCGCCACGCCGCACTTGCAGGATGTCGCCCACACGGATTGCGTCGCGGTTGTGGCGCGAGAAGAGGTTCTGCCGGCTGCCCGTGGGGTCGAGTGTAGCCAGCTGCTGCGTTGTGAAGTCGCCCATGGGGTCGCGGGTTTTGGGTCCGCCGATCGGCGGGTGGATGCGGATTCGGCGGCGGGGGGTGTCGGATTCTACTCGTGTTAGCTGGGGGGACGGAGAAGGGGGGGGGGAAGTACGTGGGCTGTGGAAGATCTTAGGT
>Ga0307515_10006155_pt1 | contig 24118 bp, 23 predicted proteins | sample 17_EM_MG_FD_194513 | JGI IMG/M metagenome (GOLD analysis project Ga0307515, IMG submission 194513) | Populus trichocarpa ectomycorrhiza microbial communities from riparian zone in the Pacific Northwest, United States - 17_EM | ecosystem: Host-associated > Plants > Roots > Unclassified | place... | reverse complement strand
CCCGCCGGGATGACCGCGCGGGGCAAGCGGTCGGCACGGCCCGCCGCGCCGCGGGCCACGCGCCCGGCGGCGCCGCCCGCGCGCCGCGGCTTCGCCGATGCGTGGAACGACCTGGTCTTCGCGCCGCGCGATCCGCGGCTCGCGAGCGTGATCCGGATCGGCTACGGCGTGCTGCTGCTGGTGAACCTCGCGGTCCTGGCCCCCGACGTGCCGCTGTGGTTCTCCGACGCCGGGCTCCTGCCCGCGTCCGACGCGCGCCAGATCATCGCCGAGCACGCGCCGACCGTGCTGGGCTGGGTCGACGCCGCGTGGTGGCCGTGGCTGTGCTACGGCGTGCTCGCCGCCGCCGCGGCGCTCTTGACCGTCGGCTGGCACAGCCGGATCCAGGCGGTCGTCGTGCTGCTCGGGTTGACCTGGTTCCAGCACCGCAACTACGCGATCCTCGACGCCGAGGACACGCTGTTCCGGCTGTTCGCGTTCTACCTCGCGCTGTGCCCGGCCGGCTGGGCGTACTCGCTCGACGCGCGGCGGCGGCGCCGGCGCGGCGGACCCCAGCTGTCCGACGAGCCGCCGATCCCGTGGGCGCTGCGGCTGTTCCAGATCCAGCTCTCGGTGATCTACCTGTCGTCGGCGCTCGAGAAGTCGCTCGGCCACGACTGGACCGCGGGCACCGCGCTGTACTACGTGGCCCGGCTCGACGACGCGTTCGGCAAGTTCCCGGTGCCGGCGTTCGTGGTCGAGACCCTGTGGCTGACCAAGGTCCTGAGCTGGGCCGTGCTCGCGCTCGAGTGGGGCCTGCCGGTCCTGCTCTGGCTCAAGCGGACCCGGCGGATCGCGATCGTCGTCGCGATCGGCTTCCACCTGGCGATCGACTACTCGATGAACCTGTTCCTGCTCCACTGGCTCATGATCCTCGGCGTCCTGTCGTTCGCCGAGTTCGACGAGCTGCGCTGGCCGCCGTGGCGCCGGACGGCCGCGGCCGCGGCGTGAGCGTCCGGCCCGCGGCTACAGCGAGACCACGTGCCAGCTGATCAGCACCATCCCGGGGGCGATCGGGATCGTGTCCCAGGGCGGCGGAGGCGGGGCCGGTGCGTTGGGTGGCACCGGCAGGAAGCCCGCGCGCTGGACCTCCCACTCGATGATCGCCACGCTGCCCTGCGGGCCGTGGCCGGTGGTCCGGATGATGATCCGCCCGTCCTTGTCGTTGTCCAACGCATCGGCGAACCCGGGGTCGTCGCGGTTGTTCAGCAGCATCGCCTCGTACCAGGCGTTCTGATCGGTCGAGAACGGGTTGGGGCTGGGCGGCGGGGGCGGCCCGGGTGGCGGAGGCGGGGGCGGTTTCACGCCGACGCTGGCGATCTGCGCCGTGGTCAGCAGGAACGGCGTGTTGTTGGACGGGCTGACGAAGGCGCTCCAGCCGTTCGTCGTGTTGAAGCTGGTGTTGCGCCGCAGAAAATCCATGACGATCGCCGCGCCGCTCTCGGCGGTGTACATCGCGATCGCCTGGGCGCGGTCGTTGGTCGAGGTCTTGAGGCTCGACTGCACGCTGACCACCGTGAGGCTGCCCAGGGCGGCCAGCGCCGACAGCACGATCAGGGCGAGGAGGAGGCTGTTGCCGCGCTGGCGGTCCCGGGGCCGGGGCAGTCGGAGCGGAAACATCCCGGCCGCAGTGTACGGGGTTCTGGCTGGGATTGGACACCCCATTCGGATCCCCCCGATCACACGCCTGTAACTCGGTCTCGGCGCGTTACGCGGGGCATGACGCTTGCTCGCGACCGTTGACCATGCGCCATTTCCTGCTCCTTGCCTGTGTCTCTGCTGGTTGTTCGGGAGCTACCCCGGCTGGTGGTGGGGACGACGATGACATGATGCAGCCCGATGCAGGGATGACCCAGCGGGCGTGCTCGCTGGCCGCGTCCGTCCCTGATGCCGGGCCGCTGCCGGCGATCAATGCGCAGCTGTGCAACGTGTCCGGATCGATGGGGGCGCTGCACTGGTACCGGCTCTACGCCAGCCTGCCCGGGCAGACCACCGACTACGTCCAGATCGAGCTCTACGACAAGGTCGGCGCGTTCGCGGGCGTCGCGGTCCACACCGGCAGCTTCCCGATCGACACCGATCCGCACAACTGCGGCGTGTGCGTGCGCGGCCTGGGCGACAAGGGCGCTGCCGGCGCCAAGGAGTACTTCGCCACCGGCGGCACGGTCAACGTCACCGCGGTCGGCGCCGCCGGGACGCAGGTCGCCGTGACGCTCAACAACATCACGTTCGGCGAGCTCGATGCCAGCCGCAACGTGATGTCGAACGGCTGTACGTCGAGCGTCGCCGGCGCCCAGATCAGCGGCACCGTGGTGCAGGTCGGCGGCGGTGGTGGCGGTGGCGGCGGGGGCGGCGGCGGTGGTGGCGGCGGCGGGATGTGCTCGGCGATCGTCGGCGAGTGATCGGGCGTCAGCGCGGCAGCGAGAGCACGCTCGACGCGCGGATCGAGAACTGATCGGCGTGCGCCGCGAGCGCCGCCGGCGGGCTCACCAGGTGCGCGTGGACGTTCTCCCCCATGTGGGTGAACACGCCCTGGTGATGCTTCGAGAAGAACCCGACCAGCGTGCCGTCGATCGCCGCTCGCTCGCCGGTGACGGCGTTGTCGGCATGGCCGTGCGGCGCGGCGGCGCTCGACGGCCCGGTGAGCACGTGCCAGCGCACGTCGGCGAGCCGGCCCTCGACCAGGAACGGAAACGGCTGCTCGACATCGATCCCGGCCGCGGCGGCCAGCGCCTCGATCCGCCGGCCGACGTCGGCGAACGCGATGTCCTCGGTGATCGCGACCCGCGTCCAGTGGCTGACCTGGGACGCGACCAGCAGCGCGGCGCCGTCCTTGGTGGCGCCGTCCTCGGTGGCGCGGCCGGCGTCGCGATCTCCGAGCGCCAGCCAGGCCGCGCCGTCGGCGATCGTGATCTCGCCGCGCATGCCGGCGACCGCGCCGACGGCGTAGAGGTGCGGCGACGCGAGCAGCGGCGCGATCGCCACGCGTGATCCGGTATCTCCGTCGTGCATCAGCGCGCGGAGGTTGCCCCAGACCTTGACCTCGGGCAGCGGCGTCCTGGGGACCGCGACCTGCGCGGGGGGCGCGGAGCAACCGCACAGCGCGGCAAGGGTGAAGGCTCTCGTGATGTTCATCGTCGACCTCGGGGGGATGGGGAGTGCCAGGCCGTGGCGCGACGCGCCGGCCTGCGCGGTTCGGGCTCGTCGGACGCGAGCGAGTCGAGGAGCCGGGCTGGCACCCCGGCGGGGGTCCCGGCGAGCTGCTCGTCCCACACCGCGAGGGTTCGCCGGAGGCGCGCCTGCAGCCGGCACAGCTCCTCGATCCGCGCGGTGAGCTCCACGAGCTTGCTGGCCGCCAGGGCGCGCGCCCGGCGACACGGCGGACGTCCGGCGGCGCGCTCGGCGAACAGCCCGGACAGCTCCGCGAGCGTGAACCCGATCGCGAGCGCCGCCTGGATCACCCGGACCCGCTGGACGGCGTCGCGGCGGTACTCGCGAAACCGCCCCTGGGTGCGCGTGGCCGACAGCAGTCCGAGCCGCTCGTAATGGCGCAGCGAATCGGGGCTGAGCCCGGCGAGCCGGGCGAGCTCGCCGATGCGCAGGATCGAGAGCTGATTCATGGCACCGACCAGCATGCACCCTGGAACCGATTCCAGAGTCAAGCTCCGGCGACCCGCCGCCATCGATCGACCGCGGCGTACGCCGAGCGTCCGCGCCGAAACCCGCGGCGGCGGCGCGTGTTACGCCGAGATGACGCCGCGAGCGACGCTGGGTGATCGACCGCCGCGCGGCGCCGAACTTGGGGCCCGGGCTCCCCGATCCGGCGGAGCGCGCCGCCCGCAAACCCGGAGTTAGCGCCGGCACGTCGATCGCAACACCTCCGCGCGTGAGATCGAACCTCGCGCGCGTCCACGACCCTTCGCAAGACCTTCACGCCATCGCCGCGCCGGCGGATCCCAACGGCCTGGCCTACGACCGCAACGACGACACCCTGTACATCGCCGACGGCGGCGGCGCCGTCCTCGCGATCGAGCAGGGCCACCGCCGCCGGCTCGCCACGATCGACGCCGCCGGCTGCACCGCCAACCAGCTCGGCGGCGTCGCCGCGTCGCCCGACGGCACCGTCTACGTCGCGCGCCTCGGCCACGGCCACGCCGGCGCGATCTTCCAGATCTCCGGCAGTGTGGTCGCCGAGCTGCCGGGGTTATCGCCCGCGGCCTGGCGCCTCGGCATCACCTACGACCCCGCCGAGCACGCGCTGTACGCGACGCGCTACCACAAGCTCGCGGGCGTGCCGTGCGACGGCTCGATCGAGCGGATCGATCTGTCGACCGGCGACGTGACCTCGGCCGTCGAGGGTCTGTGCAAGCCGGTCGGTGTGGTCAAGCTCGGCTCGACCCTGGTGATCAGCGACTCCCGGCGCGGCACGGTGCTCCGCGCCGATCTGGTCGCCGGCCGCACCGAGCGCTGCCGCGTGCTCGCCAGCGGCATCGATCGCCCCGACTCGATCGCCGCCTGCAGCGCCGACGCGGTGGTGCTCACCACCTACCGCGCCGACACCGGCGTCGGCAGCGTCCGCAAGCTATGGCTCGACGGCACGATCGGCACCGTCGCGAGCGGCCGCTGGGAGCCGCGCGGCATCGCCAGCGACGGCGATCGCGCCTTCGTCTCGATCCGCCGCGGCGGCCGCGTCCTCGTGTTCCGGATCTGACGCCGCGCCGCTGCCAGGAGATCTCGGCGTGGCGTGGAGATGACAGGTATGGCGCGTGGATGTGCCGCTGGCTCACCCCGCGGCGCGGTCATCCCCGGCGATCCCTGGCGGGAGGCCGCCTCGGCGCGCATGTTGCGGCAAGCACCGGCAATCGATGATCGGCGCTCGCTGGCACGGCCGTTGAAACACCTGGGGCATGCATCGGCCACGCGTATTGCTGCACGCGCTTTGCCTCGCTTCCTTGGTCACCGTTCTGGGCTGCGCCGGGCCCCCGGATCCGCTGCCGCCCGCCGACCTGCGCGGCCAGATCGCGAGCGACCTCGGCGACGCGCTCCGCGAGACCAACGCCGCGGTCCTCGGCACCCGCGACGTGCTGCCGTCGCCGATGGCGCTCGCGCTGTTCGAGCGGATGTTTGGCATCGATACACCACTCGCGCGCGCCGTGCACGCGATCAGCGCGCAGCTCGCGCCCGAACCGACGCCGGTCGATGTCAGCGCCGCGGTCTCGTACTTCAATGACCGGCTGTTCGACGACGCGAGCTACCTCGGCGACGGCCTGTACCAGGTCTCGCCGTCGCTGCTGTGCACCACGACCGCGACCGTCGATGCGACGTGCGCCGCGCAGCTCGCCAGGCTCGATCTCCGCATCCACACGACGATCGCTGCCCCCACGCCCGGCGGTGCGCCATCGGATCGCGCGGTGGTGTTCGCGATCCAGCTCGGCGCCGATCACGGTGAGCCGCTGACCGTCACGCTGGGCCACAGGCGGCTGTCGTTGACGCACACCAGCACATCGCTCGAGATCGCGGTGGATCTCGATGCCCTGCAAGGCACGCTCGGCGAGCTCGCCGCCGCCGTCGCTCCGGGCCTTCCGGCCACCCGGCTCTCGGGCCACGTGACCGCCAGGCTCCAGGCGGATCCGACCGGCGCGTCGGCCTTGCTCAGGATCGATCGCCCGATCTCGATCAAGGTCGCCGGGGCGAGCGGCGGCGTCGATGGCGCCGATGCGCTCGCCCTGTCCTCGGCGGTCGGCAAGATCTTCGATATCGTCCTCGCGCAGAGCAATCTCAGTGGCAGCGTGTTCGTCGCGCTCGGGGAGACGGCGGTCAGGCTCCCGGCGCGCGCGGACGGCAAGCGCATGCAGCTCGACCTGGCTGGCCTCACCGCCGGCGTGTCGTTGCACGGCGACACGTCGCTCAACGTCATCGACCTCGGCGTCGGGGACCGGCCCGCGACCGTCTCGGTGGGCGGCGCACGCGCTGCGACGCTCGAGATCAACCCCGACGACGGCCACACGTTCAATGTCCTCATGCAGCGCGACGAGGCCAACCCCAAGCTGGACACCATCCAGGCGATCCCCAGGCTCGACCTGCGGATGACCACCGACCACGCGCTGCTGGGCGACGCGTCCCCGGTCCACGACATCACGCGCGTGCTGCTCGATGGCATCCTGCGAACCACGACGGTGACCGATCGGCTCGAGGTCACCACCGGCTCGTACGGGATCGCGACGGATCCGGCGAGCCATGGCTTCGTGGCAACCGCTGGCCAGTGCGTCACCAGCACCGTGGTGACCGATCCGAGCGCCCCGCCGTTCGTGCAGTGGGCCGTCGGCAGCTGCCAGTGAGGCCGGGGCGCGCCGATCATCTCGGCTTGGAGCAGGCGCGCGTATCGCCACCGTCGCACGCCCTTCGGTAGAACACGGCGGCCTTGGCCATGTCCGGCGTGCCCCCGATACCTTGCTCGTAGAAGGAGCCCAGGTTGGAGCAGCCAAGCATGACGCCGCCGTCGCACGCTTTCTGGTAGAGCGCGGCGGTCCTGGCTGTGTCCTGGTGAACCCCGCTGCCTTGCGCGTAGAGGATTCCGAGGTTGACGCACCCGATCATGACGCCGCCGTCGCACGCTTTCTGGTAGAGCGCGGCGGCCCTGGCCGCGTCGTGGCCAACCCCGCTGCCCTGCGCGTAGACGCGGCCGAGGTTGTAGCAGCCAGCCATCTCGCCGCGGTCGCACGCTCGTTGAAACAGGGCGGCGGCCCTGCCTGCGTCCTGGCGAACCCCGGTGCCCTGCGCGTAGAGGATTCCGAGGTTGACGCATCCAAGCATCTCGTCGCCGTCGCACGCTTTCTGATAGAGCACGGCGGCCCTGGCTGCGTCTTGACCAACCCCGGTGCCCTGCTCGTAGACGAGGCCGAGGTTGTAGCAGCCGTTCATCTCACCGCCGTCGCAGGCCTTCTGGTAGAGCGCGGCCGCCTTGCCTGGGGTGTTGCCAGCCCCGGTGCCCTGCGCCTCGAGGTTGCCGAGCGCGGTGCATCCCGTCAGCTCGCCGCCATCGCACGCCTTCCGGTACAGCGAGGCAGCCTTGCCTGCGTCGCGGATGGCCGCGGGCCCCTGCTCGTGGAGGACGCCGAGGTCGTGGCAGCCCTGCAGCCGGCCGCCGTCGCACGCCCGTTGAAAGAGCGCGGCGGCCTTGGCTGCGTCCTGGGGAACCCCGGTACCCCGCAGGTAGACGTGGCCGAGGTTCAAGCAGCCGGCGGTCTCGCCGCCGTCGCAGGCCTTCCGATAGAGCGCGGTGGCCCTCGCGTCGTCCCTGCCAACCCCGGTGCCCTGAGCGTACAGGACGCCGGCGTTGTGGCAGGCAGTCATCGCGCCGCCGTCGCACGCCTTCTGATAGAGCGCGGCGGCCCTGGCGACATCCTGGACAACCCCGGTCCCGTGCTGGTGAACCACGCCGAGATTGGAGCAGCCCAGCATCTCGCCACCGTCGCAGGCCTTCCGGTAGAGCGCGGCGGCCTTGGCGGCGTCCTTGCCAACCCCGGTGCCCTGCGTGTAGAGGTTGCCGAGGTTGTTGCAGCCAGTCATCGCGCCGCCGTCGCACGCCTTCTGATAGAGCGCGGCGGCCCTGGCGACATCCTGGGCAACCCCGGTCCCGTGCTCGTGAACCACGCCGAGGTTGGAGCAGCCCAGCATCTCGCCACCGTCGCAGGCCTTCCGGTAGAGCGCGGCGGCCCTGGCGACGTCCTTGTCAACCCCGGTGCCCTGCGCGTACAGAGCGCCGAGGTTGGAACAGCCCAGCATGTCGTCGCCGCCGCAGGCCTTCTGGTAGAACGCGGCGGCCTTGGCGAGGTCCTTGGGCACCCCGGTACCGTGCTCGTGGACGGCGCCGAGTCTGTTGCAGGCCCGCATATCGCCGCCGTCGCACGCCTGGTGAAAGAACGCGGCGGCCTTGACTGGATCCTCGAGGTCCGACTTGCAGGCCAGCGATCCGATCGTCCACACCATCGCCGCCAGCCATCGGACCAGGTTCGCCGTGCCCGCGCGATGGCACGAGATCGTGGGCCACCCGCGCTCGTCTGCGTCGACAAGTCCGTCTGGCCCGACGTCGTCATCCATGGCCGGAGGCTATCGCAGCTCGGGCTCGCGCAGCGGCGCGAACGATCGCGCGGCGATTGCGTCCGGCCGGGCGCCGCGCCATGTTATCGGCGATGGGGAGCGCGGGTACAGTCACGCGAGGATCGGACCGAGGATCGGACCGATGAGCGCCACGGTCGCGATCGTCTCGCTGGCCGCGATCGGTGCGCTCCGCCTGCTGCGCGCGTTCACGACCAGCCCATCGTCGCCACCGTCGACGGAGGCCGAGCGGATCCTGCAGGAGCAGCACGGCGTGCCGGCGTGGCCGATCGCGGAGGCACCCGAGGGCCAGCAGGGCCGCCTGGTCGGCAGCGTGCGCGAGCTCGAGCGGACGCTGACCGCACCGCTGACCGGCCGCGCGTGCGTCTACTACGTGGTCCTCGTCGAGCAGCCCGCGTTCTCCGGCTGGCGAGAGTGCGTCGCCGATCGCCGCGGCGTGGCGTTCGCGCTGGAGGATGCGAGCGGCAGCGCGGTCATCGACCCGGCCCGCGCGAGCGTCGCGCTCGCCTTCGATCACCGAGAGGTGATTCGCGATCCGGAGGAGGCGACGCCCGGGCAGGGTGCCGTGCTCGCGCGCCACGGCTACCACGTCGCCGGCGCGGGCCGGCTGCGGTTCGTCGAGGCGGTGCTGTCCGTCGGCGAGCGGGTGACGGTGGTCGGCACCGGCACGCGCCGGCCGTACATCGCGGCGTCCGCGGAGCTCGGCTATCGCAGCGCAGCGCCGACGCGGCTGCAGCTGCCCGCCTCCGACGCCGCGCCGCTGTCGATCGGCAGCCACTGCCTCCGGTGACGGAGGTCGTACCGGGTCGATGGTCTACTCGCCGGTGTACTGCGGGAGCTTCACGTAGTCGTGTGATATCGCGAGCGAGCTGCTCAGCACCCCGACGTCGGGGGCCGCGGCGGCGGCGCCGAACAGCAATGCCTGCAGCCGGACCTCGCGCAGCGGGGAACGGAGCCGTGCGTCGAGCTGATCTTTGCGAAGGGTCTTCTTCATGGCGGCTGTCTCCTGGATGGGTGCCGTGTGTGTAACCGCCGACGCCGATCCGCGCTCGTCGAACATCTCCAGCGCCTGAGAGTTCCCATCAAATGCCGGGGTGCGACGCTGCGGAGCACGGGTGTTCCGCATCTGCTTCGGTGTCTCCTGGGAGTCACTCGTGACCGGAGCGATCGCGAAGTGGCCGTCCAGGACGAGGCACGGAGCCACGCGACCGCCACGAGGCCCCACGGCGCATCGCGACTGCTTGTGTGCTCACGCACCCGGCCAGGAGCGACGCGGTGAGCGCCTACCCGCGGGCGACCTGGGCGCGCTGTGCGGCGAGGTCGCCAAGCTGCGCCAAGGCGACGGCTCGACCCAGGGCGTGCTGCCGCTGGCTAGCGCCGAGCAACAGCTGAAACCGCTCGCGAAATCTGGTGACCCCAAAGGGACTTGAACCCTTGTTTTCGGCGTGAGAGGCCGACGTCCTAACCGCTAGACTATGGGGCCGTGATGGAAGGAGACGTGGTTCTACCGGTCGTGGTTCGGGTGGTCAAGCGTTCGTGGGTTCGGGGACATGGATTCGAACCATGATAGTCAGATCCAGAGTCTGACGTCCTACCATTAGACGATCCCCGAGTGGACCGGCTGAAGCCGGCGGGTCCTTTAGGTAAACGGGTGGCGGCGGTTCGTCAAGGTGTCGTGGCAGGCTTGGCGCGCGGAACGAAGAAGATCAAGGTCTTGCCGCCGGTCCGGAGGACGTGGATCGCGAGCCAGGGCGTCGACGGGGCCCGGCTCACGAACCGGGTGAGCTCGACACCGCGCGCGGCGTAGGGGCCGATCCGCTGGACGTCGATGCCGCGGCGAGACAGCTCGGCCGCGAGAAAGTCGCTGGTCTCGCGCAGCCCGCGGCCGGACACGAGGTGGCCCTGGGCGTCGGCGCGCGAGCCCGGCGGAACGCGCACGGGCGGCTCGGCGCGCGCGGGCGCCACGAGGAGCGCACCGAGGAGTACACCGAGGAGTACACCGACAACGGGAGCGACGGCCCACACGCGCGATCGTTTGGCCATGCCTGCCGCATTCAGCATTGCATGACAGATGCATCAACCTTGATGTAAAACCCGCGTAATCTAACAGTAGAGGTACGTATGAACCGATTCGTTTGGGCTGTGATGGCGGCGTCGCTTACGCTCTGCGCCGCGTGCAAAGGCCGAAGCTCGGACGGGTCGGGATCCGCCCCGGTCGCGGGCTCCGCAGCGGCCCCGGCCGCGGGCTCGGGCATGACGGGCTCGGCTGCCATGGCCGGGTCGGCGACGGGAACGGACCCTGGCTCGGCCGCGACGGGATCCGCCGCTGCCGGCTCGGCCGCAGGCTCGGATACCGGCTCGGCGGCGCCCGCCGCGGCGGGCGGCACCGCGCCGGCCGCGGAGAGCATGGCGCATCGCGCGGGCATGTGTCCGAGCACGGTGCTCGGCGCGACGACCACGTCGGCGATCAAGGGCAAGGCGGTGGTCGTGACCGTCACGTCGGCTGACAAGGACGCGATCGCCGCGATCCAGAAGCGCACCGACAAGGTGCTCGCCGAGAAGAAGTCCGGTCCGGTGACCGGTGCCGGTCACGATCAGAAGGGGACGCACGGCGGCGGGCAGGGGCTGTGCCCCGTCCACGTACCCGAGGGTGCGACGGCGACGGCGAAGCACGAGGCCAAGGGCGTCGTGGTCACGATCACGCCGAAGGACAAGCCGGACGAGCTGGCCACCGAGATCGGCGCGCGGATCGCGAAGGCCGCGGACTGGGTGAAGGCGAACGTGAAGGTGGGCGATCAGGGAAACCAGGGCGGGGTCGGCGGCGGCAAGGGCGACGACGGCTCCAACCACTCCGGCAAGGGCGACGGCAAGGGCCACGACCGCAAGAAGGGCAGCAAGGGCGGCTGAAGCAAGGCGGCCGCTCGCTGCGCCGGGCACATGCCTGCGACGCGTGGGCGGCGTCTGTGCAGGATGTTGCACGGGCCGCGTATGCGCGGCGGATCACAGCCGGTGCAACCAATCACCGTCGGAGCGAGGCGGCCGGCGTAGGATCGCAGCATGGTACGACGTGACGAGCCAGCGCGGTCGCGGCCGCGAAGCCCCCGCGTGATCGGGGCCCCGGTGACCGCGGCGCTCGCGATCGCGGTCCTCGGTTGCGGCGGAGGCGGACACTCGAACCCGACCGACGCTGGCGGCAGCGACGGTGCGATCGATGCGCCACCACCGCCGCCGTGGTGGCAGCCCAAGGTGAGCGAGGTCAAGAACTGGGACATCCAGCTCAGCGGCACGATCGACGTGTCGATGCCGCGCCTGATGTACGACCTCGACCTGTGGGCGCTGGTGCCGGCGCAGACGATGATCGACTACGGCGACGGCGCGCCGGTCACGGTCCCGGCCGGCGCGCTGGCCGGCAAGATCGCCGAGCTCCACGCGCGGACGCCGAAGACGATGGTGATCTGCCACGTCGAGACCGGCGCGCTCGAGGCGAACCGCCCCGACGCCAAGAAGTTCCCCGCGGGCGTGACCGGCGACCCGGTGCCGGGCCTGGCGATGGGGCGCTTCCTCGACGTCAGCGCGACCGGCCGCGCGAAGTGGGCGTCGGTCATGTTCAAGCGGTTCGATCTGGCCAAGCAGATCGGCTGCGACGGCGTCGAGCCGGCACACAACGACGTCGCGTCGTACATCTCGGGGCTCTCGATCTCGTCGGAGGACTCGTACAGCTGGTACGCCGAGGTCGCCAAGCAGGGCCACATGCGCGAGCTGTCGACCGGGATGAAGGACGGCGACCTGCTCGGCGGCCAGCTCGACGCGAGCGATGACAAGTTCGACTGGCTGATGCTCGAGCGCTGCGGTGAGTTCCAGACGTGCGACGCGGTGATGCCGTTCCTGACCCTGCACAAGGCGGTGTTCGCGATCGACTACAACCGGGACGTCGACGGCAACGTGCAGGGGTCGACCATCGTGTGCCAGAACCAGCGGACGCCGGGGATCGCCGACGGGATCTTCAAGGACGTCGCGTTGACCAGCGGCACCTGGACGTCCTGCAGCCCGTGACGCGGCTCAGTGGGGGCGGCCGAGCCCCTGGACGTGCTTGAACAGCTGATCGCGCAGGTCGTCCCGGAGCGCCGCGACGATCTTCGGATCCATGACCGCGAGGTTGCTCTTGACGATCGCCCAGTCGCTCTTCGCGAGCGTGTTCTGGAACGTCAGGACCTTGAGGCACGCGATGTCGCCGTGGCGATCGAACCGGAGGGCGCGGGCGCCGATCGTGCCGCGCTTCAGGTCCTTGATCCCGATCGCCATCGGCGCGTCGACGAGGTCGATCCGGTAGACCAGGAAGAACGGCGCGCTGAGCAGCTCGTAGGCGGCCTGCCGCCGGGTGGTGTCGTCGACGGCGGGGTCGATCAGCTCGCGGGCCGCGGGGCTGTCGAGCTCGGCCGGATTGATCCAGTCCTCGCGCTCGGGGCCGGGGTTGGCCGGCTCGTGGGCGATCTTGAGCAGGGTGACCTGGGTCAGCGTCGCGCCGCCGATCATCTGCTCCGGGGTGCAGTCGGGAGCTCCGCCCGGCGCCGGCGTGTTCTTGTCCATCGCCTTCATGAGCTTCGTGAGCCGGTCCGGATCGGCTTCGGGCTTGTGCGTGGTCGAGCACGCGGTGGTGGCCAGACAGCCGGCGAGGCAGCCAGCAACGACGAGGTCACGCATGGATGATCGAGCCGACATCTTCTCCCTGCAGCGCGGCCAGGACCTGGCCGGGTTTGAGACCGTTGATGACCTGCAGCTCCTTGCACCACTGGGCGCGCGGCAGGTACTCGATCACGATGCGCTCGAGCACCACGTCGGGCAGGCCGCGGGCGATGAGCTCGGCGGCGGAGATCCGCTTGATGTGGGTCGCCGCGGGGTTCTTCTTGGGGTCGTCGCTGTACAGGCCGTCCTCGTCCTTGATGAACAGCGCGCGCCGCGCGCCGAGGAACTCGGCGGACAGGAACACGCCGGCGTCGGTGCGATGCTGCGGGATCCGGCTGCCCTCCTCGCGCTTCTCCCAGTAGCCGAACGGCGGCATGCCGCTCATCACCGGGATGCAGCCCATCTGGAGATACAGCGGAAGCTTCTCGAAGTCGTCGGGCAGCATGTAGATCCCGCCGTGCTTGGCGAGCAGCATCTGCAGCATGCGCGCGTTCTGCATCGGGATGTACTTGCCCAGGGTGGCGACCACGCCGGTCGGGACCTCGAGCTCGGACGCGATCGAGTAGATGTGGCGCGCCCGGGTGCCGCCGCCGGTCAGCAGCACGACCTGGATGCCGAGCTTTCGCGCGGCGACGATCTCGTCGAGGATCGGGAACAGCGCGGCGCGGCCGCGGTCCAGGATGCTCTGGCCGCCGATCTTGACCACCTTGACGTCGGGCATGACCGCGGTCGGCCGGTAGTCGACGGTGTCGCCCGGGCCGGTCATCGCCGAGCCGGCGAGCGCCGAGTCGAGCGTGCGGCGCGGCGCGGTCACGCCCGCTCCTTGATGATCACGGTGCCGACGTCGTCGCCGTACATCGCGCGGGTCAGCTGGCCGGGCTTGAGCCCGTTGACGATCGTGATCCGCTCGAGGTTCTTGGCGTGCGACCAGGCGTGGTACAGCTCGCGATCGAGGATGTTGTCATCGGGCAGCTGCGGCAACAGCTCGGCGAGGGTGATCTTGCCGAACCGCTGCGCGTCGGCGTGCTTCTTGGGGTCCTTGTCGTACAGGCCGTCCTCGTCCTTGACGTAGATGACCTGCTTCATGCCCAGGACCTCGGCGAGCTGGAACAGCCCGAAGTCCGAGCCGTGCATCGGCAGGTGGCCGGCCTCGGGCGGCGGCTCCCAGAAGTGATACGGCGGCACCGAGATCGCGATCGGCGTGATCCCGGCATCGAAGTACAGCGGCAGGTCCCAGAAGTGGTCGCGCTGCATCGGCATCGAGCCGTGCGGCGCGAGCAGGGTGTTGAGCAGGATCGCGTTGAGCTCCTCCATGGCGCCGACCAGCTGGGCCATGCCGCCGACCGGCAGGCCGAGATCGAGCGCGATCGAGATCGTGTGGCGGACCCGGGTGCCGCCGCCGACGCCGATCACCATCTTGAGGCTCTTGTCGCGCTTGATCTGGACCAGCTCCTCGACCAGCGGCAGGATCGCGTCCTTGCCGCGGTCGAAGATGCTCTGGCCGCCGATCGAGACCAGGGTGACATCGGGGAACACGCGCAGGTCGCGGTCGCTGTCGGTCCGGGACAGCACGCCGCGGTCCTGCAGGGACTCGCGCATCAGCCGCGAGTTGATATGGGTGCGGCCGTCGCCGCTGACGAGGTCGGGCATGGAAGACGACAAGAATACCCCCGAAAAACAACAAAGGCGCCAACCTCGGGGGCCAGCACCTTCGCTGATCACGAAACCGTCGCTCGGCTGCTAGTTCGTCAGGGTCGACGGACCGCAGGTCGTCGGCACTGCGTTCTTGGCCGCCATCGTCGCATCATAGAACTTCTGGAGCGCTGCCAGCCCGGTGCTGTTGGTCAGGTTGAACCGCGGGTGCTCGACGTGCGGCGCGAGACCCTGACCGACGCCGGTGAACGACCGGGTGTTGATGATGACCTTGGCGGTCGCGACGCCGCCGCTCAGGTCAACCGAGAAGTACTGCGCCATGTAGTACTTGTTCGTGCTGATGAGCTTGAAGAACGGCCCGGCGACGTCCGAGGCGATCTGGCCGTACTCACCGTCGACGTGGCAGGTCTTGCACGCCGAGTTGTTGGCGCGCATGTTGCCCCAGGCGATCATGTTCGCCGTGGTGAAGTTCGCGAGCGTCATGCAGCCCGACCACTCCTTGGTCAGCCGGACCGTGGCGTCCGCGGGCGACTCCTGGCCGGGCGGCAGGGTGGTGGTGCCGCCGCCAGCGCGGGCGGTGAGCTCCTTGGTCAGCCAGTCGGTGATCTTGGCCTTGTCGTCGGTGGAGTAGGTCTGCGCGTTGTGGCCGGCGGCGATCTTGAGCAGGATCGGAGCGCCGGTCGGAGTCCAGTCACCGACGACGGCCTGGAAGCCGGCGGCGGTGACGTACGCGTCGCCAGCCGTGGTCGCGACGAAGCCGGTGACGTTGCCGACCGGGCCGGCCGAGCTGTGGCAGGAGGCGCACTTGGCCGTGATGACCGGGAAGACGCCGTTCTCGAACGACTGCCGGGCTGCATCGGCCGCAGGGCCGCTGGTGCCACCGGCGACGCCCTGGGGCGGCGGCGTGCTCGGGGTGTCGATTCCGCCGACACAGCCCACGAGCCCCGCCGCCGCAACAACCGCTAGGAGGATATTCCGCATCTGGTCTCCTTGGTGTGTGTGTGGTTGGGTTCGGGGAGGGTTAGCGGCGCCGGCGGATGAAGGCCGCCAGGCCGATGAGGAGGAAGGTCAAGAGGCCAGTCGAGCTGCCGCCGGTGCTGCAGCCGCCGAGCGTGGTGCCCGGGTCGTTGCCGCCGTCGCCGCTGCTGCTGCCGTCACCACCGCCAGTGCCGCCACCCGTGCCGCCGCCGGTGCCACCGCCGGTGCCGCCGCCCGTGCTGGCGCCGGCGCCGGACTTCGGGGTCTGGGCGATGCCGGTGACCGTGATCAGGCCGGTGAGCTTGATCGCCGGGTTCGACACCGTGTCGGTGCAGCCGGTGCAGGTGCTCGCCATCGTCTTGCCGCTGGTCGAGGTGATCAGGAGGTACGCATCCTGGCCGGGGGTCGCGCCGGTGTTGAACGGGTTCTTCACGGTCAGCATCGCGCTGTGGTTACGGCCCTGGTTACCCGGGTTGTTACCGAGGTAGTTCGAGTACAGGTGGCGGTCGTGCGGCGCGGTCTGCTGCATGCCGAGGTCGGCGAAGCCGTTGGCGGTGTCGAGCGAGACCGAGCGAATCTGCGCGTTGGCGCCGCCGCCGGTGTGCGAGCCGTTGAGGAACACCAGGCCGGCCAGCGGGGCGTCGGTGGTGCCGAACACGGCCGCGGTCGAGCCGAGGTGGGTGCCGCCGAGGCCGGTCAGCTTCTGCGCCATGTCGACCGGCTTGGTGATGAAGGTCGGGCCGGCCTTGGTCAGCTTGATGACCGAGAGCATCTGGGTGTAGTAGGTGCCGCCCTTGCCCTCGTTGGTGTTGTTGTTGCCGGCCGCGTCACCGTAGCGGTAGATGATCTCGTCCGACGCCACGAGCTCACCCGTGGTCTTGTCGACCGTCATGATGCGCTCCTGCACCGCGCGCTGGGCGTACGTCCGGCGGCCGGCGGCGGCAGGGTTATTGTCGACCCGGCCGGCGATCTGCTTCTTCCAGATCAGCGCGGCCTGCTGGTCGGCGCCCTTGATGGCGGGGTCGTCGAGCTTGATCGCCGCGAGCCACACGCCGTCGCGCTGCGGCTGGTTGTTGCCCTCGGTCCACGAGCACACCGCGAACGACGGGTCGGCCGCACCCACGGTGCAGCGCCCGCGCGAGCGCTCCTCGCGAGACGCGAGCGAGATGTCGAACACCTTGGCGAAGGTGCAGGTGGTCGGCGCCGCGGCGTCGTTGCACTTGAGCGTGGTCACGTACGCCCAGCCGTCATCGCGGCCGTTGCCGTTGCAGCCGGCCCACTCCACCATCTGGCTGGTGGCGGTGGCGGGGTCGAACTTGGAGACCACGCCCGGCGCGCCGTCCTGCGCCATCGAGCAGTCGTCGTTGTTCTTGGCGTAGGCCACGGTCTGGGCCAGGACCTGGACACCGGCCTGGTTGTAACCCTGGACGTAGCGGATGGTATCGCTGGTGCCGTTGGGCTGGTAGTTGTACTTGACCAGGATGACCGTGCCGCCGTTGACCGTCATCGCGGTCGGCGAGTTGGCGTTGCGGCGCTCGTTGCCGTTGTTCTTGGTGATGAACTTGGCCGCGACCGTGTCGGCGACCGCGGACACCGCGCCCGTGGCGTCCTGGGCCAGCGCGAACGGCGTCAGCGACAGCTGCATGTTGTTCTGCGCGCGGACGAGGTTCAGCTCGGTGGTCATCGAGAAGTACAGCCCGTGGATGCCGTCCTTGAACAGCGCGAACGACGTCATCTCGTTACCGGCCTGCTCCTGGTCCGTGCGGCGCAGGCGCGCCGGATTGCCGGTTACCGGGGCGGTGTCGTTCTTCGGCGCGGGAACGGCGATCGACACCGTGCTGGTGTGAACTTCGGCGGCCGCGACGCCTTCGTAGGCGACCGGCGAGAGAAGCCCGGCCACAGCGAACATCAGAAGCTTCTTGTTGGTCATTGTTGAGTTGCCCCAGTTGGTTGGTTTGTGATGTCGGGGTCTTGAGCAAGGCGTATGCCGGCAGCTTCTGGCTGTAACCCGCGGGAATCAGAGCGTGTGATACCGATGAAACATGGGGGAGAAGGCTCCCATCCTGGGGAGGAAGGTCGCAAACCCGTGGCGATCCCGCGATCTGCGCAACATTTCGGGAGCCGGCCGACGGCCAGGCAGGAGCCCGTGACTGGGGGACCTACACCCGCTCTGGGAGTCGAGTCACCACCCTCGAGGTGCCTCGTTTTCGGCACCGTTCTCCTCACCACGGGACGGCCAGGAACGCGGCCGGGAATGCGCCCGGGGGAATGCGCCTGGGAAGCCGCAGAAATGCCGCCCGAAGCATGCGAGCACGCCTCGCGCTGGCGTCGACGGCGCGGCCGGGGATGCGGCATAGAGATGCCGCCGGAAACATGCGAGCACGCTTCGCGCTGGCGTCGACGGAGCCCGGGGAATGCGCCCGGGGAATGCGCCCGGGGAATGCGCCCGGGGAATGCGCCCGGGGAATGCGCCCGGGAAGCCGCAGAAATGCGGCCGGAAACATGCGAGCACGCTTCGCGCTGGCGTCGACGGAGCGACGCCGCGCCGATCACTCGTCGTTCTGCTCGGGGAGCGGCATGTCCTCGGGCTTGAGCGGCCGGCTGTGCAGCGCGATCACGTTCGCGGCGACCTGCTTGTCGCCGAGCAACACGCCGCCCTTGGACTGCGAGCCAGCCTCGAACGTCATCGCGGCGAGCTCGGCAGCCGAGAACTTGGCGCTGCGCATGTCGCCGCTGATCGCCCACATCTCGACGACCCGCTTGCTGTCGACGCCGTGGCTGGTCAGGAAGTCGACGAGCCGCCACCGGGGCTCACCGTCGGCGCCCTTGGTCGTTTGCTTGGGATCGAGCTCCTGGCGCTTGATGATGGTCGCGAGCTTGTCGTCGAGGTAGATCCGCACGCCGCCGCGGATCGGCTCGCCGTAGTACGGCACGCCGGTCTGCTCGACGCCGTCGAGGAACAGCCCCTCGTTGTCGACCAGCTTCGGCGGCTTCTTGTCGAGGTAGACCATCATCGCGCTGATCTTGTCGGAGGTGCGGCCGTTGCCGAAGTTCTCCGGCGCGTGCGGCAGCGGCTTGCCCGACGTGTTCGCGCCGAACCAGAACCAGAACTCGTTCGCGGCGGGCGACAGCAGATCCTTGCCGGTGACGATCAGGGTCTGCGTCGGCTTGGGGCCGTAGAGGTGAAGCTCCTTGACCTTGCGCGGATCGACGCCGATCGCCTTCAGGTAGTCGGTGATCTTGTAGTAGCGCTTGCGCGCCCACTTCCAGCCCGGATCGTCGGTGCCGGCGCGCTTGTCCGCCGAGACCTTGTCGCGCAGCCACGACGGCTTGCAGCCGATCGGCAGCTCGCCCCAGGTCAGAAACCCCATCGGCTTGCCGTCGACGTAGACGCCGGCGTCCTTCCACCGCGACATGCCTGCGGTGAACTCCTTGGGGACCCATTCGCTGTCCTGGCGATCGCCCTTCTTGCCGTCCTTGCGCTCGTCGGCGAGCTGCTGCGGGTTGACGCGATCGTCGCCGGGGTGGGGCCCGACATCGTCCACGACCTTGGGCGCGTTCGCCGACGGCGCGATCGCCGCCGGGCGGAGGTGGGTCTCGTTGTTCCCGTCAGCCTCGCGGCAGGAGATCAGCGACAGCGTGGCGATCAGCGCGAGGCGCGAAGCGGGCATGGCGTCATTGTTTGCAGCTGCCATTCCATACGCAACTCGCGACTCTCAAGATCCGGTGAAGCTGGGCGCGGGACCAACGGTCCGAAGACCTCGCGAGGTGGCGACTCTCCAGTTCGGGACCCCAATTCTCGTACGCTGGGGGCCCGGCCCCATGAGAATCCAGCGGGTTCCGGGCTGGCGCCGTCGTTGCATCACGATGGGGCATGACGCGTATCGCTGGGGTTAGCGTTCTTTTCACCGCACTGGCGGCCACCGCGGCCTGCGGTGTCGGTGGTGACGACGACATGATGACGCCGGGAGACGGCAGCGGGACCCCGATCCCGCCGATCAACGAAGGCGACATCTGCGCCGCGACGTTCACGGTCACCGGGACGTTCACGCCGGGCGCGACGCCGCGACCGACGGATCCCGAGACCGGCGCGCCGCTGAGCGGTTGCTGGCCGGTCGGGACGTGGAACTTCACCGCGGCGGTGGCGAGCAACAAGTGTACGACGGCGCCGACGGTGCTCTCCAGCTACTCGTTCAAGGTGGAGCGGGTCGCTCCGCCGGAGGGCGGCAACGACACGGTCCAGCAGCTGACCAACCTCACGCCGCTGGCGGGTGGCATGCAGTACCACCTGTCCGTGTCGTCGAACGGCCAGGGCTGCGAGGGCCACGTCGAGTTCGGCAGCGCCGACGGCACGCAGTACTGGAACATGCAGCCGACGCTGTCCAAGGATCCGGCTGCCACCGCGATCGCCGGCGGCGGCGACTACACGCTGTACAGCGTCAACGCCTGGCCCTGGAAGTAGCCGGCGCGACGTAGGAGACTACGCGCATGGCCAAGTGGCTCGCCGCCGGCGGGATCGCGATCATCGTGATCCTGGTGCTGCTGTGGCTGCAGATGCGACCGGATGATCCGCCGCCGGTGGCCCGCAAAGCCGCGCCGGCTGCTCCCGCCGAGGTCGCGATGGCGGCGGCCAAGCCGGCCGCTGTGAAGCCGGCCGCGGCGGCGGTCGCCGAGCCGGACGAGCCCGCCGAGCCGGCTCCGGGCAAGCCGGCCAAGCTCGATCCGAAGTCGGACGAGTTCTTCTACAAGTTCGACGAGGTCGTGCCCAAGACGCTGACCCGCAACGCGGCGGTCTGCTACGAGGACCGGCACGGCCAGCTCCACCGCAACCAGAAGCTGTCGCTCCGGTTCAAGACCCGGATCGTCAACGGCGAGGTCACGGTCCACGACGTGACGATCAAGGAGTCGACGCTCAGCGATCCGGCGCTCGAGACCTGCTTCATCCAGGCGGTCCAGCGCTCGAGCTGGAAGGACGACACGCTGCCCGACTGGGAGCAGGACGACGAGCTGGTGATCCGCCCCGAGCGCGGCATGAAGAAGTTCTGGAAGGACAACGTCGACTACGTCGGCGGCGAAGCGCCGCGGCTCTAGTTCCGGACCAGCGTGCGGAACAGGCCGACCGCCCACTCGAGATCATCGAGCGCGACGTACTCGTCGGCGCCGTGGGCCTGAGCGATGTCGCCGGGGCCGACCACGATCGCGGCCTTGCCGTGCTGCGCCCACAGCGCGGCCTCGGTCCAGAAGTCGAGCGTGCCGACCGAGCTCACGAACCGGCGGACGTGCTCGGCCAGCGCGTCGCACGCGAACGGCGCGTGGTCGATCATGGTCTCGGTCGCGATCTCCGGATCGACCCTGGCGGCGAGCGTGGCGACCTCGCCATCCCAGCCGGCGCGATCGAACCCGGGATACGGCCTGAGCGACCACTCGAGCGCGCCGCGCGCGGGGATCACGTTGAACGCGACGCCGCCGGAGATCGCGGCGATGTTGAGGCAGGTGCCCTGCATGCCGGCGGGGCCGTCGTGGATCCGCCGGATGGCGGCGTCGTCGAGCGCGGCCGCGAACCGGGCGAGCCGCGCGATCGGCTTGGGCAGGTGATCGGCCTTGGACGAGTGGCCGCCGGGGCCGGACAGCCGGGCGCGCTGGCCGAGCACGCCGCGGTGGGCGACGCCGGCGGTGCGCGCGGTGGGCTCGCAGACGAAGACCTCCTGGATCGCGGCGGCGTGGGGACCGGCGAGGAACGCGCGGATCACGCTGCTGCCGGCCTCCTCGTCGCCCGAGAACAGCACGCCGAAATCGCGCGGCCGGGTGGCCTCGATCGCGACCAGCGTGGCGGCGATCGCGCCCTTGGTGTCGGCCGAGCCGAGCCCGAACAGCCGGCCGTCGGAGACGTACGGCGTCCACGGATCGCGCGACCAGCCGGCGTTGGCCGGCACGGTATCGATGTGGACGTTGATCAGCCGGCGCGGCGTGCCCCAGCGCGCGAACACGTAGGCGCCGGGCGCGCCGTCGCTGCGGGTCGCGACCTCGACGATGACCTCGTCGGCGCCGGCCGTGCGCAGCATCGGTGCGAGGTACTCGCACAGCGCGCGCTCGTCGCCGGCGCCGCGCTCGGGGCCGGCCTGCTGGGTCGGGAACGCCACCAGCTCGGCGGTGAGATCGGCGACCATCATCGGGGTGCCTTGCGCAGTGTCGCCGCGGGTGCGCCGGGCGCGAGATCTGTCTTGCCGAGCAGCGACTTCCAGGCCTCGTGCCGCCCGATCTCGGTCAGGGCGCGCGCCAGCAGCGTCTTGCCAGGCTCCATCCGGTGCCAGGTCGACGCGCCCGACGGGTGGGGCAGGGCGATGACGTCGAACTCGACGCCGGCCCGCTCGCCGCGCCGGCGCTGGCCGACGATCGCGGCGAGCTGGCCCGCATCCGGGACGAGCTGCGCGATCGCGAGCTTGCCGACGGGGATCACCAGGCGCGGGCGCAGCAGCTCGAGCTCGCGCGCGAGGTGCCGGCTGCAGCGCGCGACCTCGTCGGCCGACGGCACGCGGTCGCCGCCGCCGGCCTTGGCCTTGCCCGGAAAGCACCGGCACACCGCGGCCATGTAGACCCGGCGGCGAAACGCATCCTCGGACAGGCCGAGCGAGCCGAACCAGCCGAACATCGTCTTGCCCGCGGTCCAGGCGAACGGCTTGCCGGCCGGGCCCTCGCGCACACCGGGGGCCTGGCCGATCAGCATCACCGGTGACATCACCGGATCGCCGGTGACCACCGGTCCGATCATCTCGGAGCAGTCGCGGCAGCCGCGCAGCTGCTCGACGTGGCGCTTGAGCAGGACGTTGGCCGACACCGCCGCACTATGCCCGATCGGTGTGACGCCGGCACCCTCCGGAGTAGACACAAGTCCGCAGCGCGCCTCGCCAGAACACGTTCACGCTGCAGCCTCGTCGCGGCACGGTAGACTCAGCGCCGTGAACACTCCGCCGCATGAACCGCTCATCCGCAGGGTGCTCGGTGGCAACGTCCTCGAGCTCAAGCTCCACCGGCTCGGTGTCGAGGACGTCGACGGGGGCTCCGCCGTCAGGCTCGAGCTCCACGAGGGCGACCAGCCGGTCGAGGTCGAGGGCCACGGCGTCGGCCTGGTCGAGGCGCTCTTCGTCGGCCTGCTCGAGCGCTACGCCCGCGAGTACCAGTCGCTCAAGACCATCCAGCTGATCGGGTTCGAGGTCGCCGCCGACCTCGGGACCAAGACCGCGCAGACCGGCGTCGACGCGATCGCGCGGGTCACGCTCGACGTCACCAACAGCGAGGGTCGCCAGTTCTCGTTCAGCGACGCCTCGCGCTCGGTGACCGCGTCGACCGCGCGCGCGGTGCTGGCGATGGTGCAGTACTTCGTCAACGCCGAGCGCGCGTTCCTCACCCTGTACAACGCGCGGCGCGACGCGCTGGCCCGCGGCCGCGAGGACCTGGTGTCGCGCTACACCGCCGAGATGTCCGCGGTGGTCGAGAGCACGAGCTACGCCGAGGTGATCGCGAACATCCGCAAGGAGCTCGGGTAGCTCAGCAGGGTCCGGCCGCGTCGCTGGTGGCGTGGGTGAACGTGAGCCGCGGCGCGGCGACGACCGCGCCGGTCGCGTCGTAGCAGCGCAGCGTGGTCGTCGCGGTCGAGCTCGGGGCGACCCCGCTGGTGGTCAGCGACTCGACCTTGCAGTAGCCGGCCGCGCCGTAGCGGCTGGCGAACGACGCGCGCAGGAACGGGCTGGCGTCCCACGATCCGAGATCGCCGGACACGGTCATGGTGACGACGGTGCCGCCGCTGCCGGTCACCGAGGCGGCCGAGCAGCCCTCGACCTTGCCGAGCGCCGACGAGTACATCGGGCTGGCGGAGCTGCCGTTGAACCACGCGTGCGCGCCCTGCTGCCACTGGGCCGGGCCGGTCGTCGAATACGAGAACGTGAACGCGGTCTCGACCAGCTGGTTGGCGGTGTTGCGGCACTCGATGCCGGCGGACACGCCGGGCACCGGCGAGGCGACCGTGCTCCAGCTGACGATCGAGCACACCGGGCCGGCCACGGCGCTGCCGCCGTAGCTCGACACCATCATGCTCGCGTTGACCGCGCTGGCGTGGGGCACGAGCACCGAGTAGCTGCCGTTCGAGCCCGAGAACGTGTTGTGCGTGCCCGACGAGTTGTAGTCGTAGTGCAGCGCGGGCGCGCCGTTCTCGGGCCGCCACAGGTACGCCGCCGACGTCGCGAACGTGTTCGGCGACGGCATGTTGTAGCGGAAGTACAGCACCGCGAACCCCGAGGCCGCGAGCGCGCCGGCCGGCGTCGTGCACTGCACGCTGACGTCGAGATCGGACGACAATAGCGGGCTCAGCCAGCTGACGATCCGGCAGCGTGCGTTGCCGGTGCCCTCGCCGGTGAGCTGGACGTGGCCGCCGGTGGCGTCGGCGTTGCCGATCGTCCCCATGCCGGGCAGCGTCACGGTGTAGTTGCCGGCGCCGCCGGCCACGGTGATCGGCGATGCCGACACGCTGTCGAAGCCGACCAGCACGCCGGGCGCACCGCCGCCGCCGGCGTCGCTGATCCGGGCGAACGCCATGGGCGTGTACGAGAAGCTGTTCGAGCTTGCGACGCCGGTCGCGACGTCGTCCACGGCG
>Ga0307515_10006154_pt1 | contig 24120 bp, 7 predicted proteins | sample 17_EM_MG_FD_194513 | JGI IMG/M metagenome (GOLD analysis project Ga0307515, IMG submission 194513) | Populus trichocarpa ectomycorrhiza microbial communities from riparian zone in the Pacific Northwest, United States - 17_EM | ecosystem: Host-associated > Plants > Roots > Unclassified | place... | reverse complement strand
AAACTATAGAGGAATTTAGAGTAAGAATTACCTTATAGCAAGAGCAGAAACTAGATAAGAGATCTAGTCTACTAGGTTATATAAGGGACAGAGCACCTATATAAAGAATTACTAATAGGCTAAGAGTAGGCATACTAAAAGCCAAGTAGCTTACCAAACTGGAATAAGAAGAGGATTTGGGAATCCTAACCAGATTTAAGGAACAACATATAAAGGGCTGTTATAACGCAGTAATAAGAAGATACTTCCTTACGGATAGAGCGTATACACTTAAGCAGCTATACTAAAAGTGGTATAGGCAGCGATATAACGATAAGTGGGAAGATTTCTATATATAGTTGGATGAAAAAGTTATCTAAGACCACCCAATTACGGAAAAGGCTATAACCTATATTAAAGGAGCCTTAATTATAATATTAAAAGATCTAAAGGAGTAATTAGAGGACTAGAGAAGCGAAAAATAAATTTTAGTACCTATAAATAAAGCCGCGACGCTTAGATTAACATAAGAAAGGTTTAAACTTAAGGATAAAGATAAGCTAAGAGTTAACCTAAGATACTAAGTATATTACACACTATTATAAATAGCATACGTAGATAATGCGTATAATATATATAAAGCACCTAAGAACAAAAATCGGAAGTATCTAATAAGGATATATTAGATAATGGATAAGGCGAAATACTAAAACGCTAAGTATATATATAGCTAGCACTTAGTAGAAGTTTAAGAATAAGGGAACTTAATACTTTAACTAGGAAGATTCCTTACGGAAGAATGCCTAGATGGACGATAATAGTAGGAATATCTAAAGAATACCTATTTATAGTATATTAAAGATAAAAAGCGAACTAAGTATTGGCCTAAGTTGGACTAAGTATAAATAGGATCTAGTAGCTAATAGTTAGGAAAAGTAAAGGCCTATAAGATTAGAGGGAACTAGTAATAGAGCCTTAGACCCTTAAAGGAATTTAAGGAAAACACCTAAATTTATAAGTTAAATAGTAAGATTAATAGTTCGAAGTACTAATAGATAGTAGAGCAATAAGGAACTATATCTTACTAGTAGTAGTTAAAAGAATAGGACTACTATATAGGAGAAAGGAGCACCCATATTTATTAGTAACAATTTTAGGAAATCCGATAGCCTATAGGGATGGTATTATTAATCTTAAAACAGGACCTATTTAGTTAACTATTAAAGGAAGATAAATTCGGATGTCTTTTAATATCCTACTATTAGGGAAGGACGAGGCAATACTAGGGATGCCTTAGTTACAGGAATATAATCTAAAAATTAATTAGGTTATAGGTCAAGTCGATATTAGAGATACTTAACGCTATAAGATGCAATAATAAGCCAAAATAGTATAGTACTAAGTAGGAGCGACCTATAAGGAAACAGAAAAAGGACTAAGCTATATGCTAAAGAGATACCATAAGTACGGCAAGAGACTATAGTCACTAGAGAGTAAAAAGCTATTAGAGTATATAGTATGGGACTTGTTACAGAGTAAGTATAAGTAACAATAATATATAGCAAGATAGATATTATTAAGCTATATATATAAACTGTGTAAGAAGTTAAGACGTTGCGTAAGGAGAGAAGGTAGGGAAACGGGAAGAAAGGGTATATATCGTTAGCTTAGTTGCTTAGTTAATACGTACATAAAGCAGAATAGGATTTAGGTGGTAGTCCTGGCAGAACTTAGCAGGATTTAGTAAAACTTGGCGGAATATAGCAGAATATAGCAGATTGCCATTAGATTACCGCAAATTGCCATCTTATGGTTAGTCTTTAGTTACTAAGTTGGTAGGAACAGGTGGATATATATAAGGTGTTACGGGGGTATCCCGTAACAGTACCCCCCCTTTAAACTTAAGCTTCTACAAAATGGGGCTATAGTAGTTCTAAATAGAGTTTATAAAAGTCTTCTATGGCTTATATAAGTTTTATAAAGTTAACAGGTTCCTATAAGGGCTTAATAAAGCCTCTCCATTTTATAAGATATATATATTAACGTTTCCGTTTATTATACTTAATATCATTAATTCTTTTAATAAAGTACTCGTTCTTATTATCTACTTTAACTAGTAGGGGAGGGTCTTATATCTATCCGGGCAGGGCGTTTAATACGGGAGTAGCGGGGCAGAGGACTAACGTGTGGAATATAGGGTAGATTTTAACCGTATTAGGGAGCTTTAGTCAGTAGGCATAGGAGAAGACAACCTTCTCAACCTTATAAGGGCTAGCGTTCTTCCAATTAAGCTTCTTAGTAGGTCGTTTTGTATTTAGATTTCTTATATCTAGCCAGACAAAGTTACTAATTTAGTAGGCCGGTACTAGGGTTTATTTCTTATTCGCTGCGGCTTTATAGACAGATTAAGCCTATATTATTTTATTAGTAAAAAACTATTATAGTTCCTCCATCTTCTCTACAAATTCATTTGCTTTTATAACTTATAAGGCGTAATAAGCAGGGTAAGGAACATTACTAAAGGGTTTAAAACCCATTTATAGATACTAGCCGTAGTTAGCCAAGAACGGGGAGACCTTTATGGTTTCTAAGACGGAATTATTTGCGGTAAACTTGGTAAATATAAGCCAGTTAATCTAGTTATCTTATAAGTATAACGTATATATCTAAATGTACTATTCCATTATAGCGTTTACATATTCCGTTTAACTATCCGTTTCTGGGTAGTATACTATAGACAACAGTGCTTTAATACGAAGTTAGGTAGTTAGTTTTTTCCAGAATATAGAGATAAACTAGCTGCCTCTATTAGAGATAATTGTTTTAAGAAGTCCGTGGAGTTTCTATATATAATCCAAAAATAGTTAGGCAACGGCAGGTGTTAATATATTAGGGCAGGCGATTAAGTGTCTTATCTTAGATAGTCGGTCTATAACTACTATAATATTTATACAGCTCTTACTTATAGGGAGGTTAATAATAAAGTTAATTAAGATATCCTTCTATCTTTAGTCTAGAACAGGTAGTAGCTTTAAAAGGCCGTTATATATCTTATATAAAGCTTTAGCTTATTAGTAGACGTAATAGCTAAAGATATACCTTTATGTTATGTTATGTATATTTGGCCAGTAGTACTCCCGTTAGAGTAGCTCTAGGGTTTTTCCTTAGCCTAGGTGGCCGGCTACTAGTAGGTCGTGTACGTGTTTAAGGAGCTTAAGCTTAAGTTTATTGTAATTAGGGACAACTAGACGGTTCTGGTAATATAAGCGGTTTCTATAAGCTTTATATTTACTTAGAGAGATCTTCTTAAAGCATTTAACGCTATCTTAAATTAGCTTAAGCGTCTCTTAGATAAACTCGTTATTTAAGTATTTATTGGTTATAATCTATTTAATTAATTAATTAGTTATTTTGAGGACTTATACTATAAGATCTTTAGCAGGAGGGTTAAATAGTTCGGGACAAAGTAGGGTCTAATTTTAGTAAGAACGTACCTCTTTTAGTGCTAGCGCGTCTTGCGAGCGTCGGGTTAGGGTATTAGGCTTCTGGCCTTAAACGCCTAGGCGGTACGTAATTAAGAATTAGAAATGAGATAGATATTCTAACCAGCGGGCCTAACGGTAACTTAGCTGTTTTATAGTTGTAAAGTACTATAGGTTCTTATAATTGCTAAAGACCTTAATTAGGAATTTAGCGCCTTCTAGTTCGGGTTGCTATTACTTAAAGCATTTAATAATAGCCAGCAATTCCTTATCGTAGATCTCGTAGTTACATTTAGCTAGGCTTAGTCATTTTAAGTAGTATACCACGGGGTGTAATACTCCCTCTTCGTTATATTAAGACAGGATACCTCTAGTAACGTAGTCGGATAAGTTAGCTTTTATAATACTTATTTGGTTTAGGTTAAAGTATTAAAGCACTGGCGCGGTAGTAAATATAACTTTTAGATAAGTAAAGGCCTTCTTATATTTCTTATTAAAAATAAAAGCTTTATCCTTTTAGGTTAGAGCTATAAGGGGTAAAACTAGGGCGGAGAAGTTGTTAATAAACCGTTAGTAGAAATTGGTAAATCCTATAAAGGCTCTTACGTCCTTAACGTTCTCAGGTTCTTGCCAGTTTATAATTACTTCGATTTTCTTTAGGTCCATTTATATACCGTCTATAGAAATAAGAAGCCTAAGGTATAGGACTTCCGTTTTATAAAACTCGCATTTATCTATATCCAATTATAGACTAGCTCCGTATAGGGCTTATAAAACAAGGTTAATGTATTTCCAATATTTAGTCAGGTTATTACTATATATTAAAATGTTGTCGATATAAGCAGTACAAAAGATATCTAGGTAGGGGCGCAGGGTGTTGTTTATATAATGTTAAAACAAGCTTAGAGCATTTGCGAGGCCGAATGGCGTCACTAAGTATTTAAATAATCTATACTAAGTACGAAATGCGGTAAGCTATTTATCTCCCTTTACTATACAGAGGCGGTTAAATGCAGAGATAATATTAAGCTTTATATAGTAGCAAGCCTTACTTAATTAGTTTAGTGTCTCCTATATTAACGGGATCGGGTATTAGTTCTTAATAGTAACGGCGTTAAGAGCTTAGTAGTCTACACAGAAGCGCAGTCCACCGCCTGGTTTCTTAACGAAGATTACTAGTACGGCTATAGGTAAAGAGCTTGCCCTAATAAATCCTTTGCTTAGGTTCTTGTCTAAATACTTCCGTAGCACTTAGAGTTCGTTTTAGGACATCCCGTATAAGGGTCTAAATCCAAGCTGCTTTCCTTCTTCTAGTACAATCTTATAGTCGTACGATCGGTATTCCGGTAGCTTATTAGCTTCCTTCCGTAAGAATACCTCTAGGCGGTTATAGTATTCCACTAGTACCTTTATAGCAGGGTCGGTGTGCTTTTTCAGTACTAAGGCCTTCTTAATATCAGCTATAGTAATAGCAAAGATCGTATATTCGGGTTTCTTGGCGAGTCGCGCTAGCGGGGTAGCTCCAATCATATAGATATCTAGGGCGTCAAGCGGGCTCTAGTCGTCCGTAGTTTCTTATATAGTTCCTTACTCAATTTCGGGTTCGGTATTAGGTACAGAGTTGGTATCAGATTCGGGTTTAGGTTCTTTAAGTATACTCTTTATAGTAGAGTACTAGTCCTTCTAGTATTTTCGTGTGGTAAGCTTAAGCTTTTATTTAGCGCGGGGTGGTGTAGTACTTAGGGTCTGTTCGTGGGGTTCGGTAGAATTTTTACGTCAGTGGAATTCGATGGAATTCCTAGGTTAGTGGAATCTGGTAGATTCCTTAGGCGCGGGGTAGACATTGGTGGAAATCTTAGGCTAATAGATTTTAGTGGATTTCCTAGATTTTAGTTTAGGGTTAGAGTGGCAAGTTATAAGGCACTTCTGCTTGCAATAGGGGGCGGTAAATAGAAGCCTAAGGTTGTCCTAATTAATAGTTACCTTATATAGCTTTATCCAGGGTTATCTAAGAATTACTAGGTGATCTAGGGTGGTAACAAAAAGCCTAATTAGTTCTTCATGGTTTAGGTATCGGAGTCTTAGGTATACTACATAGGTAATTCAGCCTAAGACCGTGCGTTTACCATTAAATCTAAATACGTTAATATGCTAGTTAAGGGGGGTCAAGGTAAAACCATTATCTTACGCGAAAATCTTGTTAATAAATCCTATACCACTAGCTCCTATATCAATTAGGACTTAAGTATTAGCCTATTAATTGTTCTACTAAAGACAATAGTTAACGGTTATGCTACGATCCTAAGAGTTAGAGTTTATAACATCTAAAGCATTTAACGAGATCCTAAAGCAGAGCTATTCTAGAGAGCGACTTAACTCCAGGACGTGCCTTTTAGTAGCAAGCGGAAAGGGGTTCCTATAGAGCGTCGGTTATAGCTTCGCCCTTATAAGTGGTGCTTACTAAACACAGGGCTGAAACCAGGTAAAGATCGGGGACGGTAACCGGAAGATCAATATAGTAAACGGCTGCTAGTATTAGCCGTTCGTAAATCATTTTAGGACGTAGGTAAGGGGACGAGATAGTATTTTAAGATATAGTCCTTACTTCCGCACTTAAAGCAGAGGCCTAACTTAATACGTCTTTCTTGTTTGGGGGACCCTAGTAGGGCGTACTCTAGGGTTCCAGTGTCAATATCCATGGCGTTAGGGTGCTTAGGCTAAGATGATAACTTAGTAGACGTTTATAGGGTTGCCGTATTATATCGGGAGGCGGGTTTCGGTGTCAGGCGTAGTATATCGTTATACCGTTTATTAATAACGTTTGCATAGGCATTAAGGGCTCCTAGTAGGTCTACACCTATTAAGGAGGTTTTTAGTTTAGGGCTTAGGGATTTAACGAGGCTGTTAACTAGTGCAGAATCGTTCCAGCCAGTCTCCTTTACGTAACGGTTAAATTCGGAGAAGTATACTAGGAAACTTTTTGTTCCTTAAGCTATATAGTTTATCTTTCTCTAAGCAGTGGCCTGGCGGTTCGGGTTACCGTATATAGCTTCAAAAAGTACAACTAGGCTTTATACTAAGTTTGGTTAGAGGGGTTTAATAAGGTTAGCTACCTCTCCTCCTAGTTAACTTAGGGCGTAACACAGTCGGTTAGCTTTAGTTAGGTAACGGTCGGCGTTACTAGTTAGCTTATTCTTAAGCTAGCTTAGGAATAATTAGAGCTCTTAATGTTTACTAGTAAATACTAGAGGGTCGGGTAGCCGTTCGAATCGTTACGGTGTAATAGTTGGTTTGGGGTGGATAGCTGCTACGGGTTCGGGGCTCGCGTTCCGCGTATTTATCTCTAGAGATAGTGTCCGGTCTTAAGGCCCTAACGTGGGCATCTTAAGTGTGCGGATTTCTTCTTAGAGGTCCTTAATTAATCGCTAGTATCGTGCTTCTTATTTAGCTTATTATTAATTTAAAGTGGCTTAGTTTTATGCGAGGGTATCTGTAAAAGACTTCTATATCTCTGCCAGTTGTTCTTAAAGTGCGGACATGATACCGGCGGCCGTTACGGGGGCTTCGGGGTCATTCTGCATTTCGGAGGTGGTATGTAAGGTTAACGCAACGTAGTGTCACGGAGTAAGTACAAGCGACGATAATATATAGCAAGATAGATATTATTAAGCTATGTATATAAACTGTGTAAGAAGTTAAGACGTTACGTAAGGAGAGAAGGCAGGGAAACGGGAAGAAAGGGTATATATTGTTAGCTTGGTTGCTTAGTTAATACGTACACAAAGCAGAATAGGATTTAGGTGGTGGTCCTAGCAGAACTTAGCAGGATTTAGTAGAACTTGGCGGAATATAACAGAATATGGCAGATTGCCGTTAGATTGCCGCAAATTGCCGTCTCGTGGTTAGTCTTTAGTTGCTAAGTCGGTGGGAACAGGTGGACGTGTATAAGGTGTTACGGGGGTGTCCCATAACAGGACTATAAGATAGAATTAGAACTAGGAATAAGTCTAAGGTTCTTTCCAATCTATAAGCTTACCGAAGAGGAAGGTAAAGTATTAAAAGAGTTTATCTAGGAGAACTTACGAAAGGGATATATTAGACTATTATAATTATTAGCGGGTTATCTAGTACTGTTTGTCCTAAAGAAGAATGGCAAGCTAAGGCTATATATCAACTATAGATAGTTAAATAGCATTACTAGGAAGAATAGGTATCCTTTATCCTTAATTAGCAAAATCTAAGACAGGATAGGCAACGCGTAAATCTTTACAAAGATAGATCTAAGATAGGTATACTATTAGATCAAAATTAAGGAAGGCAATAAATAGAAGGCAGCCTTTAGATTAAAGGAAGGACTATATAAACTATTAGTTATACAATTCGGGCTTATAAACGCACTAGCAACGTTCTAAAAACAAATTAACAATATATTAGGAGAACACTTAGATGAATTTATTATGGTATACCTTAACAATATTATTATCTACTTAATAACTAAGAAAGAACACGGGGAATACGTTAAATAGGTCTTAAAGAGACTATAAGAGAAACAGATGCTAGTAGTAATTAAGAAATATAAGTTCTTTACTAGGAAGATAGATTTTATTAGATTTATTATTAAACTAGGCTAACTTAGTATAGATCTAAAAAAGATCGAGGCTATAGTAAATTAGCAAGAACCAGAGAACGTCACGTAGTTAAGATTATTCCTAGGGTTTTACAATTACTACAGAAGGTTTATAGCGTAATGGTTAAAGAATATTAAGCTATTTACGCGGTTAATAAAGAAAGAAAAACTATAGGCATAGGGAGAAGAATAATAAGAACTATTTAAGGAAGTTAAAAGGTTATTTACCTAGGAGCCAGTTCTTAAGATCTATCAACTAGGACTAGAGACGGTTATTAAGATAGATATATTAAACTTTGCATTAGGGGTATACTTTATATAAAAGTATCTAGATAGATAGCACCTAGTAGCATACTATAGTTGGAAGATAATACCACTAGAGTTAAACTATAATATCTACAATAAGGAGTTGTTAGGTATAGTTACAGCACTAAAGGAATAGAGAGTATTCTTGCAAGGTATAGAAAAACTATTTATAGTTAAGACGGATTATAAGAACCTAATAGGATTCCTAATAATAAAGGAACTTAACTAAAGATAGGTTAGATAGGCAGAGATGCTTATAGAATACTATTTCAAAATTTAGTATACTAAGGGTATAGACAATACACAAGCAGATACTCTAAGTAGAAAGGCTAAATTATAAAACAATAAGAAGCCATTAGGGGCTTTACTGCGAAGAGATATAGATAGATTAATTAGGTATAATTATCCAAAAATTACAGCAACTTAGGAAAAATTAGACAGAGTCTATAAGACACTAGAAAGCTTTTAGGCATAAAGAATTCTAGAAGTATAACTAGAGGATCTATAGACGGATATATACAAAAACTAAAAAGCAAAGTATATCCCAAAAAGCATAGCAGAGTAATTTATGGAAGATTTCCATAAGGGATTAACTTAAGAACATAATAGGGCTACAGGCTTAGTGTTAAGACTCTAGGAGAAGTATATTATTAATAGAATCTAAAAAATAGCTAAAAAGGTCACTAAAGAGTATCTAAATTACTAAAGAAACAAACTAACGAGGCATAAGCTATATGGAGGGCTACAACCTATTAAAATACCAGAGAGACTATAGGAGGTTATATTATAGGACTTTATTATTAAGTTGCTAAAATTAAGAGATCCTATTACCGGATAAGATTACAATATAATCTTAATAATAGTAGATAAGCTTATAAAGTGGGGATACTTTATAGCATATACAGAAGAAATATTAGTAGAAGATATCACTAGAATCTATATTAAAGAAGTATTTGTAAAGCATAGAGTACTAAGCAAGATTATATTAGATAGGGATCTAAGATTTATAGCAGTATTCTAAAAGGTATTCTTAGCGGAGCAAGGAGTTTAAGCAGCAACTTCCACCACATATTATCCGCAGACAGACGGTTAAACAGAAAGATTAAATTAGACACTAGAGTAGTATCTAAGACATTATATTAATTACGTATAGAATAATTGGGTATTACTATTACTAGTTATACAGTTTATATACAATATAACACCATAAAAAGGAATAGGTACGTCACCATTTAAGGCGAATTACGGATATAAGCTAAGAACATCACTATCGCCACGTTAAGTAAAGAAGATAAGTAGTATAGCTAAGTAAAGGATAGAGACATTAATAAACCTTTATAAGAACCTTATAGAAATAGCTAAGGTAGTATAGCAAAAAATAAAGAAATACTATAATACTAAGAGATCTAAGGGACTAGATCTTAAGGAGGGAGATAGAGTATAGCTACTACATAAAAATTTTAAAAGTTAACGACTAAGTAAGAAATTAGACCACGTTAGGCTAGGACCTTTTAGAATTAGTTAAAGGATTTTACTAGTTACGTTTAAGTTAAACCTACCAGCCAAAATAAAAATCTACCTAGTATAATATATTGTAATGCTAGAACTAGTATATAGAGATATTAAGCCACTAGTTTACAAGGTAGACACATACTAAGGATAGGAAGAAGATAAGTGGCAAGTTTTAAAGATTATTGGTTATAAGAATATTAACAATAAAACATAGTATAAGGTTAAATGGATAGGCTATAATAAGACTACTTAGGAACTATTGGAAAATTTAAAGAACGCTATAGGAAAGGTATAGGAGTATTAGAAGAGAATAGGTTAGGCAATATTAAAAAAGGATTACTAAAGAACAAGTTACCTAAGGGGGACCTAAGAAGAGCGATTGCTAAACTACTTAGAGTTATTTCCTTCGCTATTAGAAGAGAATCCGTTCTTTTATCACTAAGTTCCTATAGACCTTATTTTATAAGTTTCTACTCCTTAAAACAAACCTTCTCACAAACCTTCTTAAGGCGAAGAAGACGAGTAGATGCCGCAATTTAAGCATCTAGGGCTTTCTATTCCGCATTATAAGAACATTCCAGCTTAGCTAGGGCTTATAATAACTTACTATTAAGCTTCGCAGCGACAGATTAAACACAAAACCCTATAACAAATTACTTAGGGAACTTAATAACTATTAAGAGTTATAGGACGCGCACACTTAGCGTTAGAGGAAGAGCGAACGTCGCAGGATAAATAAATATTCGCTTTAGTATACTTTAAAAGGAAGAGGGTTGCTAAGACAAAGGACTTACCAGCATAATATAAACTAACCCCTCTTTTATATAGCGAGAACATAAAGATGGTATAATTTTACCTAGTAATAGTATTGCAGTAACAGTGCGAGCGCGTCGTTGCGCGTATAAAGAAGAAGAGGCTTTAGGCATTATAAGTAACAATATTAACTAAATTAATTAGACGGACATTACACCTCTAGTAAATAACTTAAAGATATTAGGAATCTTTAAGGACGAAGATAAAGAGGAGGGAGATGGTATTACGGACGCTTTAAGTACAATATTACGACTACTTAGAGAGGAGTTAGAAGAAGCTAGTTAGTTAATATAAGTACAGTCTAGGATGGAACCGGTAGAACTATGTGATAAGGAATAGTAGTACGAGTTATATAATGTGCTACGTAAGGAATATAGAGAACGAACAGAACGTACGTACCTTACGTACCTCACGTATATTACGTATAAGAAGGATTTTATAGGAGTACGGTCGTGTATTTAAAGGACCTTAGTCCCTACCTAGATAGTTCTTTCCTTATAGTAATTCTTAGAATATAATTAGAGTTAATCTGTTAGGCAACTACTCCACTAGTTATTATTACGTTGTTGACTTTACGCATTACCTACACACCTAGCCCATTAACAGGACCTATTGTAGTACTTACTACAAGGTTCCGTTACAAGAACGTAGGTTTTTCTCCTACTACGGCAATAGAAACACTTAGATTTGTTTTTACTAGAATAAGGTATTTTATAAATATGGGATAGGTCTAGTATAAGCGCGTAAACGTAATAATAGTAGTACTTTAGAGAAATTATTATAGGAGTAATAGAGGTAGTTTAGGGTGGCACTAAAACAATACCGCCACTAGTTAGGGGACACGCAGCACGACTATAAGATATTATAAGAGAATACTATAGGAAGTTAGTATTATTAATAGAGATAAAATAGGGATTTTATTACTTATAAAGGTGTTATAAAAAGAGAACAAAGTAGCTATAAAAGGATAGCTAGAGATATAGAAGCTAAAAGCTAAAAGCTAAAATATAGTAAAAACAGTCTACTAAAAGGTAAGACGAATAGTATTATTAATAAAAAGATGTGTAAGAGACAATAGCTTATAAACTAAAAGAAATTAAAATAAAGACGTTATTATTAAAACCTATTTTAGGTAAATAGGGATAGTGGCTTATAGACGCGTTATATAGGATAACCTCCAGATTAACTTATAACAAACTCTTATAATAAGAAAGGTAAATCCTATCCAATTTTTATTATTATTATTTTAGTTCTATTATAAAGGCATTATAAAAAGCTATAGTAGAAGAAGAGCGGAGGAGCTAAAGATAAAGTAAGGTTTTATACTTATAAAGAACTAGCTATAAGCTATATTATAGAGTACCTTTCCACTAAGAATCTTCCCTAGTGGTTTTAGCTAGAACTCTATAAAAGCTTAGTAAAGGCGAAGTCTTAGAGGACTAAGACCCTTAAAGGGGAGGCAATTATAACGGAATCCCCTAGAAGGTATATATTAGATAAGATAGTAGGAGGTTTTATCTATATCCTATTTATATTCTATCTACGTCCTAGGAGATATAGTTAGATAAATAAGAGGTAAAGGGTTTTACTAGCGTCTTAAAAGGATTATATAGGGAGCTAGCAATTAGTCTCTAAATAAAAGAGGTTAGAAAGCATTTATCCTTTATATATAAAGATTATTCTACCTTAATTTATTTTCTATTTACCTATAACTCTTATTCTATACTATTAATTAGGTTATTATACATTCTGGTTAGACTAGCCTCTTATATAAATTTAGGTATTCTTCTTAAATTCCTTTAAGGGTCTAAGGCTCTATTACTAGCTCCCTTTAGTTTTATAAGCCTCTACTCCCCCTAACTATTAGCTGCTTAATCCTATTATACTTAGCTTACTTTTTACCTAATATCTAGTTTACTTTTTATCTTCTATATACTATAGATATATATTCTCTAAACATTTCTATTACTATTATGGGAGGGTACGACCTCTCTAAGATAGGAAAGTAACAGTGCTATCTATCTGTCTGTCAGTCGGTCAGTTAGTCGGTTAGTTAGTTATAATCAGTTAGTAGAACAGGCAGTAAGAAAGAAAGAAAAGAGTATATTGTGTGTCTATTGTGCCTATCCGAGTTGTTAAAGACTCTAAAGGCTCCAGACCAATCTATATAACTTATATAAGGCCTAAGCTCTTCTAAAGCTATGCCCAATCTAGATATTAAATTTAGGGGCCAAATCACACCACCATATACCTCCCCTACCTAAGTCGTTATCCCCTAACGACTTCTAAAACTCTAAAACTCCTTATCTTTAAAACGAAGGCGCGGTAGGTGATTATATGCGTTCCTTGCCCTTACTATAAACCCAAGATAGCGAACAAGGAGACTCCGTTCTAGTTAAATAAGACCGTTCTTATCTACTTAGCTAAGCAGCAAAAGAGACTTCAGACTAGCGGCTCCTAGATAACATAGCTCTTTCGCGCCCTTCTATTTACTTAGTTCTGTCCTATAATTCTTTAAGCAACTCCGTATAACTCTGTCCTTCTATAATAACTAGGGGCACTCTACTTAGATCTACCGTAATAGCTAAAGGATTAATTCCATTATTAATGCAGTAGAAGTAAGAGCGGCTATTAAAGCGTTCTATCTTAGTTGCACACATCAGCTTAAACGTATCTTTATAATTCTTAACGGCCCTAAGACGGTAGGAATGTATCCATTTCCCAACTTCGTTCCCGTTACCATTAAGAAAAAGGTCACAATCTTAAACTACCGCTAGAGAATTCCATCGTTATTTACCGAGAAGGGCGTTAGATAGAGCGCTGGCAGCTATAAGCTTAACTACTACAGGGAAGCAATATAAAATTGCACTATAGAGATTAGCATATCCAGACGGCGTACAGGGCGGCGCTCTTAAGTCTTAGTACATATCTGCCAACTCTACCTAAGTACCTCCTTTAGTAACCTTAAGGTTATTATAATCGTCCTAAATACCAATAAACTATAGTAGCATTATTCGCCGGGTTCCAGTTAAAGGTCCTTTTGCTCTATAAGGAAGGTAAGGCATAGTTATATATATATCTCCTTTCTTATATAGCTAAGCTACCTAGTCGGTTGTATACTTTTCTACGTCTTTAATAGTCTAGTCTTAGTTAAAGATCTTATAAATAAATCTATTGCCCTTAGTTAATCCTCACGCCTTAAGATCTTCCCACTATAATTCTAGGTGGTAATATATGCCGGGTAGGATAATCGTGCAGTTATCCTTAGTCTCATCGTCCAGAGAAACGCTCCCTTAGATTATATCGGCACTGCGTCCACTTTTAAGGAGTAAGGGAATATTAACGTTAATATAGCGGAAAGCTGTAAAGTCTCCTTTAACTACAAATTTCGTATAATAAGGGTAGGAAATAAGTTGCCACTAGCTATTAGGTCTAAGGGCGTAATAGAAACAATAATACTAAGGGTCTTATCTTATTAGCTGTTAGCAAAGACTATAGACTATCGTTTTTAACTAGCCATAATTTAGCCGCCTATTAATTAGACGCTAATAGTGGCGGTATATACGCATTTTCTTATCGATTATCGCTAAGATACTAAAACCCCACCACCATCTAAACACGTTCAAAATTATAGATCCTTTTTACTGCTATACTTCTTAGTCTTCTAGTAATATTATCCGATTAAGTAAAGCCTCTCTGTTGTATAAAAACCTTAGCGCTAAGTTGTAAATAAACTTGTACGGTCTTAAGGAATCGGACGGAACTAGAGGTTTATAAGCCTTTCTAAACCAAGAGTACGTAGTAGGATCGGTCTTTATAGTGCTAAGGTGGTTATAAGCGTAATATATTAAACGGAGTCTATAATACAGCGCGGCGTAGTTTAGACCTTTTATCGCTAAACCTATACGTCCTCCTATAGCTTACGTATGCATCTAGCAGACCTTATATATCTCTAGATTAAAACCAGCTACCCTATACTAACTACGCAAGAGCTTTATAACCTTAGTTGGTTTAATTTTAGTAGTTTGGTTTAGGGACGCCTTAAGATAAGCGGGTATATTATCCTTATAGTTACACCCTCGTTTTACGCGGAGTATCGCCATAGTATCTGCGGCCTCCTTAATATACTCCTTATTATCTCCCGGCTTAATAACATTTTTATTAAATATTAATTCTACTCCTAGCCCTCTTACTTCCGGGTAAGTAATTATCAGCCCTTTTCTTGGATTTTTTCTTAATAAAGATACTAGCAGCCGTAAGGGCGAGCCAACAGGCGTTCCAGCTATGAGAATGCTCTTATTTATAGATAATAAAGGTAAGTTGACTAATATAGGTGATCCTTATTGGGACGGACTTAGCATAATATTAACGCCTCCTCCTTAAACAGGTGTTGATGGCTAAAAGGCTAAGGGATTTATTACGTTAGAAGCATGTTGTGAATATATTTATAGTGTAAGAGCTAAGCTCTCTCCTGCTTATCTAATTCCGACATTAGTAACCTCTAGCCCCACAGTAGTTAGTCTTTTACTTCTTAGCGGCAGGTCCTTGTTTGGAATAAGAAAGCCAGTTAAGTATCTTTCTAAGCTATGCTTATTTACTACCTGGTCTAATACTACCCTTCCTAGCATCTTTGGCGCAAGCGCGAAATCAGTTAGCTATAGTTAAGTAGTGTTCTTAATGCCGCGTCCTAAATATTCGAGCCTGTTAATTAGGGCCTTATTAACTTATGCCGTTACTTTATAAAGTAGGTGGACGGTAAGCTTTTAGGCGGTAGAAAGAAAGTGGTAAGAGACCGCGTGTTTAAGTGGACCGTTAAGAATACCTTATCCCTAGGACTTTCGGATGGTTTCTCTAGCTTTATTACACTAATTTCTTTAATCTTTTACTATCTTACTAACGTTAAAAATGTCCTTAAAGATTAATAAGAACGCGTCCCTTTCTAGAGACGCTTGCAGCCTATTATCCTGGTTAACGAAATTAACTACCACACTAGCAGTATCTGCGTAGTTTTCTTAAGAGAGCAGAATCTCATTATAGATTTGGAGGAGCACTACCTAACGCCAATTAACTGCGAAGCCTCTGACTTCTGTAAGGACGTCACTAATCTATCGCTTAGCTCCTTTATACAGTACTAAAGGTCTACTAGATAAAGATATCGTAAATATACTATTGCTAATTCTGTTTAATTTATAACTTTAACTAATTACGGCTGTGTTTAAGGCTTATTAAGGGCAAAAAGGTAAAGTTTTAAATAGGGCTTTTTAATCTAAATAGTCTACTAAATCCGGGTAGCGGTGTGGAGTTCTGCCGGCTCTAATTGTTAAATAGACCAATTATGATTTTCCATCCCCGGGATAGAAAATCGCTATTAGCTTGGTGAAGGCGGTGAGCGGAACTAACATCTTTGTAGTAAATAATACTAGATAGTTATGCGCAAACATTCTTCTGTCCTTACCTTACTACCACCACATATTAGATTCCTAACTAAAAAAGCAAATAAGAAAGCGTAATAAAAAGAGCTTTAGGAAATACGGTAAATAAACAGACGGATTATACGGCTATTATCTACATCCCCTCCCCTACCTTAGAACTTAACTATCCCCTAGTTAAATATTTCGTACTTAGTTCTGTTAAACAATCTTTCTAAAACGCGCACTTCTTAAACTATACGGCGTTATAATACTGGTGGATTTTATATAGCATCCTCCTTAGGTTCTAGCTCTGCTGTTATTTCTTATAGTATAGTTTCACCTAACTGGTTAAGCTGGTCTTCCTAGCGGACCTTAAATATCTATTATTAATAGAACTTCTTTAATCTATTCCCTAGAGTTTAATCATAAAACGGCGTACCGTTAAGATCCTTAATTAAGTACCATCCTTTATAAGGGTAACTCTTATATATATAGAACGGGCCCAGCCATTTTAGATCCAACTTATAACTACTAGAATAGTCTTACTTAAGCTGCGTGTTATAAAGCATAACTATATCTTTAACCTTAAATCCGTCCTAGTAAATGCGGTAGGTGTTATTAAAGTACTCCTTATTTACTACCCTTAGTCGTCTTATACGCGTAATAGCCTCTTTTATATCTGCGTCTCTTTAGTTAAACTACTTTGTATAAAGTGCTAGTAGCTCTATAGTAGTTCGGACTGTTTACTAAGGCAGTATCTACTAAGTGGGTATATAGAGTTTAATAGGAAGAACATACTCATATCCGTATATAACTCTTGCCGGTATTATTCCCGTAGGCCGCTTAATAGTTATCCTATCTGCCCACAAAACGGTATAAAGATTATCTAGCTATAAGCTATCTATCTTCGCCAAAGCGTCTATTATAGGTTTATGGCCTTGTTTTATAAAGCCTTGCGCCTAAGCGTAGTAAGTGGAAGCTATAACCCTCTTAATATTATAGAGCTCTGCGAGCGCAGCGGTAACGTTAGTATTCTCTCCTCTACTATCTATAAAGAGCTGTCTAAATGCTCCCTATTAGCAGATAATATCTTTATAGAGGAACTTCGCTATGCTTTTTATATCCTTATTTCGAAGGGCCCAAGCTTCTACCTATCCAGATATATATTTTTAAGTAATAGCCAGGTACCGGAATCTAAGACGGCTTGGAGGCATAAATGTAATGTCCACTACTACTTATTACCATAAGGTGGACTCCTACGTAGGGTATATTACTTCTTCTTCCTATCCTAGCTGTTGCTCCTAGCATTATAGATATAACTTAATATACTATAATATCTAATCCTATAGCCCTAGCTACTAATATTAATTTAAGATCCTCTAATACGTTCCTTCTTATCTATAATATCCGCTTTAATTATAAAGGCTTTTAATAATCTCTTGCTAAGCGTCCTCATTATTAACTACCCTTCGCATTAGTATATTTTTTAACTATTAGCAAAAGAGCTGTTGATTACGCACTAGGAATTTCAGCGTATGTTATTTAAACTTTTTAAATTCTTTAGTATTTATTTTTTCTAGACGTTATAAGGTTACTAGCTATTTTGTAATCTTCTAAGACTTCCTAGAATACAAGTCTTCTAGTAGTAGATCTACCTCCATTTTAACTAAGCTAGCCGTATATTCTAAAGCACTTAGTTCGCAGTTAATAAACTCTTTAATATCTTCAGTCGGCTTATTAGGTCGTTCGCTATCTGGTAATTATCGTAATAGTCTATTAGCTAGGCTATTCTTCTTCCCTAAAACATGCCTAATATTAAAGTCCCATAACTAAATCTATGCTAGCTATTATATTATTAAAGCTCCTGGTAAATCGGTAGCAGTATAATTTAGTTGCGCGACTAAGGTATTTATATCCGTCTTAACCGTAAAGCGGACGCCGTATAGGTATACTTAATACTTCTTTAATATATACAGTAATACCCGATATTTAAGCTTTTCTAAATTATACTTCTGCTCCGCTTAAGACCAGATACCGCTTTTATATCAATATAGGTGGCGATGACCTTATATATCCAGTTATATAAAACCGCATCCCTACCCATTCTTATATCCGTTAACAGCGAGAATAATTAGCCTAGCCCCCTTACTATAATCTAGTTAAACTAACGCGGGTATAGTAGTAATTGTATACTTTAGAGTCTTTATAGCAGTTATCTGCTCTATACCCCATATAAATAGAACATTTACTCGTAGCAGTTAGAAGATTGGCTCTGCCTTTATTACGAAGTCTTTTACCTATATTCGGTAATATATAACAACTCCTATAAAGGCTCGGGCAGATATAACATCTTCGCAGTCTCTCTAGTAAATAATCTTTACGACTTTTAACTCTTCCGGATATCGCCCCTTTTTATTATAGCGGTAACTAACTACTACAATCTCGTCCTTATAGAAATGAGACTTTGCGCCTAAGATTGTATACCTAGCTTATTCTAAATCTGCAAGTACTCTGTCTAGCTATATAATGTGTTCCAGAATGTATCTACGCACGCCTAAAAGGCTCTCCTCTCCATTATACATTATCTGTAGTCCTTTTACTATAATATTATCCAGAAACGGCAAGGCATAGTGTGGGATATGTCGCTCTAGAATCTTAGTAATTGTTCTTATAAACTAGGCTACTAAATTTATTCCTCCTATAGGTACCGTTATTTATTATAAAAGTCCTAAAGGTATTATAAAGGCCGTTAAGTTCCTGCTTTCTATATCTAGCTCTAATTAGTTATATCTAGAGAAGAAGTCCACTAAAGATATAACTTTACACCCTACAAACTCCTTAGAAAACTCATCAGTATATAGCGGTAGATTTGCGTCCCTAATAGTTATTTAGTTAATATTTATCGCCGCGTTAATTAGCTGGTACTTCTTATATTCCTTTTTGCTTATAAAAAACCATAGATTCCTATATAAGCTTTTACAATATTCTAAAGTCCCTTAAGCTAGTCGTTCTTATAATATATTTATTACTTCCCCTTATAGGGCTCTTGGTATAGGGAAGTTCGGCACTTACTATACTTTATATAGTACAGTCTTAATCTTTAATAGTGGAGTTACGTCTCTGCTAACACGACCTATCTTAAAGAACTCCTATGCTAGAGCCTCTTCTTAGTTAAATAATATGGCCTTAAAGATTTCCCGTTCTCTTAGCTAGAGGTCCCCTACAATTACGCACTCTAATTATTCTAGCTTTAGCTATGTATCGTAGGCCAGCTTAATATACCGCGGCTTAAGGAAATAATTATATGGACTAAGGGGCAACCCTTAAATAGACGCCTTTTACTAATATAAGGCCACTTCTCGCCACTCTATTATTTCTCCTATAACCGTTCTGTCTGGTGCTAATAAATTAACTAGGCGGACCTTCTCTGCCTTTTATTTATACGCAGTTGCTATACTTATAGCATTCTATTAGGCCTTACTCCTATAGCCTTCCATTTATATTATAAATAGATCCGTTGTCTTTAATATTTGATATATAAGGGATCCAGCCTTTGCTTTAAACACTAGCTTCTACCTTCCTCTTAAGTGCTTCTTTAGGACTTCCTTTAATATTTTACTGTTGAGCTTTCTCTATCTAGCGTTATGCTCTTCTTCCCGTTAATTGCCCTATTTAGCGAATATCCAGAATAGTAAACGTCCTTATTAAAGTTGTACCTTATTTCCCTCCTCTCTGTCCTTAGCATCCTCCTATCCTAATACGCCGGGTTATAAGTAACCCTAGATACGATTTTAGCGGTTATACCGGTTATACGTTTCCCGAACTACTACCTATACTAATTTCTTTATCTAGTCTAAGGAACATTACGTCCTTATAGGATGTTAAGAACCTTATTTTAACTCTGCTATCTTCTAATTAAATAATACAAGATACCTAGCCTATTGCGGTTTGCTGCGTTACCAGCCTAGCCCTTACTAACTATGGCTTACCAAGTATTACCTTATATAACATTTCTCCCATAGCAATAAAAGTTATAGATATTAAGACGTCCCCTATAACCATAGCGGCTATATATACCAATCTAATAAACTTAGACTAAGTCCTATTTGCAAACGTTAGATGTGCGCCCTATAACTATAGGGGCAAACTTAATATCGGCAAGCCGTATTATAGAGCCACACTTTCCTTAATAAGGTTAAGCTCCGCTCCAAAGTTAATTAAGCACTTAACCCTTTTATCTCCTATCTATGCTTTTACCTTTAAATATCGTCGTCAAAACTAGGTAAATCCTGCTTCCCATTTAATCTAGTCTACCTCCACAGTTATTAAGCCAGCTTAATTAGTATAAAACGTCAGGTATACCAACGATGTAGATACCTTAACGCCCTCTTACTTTTGTTAGTAAGGTTCTATAAGAGGTAGCGGGAGCGGCTTAAAGAATAACCTTGCGACTTTAGGTATATACACAAGGCAGTTACTAATAGTAACTTTAATAGTTTTTAATAAGATCTTATCCGCTATTACGGTTAGGCTTAGGACGTTCCCTTTTAATATATCTATTATCCTAACCGGCTTTAGTCGCGGTGCTTTAGTAGTCGCGATCGCTTCCGTTCCTTACTCTACTTCTCTTCTTAGCTATTTAGCATAGTCCATTTTATCAGTCTCCTCATTATTTACTAGTGATTAGGGGGCCTACCGCTGTAGTTGTAGTGCAATTTAGACATGTCCTCCTGGTTATATATTTTAAACTATTACCGGTTACAAACCAGTCGGTTTTAGAGGTAGTTTTGTTACCCTAACGTTTCCTCTTGGCTTCCTAAGATCGTATAACTATGTTATAGGCTACGACTAGGTTGCTACTCCTACTAGATTAACGTATACTAACTCTACTTAGTATATATCTTCCTAGAACTCACCGAGCTCTTCTTTACTTTCAGCGCTATTGCTTTCTACAAGCTCTACTAAAGACGCATTTAGTTAAATGCCTATTACTATCACATTAAAATCAATATTCGTATTCTACCTTAGCCAGTCTTTAAGGAACTAAATTTAATAACTGCTTGGTAAATACGGAAGCGGATTTCCTAGGCGCTAATATATTTTAGTGTAGATTTAGTTATTCTCATTTATATACAGGAACCCCCGGCTAACTAGTTCTTAAAGCTCTAAGCATTAGTTAATAAAACAATAAGGGCCTCCATATCTATAATACGTCTTATCTTATACCTAGTATATACTAGGGTTTCCTAGTCCTCTATACCTTCCTAAACCTAGCTTATATCGCTCTTATAGCGCCCCTTTATAGGACGGCGGCAGTCCATTATTATTCGTTACCGGTTATAGACCTGCTTATTCTTAATACGCTAACGCCTTATTCAAAAACTACATATACTATATTGGGTCTTGGCGAATTCTATTAAGGAACGGCATTAAAGATATAACGCTTGCTAATTCAACCGTCCCAAGATTAAGCTTCCGGAGTTAACTAGTAAGGCTCTCTAGCTTAGGGTCCGTCTCTTAGGTCATATAACGGGCACTTACTAACTTATTTAGCTAAGAGACTACGGGCAGCCGAAGAGCAGCATCTTTCTAGTTTAATATAGCCGGCTACTACTCGCGAAATTGTCTAACTAGTTAACGGAGACCTTACTTTTTAGGGTTCATTATTAATAAGCGGTCTGCGCCCTCATACAAATTAAGCCTATCTTCTACAGCCCTCCTTAGCAGGTAGAAGTTAAAAGACTCTTATCTATCCGGGTTAGCTCCTGTCTTAGTTATAGCATATTTTTAATATTTAAATAGGAGTCCTTTTACAAACTAGTATCCTTATTTACGGTTTTCTAAATTGCTAGCTTTAGTAACCTTCTAGGAAATTAGTATAAATTATCTATAGTACTCGCGTATACTACTAGGTGGGTTATTCCTACACTACAGTATATACGCTTCCAAGAATTCCACCATCTTAACTTATTAAAAGTAGTCACTTCCTTAATAGTCTGTCTAAAGCTTTCTTACGAGTTCCATCTATCTGTTAATAATAAACTTAGGCAGATTTCGGATCCAGGTCCCTATCCAATAGTTACAATATTCTAAAAGTCCTTAATGCTTCTTATCGTCCGTAACACGGTGTTAAATATATAGTTGCTTATATTATTTAATAAATTGCGACATATTTTATCCCGTAAAGTAAGAAGTCCCTAAAGTCCCTAGAGCTAGCATAGGCTAGGCCATAATATATACCTTATCTTATTCCATTAGTGGTTTATCGCAAGATAACGGACTAGCAGTTTCTCCTAAGATAGGTAAGTTAACCTCCTAGTTCTTATCCTCTCTTTACTAAAGGTTATTGGTTTTAGACGTTATAGGAGTCAGGTCTAGTACCGCATCCTCTAGGTTAGGAAAACTTTATAGGTTAGCAGGCTGCCTACTTCCTTCTCCGCCGTCATTATAGAATGGGCCTAGTATCCCTAGTATTCCCTTTATCGGTCCTATCGCCATTGCTCTTATAAATTTAAGGGAGGCTTATATAAATACTAGAAGAATTATATAAACCGTTATAAATATAGTAAATAAAAAATTAAAGACTTCTTTCTGCTAGTCCTAATGCATTATAACCCTCTCTTTTATCCTCCGTCCTGCCGTACCCCGTGCTCATATTCCCACTCCTAGTCGTCTATTCCGTCTACCATAGGTCTCAAATAACAATCTCCAAAAGTATTATTAACTTATCTTAATAATGGTGATGCCTGCGCGTACGTCGCTAGTAGTTCCATGCCCAATTTCCGCACCTATTAGTGACTTAACGGCTTCCGGTAATAGTAACTCAACAGTTTTTAATGGCTGCAGCACGTTCCTATGCGTCTCCTGTGTATATAGCGCTGGACTTCTAATCTAAAGAGCTTACCGTCGTCCCTATGTAGAATGCCATAAAATATATAGGAGGGTACGACCTCTCTAAGATAGGAAAGTGACAGTGCTGTCTGTCTGTCTATCAGTCAGTCGGTCGGTCGGTTAGTTAGTCGTAATTAGTTAGTAGAACAGGTAGAAAGAAAGAAAGAAAAGAGTGTATTATATATCTGTCGTGCCTATTTAAGTTATTGAAGACTCTAAGGGCTCTAGACCGATCTATATAACTTATATAAGGCCTAGGCTCTCCCAAAGCTATACCTAATCTAGATGTTAAATCCAGGGGCCAAATCACACCACCACACTATTATCCGTTAAAGCATTCTTTTATAAGGATTTTCTTAGTTAGAGGATTAAGTCTTTTAACTCCTAAACTTTTACTAGATACTATTTATATATATATTTAGTATTCCTATACTATTACTTATTTAGCGCCTAATATATCCTTATAAGGTACTTCTAATTCTTTTCTTTTAGATTTTTATATATATTATCTATATTATCTATATATACAATCCATAATAGCGTATAATACGCTAGGTGCTTTAGGTTAACTCTTAACTTATTTTTATCTTTAAGTTTAAATCTTTATTATATTAATCTAAACGTTATAACTTTATTTATAGGTACTAAGATTTGCCTTTTACTTCTTTAGTCCTCTAATTATTTCTCTAGATCCTTTAATATTATAATTAAGGCTCCTTTAATATAACTTGTAGCCTTTTCTATAATAGGGTGGTCCTAAATAACTTACTTATTTAACTATATATAGAACTCTTTCCACTTATCGTTATATTATTGCCTATACTACTTTTAGTATATTTACTAGAGTATATATGCTTATCTATAAGGAAGTATCTAAAACACAATGTAACCGCCTAATAAAGAACCCTTTAAAACCAGCCTAATAGAGCTTCTACAAGCTCTAAAGGATTATAAAAACTCTCCCAATCAATACCATATACCCTAATTCGGCGTTAGTGGAGGTATACGTAGTGCTTTCTAGTATGCAGCCCCTGAAGCCGGATCACAACAAATAAACAAACCCCCCCCCCTAACCCTAACGACCCCAATTAAACAACGC
>Ga0307515_10006153_pt1 | contig 24121 bp, 17 predicted proteins | sample 17_EM_MG_FD_194513 | JGI IMG/M metagenome (GOLD analysis project Ga0307515, IMG submission 194513) | Populus trichocarpa ectomycorrhiza microbial communities from riparian zone in the Pacific Northwest, United States - 17_EM | ecosystem: Host-associated > Plants > Roots > Unclassified | place... | reverse complement strand
TGTAAACTGGTGTTTGGCTACATCAAACATCCAAACGCCGTTTACCGTTGCCAGCCACAGTCGCTTTTTGCGCCCAAGGGTTAAGGAGTTGATGGTGTTATCAAAATTTACAAACTCGCGCCTGCCGTCCCTGTTATTGGTAAAATGCCTGAATGTTTTTTCAACCATATCAAAGCATAACAGACCGCCCATAGTGGCAATCCATAATTTGTTACCGTCAAGCGCCAGGCTGTTCATACTGTTATCAAATTCCGACCTGTACGAATGAATTTTATTGGTTACCGGATCAAGTGATGATAACCCCTCGGATGTTGCCAGCCACAGGATATGGTTTTTATCTTCGGTAATGGCGTTAACCTGGTTGCTGAATAGTTTGTAGTCGGTAGGGGTATTATTTGTTTGCAGGTTATGAAAAACCGAGCCGTCGAAGCTGTTGAGCCCATACTGCGTCCCCATCCACATGATGCCCTGGCTATCCTGAAAAAAGCAGTTCACCTGGTTGTCAGATAGTCCGTCTTTCTCACTCAAGTGGTAAAAAAGCAGTTTTGAGTTACTTACCTGCGCGTTGATATGGCTCGCAAAAAGCAAGAAAACAAAAAGTGATAATATGTAATTTTTAACCGGCAAAGGGTGATGTTTAGGGTATAGTTGAAAGAAATTTGTTTTAAAAGTAGCATATTATATTGTTTGCCGTATAAAAATATTTTTCATTAATCTGGATAGCAGTATGTTAACCGGCTTAAATTATCGCTTACAGGTCATTAATTTAGCTGCCAACAAAAAGCCCGTCTCAATTTCGTTAAGGCGGGCTTCTTGTTTTAGTAGCAGATATCATCAATCAAAATCATGGTCAACAGGTGATAAAATAACGCCATGGTGCGCGTTTACCACGCCGTTTGCATAGCCATTGTTATCAACAAACATTTTTTCGTTTTCAATAAAGAAGTGCACTTCGCCTACGTTGAAATTGCCTTTTATGGTAATTACACGGTCGGGTTCCTGGGCATGAATTTCGTTTAAAATATGGCTTGACAGGCCGTGAAACTCATGTTTGTCCATTTGGTAAACATCAAGCACGGGCTGTTCATGGCCGGTTTGGTATATTTTAATTCTGTAGTTGCTTAAATCCACGCGGATGTCAGCTCTGTCGGCAACGACATTGTCGGTAATGTTTAATGCTTTGCCATCGGTAGTGGCAATGTGGGCATCAATACGGAGCGGCTGATTTTCATTGCCTTTTTGCTCGTTGTAATAAGTTAGTATCCGCAAAAACTCCGTGCTGTTGTTACCATCATTTACGGTAAGCGTGCGTTGTTCGCTCAAAAAAATGGTGGTGCCAAAAATAAATGCATGTTTCATGGCTTCGATAATTTAGTTTATAAATCAATAAGTACTAAATTCCTAAATTGTTTTATTTTATGTTGATTGTTGTTTTTAAGCATTTGAAAGATAAAAACCTACCATTACGTGATTCCATGCATTAAATAAAACTGCAATAAAAAGCCACCCAACGAGTGTTGGATGGTTTTCAATATTTATTAAGGGGCTAATTAATAGGTTGCCGCGAGCTTCAAAGCATTATATGCGTTAACCACACCGCCAGAAACGCAAAGATCATCAAAGGCAACCTTCTTTTTCTTGTCGCCATCTTTAACAATTATTTTGTGATCTATCTTTACTACCGATTTCAGGATGATCTCTTTTACCTGTATCGCGCTTAGTTTAGGATAGTACGAGCGGATAAGCGCGGCCAAACCTGCCACCACCGGCGATGCCATGCTGGTGCCATCATGCTCGGCATAAGTTGAGTTTGGCGTAGTTGAATTAATTTTTACTCCCGGAGCAAATACATCAACACTGGTTTTGCCGTAATTTGAAAACGACGCCTTAAGGGTTTCGTCATCTTTTAAGCCGGAGGCCCCAACCTCTATCCAGCCCTTCGCTTCTGTTTTGTCCTCATAAACGCGGGTAGGGAAATTGTTGTCAACTTCGGTATTTTTATTGTCATTACCTGCCGCGTGTACAATAAGTACATCTTTGCTCATAGCAAACCGAACTGCATCGTCAACTGCTTTTTTATCAAAGGAGTAGCCTTTACCAAAACTCATATTAATAACTTTTGCGCCGTTTGACGCTGCATAACGTATAGCATTAGCCACATCTTTATCGCGTTCGTCGCCGTTTGGAACCGTACGTACCGACATGATCATCACATCGTTCGCCACACCCATTACTCCTATGTTATTGGTACGCACAGCGCCTATAATACCAGCCACGTGTGATCCATGGTCGGCGTCGGGGCCAGCAACATCGGTGTTGCCATAAAAACGCTCGTTGCTATCTGTATAGTTATCGCCCACAATACTCCTTGGGTCAAAACCGATGTTTAAATGATAATCCAACTGCTCTTTATAGTGTTTAAGCGGACTATTAATCTCTTGTTCCCTAAAATCGGCGAGATCTTTAAAATCGCCAAGGGCCGAAACCAATATGCGTTTTACGTATGCTTCGCCGTCATTGTCGGGATTGTAGCTTTTAATATCATCCAACTTTGGGTTGGGGTTGTTTAACTTGGGTAACATAGCATCCAGCAAACTGCTAAACCTGGTAATGATATCGTAAGTTTTTTGCGCTTTTTGAAGCCGTTTATCAAGGTCAGTTTTCATCAGACCGTAAGCTTTAAAGTCAGTTAGGTCTTTACCGGTCAGGGCTGTAGTATCGGCATTGGCAAATTTTGCATTATACAAACGCGTCAGACGGGTAAGTTCCAGGTTGTCATAGTGTACATCGCCCTTTGACGAGCCTATAAAATCCCAGCCATGCAGGTCATCAATATAGCCGTTTTTGTCATCATCGGTATTGTTGCCGGCCACCTCGGCGGGGTTGGTCCATATTACCTGCTTAAGATCCTCATGATTAATATCAACGCCGCCATCTATTACGGCAACTAATACAGGTACATGCTTTTTGTCTTTAAGTAACTCGTTGTAAGTCTTTTCGGTACTGATGCCAAAAAAGTTATCTGTTTTAAGGTCGAGGTTTTGCCAGTTTGGTATTGGTTTAGTTACATCCTGGGCTTTTAAACAAATAGGAAAAAAAAGGATTGCTGCAAATGCAAGCCTTTTAAATGCAGAAAAATTGCTCATTTATAAATTATCGGTTTAGATTAAATCTGTAATAAATGGCTAAAATAGTTTATTAATTTAAATTAACATTCATAAATAAAATAAATGTTAATAACGAAAAGCCCCCCGCGACGCGGAAGGCTTTTAAAATAGTACAAACATTTAATTGAACCTAAAGTGTTTATTTTGATCCGGAGGCTCGTCAAATTGTTTAGGTCGTTAACGTTTTTATCGGACAAATTACTTATCCAATCCACCCCTTCGCGTTGCCTTGGTTTGTGCAGGCCATTTAACGCCTTCGGTTTTGGTATTGGTTGTTTTTACCGGATCTTCACTGGCCATATAAGCCATTATAGCCGCCAACATAGCGTTGTTCTTCAGGTCATCAAATACTACCTTGTCATAAGTATCCCTGTTGGTGTGCCAGGTATATGACCCGTACGACCAGTTGAGCGAACTTAGTGAAAAACCAGGAGCGCCAACGGCTACAAATGATGCAAAATCAGAGCCGCCACCGCCGGGCTGGCCGGGGAAGTTGGTTTTTATCCTGTTTTTTATCGTATCGGGCACGGCAGCAAGCCAGCTGGTTAAGTAATCTTTTGATTCAACAAAACCCTGGCCACCGATATTAACAACACGGCCGGTGCCATTATCCTGGTTAAACAAGGCCTGCAGGTTTTTTACTATTTCTGGATGGTCTTCAACAAATGCGCGCGAACCATTCAATCCTTCTTCCTCGCTGCCCCAATGGCCTACTAAAATGGTGCGTTTTGGATGAGGATAATATTTTTTGAGCAGGCGCATAGCCTCCATCATGGTAAGGGTACCCGTGCCGTTGTCTGTAGCACCTGTACCACCGTCCCATGAATCAAAATGCGCGCTTAGCATTACATATTCATCGGGTTTTTCTGTGCCCTTAATTTCGGCGATGGTGTTAAATGTTGGTACTACACCCAGTTCTTTTGATTCGCAGTGGATGCTGATTTTCGGGCTGGTGCCCGATTCGGTTAAGCGGTAAAGCATTCCGTAATCTTCTAACGCTATATCAACAGTAGGGACTATTTTGGTATACGCGCCAAAAATTTTATCAACCCCGAAACCTGCCGACCAGTTATTGGTGATAATACCTGCCGCGCCGGCATTTTCAAGTGCAACAGGCAATGTTTTATTGGTAAGCCCCGTTTTGCTGATGCGCTTTTTCCATGCGTCGGTTTGGGCGGTACGTGCGGCTTTCATCCTGTCAAACGAATCTTTGGTGGCAAATTCCGTCCAGTTATAATCGGGCCGTCCTGTTGGCTGACACATGGATATCAGCACAAATTTACCCTTTACATTGGGCAGCCATTGTTGGAAAGCGACTGAATCAGCCAGATCCGGCAAGATGATCAGTTCGGCAGTTACCGTTTTTTTGCCCATGCCGGGGCTCCAGGCCAGTTGGGTGCCTTCTAATGATTTTACCCTTGGCGATATCATATCTATATGCGAAACACCACGTTCCCAGCCGCGCCATTCGCCCCATTTTTCGTTGTGGGCTTGTATATCCCAGCTTTTGTATTTGGCCACGGCCCAATCATTGGCCTGTTTCATTTGCGGTGTGCCAACTAAACGCGGGCCAATGCCATCAAAAAGCTGATGGGCAAGGTTTTCCAGTTGCGAGTTGCCGGTTTCTTCGGTCATGATGTTGTTGATAACAGGATTGGCAGATTGCGCGTTGGCAACACCACCATACAGTAAAGCGCCTATAACAATTGGTCGTGCTTTGTACCAAATATTAAGGCCGAAATTCAGGTTAATGTGTTTCATGAACCTAATTTAGAGAAAAGGAGTGAGGCATTGATAATTTATGCCTCACCGGGCTTCATTGCAAACACTTTGTTACATAAAATGTGAAGGTTATAGTTAAACAGGTAACTTAAGTATGAATTTGAAGCATCTGGTTCCCGCCTTTTTGAAACTCGTAGTCTACCTTTATCAAATTTAAAACTTTACTTTTTGCAAAATGGGCTAATACAGCATCCATAACGTTGTTTTTTTGCGCATCAAGGTTTAAAACCGGGAAAATTCGTACCTGTTTGCAAACACGTAACATTTCCTGTATGGTAGCAATGTGAAAATCGACACCAAGATTTGCGTACAAAAGCAAAAAATGCGAGCTTACTCCGATATCAAATTGTTGGTCGCGATATGGTGTTTTATCCGGCATCATATGGGTTACGTAACGGCCTTCTTGTTTGCCTTTTTCAAAATCGGCGAGGAAGTTTTTCATCGCGTTCATGCGGATACTAACAAGATTGTCTATGGTTTTGATCTCGTTCCATACAAATTTATCGTAGTTGGCGGTCATTTGTTCAATAACTTCGGTTTTGGTTTCAATGATCCTTTGTTCTATTTCGGCCCTGGAAAACTGGTAAACAGGATCCATCGAAGTTACACTTCCTTGCATATGGGTTAGTTCGGCGTTAAAGCTTGCCGGCCCATCACCAACGCTTAAAAAGTTAAGGTTTAAATCGGCGGGAGTTAGGCCGAACATTTTTTGGTACTCCGTTAAGGTACGCCCCCATGGGACTACAGATTTTAAGGTAAACGACATGGAAATAATTTAAATAAAAAAGCCTGCTAAGTAAGCAGGCTTTAAAGTGTATACGCTATAAACAATAATTTAAACTGCTACAATAAATTTATACTGCGCGGTCGCCAATTATTATTTGTTGTTAGTTTCATTTTGATAATAAGTAACAAATGTAGGAATTAGCGGGGGGGTTTAAGTGAATAAATGGTCAATTAGCCAGCAATCGCTTTTAAAAGTTGATCCTGAAGAAAGGTAGCTCCTAAGGAGCAAAAGAAGTGTTGAATTCGTTTTCTACAAACAGGTTGCCTCTACCAGGCAGGTTAAAAGTGTACTAAGCTTGCAAAGGTTAACCTTTTGTAGCTGAAAAGTTTAAAAGCGATTGCTATGTATAAAGCAAAGGTTTATTAGCGATAGGTGGATTTATGTAGATACCTTGAAAAGAAAGGTTTTTGAATATACGCCAGATGAGAAACTGATTGAGTGGAAGCATTAGCCAGGTACATGAAAGTCAACTGTCAAAGCCCTCTGTACTATTCAGTGTATTTGATCTTAATCGTTAATCTTCCAGATCGTTCACAATTTCAACAGCGGCGAAAAACGAGAGTCCTTTAAGCATCAAAACTTTAGCAGATTTTTGTTTCCTGGTTAAGTAGCTCCGGTTGTCTTCCAACTGAGATGCAAAGTGTGTTATATCGGCTTCAATTTGCCAGTCGGAGGGGATTACGATGGTTACCTGGCCAAATGCCTGCGATATATCTAGGTAGGCAAACCCTGTAATATCGGCCTGGGTAAAATCCAGTTCGGTGCTGCCAAATACGTTCCTTACACTGCCACCTTTAAAATCTTTTGAAAGTATGGTTCTTTTTATCTCGCCAAAAATGGTTGTGGTATCAAAGCTATCGTCGGCGTTTTGGGTCATGGTTCCTGATAAAATGTTCATATTCTTTGATTTTAATTGTGCAACAAAAATAGGCAAAGCAATAGCCGCTGAAACCCAAAGTTTGCAGGATGGTAGAAGTTATCGGTGAATGCAGGAAATATGTCGGTAAACGCGCGGCGCCTTTTAATTTATAAATTAGCTACGCCCCTGAAAAATTGAATCGCGCCAAAAACTATCGCGCCCCAAAATATAAAGCCGACGTGGGCCAATGTTAGTACCAGGCCACCGACACACCATAACGCGCCGTAAAGCATATCTTTTTGTGCTTTTTCCATTGTGATAAGTTATAAGGTTTTCATTATGCCGGCACTATTGCCGACACCATAAATTTATTTATTGTAATTGGTTTTTACAATAGCAGGTTAAATGATTTTGTAAAGATGCAGTTGTAAACTTTTATGGCCGGCGATTCCCTAAAAAAGCAATTGAAAAAACAAAACCACTCCTAAATGCATTAGACGCATTTTTGAAATTTGGCGGCCTGTAAAAGGGCATAAACCAGTATAAATTAAGGCTGATGCTTAATGCGATTTTACATCGGCTTTTTTTTAACGGTTATATTATTTGGCATGCTTGCCCGCTACCACGCTGTCAATCTCGGTTTGTGTGATTCCGTATTTTGCCATTCGTTTACGGTGATCGGCCGAACCAAGGTATTCGTGAAGTTGTGCATTCACAGCCTGCAGAAGACTTAGGTTATTTTTGCTAAATGAGAAGGCACCAACAGGGGCTTTTTCACCTTTGCTATTTGTGAAAGGGACTGCTTCCAGTTCCGGATTGGCATTTGCAGTGGCATGGTTTCCAACTGCCGTGGCTGCAAAAGCGTCAATCTTTCCGGCCAGCAATGCGGCGGTAGCATCTGGTTGGCTGTTAAAAAGCACGATTTGGCTATCGCTCACGCCCGCCGACTTTGCAGCATCGAACTGCACTTGACCGGGAATAAGGCCAAGCAGCGCATCGCTGCGCATCATCACTGATTCATAATTTGCCAGGGCCTTCGGGTTGCCATGATACACGAGGAATCCATCGCCAAGCGACCATACCGGCACGCTGAAAGCTACATTCCTTGCTCGTTCGGGCGTAACAAAAATGGGCACGTTCATATCCCAACGTCCGGCCTGAACGCCTGGTAAAAGCTCTTCAAACGGAGTGAGCTGATATTCGATGGACGTTATGCCAATTGCCCGCAACACCACCTCGACCAATTCGATGTCGGCACCCTTTACCAGATGGTTTTCGTCAGTCCAGTAAAAAGGTGGTTCTTCGATATATGCTATTCGTACTTTCATGTTTTTACTCCACGACGTTAAAGGCGAATGTTCTGAAATTTCTGTTTCCATTTTGCTTGTCGTTATCTTGTATGCTTGTTGTATTTATAAGGTTTATTTCACATTGACAGCAAACTACTTAATAGCATCCCATGTGAATTTACTTTGCAAAGTTATGAGTATGGGTAAGGCGATAACAGATGCAGATTCTGAAAATTTAAGCATGACAGATTGGAAAGAAATAGTTGGTAGCCTTTTAAGGTTTTCGCTTGCCCAACGAGGGTCGAACACAAAAAATTACGCTATCGTACAAAAAAGTAATGTATAAAAATGAAAACCGCTCCTAAATAAATTAGAAGCGGTTTTTGAAATTTGGTGAGCCCCAAAGTACAGATGCGAACGCTTTTATTGAGAATGTAATTTATTCATTTCGCAAACTCTTCACCGGGTTAGCCATTCCAGCTCTAATTGTTCGGAAACTTAAGGTAAATAATCCTGTTAGCAACATCCCTGCGCCGCTTATAACAAATACCCACCAGCTAATAGCTACATGGTCGGCAAAGCTTTGCATCCATTTATTTACGGCGTACCAAGCAATCGGCGTTACTATGATAAAAGCCAGTAAAATAAGCGATATCAGTTCGGTTGATAGCAGGGTTACTATTTGAGCAACGCTTGCGCCAAATACTTTGCGTATGCCAATTTCCTTTGTGCGCTGATTGGTGGTGTAAATGGCAAGGCCTAACAGGCCGAGGCAGCTAATCAATATCGAGAAGCCTGTTGCCCAGGTAAGCAGGGTTGATGTGTGTTGTTCTTCGTCGTAAAATCTGGCTATCGTGTCATCATAAAAATGGCAATCGAAATCATCGTCGGGATAAACCTTCTTCCAGGCCTTTCCCATATTTGCAATAGCGGTTTTCCACTCATTACCGCCTGCGGTTTCAGGTTTCAAACTAACATGTAGTGTTATCATACCCCATTTGCCGCCGGCCGGGACTATTGCTGACGGATATATGGGCGAATGCAATGAACGCTGGTTGTAATCGGCAACCACCCCGATAATATTTACCGCTTTGCCCCGGGGAGCAAAGCCGCCCCCCAATTGTTTGCCGACAGCGTCGCGGGGGTTAATAAATCCCAATAGTTTAGCATAGGTATTGTTGATGATAACGCCTTTTAGGGTATCAGATTCCTGCATGTTTCTGCCAGCAAGTAATTTTAGCTGGTATACTTTAATAAAGTTTTCATCGCCGTGCTCAATCACCACTTCCCTTGTTTTTGTTTCCTTCTTTCCATCGTTGTAAATACCCATCGTTCTATTGTACGTGTCAGATGACGGCGGTTCATCACCTAAACTTACAAGAGCAACCTGGGGCATTAACCGAAAATCATTCATCAATATCTTGTTACTGCTAACCTTGCTTACATTCCATGGCGCCCTGATAATCAGTATAGCATCCTTTTTAAACCCAAGATCTTTGTGTAAAGCATAATAAATTTGCTTACTTACTAAAATGGTAGCCATTATGAAAAATTGCGCTACTACAAATTGTGAAACCGTAAGCGATTTACGAAGCCACGCGTTTCGGGTTTTGTTGCTATCACTTTGCGCCTGGTTTTTTAGAACCAGTACAGGTTTATAACCCGACAGCACAATTGCGGGGTAAAAACCCGACAAAACACTTACCACAATAGTTAAAATCAGCAGGAAGAGTACAACATCCGGTCGTAGCATATTCGCATGAATATTTGGGGATATAACGCCGGCAAACATTTTTAAAATAATTGGTGCCAGCAACACCGATATGCATACCGCAAAGAATGTTATCAGAAATGTTTCGCTTAAAAACTGAACTACTAATTGTAACCGGCTGCTACCCAAAGTTTTGCGGATCCCAATTTCTTTTGCCCTTTGGGCGGCCTGGGCGGTAGTTAAATTCACATAATTGATACATGCCAGCAACAACAAAAAGATAGCGATAGCCAATAAGCCGTAAAGTGATGTTTTGCTGGCTGGCGATGCGAAATCAAAAATATTGTAGTTGGGGTTGAAGTGAATGTCGTCCAATGGCTGCAAGGCCAGATCCACGTTGTCTGTAAACCCCCTGACTCCTTTGCCAGGCGGATTACTTTTACTGAAAATGGTATTAATCTGTTTTATAACCCTGGTAGCCGGGGTACCCGGTGCCAGCTTAATAAAAACCTCCGATCCTGAAAAGATGTTATTCCAGGTGTTTAGCCTTAAATCGGCAGAAATACTTCTGTTAGTTGTGGCCGTACTAATGGAGACAAAGTCATGAAAGGTAAAGTCGGTGTTTTTAGTAGGTGTTTCCACTACTCCGCTAACGGTTGTTTTAAGGGTATCATAGGTAACTATTTTACCAATCATTTCATGGTATGATAACGACGGGAAGTAAAGCCTGGCTTGTTGGGATGTTAATACTACCTGGCCGACGGCATCAAGTGCGCGTTGCGATGAGCCGGCAAGCCATACATAATTAAAAATTTTAAAATATTGCTGATCGGCAAGTGTTATCCTGTCCTGGTCTTTAAACCGCTTTTGTGCAATTTTATCTTTATCGATATAAACAAAATGGGGCGACAGCGTATATAACGGCGTAATTTCTTGTATTCCTGTGGCCTGGCTTTTAATAGCTTCAGCTAAGGGGCCAGGTACGCCACTCGAATAGTTTTTATGCCCCTGAGATGATATGTTCATAACAACGCGGTAAATCCGGTCGCTGTCATTATGAAATTTATCAAAGGTAAAATCGTAGTGTACAACAAAGTAAATGACCAGGAAAGCGCTTATGCCGATGGATAAACCGATAATATTTATCAGTGTAAACAGCTTGTGTCTCCAAAATTCGCGGAATGCAATTTTAAAATAGTTTTTTATCATGATGTTGCGGGTCAATTTCTGATGAAACCACTTCGGCGTGATTTCCTGGTTCGAAATTACGGACGCAAACTGCAGATGATGTTCCAGGTTATAAGATGGGATTCCTTTTTTTTGATCGCTTTTATATTCCGCCGGGCTTTTGCCTGTCAGCTGCTTAAATATCCGGTGAAAGGTAGTTCTGGAATTAAAGCCGGCATCATACGCAATGCCCAGTAGGGTGATATGATCATAAGCGGGGTCCTGCATTTTCCGGATCACCTCCGCAACGCGGTATTCACTGATAAAATCATTAAAGCTTTTTTTGAGCGCGGTATTGATTATCCGGGATAATTCATGCGGGCTTAAATCAAGCTTTTCGGCCAGTAAACTTAAACTTAGTTCCGGGTCCTGGTAATAAAGGTTGGTTTGTACAGCCCTCTTTAGCCAGGTTCCCTTTTGCTTCATTGCCGCAGGAAGCGGTGGTTTTAAAAATGAAGTGGATTGCGCCCGAACGCCTGGCTCTGCTCTTAAATGGGCTGCGGCGGCCATCCAGATGATTATCGCGACTAAAAGTAGGTAAAGGGGGCAATAAACATGCACACCCAATTGATGATGGTAATACAAATAATCTGCGGCGGCAAAGGGGGGCCACAACAGCCACAACAAGCCGAAACCTATAAGCAAGTTATGCAGCCAGCGCAACTCGTTTCGATACCGGTCGCCCCCATTAAATTTTAACCGCCGGTAAAAGCTTTCTATTTGCCTGTGAGCCAGGTAAAGGTAAATTGTGACCGAAACAAAGGCCAGCAGTTGCAATACCGGGTTCAGTTGCCGAAAGGCCGGCGTATCATAAGTAGCTGCACCGGTATTAATACTATCCCTAACTTGCAAAGCCTGGGCACCCAATTCCAGCAGCAACGGACTAAAATGCAGCAGATCGTTAAACCGGAATTTATATTCAGGCCGGGTTATTTTAAGCACGTAAAAGAAGATAAGAGGGCCAAGGGCAAGCGAAAATTGCAGCGGTAGCCGGCTCCAATTAGTAATGTAAGCCGACAGCCCGATGTCGATGCCCAATATCTGCGCCATCCACAAAACAATCGTAACCATTGCAAGGGCCAAAAAACGGTTTGCTGTTTGGTTTATCCTTTTGGTGAACCATAAAAGCAGGATAAAAGTGAGCCCGATAAATATCGAAGCAAAGAAAGCCAGGTCGTAGGTATTAATATGGAAGGTATATGTATCCATTTGAAATGTTAAAACGCAAGCGCTGTTACAAACTTATAACTTATTGAAATATAAAAAATTATATGGAATAAATAGGTACACTATGCGCAAACTACATATTGAGCCGTTCGGTTTTCGTTTGTGTAGCTGTTTAATAAAAAAAGCGATGCTGATCCCGCTGTACTATTGGAATGCTCTTACGGGGCGAACCCAAAAAGTACTTTGTATTAACGGGAAGAGCTGGTTTAAAAATGAATCAAAAAATAAAAACCGCCTCTATTGTTGATAGAAACGGTTTTCGAAATTTCGTGACCGACGGCTCAGTGTTTTCGAGGTCTTTTATGGAGGATTTGAGGATATTGGCTTCGATAAATATTCAATTATGAAAGGTTCGAAGTTAACCTTGTGATTGAAATAATTATTAATCCGACGAGAACTATAGAATTGGTTGCAATATTGAATAATAGTGGGATATGCAAGGCTGAAACCTAAAAATCGAGCAAGTATAACCTGCAAGTTTTGGGCTGTTGGTCAGGAAATTGGTTAACAAATATTCCGACTTAAAGGTAGATTTGGGGTTTTTGGTTTTTCTTTGGAGGACGCTGTTGTTTAATAATACGGTAAATAATTTACTATCCAAACCTGAAAAGCCTTCCCAATCAATAGCCAGGTACAGAATATTTTCGATTCCTTTAAAGTGACATTCCTGAACCCAATTAAAGCCGAAGTGGTGTTGCTGCCTAATATTTCGTTGAAGGAGCAGGCTTTGGTTTCTGATATATACTAGTGTCGTGTCAACGATAAATTGACGGATCGTCTTTAGCCAAAGTCTAAAGTCCTAAGTCGAAACAGAAAAAATTCAACTTTAGACTTACGACTTAATACTGTTGACTTAACACTAGGCATGTTTATTTCTTTTTTTCGTGATTTAATGCAAGAATTCTGTAATTAACGAAATTTTATTAACTTTCACTCCAAATTAAAATTATTGCCCTGAAGCCTGAGCCGTATATTCGCTATTTTATGTTTTTTGTCAAGAAATACCTCAAACCAAACCCCGAACGTGCGTTAAAAGCGCTGTCACTCATGGAAATACTGGTTGTACTGATAATCATCGGTATTTTAGTGTTATTGGCCCTGCCCAACCTGTTGCCCGTAATTACCCGCGCAAAAACCACCGAAGCTAAACTGCAGCTTGAACACGTATCTATGTTGGAGAAAACCTATTTCTACGAACATTCCAAATATACCAATGACCTTAACGAATTGGGCTTTATCCAGGAAAAGCTAAGCACCGAAAGCAAGGATGCCAGGGCGAACTATAAGATAGAGATCACCAATGCTTCCAATACCGGTTTTACCGCCAGGGCAACCTCGGTAGTTGATTTTAACCAGGACGGGAATTTTAACGTTTGGGAGATGAACCAGGACAAGGTATTAAAAGAAGTAACCCCGGATTAAAGTGTTGCTGGCCATCCGTTTTGTTTTGTTATTGTCGCTGCTCGTTATTCTCCTGCAGGACTTTTGGTTTCGGGCTGTGCACTGGGCGCTGTTTCCGTTGCTGACTATCGGCCTGTTAAGTCTGAAACTGCTCGAAGGCAACGATGCTTCCTTAGCCGGCGAACAGATTGCGGTTAACTTAAGCTTCCTGGTGATGGTGCTGGCTGTATTAACCGGCTATCTTTTCATCAGCAGGAGGCGGTTCATCAACATTACTACAGGGTTAATGGGCTGGGCCGATATTTTATTTTTGGTAGCTATCGGGTTTTATTTGTCGGTACTTAATTATGTTTTTTTTTATATCGTCAGTATGCCATTAGTATTAATATTATGGCTATTTTATCAGCTTATAACCGGCAATAAAGGCAAACATATTCCACTGGCCGGGTTACAGTCCTTATTATTTATTGTATTTTTAGCTGGCGACTGGTGGTATTTTCATATCCGTGTTACCGATGATTACTGGTTGTTCCGTTACCTTACACCATGGATACAGCAATAAAGATCACATTACTAACCGAGCATATCCATATCCTTTCTAAGGACATGGCCTGGCATTACCGTGTGCTGCCCAAAGGGCGGGTTAATGGGCAACTTGCTTTGTATTGTGAAGAAAATACTGATACCGGCAGCCTTGCCGCCGAGCTGGAAATAATGCTGGGCCTTGATATCCTCCTTGAACCCATACCTGCATCAGAAATTGCCCGGTTGTTGGCTACCTATTATATTAAAGATAATACCACTACAGGAGCACTGCAGGCCAATGTACGCCATGACGAGGACAGCTTTTTGATGAACCTGATTGGCGAAGCCAAAAATCTGAAAAGCAGCGATATTCATATTGAACGGTACGAGAACAAGTGCAGGGTAAGGATCCGCATTGACGGGAACATGGTGGAGCGTTACCTGCTGAAGGAGGATGATTACCCGGCACTGATTAACAAAGTAAAAATCATGGGTAATCTGGATATTGCCGAAAAACGACTGCCCCAGGATGGCAGGATCAATTTCAGTCACCAGGGGCACCAGTTTGACATCCGGGCGTCTATCCTGCCTACGCTTTACGGCGAAAAGGTTGTACTAAGGTTGTTGAACAACGATGCTACAGATATAGATTTGAACAGCCTCGGATTTTCGGCGTTTGATTTGGATAATTACCTCCAGGGGGCAAAAAGGCCAAATGGTATCCTGCTGATTAGCGGACCTACCGGCTCTGGTAAAACCACCACGCTGTATGCCACATTAAAGCTGCTTAACAAGGAAACCCGTAATATTCTTACCATTGAAGACCCGGTAGAATATACGTTGGAAGGCGTAAACCAGGTGCAGCTTAAGGAGGCTATCGGCCTTACTTTTGCCGCGGCGCTCCGCACTTTTTTGCGGCAGGATCCGGATGTAATTATGGTTGGCGAGATCCGCGATACCGAGACAGCCAACATGGCTATCAGGGCCGCGCTTACCGGTCACCTTGTATTGTCAACCATCCACACCAATTCTGCCTGGGGAACGGTTTCCAGGTTGATAGATATGGGCATCCCGTCATATATGGTTGCCAACACGCTGAATACAACTGTAGCCCAACGGTTGATTCGCCTGCTTTGCCCGCATTGTAAAGTGCAAAAGGATTTTGACAAAACATTATATCCACGGCAGTTTAAGCCTTACCGCGAGGTTTCGGCCCATTATACACCCCGTGGGTGTGAAAAATGCTATTACACCGGTTACAAAGGGAGAAAAGCCGTTTACGAAGTGATACCTGTAGACCTTGACCTGGCCAACGAAATAAAAAATGGCAATATGCAGGTACAGGCACTATTAGAAGAACGGGGCATTAAAACCCTTGCCGAAAATGCTTTCGGCCTGTTTGCCGATGGGCAGACATCTATTGACGAGATATACCCGCTGTTATTTAATTATTAAAGTATTATATGCTAAAAAAAATTACCTGCCTTATCATTTGTTTTTACTTGTTTGCCGCAGCTATAACAGCCAGCGCCCAGCAGCAGGACAGGCTACAGCTTATTAAACAAAAACTGGATGAGCTTGCAACGGATGTTCCCGGGCTTAACCAAAAAGTGCAGTTGCTGGTTACCGGTGTATCCATTCATGAATATCTGAATGCCATTGCGCGCTCCAATAATTTGAGTATAAGCTCCGATCCCGGCCTTAATTTCAGTATATCGGATACCTTCACCGGTGTTTCGGCGTCCAATATATTGTTATTACTTGCCCAAAAGTATAACCTGGATATTACAGTTGTGGGCTCCATCATTAATATCACGCCTTATCGCGATCCCAACCAGTTTTTAAAGCCCCCGCCTAAGGAGCTGGGTATAAAATATAATGCGGCAAATAGCACCCTCTCGCTGTCATTAACAAACGACAGCCTGGCGGCAGCGGCAAAAAGAATAACCCAGTTATCCGGTAAAAACATTGTGGTGCCCGGCTCATTGCAAGGCAAAACAGTTACCTCCTATATTGCCGACGCACCTTTTGAGACTGCTTTGGGCAAGCTGGCTTATGCCAATGAAATAAAAATGGTGCATACAGCGGATGATTTTTACCTTTTTCAGCCGTTAGACGAAAACGAGGAAGTTTATGTTAACGGCGATAGGAATACCGGCGTAAGGAAATCATTCCGCAACACCGCCCAGCCAGGAGCTGCCGGTGCCAGCGGGTTATTTGTAAGGCAGGTTAACGGCCAAAAGCTGATTTCGGTAGATGCCGTTAACAGTCCCATTATTGATCTGGTTAAACGTGCTTCGCAGGAAACCGGAAAAAACTATTCCATTTACTCTGATATTAAAGGTTCTATAACCCTCCATGTAAACGATGTTAGCTACGATGACCTGCTAACCTTATTGTTTAAAAGTACCGAATATACCTTTCATGCCGAAAAAGGTATTTATGTAATAGGCGACCGAAAGCTGGAAGGTTTGCGTACCTTCAGGGCAATTCACCTGCAAAACAGGGCAATTGACACCATTGTAACCATGATCCCCTCAGAATGGAAGCGCGGTATAGAGATTAAAGAATTCCGTGAGCAAAACACCCTTTTGCTTTCCGGATCAGGAGCACAGATAGATGAAGTGGAAGGCTTTATTAAACAGATGGACGTGCTTGTTCCGGTTGTGCTGATAGAAGTTACGATGATTGACGTGCACAAAACCCGGAGCGTTTCAACCGGTATTTCTGCCGGTGTTTCAGACAGCGTAAAAACTGGCGGTACGGTATTACCCGGAATAGATTATACTTTTGGCGCCAAAGGCGTTAACGACTTTTTAAACAGTGTGGGCAAAGCCACCTCGCTTAACCTTGGTCATGTGGTTCCTAATTTTTACGTAAGGCTGCAGGCGCTGGAAAATAACAACAACATAGACGTGCGCTCGGTGCCCAAATTAACGGCGCTTAACGGCCACTCGGCCACGCTGAGCATTGGCAGCAAACGTTATTATAAAAACACCACACAGAATGTTATTCCTTCCATTCAAAGCGCGCAATCCATATTTACCAATGTGTACCAGGAAGTAAATGCCGATTTGTCTATCGCTATAAAACCCATCGTGTCCGGTGACGACCAGGTTACGCTTGGTATTAAAATAAACATATCCGATTTTACATCCATTCCAACCGATGGCTCGCCGCCGCCGCAAGCTATCAGCAAATTTGAAACCAGCCTGCGGGTACACAGCGAGGATACCATTGTTTTGGGCGGCCTGGAGCGTACAGAAACCGACGACAGCGGCTCGGGGATCCCCCTGCTTTCCAGGATCCCCATCTTAAAATGGATATTCAGCAGCCGCACCCGTAGCAAGTCGAAAGTGGTTACTGTACTGTTTATTAAATCCACCATTATCAGGTAGTATTATGGGTATATTATCGCCATATTACCATATTAACCAGGCAGGCGGTATCACTGTAGATATTGCGCAGGATGGCTCTTATACCATAAACTGCTGCCAGGTTAGTACCGATCACAAGCAACTCACCATCGAAAAAAAGTTCGGGGTAAAAGATGATGCAGAAGAGCTTGCCAAACAACTTGGCACCAAAATACCCATCGCTTTAAATTTATCGGGCAAAGGCATCTTAACCAAACAAGTAACAGCAGCATCCGGCGATGAGCAGCAGGATATGGCCAAAATAATCCCTAACCTGAATGTAGATGATTTTTACCTGCAGCAATTTGCATCCAACGATCAGTTGTTTGTATCCCTGGTAAGGAAAACCCTGGCCGACCATTGGATAAATATATTGGAGCAGCAGGGCTTTACCATACTGATGCTGAGCCTTGGCCCATTCGCCGCATCCCACATGTTAAACCAGCTTAATGTTTACGAAAGTGATGTAGTGTTTAATGGCATTCAAATAAGCCGGGATACCGACCTGCATTGGACGGCTGTGCAATTCAGCCCTACATTTGTTGCTCCCTTCACCCTTAAAATAGGGGCAGAGCCCATCGACCAGCAATTGATTATGCCCTATGCGGCGGCTTTTCAACTGGTGCTTGCCGATAAATTGGAGCCGGTTAAGGCGATGGTTGATGCCACGGATGCCCGGTACCTGCAAATTATAGGGACAAAAAAACTTAAGGTAACGGGTGCTTTAATATTGGGTGCTTTCTTTATCCTTTTACTCCTCAATTTTGTAACCCTTTCCTGGCTCAATTCAGAAAATAGCCGCCTCGACGGCCAGGCCAGCCTATCGGCAAACAGCAACAGCGATATGCAGGCGCTTACGGCGCAGATAAAAACAAAAGAAGCGCTGCTGAAAGATATGGGCTGGGATGGAGGTTTTAACAAAGCCAGGCTTATCGATCAGCTTGCGGCATTGCTGCCGGGCGAGGTAACCCTGAAGGAAATAGCGATAAACCCTCCCGATATCAACAACAAGGATTCGCGGGGGCAGCATTTTTTAGACCGACAGATAAAGCTTTCAGGGAATTCGCAACAGGTTATTGCCGTAAATGAATGGATAGCGCGCATTAAAACGTTAAAATGGGTAAAAGGTGCCGGGCTTGATAACTTCGAGTTTGATAACGACCAGAACATGGGGAAGTTTAACATTATCATCAACTATTAGCATGCTGAAAAACCTGAACATCAAAAAGGAATACCTGCTTATAGCCGGATCGGTACTGCTTTTACTGGTATGCTACCGTTTTTCATTCAGCCACACCGTAGATGCCTGGAAACTCCGGCGCCAACTACAGCAAAAAATAGCCCAGGCCGGCGACCTTACCTACCAGCCAGACTACCTGGAGCGGAAAGATAATAACCTAAACCACATTATCGCCCGCTTTAAAATAGATACGGCCACCATGCGCAGCAATATGATTACCACCATTGCCCTACAGGCCGAAAAACTAAACGTGAAACTATCACGAGTGCCGGTGCAACCCAGCTCCAACCCCGACGATAAATACATCATCCAGCGGCTGGATTTTGAAGGCGATTTTTTTTCGCTTTGCAAATTATTGCAGCAACTACAAGCTACAGATGGCACGGGTTTGATACGCGCGGTTGATTTTGTATCGGGTAAGGTGGTTGGCGGCAATACGGAAACCAAGGTGCTTGGTATGCGGGTGTTTGTTGTGGTTATTAGGTGATGGAATAATGAAAACCGTTTGCAGATTGTTTTGCTAACCCCTTCTTTTAATACCTGCTTTTAAAAGTTTTCAACGCTTAAATAAGATTTTTTTTAAAAAAAATCTCCACATATCTTAATTGCTGAAATATTAATATATTTGGTTGACCTTAAACCAAATATACCTATTTATCGCAATTTTACTGCCGATAATTATTTTATGCAGTTTTGCCACGTTTACTGATTTATCCGGGAAATGGTATGGCAAGTTAACTACGGCCGACAACACCCCTTATCCTTTAACTTACAACTTTACCATGCTCGGCGACTCGGTGGCTGGGACCGCTAAAAGTACGCTCGGGGAGTTTCCCATCGAGGAAAGCCGGCAGGATACCACCGGGCTTCATTTTAAAGTTACGGTAAACGGCCTGGATATTTTCCATACCGCGAAGCTTTACCAGGATTCGATAGGTATGGACATTAGCCTGAATGGCTCTGTTGTTCATTGTACGCTTGGCTGCCCGCCAGCGGCTGTTTTGGTACTGCCGAAGAGTATAAAGACAAGGAAGGCCATTTACTATTAAAACGCACCTACAATATCAAGGGAAGTACTGCCGAAATGTTGAGCACGTATTACGTGTACGACGACCTGGGCCACCTGGCTTTTGTGCTGCCCCCAGGCGCAAGTCCCGATGCCAATGCGGCAATCTCTCAAAGCACGATAGATACAAGGTGTTACCAGTACCGTTATGATACCCGTGGCAGACTGTTCCAGAAAAAAGTACCGGGCCGGGGCTGGGAGTTTATGATCTATAACACGCTCGATCAGGTAGTGGGTATCCAGGACTCAGTACAGCGGATGAAAGCGCCGCAGGAATGGACGGTAAGCAAATACGATAATATGGGCAGGCCGGTAATTATGGGAATATTGCAGTATGGGGCCACAGCAGGAGTTGATAACCATGTAACGGTGCAGGGCCTTGCCGATGCGGTAAGCACTTTGTGGGAAACCACCACCACAACAGGCAACGGCTATACGGCCAATGCCTGGCCTGCCACGTTGAATACCACGCTGAACGTAAGCTACTATGACGTGTATACCAATATCCCTGGTTTACCGGCAAATTACTTCAATGCCGCCTATACCCCGCTAACCATGGGGATGCAAACGGCCACCAAAAACCTTGTACTGAACACCACCGGCGATTACCTGTGGACGGTTCCTTATTATGACAAGGAGGGTAAAGTGGTGCGCACATACAGCCAGCATTACCTGGGCGGCTCGTCGGGCTTAAGCCCGTATAACTATGATGATGTATCTATCGGGTATAATTTTGTAAAACAGGTTACCTCCAATTACCGGGTGCATTATATCAGCAACGCTGCCAAAACGGCCCGGATCCAGAAGCTGCTATCGTCAGAAAGTTATTCATACGATCATATGGGCAGGCGCAGATCGAACGCCAGCCAGTTGCAGGACAGCATCAACACCATCCAGGGGGCTGTACGGGTATCGCTGGCCAGCTATAATGAAACCGGACAGCTGATTAAAAAAGGGCTGCATTCCATTAACGGCACATCGAACTTTTTACAGAACCTGGATTATAGGTATAACCCAAGGGGCTGGCTTAGTTATATCAATAACCCTACCCTGAGTGCTGATGGCGGTACTACCAACACCGATCTGAACGACCAGTTTGGTATGGAACTGAAGTATGATAATGCCACCTCATCGCGGCCGCAATACAACGGCAACATAGCCACCACTACGGTAAAAACGGGCAGTGTATCGGGCACCGCGTTCAGCGCCTTTACTTATGATTACCGGTACGATAAGCTGAACCGGCTGAACGATGCGGTATCTACTACAGCTACCACCAAAGATGGCTTTCACAGCGAATATGCCACCTATGATAATATGGGCAATATCACCAACCTGGGCAGGTATGATAAGATTGGTCCAAACCGTACCGCGATTGATACGTTGACTTACACGTATATCGGCAACCGGGTAGACCGAATTGACGATGCATCTGCCTATGCAGGTACTTTCGGGTTTACCAACGGTGTAAGCCAGGCGGGAGAGTATACTTACGACGGCAACGGCAACCAACTGAAAGATTTAAACAAAGGGTTGACGGGTTTCACGTACAACCTGCTGAATCTGCCGCAAACCGTTACCAGATCGAACTGGAATACCACGGTTTACGTTTATGATGCAACAGGCCGGAAATTGCGAAAATTGTTTACGGCGGGTACTACCACCTACATTACGGAATATATTAACGGCATCCAGTACGATTATTCGGGCAGTACGCCAGTTATCGCTTTTATTCAAACAGAAGAAGGCAGGGCACGAAAGGCAGGCGCCTATGTTTATGAATATGACCTGAAAGACCACCTGGGCAATACACGGATCACCACTACCTGGGACCCGGCGGATGCTACCCAGCTGACACCCAAAAACGCACAGCATACCGATTATTATGCGTTTGGATATACCATACAAAGTTTAATGGGAACGATACCTTTTCCTAAAAACGAGTACCTTTATAATGGAAAGGAATTGCAGGAGGAAACGGGATTGTATGATTACGGCGCACGGTTCTATGACCCGGTGATTGGGAGGTGGAATGCGGTGGATCCGATGACGATGTTATATCCATCATACACACCATACGCCTATTCTCATGATAATCCAGCTGTTTTCAATGACCCTAACGGAATGGATGTATTGAATGGCTTTAAGGATGAATGGGAAGCAAAAAAGAGTGCCGAAACAAATTTGGCTAATGTTACCAAATTGGGAGATAAAAAAGCTATAAAAGATGCTACTAAATCACTAAAACAGGCTAATAAACAATTTGAAAAGGTAAACGAAAAGTTCCAAGCAACAGAAAATTTAATTGCCGCTGTAAAACAGTATGATCAGCCGTTATTTGAACAAATGGACAATTTAAAAGATGCAGGGGGGACCTCAGTAGATGTTGTTGTAAGGGCGGTTGATGCTGATATGTTCTCAAATATGGAAGATAATTCATCTACGGATAAATTACTTGGCTTGGGACGCCAAGGAGAAGGTATAGCTTTAGCAGAAGGGCAGCGTAATGACCAGGGCAGTTTAATATTTAAAAACGGTCCATCAGGAACATATATGCCCGTGAGGAGTGCTGGTATGCTAGGTTTCCCAGGCGATGGAGATAATAAGGCTTCCGTATATTTGAGGATTGGACAAGATGCCGAATGGTTAGCACACGAATTCGGTCATTTACTATATACCGTTGGAAATATGCTGCAATATTATAAATTTTTACTTAACCACCCTACAACTGATGGTCATGGTGCAGGAGATCCGAGCGGAAAAAGTGCAGAGAAAGCTCAATCAGATTATAGAAAATTAAAATCAAGTAGTAAACAATGAAAACTAAATTAATATTATTGCTCCTCTTTTTTTCAAGAAACGTTTTTTCTCAAGTTGCAAATGTTAAGTTGAGTCAAACATTTGTTATTCATGTTTTTATGGATAGAAACGAAGGTATACTTGATGTTGACTCGTTTATTAAAAATACAGATAAGGTTAAGACAATAGACAATATTGGATTTAATAAATTAGTTTTTTTATCGTTCAGTGTAGACGATTTATATCCTGAGAATGATTCTTTAGATGTTGATAATAAAAAACTATTTTCATGTAACTATATAATAGCATACAACAAAATACAAAACAGGATTTATCATCTTAAAGGATTTAAAACCAACGACTTTAAAGAGTTTTATATTTACGAAGTAGCTAATTCGCTCAAAAAGAAAGGCAGTGGCATTGCTAAGTTAGATGATTATAAAGCATTTCTTTCTGAATTTAAAGTCCCTGGGTTAAATCTTGGCTGTTTATATGAGTCTGTTATTTTAAAAGGCAAAGGCGGTAAATCAGGTTGCTTAATTTCATGTTTCCAAAGAGATAAAACTGCTCTTGTAGCCAGATAATTTGAATCCTTTCTCCTGCAATCACGAGGGCTTTTTGCCCCCCAGTTGCCGCTGAGCCTCCAGCCTTGTGGTCCGCTGATAGGTAAACGCCATACTAAGTAATAAATATGCAACACTCGGATGTTTAATTTCATCCGGGTGTTTTTTTGTATACCCGCAGCTCGCGTAAAGGATAGAAACGGGTACCGGCCTGTGGCTAATGCCTGTGTAGTATGAGTGTATAGCCTGGCGCCGCTTCTACCAGCGGCGTACGCCATGATTTGAGCCAAAAGTTAAAATTCAAAAGTCAAAAAAACACTGCATTATCTTGGCGGCTCGTCCTCGTTGAGCCCATATAACTATGATGACGTATCCATTGGTTATAATTTTGTAAAACAGGTAACCTCCAATTACCGGGTACATTATATCAGCAATGCAGCCAAAACGGCCAGGATCCAGAAGCTGCTATCGTCCGAAAGTTATTCGTACGATCATATGGGCAGGCGCAGATCAAACTCCAGCCAGCTGCAGGACAGTACCAATACCATCCAGGGCGCTGTGCGGGTATCACTGGCCAGTTATAATGAAACCGGGCAGCTGATTAAAAAAGGACTACACTCCATTAACGGTACCTCCAACTTTTTACAGAACCTGGATTATAGGTATAACCCGAGGGGCTGGCTTAGCTATATCAATAACCCTACATTAAGCGCCGATGGCGGGACTACCAATACCGACCTTAACGACCAGTTTGGTATGGAGCTGAAGTATGATAATGCCACCTCATCGCCCCAAGCTGGCGCACGCGTGTCGCGTGTGCCTCGCTGATAGGTATGCGCTATGCAAAGCCAATTTCAAATCCCGGATGTTTAAGAGCATCTGGGATTTTTTTCATTTGTTTATTAATGTTATCTAATCATTGTAGCTTTATAAAGCTAAACCAATCACCAATGAGCAGAAAATATAAATTTTTAAATAAAGAGGGGTTATACTTTGTAAGCTTTGCCACAGTTAACTGGATAGATGTTTTTACAAGGCCGGTTTATAACGAGGTAATAACAG
>Ga0307515_10006152_pt1 | contig 24123 bp, 19 predicted proteins | sample 17_EM_MG_FD_194513 | JGI IMG/M metagenome (GOLD analysis project Ga0307515, IMG submission 194513) | Populus trichocarpa ectomycorrhiza microbial communities from riparian zone in the Pacific Northwest, United States - 17_EM | ecosystem: Host-associated > Plants > Roots > Unclassified | place... | reverse complement strand
CGACCCGTCGCCTGGGCGACGGGTAGCGTGTAATTCTCCGTCAGAGTGTACGAGGTTCCGTCAGAGCCGTCAGAGCCGTCCGGAACACCCGGGTGTTTCAGACGGAAATTAGGGTCGTTGCTGATGTCTTCCATGTGACTGCACTATCATACCTAATAAGCATGCCCCCCCTTCGCCTCGAGGGGTCACTAGAGATGGTAATCGACCTGTTATTCCATAAATCTCCAGCTTCAGAGTCCTGGACCATTGAATTCCAAGTACATTATCATATGTACTCAGCAGAATGAAGATCACCTCCCCTTCATTTTCTGGGCTTAAGTGATTCATATTTTCTGCAGCTTTTGCTCTGATGCTGCTCACACTTCTGTTCATAATTACCAGAATGTCAAATGTATGGGTTGAGGTGGCCAGCATGTCTTGGAGTAGTCAGAGTCCATTGAGAAGTTGTGAAGCCATAAACTTGCTTCCTGTACCACTATCAATCAGTGCTCAGATGCAGTGCAACTCTGAGTGTAGATTTCAGATGAACATTCTGTGGACTGTGTGTGATGAATCCACTCCTGCCATTCTGCTTTGTCATTGAGTTCACATGAGAACCTTCAGGTACTCTGAGCTTACTCTCAGACATAGCGAAGTCTGAGACATTTGAATTGCCTCAAATGTTGCAATTAACAGGCCAGTACCGAATAGGTGTGATCCAAGCTATGCTTCATGCAACGTCTCCGACAAAGCCAGACAAGAGCAGTTGTTCGAAGGTGTTTCAGCTTTTGGCTGTTGAAGGTGCATTAGAACTTGATTTGTGTACCGTCTTGTTGAGAAGAGAGGTAATAGGGCAGTTGACACATGTATTACTCATGTATCAGATTGATTTATATTGGAGTTATCCATGGCATATGCATTTCCCTTCTGACTTCTGAGTTTCATTGAACTCTGGTGAGGGCCAAGGTGCTGGAGTACATTTATCATAATTGCCCAACTATGAAGGGTAGATCTATGTGGTTTCAGCTGACACACATATATACTCTCTGAAGTTCCGAATTTTGCCACCATATTGGGATGATTCTCCAGGCTGCTTTGGAGGTAAATATTGCATTTATTGGTGTACTTTCTTATGGACAGCATTAACTCTGAATCTGCAACAAGATCACAAAATTGTTCCATAGTGTGTAATTTTCAATTCTTGGGAGTATATGGCTTCATCATGAACTTTAATTCCGGTCATAATCCCATACAAGACATTCTGTAACCATTTTTGTTGTTCTGCTGGAGCCATCCTCCAACAATGCAATGTGCTTCAATTCGATTAGTGTAGACTCTCACCAGTTCGTATGCCCGCTGATGGATACATGTTACCCACTACATATCCAATTCACATTACAGGTTCTTATAGGCTTTCATCTTTTCCATTTGTTTTATGAAGGCTACAAAGTATTCTGTGTGGGCATTATCATCTATATGTAGATCTTCAAGCTACGTGTCTGAAATTGTCATCAGTCTCAACCACTGAGACGGATGCATATGATGTTTCCATAATCTCAGGAGCCTTGCTGAATACATCGCTTTGTCAGTTTTCATGTGCACCAATATGTGGACACGGGACTTCAAACTAGACTGTAAAGTTTTCATTACATTATCAACCCTGATAGCTCTCATGTAGTATCAGTCTGAATAGGTCATATTAAGGAATTTGACATATATTGCTGCTGGTCATTTAGATTCTCTGGGGTATATCTGATCTACCTCAATCAGCTCCATATTCTGTACTCGGACTAGAGACTTCCATCGATTGGTATTGCGAAGCATATTTCGCTGATCATCCATCATTATTCACAAGACCACTAGTGCGAATCGTTTGGTATAGTCAGGCCCAGGTGCAGGTTTGGGCTTATGTTCACTCACAACAACACCTATGACATTACTCAGACCATCATCTGTGTTGGAGCTGTTTTCTCCATCAATCAAATGATCGATGATGTAGAATTCATCATTCCAAAGTACCAAGACCTGTTAAGTGAAAGGATGGTTACTCAGCTACGTAGAGATAATAGATTTTCCATACTCAAATATAAGCTACCCAATTGGAAATGATTTGGGCCAGCTTGTTTAGGAGGAATGGTAGTACAATAAAGGTAAAATTGATAACCATGCTGCTTGTTTCTATCAATTCTGATGATTTCAATATTGTTTTGACAGTAGATGTAAAACTTATATATTCTGTGGAGTGAAATGTATCTGAGAAACATAAAATCCCATTTACTGCAAATTGAGATGTGCCTATACATGACTGTAGACAGATGGTATTAGTGGTAGAGTTGCACATGACAGCAGGTATGTACATAGGACAAACTAAATGTTAACATATCAATACAAATAAATGTGTCATATCTTTGTTTGTGGCCACTTGATACATGCTTTCCCCATGTTAGTCGCCAGCCGCTTTCATCCAATCCCCTTGGACAAAACCACTACCGGGATCTGGTATGGCTAATCTGCAGCAGCAACATGCATTCCACTCACTGGAAGCCTGCAGGAGTATGTGAGAGGCGGTGGAGTGTAAACTGATATGTGGTAATTTCAGCTGGGGATCAAACCCTTGCAGGGCATTCTGGCCTGTCTAGGGCATAACTTCGATCGCTGATGACTGCTACAGAAGCGCTATAGGAGTGATTGTAATACATTTGGGAGCACATCGAAGTGTTGGAGAGACCTCTGGTAAAACCCAGCTGAGATGGCCAACAGAAGTGAATATTCGAAACAAACTCTAATTGTTGCCTGTATTCTTACAGATATTCATCTGGACAACTGCAGGCACTTGCCAAGACTCTCCAGTAATACATGAGTAAGGAATTACCCTCTACAGCAAATGGGATGCACAGACTAGTGAATATTGTCACATCTAAATCATTCATATACTAGCTAACATCATGCACAACAGACATTTTTTTGAGTCTTAACTTTATTTGAATCAAAGAAAATGGTGAGTGATGCAAACTTGAAAGCATGTACACTGCAACAATAACCAAACCTAGTGATTGAATGATATGACATGATCATGGTTTCAATGTCATACATTTCATCTCCAATCTCATTTGGGCAAACAACAGCAGGAATACGACATTCATCCACAATGCAAAGCAGCAGGAAGCACTCATGGAATATGCTGAAGATTACTGAAAATACGGAAGTATCTACATTTCTGTTTACTAATATTGTACTTTCTGAAGTATTCTCCTTACGATAAGATGGTACTTTATGGATAAGAATAATGTGGTGTGTTAATATCTTTTGATACTTTTGTTATCTTTTATGTTTAGATTGTCTAGAAAGTTCCGGTTAGGACTTATCTAGAACCTTCTTTTTGGTTCCATTGGAAGAGGGATTTATCAGCGCTCATCTTAAAAGAATGCGCCTAGATTGTTCTGTTATATTCTCTATGATTCTTAGGTATTTTTGTAAAGTTGCAGAGTGTTTCTCTTCCTGTTTTGGTGATTGATCCGCGACTGTGGTCACAGACAATCACCCGTTTATTATTGTATATATAGATACTGTTTCTCAGGTTAGAGAACTGTTCTTTAGACTTGCTCAGACATTGATCGGAATACTATAATATCACCTCGTGAATCCTCTTCTCAGTATATGCTTCCCTTTCGAACACTTGTTGAAATGATTTCACTTGCAACACATAATCTTCGTATATTTCTTATGAGATTCTGATAGATCTCTTCGGACCTTCGCTGTTATAATCGAATAAGTTATGAGCCCGGATGAGCGATACTGATTCAAATTCTGATTATCCTCCATTTGGTCAGAATTTGTTTGATTCTCACTCTTTTCCTGTCGGATATCCAGAAATATACAAACCATCAACAACACCACTCCCCTCTCTACCACCTTCACCTCATCCAATGACACCAGTCAAAATGGCACCAGGTTCCTCTTCGAAAGATCCCCAATTTCCTTTTTCAACTCGCGGGGATAAGAAAACCGCGGTAAATGTTCAACTCCATAGATTCGGGAAACTTACTTGACAGGACAACTATCGGACCTGGAGTGCCTCAATGAATATAGTTCTTAAAGGCATTAAGGCATACGAGGTAGTAGTGGATGGTATGTCTCCAGCAGATGATGCTGATCAGACAGAACAGGATGCTTTCGAGCATCTTAATCATACAGTGTTGACCATATTCATACAGGTGGTATCACATGACATTTTGGAGAAAATTGTCGAACTTGAGGACCCTCACCTGATGTGGACCTGGCTTCGCACCGAATGCTATAGAGATTTGGCTTTCTCTCTTGTCTCCCAGATAATGAATCTGGTCTCCCTTCCTACTCAATTTTCTGGTTCAGACTTACCAGGATTTATATCCAAGCTTGAGTCCCAGTGGCTCCACCTTACGAAACTGTTGAAAGACTCCTCCGATGCTTACCAACAGACCTTTGCTACGTTCCTTAACGAGGATAAGGCCAAGAGAGATTTCCTGTTGGGTTTTTTGGTTAAACACCATAAAAACGTAATTGATAATCTTACAACAAAAGATAGTTTGTTGTATGCTGATATTAAGCAACAGGTTCTGGATATCGACACGTCCGATCACGACCATATTCCTGCCCTCTGTGTTTCTACACCTTTGGGTAATAAGAAAAAGGGAAAGAAACCGGCAAAACCGGCAAACAAATCTTCCTCCTCCTCCTCTATGAAAACTTGCACCTTGTGCAAGAAACATAATCCAGGAAAATCTGATGGACATACCTGGAATGAATGTTTTCATCTGGAAGAGATGAATAAGAAAAAGAAGGAGAAAGATGAGAAGGATAAGGCCGAGGAAGCAAATGTAACTACCGAGCAAAAGGTAAGAAGCAAATCCCTCTACTTTGACATGGCCTGTACCTCACGCATGACCCCTTATGCAGGACGTCTCCTTAACTACTCGGTATGTGCCAGATTTGTAATATCCGGTTCACAAATGACCATGGAGATTGTTGGCAAGGGAGATGTGGTGATGGACTGTGTTTTGAGAGATGGATCGGTTTCTTCTTTTTGTGTTCGAGGTGTTTTGCAGGTTCCTGATTTGGCACATCCTTTGATTTCTTGGAGGAAATTGCGGGTAAAAGGATATATAGAGTTTGGAGAGGGGCATTATATTTCAATTAACAAAGGAACAAAAGTTGTTTTTGAAGCTGTGTTTGACAGAAATTTGTTTAAAATTCCTGAGATATCACATTTGGCCTATAATACTTATGATTTCAGGCATCAGGCTCTCGGACATCTAGCACCATCAACAATGGATAAATCGCTACAGTTATATTCCGATGCCAATAGACCAGCAAAACCTATGAATGATGTATGCTCCTCCTGCATCAAAAGCAAAATGACTTGGTCTCCTCGAACAACTACATTGAAAAAGGATAGGAAGAAACTTGGTCTTGTTCATTCCGATTTGAGCGGACCTTTTCCAGTTCCCTCATATCGTAATTCCCCTTATTACATTACTCTAATCGATGATGCTACAAGGGTCGGGTGGGTTCGATTTATGAAGCAAAAATCCATGACCACTACAATAGTCAAAGACTTTGTTGCAGAAATGGAACTTCAGAACCACATGACTCCTGCAGCATTTTGAACGGATAATGGAGGGGAATATGTTACCAAGGACTTGAAAGGGTTCTTTGCATCAAAAGGAATTATACATGAGTTTTCCCCTCTGTATTCACCCGAGTCAAACGGAGTTGCAGAAAGTCTTAATTGTACTATAGGAGAATCACTCAGAGCTATGCTTGAGAGTGCATCAACCTATGATATGAAGTTATGGGCTGAGGCTGTGTTAACCTCAGTATATATAAAAAATCGACAACCTCATTCGGCACTAAAGGATCTAACTCCTTTTGAGGCTTTATATGGCACCAAGCCATCGATCCAGCATCTTCAACCTTTTGGCAAAGAATGCTATATCCATGTATTGTATCAGAAACGAACGGATGGAAAGAAGTTATCTCCGAGGGCACAAAGTGCTATTTTTCCAGACACACCAAAACCCCCCATCATTATAGTGTGTTCTTACCTAATACAAAAAAGACTATAGTATCAGCAGACATTTTCTTCCCCCCTCTCAAGATAGAAGGGGCTACGCCAATGATAAAACGTTGAAGTGATCGAATTCTCACTCCCCTTCCAAACAACCGCCCATCAACATCCGTTGAGTATACCTATAATAATAGAGGTAAAACATCAGATAGTATGTGGCGTCAGTGGATGGATGAGAATCCTCAAGAAGCTAATGACTTGGTTGACAATGGTCATACAACTGTTGCTCGACTAATTCAAGCAGATTTTGAGGAAGGAAATAGAGACGGATGCTTAGGCGCTCCCTATTGGGTTTACGATGCCAATAATATGGCCTATCGAGAAGCCTCACCCCGACAACCTGAACAACTCAACAAACCAGTGTTGATTGAAGAACTTGACAGGATCAAAGAATTCGACGAATCTATTCGAAAGGTTGTTCCTGCAGACCACTTCCTAGAAGAACATCAACAATCCAACCAACGATCTCAACTTCCATTGGGTCGTCCTCTTACTTCTCCTTTTCCACGACCTAGGATGGCACCACCAATTCCATTTGGTCAGGTCGTCACTCGTGCTGGATGAGTTGTTAATCCGCCCGAATGCTATGGCTTTGAAGGTTATGCCCCTGAAGCTAGTATGCGGGATGCACCTCCTTAACCTCCTACTCCGGAACCTCAACCTCTGGAAGGAATCAAAGGAAGTCAGTGGGCAAATTTAAGTGCATTGACAGTTCAAGAACCAAAGTCTTACAAACAGGCCAAAGTGTCACCACAATGGTCAGATTGGAAGAAGCCAATGGATGAAGATCTTAAGTCATGTAAGGAAGATGATGTTTGGGATGTTATCCCGAAACCAGCAGGAAGATAAATTGTGGCTAGCAGATGGATTTATAACGCTAAAGGAAATGCTCCAGGAGAAGTCGAACAATATAAAGCACAGTTAGTTGCCAAAGGATTCTCACAAATTTTAGGCCAGGATTACGATGAAATATTCGCCCACATGGTTCGTTACGGTTCTCTTAGACTCTTACTGCCATTATCAGCATGCAAAGGATGGCAACCTCGACAACTGGACGATAAGACTGCATTTCTGTATGGGATATTGAAGGAAGAAATTTATATGGATCTACCGGAACGCAGCCGGTTAGATGGGATGGTGGCAAAATTAAAGAGGTGAAATTAAGAATTGAAATAATCTCTGAGGGAATGGTAATACTGGTTAGTAGAATACCTAGGACCCTTCGGATTTCTTATCACTGCTGGGGACCCCTGTGTTCACATCCATGAATCAGGGGACCTTTTCTTAGCTATATCTGTGGACGATATTACACTATTTGGAGCTACTGAAGAGCTAAAAGAGCAAACCATTAACGTGTTGAAGACTTAGTTTAAGGTCAATGACATGTGTGAGCTTAATTGGCTTCTAGGAATCAAAATAACCATTACCGACAATGGAATCACTCTGTCCCAAACATCATTCATCGATAAGATTGCGAACAGTTTTTCGATGCAAGATTGCAAGCCCATCTCAACACCTATCCACTCAAACTTTCAGTGGAAGGCTGTCGAAGATGAAGACGAGCATACCAATGCAACGGCATATCGACAAATATTCGGATCATTGATGTATTTAGTTACTGGAACCAGCCCTGATCAAACGTATACAATCACTCATCTCTCTCAATTCAACTCATCTCTCTCCACAAAGCATCTAACAGCAGCCTCACGAGTTCTTCGATATCTCCAAAGAACAAAGGATAGACACCTTTTTTATCCATGGAATAATCAACTCAAAATGACTGCTTGTATGGATGCATCTTACGGCAATTGTTTAGATATGAGACGAAGCTTTTCTTGATATATATTTCATCTTGGGAACACTACTATCTCCTGGAGATGTTGGAAACAGCGGTCCGTTGCTACCTCTACATGTGAGGCTGAGTATATGGCACTTGCTATGATGACAAAACATCATCTCTGGTTGAAGAGTGGAACTCAGGAGCTATTGAAAGAAGATATTCCTATGGCTCTCTTTTGCGACAGCAATGCTGCTATGGATGTGGCATATAATCAATAACTTAACGACTGATCAAAACATCGCGACATCGCATATCACTTTACTCGACAGCAAATCGAACAGAGAAATGTGTCTGTTATGTATATATCTTCGGAAGAGAATTTGGTAGATATCTGTACAAAGGGAATGACGAGATATGTTAATGACCACATATGCTCAAAGATATTTGAATCAAAGTGAGAAGGGGTATTGAAAATACGCAAGTATCTACATTTCTCTTTACTAATATTGTACTTTCTTAAGTATTCTCCTTATGATAAGATGGTACTTTATGGATAAGAATAATGTGGTGTGTGGATAACTTTTAATACTTTTGTTATCTTATATGTTTAGGTTGTCTAGAATGTTCCGGTTAGAACTTATCTAGAACCTTCTTTTTGGTTCCGTTGAAATAGAGATTTATCAGCGCTTATCTTAAAAGAATGCACCTAGATTGTTCTGTCATATTCTTTATGGTTCTTAGGTATTTTTGTACAGTTGCAGAGTTTTTCTCGTTCTGTTTTGGTTATTGATCCGCGACGGTGGTAACGGACAATCACCCGTTTATCATTGTATATATAGATACTGTTTCTCCGGTTAGAGCACAGTTCTTTAGACTTGCTCAGACATTGATCGGAATACTATAATATCTCCTCTCGAATCCTCTTCTCAGTATATTCTTGCCTTTCGAACACTTCTTGACATTGTTATACTTGCAATTCTCCTTATTTGTATAATTCTTCTGAGATTCTGACAAATCTCTTCAGACTTTCACTGTTATAATCGAACACAGATCCTCCCTTGGCAAGTGCGCAAAATTCCATTCGAATATCATTGGGCTCCATTCGCAATATCTAACAATGGGGCAATCAGCTGTGAACTAGCTAGGAATCAATACGGGGTTTGAAAGGCAATATGAGATATTCATGTGACACAGGGGAGTTACTGCCTGGAAAAGGGGAGCACCAAGATGGGGAGAGCTGTGTGGAAAAGAGAAGAACACAGAAGGTGATAGAGAAGTGTGGAATGAAATGAATAAGTGTCAATCCTGGCCAAAGAGTGCCAACAGGGATTAAGGTGGTCCTATCCTGGTGGTGGAGCACCCATACTAGTGGAGGAGCACAGCTGGGGCAGGGGAGGGGGCATGAAGTGTAGAATGCACTAGAGCAGTGCCAATTGCACCAGCAGAGCAGGGATGAGGATTAAGAAGTGCCAATCGCAGCAGTGACGCACCGAAGTCGGCAAGGGGGGTGAGGAGTGTAGGATGACATATTGATGCAACAATCTAGAGAGTGGAGTGCTGACAGGCATTGAGGCGCACCAATCCCAGTAGTGGAGTCCTGGAAGAGGACCAATTGACTGAAGAGACAAATAGAGAAGTGCTACACAGGGAAGTGCTGAGGTGAATAAGAAGCATCCATGGCAGCGAGGTTGAGTTGAAGTGAGGAGTGGGGGTAAAATGTGGTCGAGCAATCTGTTGAATTTATCAGAGCAGCAGCTTGCAGAATAGAATTCATCACAGGGGAAGGGCAAAATTTACCATGATATTTGTCTTGACCACAAATGACTGTAGCCTTATGACCTGTAGCATAATCAGACAGTGCACAATGAATTGCTTCCGATTCCTTTTCTAGTATCTGCAGAGCAAGAGTTTGAAAGAATTTGGATGTAGTAGGCTGGTGCCCCAAGCTATTGGCAGTAAATAAGAAATAATGGGATATTAAATCTAGACCATTCACTCAGGTGAACCATGACTTCATAACAGCCTCAACATTTGACAGATAAACCTTGTCAAACAGGAGCTTCTTAACCTTGATCCGATGTTCAGTCTCAGATGTTATATGTAGCTAGTCAGCACAGACAATAGTTGAATGAAACACATTGGCCAACTGTCCATGAATGTTACTAATATTTGGTTTTTACAATGTATAGAGGCATAGTTAATACATAGTTAATATCATAGGTCTGATAGAGGAGCAGTATCCACAATTCAAGGCTTACACCATGTTGTATGTGCAGATCCAGATTGAGAGATTGGCCACCTGGAAATTACTACCCAGATGGTGTACATAATGATACACACGGTAATGTATAGTGTTAGCAACGGTTCCGTTTTCGGACCGTTTCTAATATTGCTGTTCCGACAAAACCCGGCCCCAGCCGGTTCGGTCCAGGTTTGTACCAAACGGTTCCCTCAATTAAGTCCATCAATATTCATCACATAATTTAGTGTTTGGTATATGAAATATGCAGCTTTGGATGGCGCATCTTTTGGTTGTCTCCGATTTTTGAAATCTTCAAAACTCAGCAAGCTGCTTTGAAATTATTGCCATTTTCGGCCCAAAAACGAGGTTTTTGGGCTACCGCTTACTGAGAATTGAAGATATCGAAAATCGGAGACGGCCAAAAGATGCGCCGTACAAAGCTACATATTTTATGTACCAAACACTAAACTCTCTGATTAATATTTGTAGCCATAATGCGATGGTGCGCTTAAACAATCGTCGATTTTTGATGGGGTAAGGCCGTTGACACGCAGACCTATAAAACCGGCCGGGTCCACAACTGGAACCATTGCTAACACTAGTAGTGTACACTAACAATTGTGAACATTAATGGCTACTGTCCAAGCTTCTTCAAACATCAAGAATTTCTCTTCAGATATTATTAGCAATAGAGTCTATGCGCATTGGATTGCCTTTAGCTACCTCAAATGTCGCCTTTTAAAGTTGGGGAATGTTCTGATTCCCACGGGCCTTGGGTTGTGGAGTATTCTGGTCTCCACTAGACTTGGGTGGGGGGAGCGCCAGGGTAGCACCACAGTAAGGCTCACATAACATGTTGAGGAGTGTTGACAGTTAAGATTTGAACAATGGTGATGCCATTGTCCAAGCTCCATTTCGGAAATTTGAAGGTTCACAGTGTGCATCAACGGTGGTGATGCAACTCCATTTCTTTGGCAGTGGAATCATTGTAGTTCAGATTGACTTCTGCTGGCCTGACTGGCCTAGAAGTTAAACTTCGAGTTGATTATTTGAATTGTCTGCATTGATATATGATAACAAGTTGTACCCTCCCGTGACCTTACTTTTGTCATTGCAAATCGGCTGCTTGTTATTGTCAACCTCCTTATTATACGAAATCTGAGACATTAGTCATCTTCGATATGATACATGAAGTTAAAATTGGAAGAGAGTTGCAAGTCAAATGATTGATGGACAATGAAGGTTGTCTGTTTTCTTGAATGCAAGTTCGAGTGCTCACTCAATGTGTGCATTTTGATTCTTTGCTGTATACTGAATCCTCACCTGGCTAGACATAGGTTCCATCTGATGAAAGAATGAGAGAAGTTGGGGACAGTAGGAGGACATTTTATAAAAATCAGATATAAAATTAAGTGCAATAGAATAACAGGATAAATAGTGAAACAAGCTGCACAATGTCAACAACGATGCAATTGAAGGTGTGTCTTGAATTGGTTCAGAATCATTGCCTTCCATGCTTTATATTTCTATCAGGAATGACAGCCTGGTATTGTGAATGATGAATCGTCAGGTGAACAGGAATAGATCGATTCCTAATACCCATTGCCAAATATTAGCACTTTTATCCACAATGCAATCAATGAAAGAATTGTTGGATAGTTTAAGCCAATGTATATTGGATTCAACAAGAAGCACCTAATGCACTCGCAATATTAACATAGTATCTGACATCAAACTAACCTTGGTACTGGCTAAATGGAACACAGAGAATGTGAATGAGAACAAGTGCCCCTGCATATGACTGCTTCAATATCATAATCAGGTGTGAAAATACGAGCATTTGAGGCGACTGCATGGCATACAATTGATGTGGCATTAGAAATCAAAAGAACTCAATAGATTCAGGACCTTGTGGGTGGCAGCAGAATGACATTGGTTGAGAACAAGTTTGTTATTGATAGGGGTGAAATATATCTCTCCGCATGTGGCATATCTGTCCAAAGGATACACTGATTCTCACAAGATGCTGTTGTATCAGGATACTGCAGTCATGTTAGCAGTTAATATAGCAATATCATAAGCATAATCTCCCTTTTATGTATACATCTTGAGAGTGTGACTGCAGAATACCTTCCCAACAATATTGCAGTTAATGCAGGAGGAAGAGAATCGGATTCCACACAGGAGAAATACATGTGAAGAGAACAAATGGTAATGTACAATGATTATTCATGGGTAATCATATAGATTCAAGATCATGTAAATTCCAACATTACTAGAAGGTGCATCATGAATACTCACTCAAGTTCAAATTTTGCCCATAGCATATAGTATTAATCGCACATCATTAAATCACAGATTTATCCTGCATCCCACTACTACAAAGTTGAGTAAAATTAATGTTGAGGATGAAAGCTATTGAATAGCATAAATATATAGTGAAACATCATCTTACAATGATCAGAGGGATGATTGCAAGCAGTTCCAGGGAATTGAGTTCCACCAACAATGGATTGGTTTCCAGGATTCAATGCAATGGCTGGGAGTGTAGGCTCACATTCCTTTGACAGGGAATTGCACACTTCGATGCTACCTATTACCAACTTGGAGCCATCACAGGAAGTTTATTATCATGCAATCTTTTAGACTGGGAAACTTGCCACAAAGAAGATAAGCCAGTGTAAGATTTGCCATCGAGTATATATGTTAAAGTTATCTGAACTGTGGTAAGTTACCAGTCACCTTCAAAATGAGTCAGCTGACACTGCCTCTCAATATACTGGACCTTCGGGCTCTGTTGAGGGAAATTGCATTTGATATTCTACTTTGGATACCGATTTTGGCAGCGCAAAGAGATATTTCGTCGCAATCCAGTGGTGTCTGGACTAAAATGCTTTTGAATGTTGGCTTCTGTGAGTAAGTACAGTAAGGGGGTGTGTAGGAGTTGATACTCATCTTCAGAGCTAATGGACACAATCTATCTTTGGGAATTTTCCCTCTGAAGCTTCAGCTCTGTTTACCGATCTTGAACTTATATATGCTATTTTATGATTTGGAAGCATAGGTTCAAACATTATACTCAGTTAGTATTGAGTTAAGTGAGGTTACTAATGGTGCAGGGGCAAGCATTACTGGTTTAGTATACGGTGGCTACCATTCCTCAAATGGACAAATTTACATGGAGCATGACAGTCAAGGCACTTTAAATGCCCCCTTCACATACAAATCAAGCTTAAATTGTTATATTTTTCTCAGAGGCCAAGCGGAAAGATCCGCCTACACATCAATATGAACTGCTTTGATAGATGACACTTTGCATACCCTATCTCCACAAATTCAAGTGCAATCGGAGTCGAAGAAAACATACTGCAAATGAAGCCAACAGACAGTGTGCTATGAGTAGAGTACATGCACTTTGGTGGCAGATGTAGCACTGTGAAGTGTATCTCGGCTGTAATGATATTACAATAATGCATTGCAGCTTAACAAAAGTGACCACACAGAAATCCAATAAGATCATCCATGACTGAATCGCAGGGTCCAAGGTGTACCTGAACTTCATTCATAGGCTAAGATGTTCGTGGTAGCAAAGCTGTAACCTTGAATCACAGTGTTGAAGCTGTATCTCATATTCCGCCAAACATACTCAATATCTCTTGAACTTGCTCCATTTCCAAAAGCGGTTGGAGAATATGTAGTACTCAAACTGCCAGAATGATAGGATAGAAAAATGTGGGATTCTGCAGCATATCTGTGAGGAATTAATTAAACCATTTCAATTGTTTGAACTCAAATATTGTATCAAGCTTTAGAGGTCAAAGGTACCACAATTATTCCATTAATGAAGGATTTGACACCCATCATTCAATCAGATAACATAATGCCACCTTGGGCAATCATTATAAAATGAGGAGAGCTTGGGAATTACAGATTGTATCTCCGGGCTCAGGGTATTTCTATGTTTCTCACACTAACACAGATATTACCCAGCATAGGATGAATCAGACAATCAGAACTTGCAAAAAATATTTCCCATGACTATCCGTCATTTGCCCAGTACACCAACAACCTCACAGCTCCTACAACCTCACAATGCCTAAAACCTTACAGCACAAACAACCTCAAAGTGCCTACAGCCTCACAGCACCTACAACATCACAGCACCTCCAGCAGCACAGCATCGACAACCTTGCAGCGCCTATGATCTCACCGTGTCTACAACCTCACAGTCCATACAACCCTGCAGCACATACAACCTCAAAGTATCTATAACATCACAGCATCTACAACGTCACAGCACCTACCACGTTACAGTTCCTACAACCTCGTAGAATTGATTGTGCAGTACAGTTTAGTTTCTTTCGCCTTACAAATGTAGTGTAGATTATCTTGACCTCATCTCCTGTTCATTACTAAATCACCTAAAACGGCAATCTGTTACCTCTTTAATAAATACTAATTTCAGGAACATCTATTCTAAGATTAACATTTTATTGACTTCACAGAAACAGACAAACCATAATTTTCTAGACTGTAATGTGTTACAAATGATCCAATTTTACAGTTGGGATCAGTCAATGAAATTGCGTTTGTTGAATATGTAATTGGACGTACCATGATTGTACACTCCTTATATTCTACGACTATTGTCCAATAGCACAATCATGCTGTAACATGTCTCCTCTCTGGGTGAGCAACATCTGATTTTTTGCCCAAGACTGAAGAATATGGAAGATCATCTACATCATGGTGTTTTGTCACCTCATCAGGCATTGCATGACCACTGTGGCTTGGGTCACTCCAGAGTGTTGGTAGAGATCACTTGTTCGGGTATCATAGCCACTGGGACCTTGATGATTAGCCATGTGTGTGGAACTTCAAAGTACCCCATCCAGACAACCAATGCAAATATCTGGCACTACTGCTTCAATCACCAGAACATCTGAGTCATTACAGCACTGTTTGCTGATGTACCAATTAGACAGTCCTGCCAAATTTGTGTATAGTTAGGAATACAGATGGATAAGGGATATGCTGGAATTTGAGCTGCATTTCTAGGTATTCATTATTGCCCATGTCTGTATATATGTGTAATATATTGACATGATTTGTAAAATACTTTATTAGCTACCACCCCAAATGATAAACCTGGCCAGAGAGAGGACAAAAATTCATGGCATTTTGTAACGTACATGCACCAACAAGGGCAGTGTTATAAAATTTTGGTTAATGAAGGAGGAGGTCACTTGGTCCATCATCTTGGTCAGGTTTGGGAGACTCCGCATGTACTTTGTTCGGTATTGATAGAAGTGACTCCATCGGCACACGGAAAATCGGAGAATCCCCCCATGTATTCAGTTGCCATTGCTTGTACGATTGTCCTGAACAGTTATTGCAATCCTAGGTGTCTCCCAGTACTAATTTGAATCATCCTTAGCTGCCATCTACCAACCTTCCATGATCCTGCAGCACCTCACAAATTGTATCTTACGACAATGGTCTTCAGCTTTGCTTAATCTTGCCAAGTGTGCTCAATATGAAGCAGGTATGCATTCTCCTTTGCAATCTGAATCAGCGGTTCCCTATTCTGGAGTTCAGATTCTGACTGCCTCCAGTTTATCCAAGACTTCACAATTTATAACATCTGGTCCATTGTATCGTGTTGGGCTGCATTGTCTTCAGTCCAGATGGCACGCATTCAATGATTCACTGCAAAATTTTTCTCCTCTGCAGGACACATTTCCATCTCAGTTTCATCCTCCAGATCATCAGGCGCACCTTAAAGCAGCAACTTCATCTTGTCACACCAGACACAGAGTCAGCAGAATCCTGGTGTCGCTGTAACTAGAAGCTTCAATCCAATTCTAGCATTCATCACAATTCACCAGCCCACATTGCGTTTCTTCTTATACAAATGAGACTCATAAAACATCCCAAAACTCCAAGAACACTATGAAAGTTGGCTGCTGTTTAATGGTTGTGCTCTGAATATTGTAGTTTTATATGAACAAAGGTGGATACTACATCGGTTTTCCAGCTCATTATTACTGGCAGTCAGATTCTCCAGGGTGAGATGTGCCATGTACGCATCCAATATGATCACAAGTTAGATATCCGTCCCATTTATCACTTTGTCAATCATAATCTTGATTGTCACTTCCACTCTGGGCAATGTGACCTCAAGGATTTGTTCAAGGGCTGATGTAAGGGCTGGATGTGCTAGAGGTGGACATACCTGGATCCCTCACAGATGACATGGAACTGAACTCGGTCTCTGAAAGAGATAGCATGATTATTCTTGACTGATAATGCCATGATTGTCAATATGTACCATATTTACACATTTATCAATGGTATTGTGCTGCAAATTGACTGTGGCAACCACTCAACATCCTTTCCAGTGAGCAACTTGCATATCACAGCCACTGCTACTGAGATGAACATCTTGCCAGGACCAATTTCATTCGCCACCAGCACTTCTGTCATATCCAAATTCCAAACCCATCTTCACACAATGAACTATGTTGCCCAAACCAAGCCCACCAATAAAATGGTTCCAGGTAGTCCTGAAATTCATTACTGGTTTGCAGAACCTCGATCTGCTTTCGATTGGAATATCTGATGTGTTTACAGAAGTCCAACTGCATCATGAATGCTTGCATGTTCAAAGTAATTGTTGATTGGTTGTGAACAGTGCTCAGGACAGACCTGCTATTCTCTGTATTGAGGACCCCCTCAATATCAACTTCCACCTGAATCACCCTCGCACGTGTATCTGCTTTCTTTCATTCTCTCTGATCCCTTTCAATTGCTCCAAGGTACATTGCGCAGAAATGCTCTGGATCCAGCATTGCTGAAAGTCATTGAAATGTCAGGAATTTCTCACCGATGCATTCGAACAAATAACCATTGGTGGAATATAATTAATTCTGTTGATTATATCAGAGCTTAGATTAATTCTACTACCAATATCTTGCCCACCATCCTCCTCACACTCCACTCCAGCATTCTCTTCAGAACCTTCCAAAACCTTTGTATGATGCTAAGCCATTGGGCATACCTAGCCTTAAGAAGCCTAGGAGAGATTAACTTTACTAGTCTAATTATGTACTCAGCATTCTCCTTCCCTGTATCTACCCTCATATCAACCTAATACATTTTCAATTTGTGCCCCAGTTTCCACTTGAAGGTACTGTACAACTGACAGTGCTTCAGACACTTGCTGGTGCTGACCAGTATTTGTGCATTGGCCAGTCATTGCTGACAGCTCTACACTGACTGGACATGGCGATAAAGCTTGAACCACCGGTCCACTCAAGCCTCTCTATTCCTTTGTTGAGAGGGTCCCCTTCAACAGGCATCATCTTTCAATCCTGATTCTTTCCTGCCAGATCAGGTGGTGTACAGGGTGGATCCAAGGGAGAAGAACAGTTCAGGATGCCCTTGGCTTGTTAGATGGTACAATGCTGACAGACTTTAACTCACGGGACACTGGCTTGCTGACGCTGACAAGTACATACAATTGGCTGGCCGGACACCCCCATATGACTGCTGACAGCCGGACCACTGTGAGTAGTACAGTATTCGACAGAGAACAGCTATATGAAATCTGATCCTATAATGGGTCATTCATTAGGTGCCCAACTGTATCTAATCACATATACACTTTGTCCAATTTGTTGTACTCCAATATGGACTTGAACATCACTGTCAGACAGTATCATTCATTTGGGCCTGTGTTTCTTTCAATGAAACCAAGCAGCTCCTCCCAGTACCTCACATCTGCCTATGACGTATGGAGTTGTTTGGAGAATGTGAGTGAATATTTTCGCACCCAGCAGATCACAGCTACAAATGATGCATATGTTAACTCTCTCAGATTGCTCCTTGGCATTTTCTGTTAACATAGTGTCCAATCTGTCTGTGGGTGCCTGTTATCTCGCCCACCTTCCATCCTTGACTGCCAAGCCTCTCTTGTACAATTTGTCAACACATCTCAATCTACTGTCACCAAATCCATTCCACATAATTCACATCTTTGAAAGGCAACCAGTTCTCCAATGCTGCTAAAACATCTTCAACCACCAGCTCCCAGTGCTGGTGTCTATCCAGGAGGTGTAAGTTCAAAAAGTTCTGACCCTTGATTATACCCTGACGCATTTTCTCCAGACACGTAGCCACCTATTCATTCATCTACTTGTTGAACGCACTGTTGTTAGACTGCACCATTCTTTCGACAAATTACTTCCAGGAGAATTCAGTTTACTTTACAATAATAGGGGCTTAACCTGTTTCAACACCCAAGTCCAACAGGCTTTATTTCTCATTATCTGGATCCTATTGGTCATAGGTGATTGCTGGTCAAGGGGCTTGTCCCCAATCCCAGGAACCTCAGTTCTCCGCTGTTCTACTGCCAGCTGAACCCTTTGGATTTGGTGGCATTGAGGGGGTCTCCACAGTGCACCAGAGCAAGGTCCTGGTGGAGTTGACCGAGAAAATGTTGGTGCCATGACTGGATTGTTTCCAGACAGTGATGGAGGCACCCATGGTGCACATGCAGGTGACAGCCCTTGTCCTGTGAGCTGTGCAGGGGGGAACATTTGAGGTCCATTCTTTCTGCTTTGGGGGATTCCACATCCTTACTACAGTGGCCCATATCTTGGAAATTCTCAGCTTGGACTGGTGCTTGGTAGCGAATTAGGTGTCACGTTAAATGAAGAATGGTGGTCGAACTGAGTAGCACCTGAATATAGTTGCTGTGCAAAATGGGGATAATACCTATGTAGAATACGAAATTGATTGGTGTTTCCCGAATAGACTGTCAGAGCTATGGGTAAATTGACAACAACTAGCTGATTATTCCCTTTTCTTGTCAGGGCATTGTTGGGAGCCAAAGAAGTATCCTGGTGGAGCCAAATTTGCTGTCTTCGGTGGAGATCAGCTCCACAATATGGGCCAAGAATCAAAGAAGGTCAAAGATGGAATATAGAAGTGAGATGTAATTTATAATACATCAGAAGTATAGTTGAGAAGAAGCTGACCATCTCCAGAAAGAAGGGCTGTTATATCCCATTCCGTTGTCGGGAACAGTGTCATTTCACTGCACCATTGAGCTATGAATACTGGGTTGGGTAAAAGAAATCAGAATTACGCACAATATGCTATTCATTGTTCTATCAACCAATTGGCAAACTACAATCTTTGGTAGAATCTCACCTTCATATGGTTCATGACTGCAAATGTCTTAAGACACATGTAACATGATATCTCCAGGAACCCAACAAGAACTAGATTAAGTTTCAAGGTTAGCATGAGTACAGATCGTACACATCATTTGTATCTGTTTAACCTACAACTTCATTCAACAAGAAGGCCTCTGAGTCAAGCAGCGACAGTGGTCACTTCATGTTGAGCTCCTTGTGGAAACTTCATTCTTCTCGTCAGAATCAGCTGACTGGTCTAGGATAGTTACTGAAGCAAGCATCCTATAACCCATTCCGTGCTGAATCATCTTTGAGTGGGCTTACAGCTTGTTAGGATCACAAATATTCAGTATATTAAAACAATGCACCTTTTTGTCTACATCCCCAGCGGCTCGAGAATTAGTACTACTCTAATCAAGGTATGTCTACATTGCTAATCACAGCTGTATCTTATGAAGTATGTGATAGTTTATTGCCATTGATGACAAATGAAATATTCTTCTCACTGCTGACTATTTTCAGCAGATGATGTAAATGAGAATTGTAAAGGATAGGAGATATATATCTTAGTTTGTGAAGATAACTGACTATACTGTAACTAAGTTTTACCCCTGCCTCACATTTGGTGGGGTGCAATGGGCCTGTCAAAGTGAAGCACTAAACTGAGTTTACTCACTTCCAAAAAGTATCCCTGTGGCTTATATTCAGCAACAAGAATATCACCCCCTGAAGCATCTTTGAGATTGGGCTGAATATGTACAATCACCATTACTTTACTATGGTCAACACTCTCCTGAAACATGTCACATGATTTATCTGCAAAAAGAAATTATCAGATGAAAACTGACTGGTGTCTCATTTTCAACAATATCACCCAGAATTGATAAATGAATGGCAAATACCCATCAGGACTTTGTGACCGGCTGGCTGGAATCTACCTGACCCAACATGGTTTGACATCAGTAGGTACAGCCAAATTACAATCAAGGAGCTAATCATACTCAACTGATAATCGACCAGTACTCAATCTACCTGTTGTAGAAGCCCATGATAATACTTCTGACAAAGATACTGTAGACTCCCAGAAACCGGATCTGACATATACCCCTAACAGAACAAAGACAAGGCTCATACAGAGATTATTGGAGTAGACAATATGGCATGGACAGTCTATGGTAAAGCAGCTGGATTATACAACCAGTATCACAAGAACTCTGAACAACGGAATGCATGCTATTGATATCATTGTCCAGATGACTTTCAACAGGCTTGATCATGTAGCCAGCAAACACAAGTGTTGATATAGTACCATCTGGGGCATGGAGTGCACAACATCAAAATCAAATCAGTCCAATTAGCAGACACTCTGCAAGGGCTTCTCTCTGAGGTCGATATCAGGCTCAGTGATGACAGTTCGTTTGAAGATGATTTACATATCTTCAGAACATAATACTACAGTGATATTTTCAAACATCTAAAGCCCATCATAGCAGATGTCCCATTTCAGGCGCACCCAAATATTGGAAGGTTGCACTGTACTTACCGGCAAAGTGAGTCAATAAAGTGTGAGATGAGCACTGCCGATTAACCATGAAAGATACTGAACGATCTACTGCCCAGGGCATCAATTGTGACAGTCATCTGCTAACCGACATCTCTCAGTTGTGATATTTTTTGGGTGATCAGCATGGGTTGCCATTGGTTCTCAAATGGGAAGTACTCCAAAAGATATCTGCTGCATGACTAAAACCCATGCCTGGCTTCTCGCTGGATTTATCCCAGATCTCTCAGAAGTTCTCAAAAACACTGACAAAGCATGGAATAATGCAGCTGTAACTGGACTGTCCCAACTCAGGTATTATGACATATTTGATCTCAGCCTAGAATGTGACTGTGCTGTTGGATTCTTAAGTAAATGTTACCCTCTGTTGGCTACCTTATTAGCAAAATGCATTGTTGACTCTGGGAGTATCTGGGAGTTGTCGGACCAGAATCTCAGGGTGGTCAAATTCCAGAGTTTACTGGACTGATGCAGCGGCCTTCAGGTGTACCTGGGAGAACCAGTGAAAACCCTGGGTGGACATAGGACATCTGGTGGCAACTAGGGGAGCACCTGGGAGTGCCAGCGACGAGTCTGGGAGCGCCGATGAGAAGCCTGGCTGCAGCTGGGAGAATCGGTGACAGGCCTTGGAGTGCTGATGAAATGCCTGGGTGCACCTGCGATCACCAGTGGCATGCCTTGGTGCGCCAATGACAAGCCTGGGTGTGCCAAGGACATGCCTGGGTGCACCGAAGACAAGCCTGGGAGCGCCAGCAACAAGCCTGGAAGCATCTTGAATCACTGTAGAGCAGTCTGGGAAAAACATGTTCTTTGGGAATGCTGCTGGTGTGCCTGGAAATCATAGCTACTACTTATCAATCAACGATTTTTAAAACTCATGTATTCAGTTTGTATTCTCATCTGTGTATCTATAAAGCTACCCATCTACACACGGTATATCTGGACTGGCTGCAGGGGGTGCTTCAGAGCGATTCGAGGTGCACCTGAAAATGAAGATCACCTGAATTTAGGGATACACTCCGAGGCATTGATCACGCGAGTTTGGTGATGCACCTGGAAGCCATGGTGGGGCGACTGTGGAGATTCACTTGGAGGCCATGATTGTGCTGACTGGGAGGCTGTGATCGAGCGAGTTTGGAGATACAGTTCAAGGCTGTGGTCGAGTGAACTTAGAGTTGCACTCCCTGTCCATGATTGACTGAGTTTGGAGATGCACATGGAGGGCATGATCGAGCGAGTTTTGAGAAGTATTTGGAGGCCATGATCGAGCTAATTCGGACATGGACTTGGAGGCCATGATCGAGCCAGCGTGGAGTCGCACTTGGAGGCCACGATCGAGCGAAATTGGAGGAGTACTTGGAGGCGGTAAACGGGAGGCGGGGCAGGTGCTGAGACCATATTCATACGTATGTCAACTTGCGACTGTGGGAATGTGATAAGGTGACTTTACTATGGAGCACTCATGGTGAGCTGCCCGGTGGTGGTCGATCATGTAGGAAGGTATGCCGGGAGCTGAAGCTATATTTAGGGGTCAACTTGTAATAGTGAGAATGAAGGGAAGACAGACAATCTTTGGTGGATGCTGTGCTTGGTGTTTGCTGTACTTGGTGAATGCTGAACTCAGTGTATGCTGTACTCAGTGTATGCTGTACTTGGTGTATACTGTACTTGGAGTATGCTGTACTTGGAGTATGCTGTACTTGGTGTATGCTGTACTTGGTGTATGCAGTACTTGGTGTATGTTATACTGGGTGTATGCTGCACTCGGTGTATGCTGCACTGGGTGTATGCTGTACTGGGTGTATGCTGTACTGGGTGTATGTTGTACTGGGTGTATGCTGTACTGGATGTATGCTGTACTGGGTGTATGCTGAACTCGGTGTATCCTGTACTCGGTATATGCTGTACTCATTATTAACTCTCGAATACGGCATGGAGAGATGGAGAGGGATGACTTAACAGTGTACTCAGTGATGAAGACATAGTTGCGGATGAGAAAAAGGGATGGGGGATGAAGATGGGAACGATATGGCAGCTACGAGTGGATATGTCAGATGAGGGAAATAACTGGCCTGGGAAGGTTTAGAAGACCTGATATTGGGGTGAGTCCCGTTTGGAGCAGGACTTGTACCTGCCATATCGAAGATGGTCAAATTGCCTTGCACACAAATTTCTCTCAAGTCCCAGTTCCTGATGATGATTTCACCAATTACCTATGAACTCTCTCATTCTTGTCCTTATCTCTACCATCACCTTAGAACACAAAGTTAAGTCATCCCTCTCTATCTCACCTTTCCAGGGTTGTCAGTTAACACCGAGATCAGCATACATTGCGCATGGCATACACCAAGTACTGCATCATCTCAAGATCGACTGTCTCCCGCTCTCAGCCAGTCTGCCATCTCTCAGTGGACCTTGTTACTAGTTAATGGATGAATAGAGTCTCGGCTCCCAATACAACTGCCTCACATTTTACCACCTCCTGATCGACTGCCTGCAAATACTTAGGGTTCACAACTGTTCCAGACTGCTGCATCGGGTCTCGGTCTGGGTAGGAACGCAATAGTCCTGAACTATGCGGTTCTGGTCATCAATACACACAAACTGTCAAACCGAGTACAGTTCAATTGACATCTGCCAACCCGTCTGAATTGGGCGGGTTGTCAGCGGGTTATCCAGCGGGTCTGTAAGTAGATTCATGTATGGCTCTTGCTTCTGCGGTTTGATAATTGTATTTGATTAAAATCGCTTAATTAACATCCAGGAATACCTTTTTGATCACTTTGCAGGTTGCGACATCAGATATTTTGGAATCAATGTTTTTCCTTTCGTGTTTTGTATTTAGGAGTACTAAGGCGGTCAATAGTTCTGGTATAATGTCATATATCCGTGCAATGCCTTGATTACACAATATACAAGACCGACAATTGTTGATGCGCCACTGACACTCATTTTCATAATGAGGTAACGAACTTCTCACACATTGTTTTGCCTAAAAAGGCTGTCAATGCATCGTATTTGAATTATTACCACAAATTGACACCTAGGTAAGCCTAACATCATCAACAACTCTAGTTTCCGTCAGAAACACCCGGGTGTTCCGGACGGCTCTGACGGCTCTGACGGAACCTCGTACCCTCTAACGCAGAATTTCACGCTACCCGTCGCCCAGGCGACGGGTCATGTTGCATAGCATCAGCAAAATGTATTTTAGTCACTGGAAGCCTCCAGGAGTGTCTGAGAGGATGTGGA
>Ga0307515_10006150_pt1 | contig 24126 bp, 35 predicted proteins | sample 17_EM_MG_FD_194513 | JGI IMG/M metagenome (GOLD analysis project Ga0307515, IMG submission 194513) | Populus trichocarpa ectomycorrhiza microbial communities from riparian zone in the Pacific Northwest, United States - 17_EM | ecosystem: Host-associated > Plants > Roots > Unclassified | place... | reverse complement strand
GCGAACCAGGTCACCATCCTGATCAACAAACCCATGGGTTATGTGAGCGCGCAGGCCGAGGACGGGCACGAGCCGGCAGTGACGCTGTTCACGCCGCAGAATCGCTGGGCCGAGGACAACGCGCGGTTTTTCTTTCACGCCAGCCAACTGCGCGGCCTGGCGCCCTGCGGCCGGCTCGACATCGACTCCATCGGTCTTCTGGTGATGACACAGGACGGCCGCATTGCGCGCCAGCTGATCGGCGAGGACTCGGTGATGGAAAAGGAATACCTGGTGCGCGTGGCCTACCATGGCCAGGGCCAGCCCGCACCGACCGGCCAGTTGGTGCGCATGGACGACGACGACCCGGTGACCACCAATGTGCAGTCCGTCTTCCCGCCGGCCATGTTGGCCAAGCTGCGCCACGGCCTGAGCCTGGACGGCCAGGCACTCAAGCCAGCCAAGGTGAGCTGGCAGAACCCGGAGCAATTACGCTTCGTGCTCACCGAAGGCAAGAAGCGCCAGATCCGCCGCATGTGTGAACTGGTGGGCCTGAAGGTGGTGGGGCTCAAGCGCGTGCGCGTCGGCAACGTGATGCTGGGCAACCTGCCACTGGGGCAGTGGCGCTATCTCGCGCCGCATGAAAAGTTCTGACCGCAGCCCTGCCTTTCAGGAAGAAAAGTAACGCACGATCAGCAGTGCGCCAGACACCAGCACCACGCCGCTGACCACTTTCAAGAACTGTTCACGCGACAGCCGCAGCGTGATGCGCCGGCCCAGCGCCGTGCCGGCCAGCATCAGCGGCACGAACAAATCTCAAATAAGGCGGGCGTCAATCTCGAAATCAGCTACGCGGCCACCGCCTGCCGCAAGGCCTCCACAAAATTCAGCACCAGAGGCGTGCTGTCCGGCCGGTACAGCGCCAGCACCGAGGTCTCGGCGTCGTCGCCCTCCAGTGGAACGAGGCGCACACCCGACGGTGCCCCTTGCCCCATGGACAAGGGCAGCACGGCAATGCCGAAGCCGGCGCCCATCAGCGCCATCAACGCCATTTGCGACCATTTGCGCGAGGTCACCCGGGCACTGCGCGGATAGAAACCATGGGCCCGGCACAGTTCGGCCACACCATGGCTCAGGCCGCCACGTTCGGTGTGCGGCAAGGCGACAAAAGCCTCATCCCGCAAGGCCGACAGCGGCACGCTCTCACCACGGGCGCACAGGGGCCTCAAGCGGGCGGGTGTCGCGCGCCAGCAGCGTCACGCCCATCAGCGACTCCATCTCCTTCACCTGGCGACTGAGGGCCGACTGGGCAATGAACAGCCGCTCGGCGGCCAGGCTGAAGCTGCCGCAGTCCACGATCTCGACGAAATAACGCAGTTGTTTGACGGTCAGCATCACTTTTCCGTAGAACCAGAACCGCCAGTTGGCCAATATCGGCACCACCAATGCAAAAAGCCCACCGAGGTGGGCTTTTTGCACTTGATTTGGTTGCGCGAGGAGGATTTGAACCTCCGACCTTTGGGTTATGAGCCCAACGAGCTACCAGACTGCTCCATCGCGCGGCAAGATAGAATTATAGCACGTTATGCTTGTTCAACGTCCGAAGCGGAAACTTCTTTCGTTTCAGCACGGTCGACCAGTTCGACCAGGGCCATGGGCGCGTTGTCGCCGACGCGGAAACCCATTTTCAGGATACGCGTGTAGCCGCCTGGACGGGCGTTGAAACGTGGGCCGAGTTCGTTGAACAGCTTGGTGACGCTATCGCGGTCGCGCAGGCGGTCGAATGCCAGGCGGCGGTTGGCGACGGTGGCTTCCTTGGCCAGCGTGATCATCGGCTCGACAACGCGACGCAGTTCCTTGGCCTTGGGCAAGGTGGTCTTGATGACTTCGTGTTCGATCAACGAATTCATCATGTTGCGCAGCATCGCCAGGCGGTGCGAGGTGGTGCGGTTGAGTTTGCGAAGTCCGTGTCCGTGACGCATGGTGCTTTTCCTTTCAGTTTTTAATACACGCAGCCGTATCAGGTACTGCGTGTTGCACATGAGACCCCAAAAGGTCTCTCTTTATTAAACAAGGCCCTGAGAACTTGTCCGGAGGGCCTTGTTCGAATCAACGCTTGTCGAGACCGGCCGGCGGCCAGCTCTCAAGCTTCATACCCAAGGTCAATCCGCGCGAAGCGAGGACTTCCTTGATTTCATTCAACGACTTGCGGCCCAGGTTCGGCGTCTTGAGAAGTTCGTTCTCGGTACGCTGAATCAGATCGCCGATGTAGTAGATGTTTTCTGCTTTCAGACAGTTGGCGGAGCGAACCGTCAACTCGAGCTCGTCCACAGGACGCAGCAGAATCGGATCGAACTGCGCGTTGCCGCGTGGTGCAGGCTGTTCAAACACGCCGGCCAGTTCGCTGCCTTCCAGCTGAGCGAATACCGCCAGCTGTTCGACCAGGATTTTAGCCGATGCGCGGACTGCATCTTCAGCGGTGATGGCACCGTTGGTTTCGATCTCGACCACCAGCTTGTCCAGGTCGGTACGTTGCTCGACACGCGCGCTTTCCACGGTGTAGCTCACGCGCTTCACCGGCGAGAACGAAGCGTCCAGCACGATACGGCCGATCGACTTGGTTTGCTCGTCGGCATAACGGCGCATATTGCCCGGCACATAACCACGGCCCTTTTCGACCTTGATCTGCATGTCCAGCTTGCCGCCTTGCGACAGATGGGCAATGACGTGGTCCGGGTTGATGATCTCGACGTCGTGCGGCGTCTGGATGTCGGCGGCGGTGACGACACCTTCGCCGTCTTTGCGCAGGCTCAGGGTGACTTCGTCACGGTTGTGAAGTTTGAAAACCACACCCTTGAGGTTCAGAAGGATGTTGACAACATCTTCCTGCACACCGTCAATGGAAGAGTATTCGTGCAAAACACCAGCGATCGTCACTTCGGTGGCGGAATAACCCACCATGGACGACAACAACACCCGACGCAGGGCATTGCCCAGGGTGTGTCCATAGCCGCGTTCGAACGGCTCCAACGCGACTTTAGCCCGGTTGTTACCGAGCTGTTCCACGTTGATGGCTTTGGGTTTCAGCAAATTGGTCTGCATGCAGGCTTCCTCTCAATACCCCCGGCTCGTTACACCGGTAAGGCTGGTGAAGGTCCTGGACCGCGGTGCCCCGCGATCCAGGAACGAAATCGATCGAAAAACGCGAAACGCCCCGCGAATCAACGCGGGGCTCAGGCGGAAAATTAACGCGAGTACAACTCGACGATCAACGATTCGTTGATGTCGGAGGCGAATTCATCGCGATCAGGTACCTTCTTGAAAGTACCTTCGGCCTTCTCGATGCTGACCTCGACCCAGGCGGGCAAACCGACTTGCTGTGCCAATTGCAGAGCTTCGACGATGCGATTCTGCTTCTTGGATTTTTCGCGGATCGCCACGACGTCACCGGTCTTGACCATGTAAGACGGGATGTTGACCGATTGGCCATTGACGGTGATGGCTTTGTGCGAAACCAGTTGGCGCGCTTCTGCACGCGTCGAACCGAAGCCCATGCGGTAGACCACATTGTCCAGGCGCGATTCCAACAGGAACAGCAGGTTGGCACCGGTGTTGCCCTTGCGGCGGTCGGCTTCTTCGAAATAGCGGCGGAACTGACGTTCCAGCACACCATACATGCGTTTTACTTTTTGCTTTTCGCGCAGCTGCAAGCCGAAGTCAGAGGTACGGGCACCCGAGGTGCGGCCATGCTGACCTGGTTTGGAGTCGAATTTGGCCTTGTCGCTGATCGAGCGGCGTGCGCTCTTCAAGAACAGGTCGGTGCCTTCACGGCGTGAGAGTTTGGCCTTGGGGCCGAGGTAGCGTGCCACTTGAACTTCCTTTTATGTCATCTTCCACGGCATTGCCGTGGGAGCCACCCGCGATTGTCGCAGGTGGCGGTGGGCTTGTTTGAAAAACGAGACCGTCAGAACGTGATATGTCTTAGATACGACGACGCTTTTGAGGGCGGCAGCCGTTGTGCGGAACCGGCGTCACGTCGGCGATCGACGTGATACGGATACCGAGTGCGCCCAAAGCGCGCACCGACGATTCGCGACCAGGACCAGGACCCTTGATTTCGACATCCAGGTTCTTGATACCTTGTTCGATCGCTGCACGGCCGGCCACTTCGGAGGCGACCTGTGCTGCGAAAGGCGTCGACTTGCGCGAGCCCTTGAAGCCTTGGCCACCCGACGAAGCCCAGGACAAAGCATTGCCCTGGCGGTCGGTGATGGTGATGATCGTGTTGTTGAACGAGGCATGCACGTGTGCGACGCCGTCCGAAACGTTCTTGCGAACCTTCTTGCGTACACGCTGTGATGCGTTACTCGATGGAGCTTTTGCCATAGTGATCTCTAGCCTTGTTTATTTCTTCAGGGACGCAGCTGCCTTGCGCGGACCCTTGCGGGTACGGGCATTGGTGCGCGTACGCTGACCGCGCATGGGCAGACCACGGCGGTGACGGAAACCACGATAGCAACCAATGTCCATCAATCGCTTGATGTTCATGGTCGTTTCGCGACGCAAGTCACCTTCAATGGTGAATTGCGCGATCTGGTCGCGGATTTTTTCCAGATCACCATCGGTCAAGTCTTTGACCTTCTTGGAATATGCGATGTCGCAAGCTTCACAAATCTTGCGAGCGCGGGTGCGGCCGATACCGAAAATGGCGGTCAGGCCAATTTCAGCATGCTGCTGCGGCGGAATGTTAATACCAGCAATACGTGCCATGTGCGTCCTCTAAAACTCTGTGTATCAGCCTTGACGCTGCTTGTGACGCGGATCCGTACAGATCACGCGAACCACGCCCTTGCGCCGGATGACTTTGCAGTTACGGCAAATTTTCTTGACCGAAGCCGAAACTCTCATTTCATTCTCCTAAAACTCTTTAATCCGTTCGAACCTATTTGGCCCGGAACACAATGCGAGCCCGCGACAAGTCGTAGGGCGTCAACTCGACGGTGACCTTATCGCCGGGAAGGATGCGGATGTAGTGCATCCGCATTTTTCCGGAGATATGACCCAACACCACGTGACCGTTTTCCAGCTTCACGCGAAAGGTCGCGTTGGGCAGGTTTTCGACCACTTCCCCCTGCATCTGAATGACATCATCTTTGGACATGTCACTTAACCGCCAGGTGAAGATTTGAAGTTAGCTTTCTTCAGCAACGATTCATATTGCTGAGACATCATGTAGTTCTGCACTTGGGCCATGAAATCCATTGTTACGACCACGATGATCAAAAGCGAGGTACCACCGAAATAAAACGGCACGTTGTACTTCAAGATGAGGATCTCGGGCAGCAGGCAGACGAAGGTGATGTACACCGCCCCAGCCAAAGTCAACCGCAGCAAAATCTTGTCGATGTAGCGAGCCGTTTGCTCACCAGGGCGAATGCCCGGAATGAACGCACCACTCTTCTTCAGGTTGTCCGCAGTTTCCCGGCTGTTGAACACCAGAGCGGTGTAGAAGAAGCAGAAAAACACGATCGCACTGGCGTAGAACAAGGTGTAGATCGGCTGGCCCGGGCTCAACATGCCGGCGATGTCCTTCAACCAGCGCATCGACTCGGCCGAACTGAACCAGCTCACGATGGTCGCAGGCAACAGGATGATCGACGAAGCGAAGATCGGAGGAATCACACCGGCCATGTTCAACTTCAACGGCAGATGGGAAGACTGGCCCCCATACACCTTGTTGCCGACCTGCCGTCTGGCGTAATTCACCAGAATCTTGCGCTGACCGCGTTCGACGAAGACCACGAAGTAGGTCACCAGCGCCACCACCACCACGATGATGATCGCCGCGATGATGCTCATCGCACCGGTACGAACCAACTCCAGCAAGCCACCGATCGAACCAGGCAAGCCTGCCGCGATACCAGCGAAGATCAGGATCGAGATCCCGTTGCCGAGACCGCGTTCGGTGATCTGCTCACCCAGCCACATCAGGAACATCGTGCCGGCCGTCAGGCTGACCACCGCCGTCATGCGGAAACCGAAACCAGGCGACAAGACCAGACCAGCGGAGCTTTCCAGCGCTACGGCAATGCCCAGCGACTGGAACAGGGCCAGACCCAGCGTGCCATAACGCGTGTACTGGGTGATCTTGCGACGCCCCGCTTCGCCTTCCTTCTTCATCTGCTCGAACGTCGGCACCACGTAGCCCATCAACTGCATGATGATGGACGCCGAGATGTACGGCATGATGCCGAGCGCGAACACCGTGAAGCGCGACAACGCACCGCCGGAGAACATATTGAACAAACTCAATATGCCGCCCTGCTGGCCGTTGAACAGCTGCTGCAGCTGCGTCGGGTCGATGCCCGGCACAGGGATGTGAGCGCCCACGCGGTAAACCACCAACGCGAGCAGCAAAAAGATCAGCCGACGACGCAAGTCGCCGAACTTCCCTGTCTTTGCGATTTGTGCGCTAGTTGCCACCGAATGCTTTCGTCGAAATCAAAATTACACCAGGCTGCCGCCGGCGGCTTCGATCGCCGACTTGGCGCCAGCGGTTGCACCGATGCCGGTCAACTTGATGGCCTTGGTCAGCGTGCCGGTGTTGATCACCTTCACGACCTTGGCGATCTCAGCGATCAGACCGGCTTGCTTCAGCGACAACACGTCGACTTCCGCAGCGCCCAGCTTTTCCAGATCACCCAGCGTCACTTCGGCGTTGAACTTCAGCAGAGCCGACTTGAAGCCGCGCTTTGGCAGGCGACGTTGCAAAGGCATTTGACCGCCTTCGAAACCAACCTTGTGGTAGCCGCCCGAACGGGACTTCTGACCCTTGTGACCACGACCGGCGGTTTTACCCAGGCCGGAACCAATGCCGCGACCAACGCGACGCTTGGCGTGTTTTGCACCCTCTGCGGGCTTAATGCCATTGAGTTCCATCGTCATCCCTTAATCGAGGATTTTGACCAGATAACTGATCTTGTTGATCATGCCGCGGACTTCTGGCGTGTCCTGCAGTTCGCTGACGCTGCGGATCTTGCGCAGGCCCAGGCCACGCACGGTTGCCCGGTGCGATTCCTTGGTGCCGATCGGGCTGCGAACCAGCGTCACTTTGAGTTTTTGTTGCGTTGTCATTTTCAAACCTCTGCTTAAGCGAGGATGTCTTCGACGCTCTTGCCACGCTTGGCAGCGATGTCCGCTGGGGTCGTGGAATTGCGCAAAGCGTCCAACGTGGCGCGAACCATGTTGTAGGGATTGGAAGAACCATGGCTCTTGGCCACGATGTCGGTGATGCCCATCACTTCGAACACGGCGCGCATTGGGCCGCCGGCGATGATGCCGGTACCCTTGGGGGCCGGTGCCATCATCACGTTGGCTGCGCCATGGTGACCTTCGACCTTGTGGAACACAGAGCCGTTCTTCAACGTGACCTTGACCATGTTGCGACGGGCTTCTTCCATCGCCTTTTGCACGGCTGCCGGCACTTCTTTCGACTTGCCCTTGCCCATGCCGACGCGGCCGTCGCCATCACCCACCACGGTCAACGCGGCGAAACCAAGAATACGGCCACCTTTGACCACCTTGGTAACGCGGTTGACCGCGATCATCTTCTCGCGCAGGCCGTCTTCAGGCCCTTCAGCCTTACCCTGCATTTTTCCTTGAACTTTAGCCATGATTTATTCCAATCTGCTTAGAACTGCAAGCCAGCTTCGCGGGCAGCATCGGCGAGCGCCTTGACGCGGCCGTGGTACGCAAAACCTGAGCGATCAAACGCCACTTTTTCGACGCCGGCAGCCTTGGCTTTTTCGGCGATCAGTTTGCCGATGGCCTGGGCCGCAGCGGTGTTGCCACCCTTGCCCGAGCCGCCGAGTTCCTTGCGGACTGCGACTTCGGCGGTGGAAGCGCTGGCCAACACCTTGGCACCGTCGCCGGAGATCACGCTTGCATAGATATGCAGGTTGGTGCGGTTCACCGTCAGACGTGCAACGCCTTGCGTGGCAATGCGGATGCGGGTCTGGCGGGCGCGGCGGAGACGCTGTTCTTTTTTCGTCAACATGTTGCGACTCCTTATTTCTTCTTGGTTTCTTTGATCGTGATCTTCTCATCCGCATAACGGATGCCCTTGCCCTTGTAAGGCTCGGGAGGACGAATCGCACGGATCTCAGCAGCCACCTGGCCAACACGTTGGCGGTCGGCACCCTTGATGATGATTTCGGTCGGGGCCGGCGTCGCCACGGTAATGCCAGCAGGCATTTCCTTGTTGACCGGGTGCGAGTAGCCCACGGTCAGGTTCAGCTTGGTACCCTGGGCTTGCGCCTTGTAACCCACGCCGATCAGCGTCAGCTTCTTCTCGAAGCCCTTGGTCACACCCACCACCATGTTGTTCACGAGCTGACGCATCGTGCCGGACATGGCGTTGGCTTCACGCGACTCGTTCGCCGGGGCGAAGGTCAGCTTGCCAGCATCGTTGGTCACCGTAACCAGTGCGTTTTGCACCAGGGACAGTGCACCACCGGTGCCTTTGACATTGATTTGGTCGCCCTTGATGGACACATCCACGCCAGCGGGGATGGACACGGGCATTTTTCCTACGCGAGACATTTGCTATTTCTCCTGCTTAAGCGACGTAGCACAAGACTTCGCCGCCAACGCCGTTAGCGCGGGCCTTGCGGTCGGTCATCACGCCCTGGGGCGTGGTGACGATCGCCACACCCAGGCCATTCATGACCGAAGGAATGGCGTCACGACCCTTGTAGACGCGCAGGCCAGGGCGGCTCACACGCTCGATGCGCTCGATGACCGGACGGCCAGCGTAGTACTTCAGCGTGATTTCGAGCTCGGTCTTGCCGGCATCGGTCTTCACTTGGAAACCGTCGATGTAACCTTCGTCCTTCAGGACTTGGGCAATCGCAATCTTCACCTTCGAGGAAGGGATCGATACGGTCGTCTTGGCCACCATTTGCGCGTTACGAATACGCGTCAGCAGGTCGGCGATGGGATCACTCATACTCATGTTTGATTACTCCTGCCCTGCTTACCAGCTGGCCTTGACCACACCGGGGATGTCACCGGCAAAAGCCAGTTCGCGGATCTTGGCGCGAGCCAGGCCGAACTGACGGAAGGTGCCGCGAGGACGACCGGTAATGGCACAACGGTTACGCTGACGCGTAGGGTTGGCATTACGCGGAAGCTTTTGCAAAGCCAGACGCGCTTCAGCACGTTCTTCTTCGCTCTTCTTGGCGTCGTTCGAAACTGCCTTCAGTTCCGCGTGTTTTGTTGCGAACTTGGCGACCAGGCGGTCACGCTTGAGTTCACGTTGAATCAAAGCTTGTTTAGCCACACGTCACCTCAGTTCTTGAACGGAAAACGGAAACCAGCGAGCAGAGCCTTGCACTCTTCATCGTTCTTGGCCGTCGTCGTGATGCTGATATTCAGGCCACGCAAGGCGTCAACCTTGTCGTACTCGATCTCAGGGAAAATGATCTGTTCCTTGACGCCGATGTTGTAGTTGCCACGGCCGTCGAAAGCGCGACCGGAAATACCACGGAAGTCACGGACGCGGGGCAGGGCCACGGTCACGAAACGGTCCAGGAATTCATACATCTGCACGCCGCGCAGGGTCACCATGCAACCGATGGCCTGGCCTTCGCGAATCTTGAAACCGGCGATAGCCTTCTTGGCCTTGGTCACCACAGGCTTCTGGCCCGCGATCTTGGTCAGGTCGCCCACGGCGTTGTCCATAACCTTCTTGTCGGCAACGGCTTCGCTCACACCCATGTTCAGGGTGATCTTGGTCAGGCGCGGCACTTGCATCGGCGACGTGTAGCCAAACTTGGCCATCAGATCGGGAGCGATTTTTTCGCGATAGTGTTGTTGCAAACGTGCCATGGTCATGCCGCCTTGATTTCTTCGCCGCTGGACTTGAAGACGCGGGTGCGCTTGCCGTCGGCCAACAATTTGATTCCAACGCGATCGGCCTTGCCGGTTGCCGCATTGAAGATAGCCACATTGGACTGGTGAATCGGCATGTTCTTTTCAACGATGCCACCGGTCGTGCCCTTGAGAGGGTTTGGCTTGGTGTGCTTCTTGACCAGGTTGATGCCATCGATCAACAGATAGGAATCATCCTTGCGCAGCGCTACCGTGCCACGCTTGCCCTTGTCGCGCCCTGCGAGCACGATCACCTCGTCGCCTTTGCGAATTTTGTTCATGTCGCGTCCTTACAGAACTTCGGGAGCCAGAGACACGATCTTCATGAACTTTTCAGTGCGCAGTTCGCGCGTCACTGGTCCGAAGATGCGGGTGCCGATGGGCTCCAGCTTTGCGTTGAGCAACACTGCTGCGTTGCCGTCGAATTTGACCAGCGAGCCATCCGCACGACGGATACCCTTGGCCGTGCGCACCACCACTGCGCTGTAGATCTCGCCTTTTTTGACGCGACCACGGGGAGCAGCTTCTTTGATGCTGACTTTGATGACGTCGCCCACACTGGCGTAACGACGCTTGGAACCGCCCAGCACCTTGATGCAAAGAACGGACTTCGCGCCGGTGTTGTCGGCCACATCTAACCGGGATTCAGTTTGGATCATTTCAATGTTTTCCCAACTTGCACCAGTTGTTTCGCGCGCTTGAAACGCACAAAAACACCTGATCAGTCTTGGGCCCGTCGTCCACGCCACAAACCACTCATGGCGCTTCTTATTGGGCAGAAGCATCGCTTTTTGGAGCGAAGCCTACGATTATGCACGCGTGGGGGAAAGATGTCAACCGCCCTGCCCGCCAAAATCCGTGCGTTTCCCGCAACGCGGCTGCGGCACCACAAAATGCCAGGCTGGAATCAAGCTCATGCTGAGACGCTTGCTATATTCTTGGTAGCTGATGCCGCAGATGCCGCCGTAGATTCAGCAACACCATCCCAATATGAACGACCCGCGAACCAAGCTCACCGGAGTGACCCTGCGCCAGCTGCGTGCCTTCGTCGCGGTCGCGCAAGCCGGCAGCATCACCCGCGCCGCCCAGCGCCTGCACCTGACTTCGTCGGCGCTGTCCATGCTGATCAGTACCCTCGAGGGCGAACTGGCGGTGCGGCTTTTCGAACGCACGACCCGGCGCATGGCGCTGTCGGACGCCGGCGCCGAACTGCTGCCGTCGATAGAGAAGGTGTTCGACAAGCTGGACGCCGCCTTCGACGGCCTGCGCCAGTTCTCCGACCGGCGCAGCGGCCGCTTCGCCGTCGCCACCTCGCCGCTGCTGGCCGCCACACTGCTGCCCTCTCTATTGGCGAGTTTCCGCCTGCGCTTTCCCGGCATTCAGGTAAGCCTCTTCGACCTGCCGCCCGACGGCATCGCCCAGGCGGTGCGCAGCGGCCAGGCCGATTTCGGCGTGTGCACGGCCGACACCGACATCCCCGACCTGGTGGCCACCACGCTCTACCAGGACCGGCTGGTGCTGGTCTGCGCCGCCAGCCATCCGCTGGCGCAGCGGCGCGAAGTGCGCTGGAACGAACTGGCCGGCGAGCCGCTGGTGCTGCTGCGGCACGGCAGCGGCCTGCGCACACTGGTAGAGCGCGGCTTTGCCGAAGTGAATGAGGCCGTGCGCCCGGCCTTCGAGGTGGCCCACGTCGGCACCGCGGTCGGCCTGGTGGAAGCCGGCCTGGGCATTTCCATCCTGCCGTCGTACGCGCTGCACCGCACACGGGCCGTCGACGTGGTGGGCGTGCCGATGACGGCACCGGTGGTGGAGCGCAACATCGTGGCCCTGACCGCGCCGCAGCGCCGGCTGTCTGCGCCCTGTGAAGCCTTTCTGGCGCACTTCCAGAATGGCATGACCGCCGCCGAAGCACCTGCCGCCGCACGCAAAAGCCCACGCAAGGCCGCCGCGAAAAAGGCGCTCTAGCCGAACAAGGCCCAGGTGGCTTTGGTGAGGGCCGCCGCCGGGTCCATCCATTCCATGATCACGTCGAAATGGTTGCGTCCGGGCACTTCCAGTGCCTGGACGATGCAGCCATTGCTTCGGCAAGCCTCGGCGTACCCGGTCGACTGCCGCTTGAATTCACCGGTGTCGGCTTCGGCCGCGGCGATACACAGCCGCGCGCCCGCGGGCGGCAGAGCGTGGACCGGACTCAGCGCGCGGGCCTGCGCCTCGTCCAGCTGCAACCACTGGTTGGGCCGGGTGCGCTGCACCGGCGCCAGATCGAACAGGCCGCTGACCAGCGCCCCGCCCCGCACCACCTGCGGCGGCAAGCCGTGCTCGGCCTGCCAGCCCGGCGCCAGCAGCATGGCACCGAGGTGGCCGCCCGCCGAGCTGCCGCCCACCACGATGCGATCCACGTCCAAGCCATGCGCACCGCCATGGTGGTAGAGCCAGGCCAGGCCGCGCCGGCACTGCGCCACGATCTCTTCCAGCCGCACCTGTGGCGACAGGCCGTAGTTGAGCGAAGCCACGGCAATGCCGCGCGCGGTGAAGCTTTGCGCCATGAAGACCGAGTCTTCCTTGGCCAACGCCCGCCAGTAGCCGCCGTGCACGAACACAAACAAGGGCGCCTTGGCTTGGCCGGGCACGGGGAACAGGTCCAGCCGCTCATCGGGGCTCGGCCCGTAGGCGACATCCCGCACACAGGGCAGCTGCGTGTACATCGGCGTGGACGCATCGCGGTAGGCCTTGAGGAACACGTCGACGTCGGCCACCGTGGCGCGGGCGTTGTATTGCCGGTCGAGCTCTTCCGCGTTCATGCCGGTCCATGCGGCCTCAGACACCGAGCGTCTCCTTCAGTACATCCTTCGCGGCCAGCAGGCTCGGCGAACTGCCGTTCCATACCGTGCGGCCTTTTTCCAAAATGAAATGGGTGTCGGCGATGCGCAGCAGCGGGCCGATGTTCTTGTCGATCACCAGCACGGCCAGGCCGGTGTTCTTCAGCGCCTGCAGGCAGTCCCAGATCTCGCCGCGCACCAGCGGCGCCAGGCCCTCGGTGGCTTCGTCGAGGATCAAAAGCCGCGGGTTGGTCATCAGCGCCCGGCCGATGGCCAGCATCTGCTGCTCACCGCCGGAGAGGTTGGCACCGAGGTTGCCGGCGCGCTCCTGCAGACGGGGAAACAGCTTGTAGACCCGCGCCAGCGTCCACGGGTCGCGGCGGTCGAGCCGGTTGTGCGCGGTGGCGACCAGGTTCTCGTAGACGGTGAGGTTGGGGAACACCTGGCGCTGCTCGGGCACCAGGCCGATGCCGAGCCGCGCGATCTTGTACGACGGCCAGCGCGACACGTCCTGCCCGGCGAATTCGACACGCCCCTTGCGCGAGCCCATGATGCCGGTGGCGGCGCGCACCGTGGTCGTCTTGCCCATGCCGTTGCGGCCGAGCAGGGTGACGAACTCCCCCTCGGCCACCGACACCGCCGCGCCGAACAGCGCCTGCGCGTCGCCATAACAAACTTCCAGATCGTCGATTTGCAACAGAGAACTCATTGGGAAACCTTCGTGCTTCGCACTGCGGTGCGAGCTTGCTTGGAGCGGTCCGGCGCGGCGCTCATATCGGCAAGGTCTCATCACCAAGGTACGCCGTGCGCACCTCTTCGTTGGCGCGGATTTCGGCAGGGCTGCCGGTGGCGATGATGCGGCCGTAGACCAGCACCGAAATGCGGTCGGCCAGGGCAAACACCGCGTCCATGTCGTGTTCGACCAGCAGCATGGCGTAGCGCCCTTTCAGCCCCTGCAGCAGCTCCACCACCTTGCCGGACTCCTGGTGGCTCATGCCGGCCATGGGCTCGTCCAGCAGCAGCAGCTTGGGCTCGGCCACCAGCACCATGGCCAGTTCGAGCTGGCGCCGCTCGCCATGCGCCAGGTCGGCCACCGGTGAAGCAGCGCGGTGCGCCAGCCCGGCCTGCTCCACCGCGCGCAGGGCCGGCCCGGTGAGTTCGGCCTGCCGCATCATCGGCTTCCAGAAACCGAAGCTGTGGCCGCAATGCGCCTGCATCGCCAGCGCCACGTTTTCCAGCACGGTGAATTCGGGGAACACCGAGGTGATCTGGTACGAACGCGCCAGCCCGCGCAGCGCGCGCTGGGCCGGCATCAGCGTGGTCACGTCCTGCCCGTCGAATTCGATGCGCCCGCTGTCGGGCCGCGCCTCGCCGCCAAGCTGGCCGATCAGCGTGGTCTTGCCCGCGCCGTTCGGCCCGATGATGGCGTGCAGCTCACCACGGCCCAGGGTCAATGACACATGGTCGGTGGCCAGCAGGCCGCCGTAACGCTTGACCAGGCTGTCGACTTTCAAGATGGCGCTCATGACTGCCCCTCCGCCAGGGCCCGCCGGCGCGCACGGCGACCGTCCCAGTCGAGCAGGTAGCCGTACACGCCGCGCCGGGCGGTCAGCACCACCAGCACGATCAGCGGGCCGAGGATCATCTGCCAGTGATCGGTCATGCTCTTCAGCACTTCCTCGCTGAACAGCAGCACCAGCGCACCGAGCAGCGGGCCGAACACCGTGCCCATGCCGCCGAGCACCACCATCACGATGAGTTCACCCGACACCGTCCAGGCCATATAGGCCGGCGAGGCGAAGCCGGTGAGATTGGCGTACAGCAGCCCGGCCACGCCGCTGATGATGCTGGCCAGCACATAGGCCGTGAGCTTGTAGCGCAGCGTCATGAAGCCCATGGCCTTCATGCGCCGCTCGTTGATGCGGCAGCCGCGCAGCACCATGCCGAAGCGCGCGCCCACCAGCCGGTACATGCCGAACAAGGCCGCCAGCACCAGGGCCAGCGCCACGTAGTACAGCGTGATCGGCGAGCCCAGGCTGAAGAAGCCGAAATCGCTGCGCACGGTGATCGACAGGCCGTCGTCGCCGCCGTATTGCTTCAAGCTCACGAACAGGTAATAGAACATCTGCGCGAAGGCCAGCGTGATCATGATGAAGGCGATGCCGGTGGTGCGCAGCGAGATCAGCCCGGTCACCGCCCCCACCGCCGCGCAGGCCAGCACGGTGGCGCCAAGCTGCACCCAGCCGCTGCCGATTTCATGCTGGGCCAGGATGCCGACGGCATAGGCCCCCAGGCCCATGTAGAGCGCATGGCCGAAACTCACCATGCCTCCGTAGCCGAGCACCAGGTTCAGGCTGGTCGCGGCCAACGCAAAGATCAGCACCCGGCTCACGAAGGTCAACGCGAAAGGCTCGCCGGCGAGATGGGCGTACAGCGGCACCAGCAGCAACAGCAGCACCACGACGGTGGCGAACCACCTGGAAAAGGAAAGGCTGCGCATCATTGGTTTTTCACTGGGAACAGGCCTTGCGGCTTCAGGGCCAGCACGGCCGCCATGAAGATGCAGATCAGCATCGAGGCCAGCGCCGGGCCGGCCGCCTGGGCCGTGCCGCGGTCGAGGATGCCGCGCAACAGCATCGGCAGGAAGGCGCGCCCGGCGGTGTCGATCAGGCCGACGATCAGCGCCGAATAAAACGCGCCGCGCACCGAGCCGATGCCGCCGATCACGATGACGATCATCGCCGTGATCAGGATCGGCTCGCCCATGCCGGGCTGCACCGAAAGGATGGGCCCGCTCATCAGCCCCGCCACGCCAGCCAGCGCCGCGCCGAGCGCGAAGATGGCCGCGTTCAGCAGCTTGATGTTGATGCCCAGCGCCGCCACGATGGTCGGGTTGCTCGAACCGGCGCGGATCAACATGCCCACCCGCGTCTTGCTGATCAGGAGGTAACAACCCAGCGCCACCAGCAGCCCTACGCCGATGATGGCGAAACGGTAGGCCGAATACGAAATGCCGAACAGGCTGACCGTGCCCGACAAGGCCTGCGGCACGTTCATGTAGTACGGCGAGGCACCCCAGATCCAGCGCGCGAGTTCGTTGAAGAACAAGATCAACCCGAAGGTGGCCAGCACCTGGTCGAGGTGGTCGCGTGCATAGAGGCGCGCGGCCACGACACGCTCCATCGCAAAGCCCAGCGCGGCGCTGCCGGCGATGCCCACCAGCGCGGCGATCCAGAAGGATTCGGAACGCACATAGGCCGCCGCGGCGAAGTAGGCCCCCATCATGTAGAGGCTGCCATGCGCGAGGTTGACGAAGTTCATGATGCCGAAGACCAGCGTCAGGCCGGCGGACAGCATGAACAGCAGGACGCCCAGCTGCAGGCCGTTGAGCATCTGGACGGTAAAAAGCGAAAGGCTCATGGCGCGTGAAGACCGCGGGCGCGGCGAAGACAGCCAAAAAAATGGAGAAGCCGGTGTCAACTTCTCCGGGACGGAACACGGTGCCGCGCGCCGCGAGGACGTAGCGGCACCCGGCCTCGCGGCCTCACTTCATCGCGCAGTCTTTGTAGTACGCGTCGGCATGGTCCTTCAGCACCACCCCCTTGTTCACGAACGCCGCCTGGCCGCTCGCGTCCTTGGCCACGTCCACGCGGTAGTAGTTGCGCACCGGGAACTGGTTGGTGTTGAACTTGAACGGGCCAGCCACCGACTTGAACTCGGCCGACTTCACCGCGGCGCGCAGCGTGTCCTTGTTGTCGGCCTTGCCGCCGGTCTTGGTCAGCGCGGCGTTGAGCAGCATGGCCGCGTCGTAGCTCTGCGCGGCGTACAGCGAAGGCAGACGGTTGTACTTCTTCTTGAAGTCCTCGACGAACTTCTTGTTCTGCGGGTTGTCGATGTCGGGGCTGTAGGGCGAACCGGTGACCACGCCGACGGCGATCTCCTTCAGCGCGGGCAGCGTGGTGCCGTCCACGGTGGAGGTCGACAGCAGCGGCAGCTTGCCGAGCAGGCCGGCCTGCTGGTACTGCTTGACGAAATTCACGCCCATGCCGCCGGGGTAGAACACGTACACCGCATCAGGCTTGGCCGCCTGCAGCTGGGCGATCTCGGCCGAGTAGTCGGGCTGGTTGACCTGGGTCATCACCTCGTCGACCACCTCACCCTTGTAGAAGCGCTTGAAGCCGGAGATGGCGTCCTTGCCGGCCTGGTAGTTGGGCGCCATCATGTAGACCTTCTTGTAGCCCGAGTCGGTGGCGTACTGGCCCATGGATTCGTGCAGGGAATCGTTGTTCCAGGAGGTCGAGAAGAACATCGGGCTGCAGCCCTTGCCGGTCAGCGGCGTGGGGCCGGCGTTCGAGCCCAGCAGCAGCACGCCCGCATCGGTGATCGGCTTGTGCACCGCCATCATCACGTTGGAAAACGTCACCCCGGTGATGATCGCCACCTTGTCTTTTTCGATCAGCTTTTGCGCCATCTGCACACCGACGTCGGGCTTGAGCTGGTCGTCTTCCTTGATGACCTGCACCGTGGCGCCGCCGAACTTGCCGTTCAGGTGCTCCACGCCCAGCATGAAGGCGTCGTACTGGTCCTGGCCGAGCGCGCCCGCGGGGCCCGACAAGGTACCCAGAAACCCGATCTTGACCGACTGCTGCGCATGGACCGACCAACTGCAGGCCGCCAGGCCCAGCACCACAATCATGCGATTCAACTTGAATTTCATTTGGCTTTCCTTGACTGCGAAAAAGAACATGGAAAATTGTTTAGGCCTAATTAGTTTAGACATAAACAAATTACTGTCAATAGCTTTTTACCAACCTCACCCTGTCGCGCCTGTCGTAGCTTTCGCCGTCTCGCGCACCGCGTGCCAGGCCTGCCAGTCGCGCCCGGGGTGCACGCTGCCGCATGCCGGGCACTCACGCAACTTTGGTGCCGACTCGTAGAAACGGCTGTAGATGCGCGGCAAATCCTCGACGATGCTTTGCAGCTGTAGCTCGCTGCGATGCACCAGCCCGCCACATTGCGCGCAGTACCACTCGAAGGCATCGATCACGCCTTCGGGGCGTGTGCGCTCGATCACGGTGCACAGGCTGTCCGGATCGGGGCGCTGCGGCGAATGCCGCACGTGCGGCGGCAACAGGAAGATATCGCCCTCCACCAGGTCCACACGTTCGTACTTACCCCGGTCCGCGATCAGCAGGTGCGCGCTGCCGCGAAACTGATGAAAGTATTCCTCGTACGGGTCGTCATGGAAGTCGGTGCGCTGGTTCGGCCCGCCGACCACGGTGACGATCAGGTCGGTGTCGCGCCAGATCTGCTGGTTGCCCACCGGGGGCTTGAGCAGGTGCCGGTGTTCGTCGATCCAGCGCGGGAAATTGATGGGTTTCATCATGCTTCTCTCCAGGTCATTCGGGCTATAGGACCACCGCATTGCTGCGGTTCAGAATGGCGCGCACCACGCTGTGCGCCGTCATCATCGAAGTGCGCGGGTTGCGCGGATCGGGGTGGCCGGTGATGCGCAACGACAGGCTGCCACCGGCCGAGGCGACTTCGAGTTCGTGCACATTGCCCTCGGCGGCGGGGTCGGCCACCATTTCGACCTCGGTCGCCTCGAAGCCCAGGCCGGCCAGCGCCACGGTGGCGGCCACGTTGGCATTGCGTGGAAACTGCAAGGCCGCCTCGCGGGCCGACCCCTCAAAGAAGGTGAAGGCGGCCGTGAGCGCACCCAGGTCACAAGCCGCCTCGGCCGCGCTGCCGGCCCAGGCCGGTGGCGGTTTGCACGAGCGGTACAACACGCGCTGCAGGCCAGTGGTGCGCGCCGCGGCCAGCCAGTCGATGGCCCCGATCGCACCAGCGGGCAAGATCATCTGGCGCCCGGCCTGCCGTGCCGCCGCGCGCAAGGCCTGCTCCCGCCCGGCCTCGGCCAGCGAACCAACCGAAGTCACCAGCAGATCCACACCGGCGCCCAGCACGGCCGCGCCATAGGCATCGACGGCCTGGTGCCCGGCGCATTCGACCACCAGGTCGGGGTGGCGCGCCATGGCCTCGGCCAGGCTGGTGGCCAGCAGCGGCGCGGCCGCCGGCACCTCGGCCGCGGCGCGCACGCGGTCGTGCACCAGCAGCGCCACCACCTCGACCTGGTCCGCCCCCTGCGACGTCAGCAGTTGATGAACCGCCTGGCCGATGGCGCCATAACCAATCAAGACAATACGTTGAACCATGTCACTCAGCCTTTGAAACACAACCAATAAACCATGCCACCCGCCAGCGCCACGGCAACCGCCCTGGCCCAGGCCTTGACCGGCGGCCTGGTACGCACGGCCGGCGCTTCTGCCGTCGGCATGGTGGCCACGGCTTCATGCTGCGCCAACTTCGCCAGTTGCGCGGCGAAGCGCAGGAAGAAATCCTCGCTCATCTTGCGCACCGTGGCTTCGATCAGGCGCGAGCCGATTTGCGCCAGCCGGCCACCGACATGGGCCTCGGCCGACCAGTCGAGCCGGGTGCTGGCGCCGCCGTCCTGCGGCAACAGCTGCACCTGCGCCGCACCCTTGCCGAAGCCGGCCACGCCGCCCTGCCCCGCGAACTGCAGCGTGCAACGCTGCGGCGCCACCACCTCGGCCAGCGCCACCGTGCTGGAAAACCGTGCAGACACCGGACCGATGCTGATCTTCACGGTGCTCTTGTAGTGGTTGTCGTCCACGCGTTCGAACTGTTCGCAGCCGGCAATGCAGCCGCTCAGCACCTGCGGGTCGAGCAACGCCTGCCACACGCGCTCGGCAGGATGGGGAAGAAGTTGTGTGCCTTGGTAGTTCATCGGGGAATGCTGAAAAGATGTTGGCTGGCAAGATGTTGGACGGCCCGGCGCGTGAGCACGCCGGCCAGGTGCGCACGGTATTCGGCCGACGCATGAATGTCACCCGAGGCCTGGGCCGGATCGACCTGCAAGCCTAGCAGCGCGCCGGCTGTGAATTGGCTGGCCAAAGCCTGTTCGGCCTCCGTCCAGCGCCAGATGCCGTTGCCGAGCCCGGTCACCGCCACCCGCACGCCGCTCGCATGGCGGGCCACGGCCACGCCGGTCAGGGCGAAGCGCGAGGCCGGCTGCTCGAACTTGAGGTAGTGGGCCTGCACCAGCACCGGGAAGCGTACGCCGCACACCAGTTCGTCGGGCTCGAGCGCGGTGCCGAACAGGCCGGTGAAGAAGTCGTCGGCGGGGATCTCGCGCCGGTCGGTGCAAACAGTGCCGTTCAGCGCCAGCACACCCGCAGGCCAGCAGGCCGCCGGGTCGGCGTTGGCGATCGAGCCGCCGAGCGTGCCGCGGTTGCGCACCTGCTGGTCGCCGATGCCGTGCGCCAACGCAGCCAGCATCGGCAAGCGCTCGCGCACCAGCGGAGACGCCGCCACCTTGGCATGGGAGCACATGGCGCCGATCCAGAGAGCCTCGCCGTCTTCGCGCAACACGGTCAGCTCGTTCAGCTCGTGCAGGCCCTGCAAATCGATCAGCAATGTTGGCGCGGCGAATCGCAGCTTCATCGCCGCCAGCAGGCTCTGCCCACCGGCCAGCAGTTTGGCTTCAGGGTCGTCGCGCAACCATTGCACAGCCTCGGCCACGCGCGTGGGGCGCCGGTATTCGAAGCTGTTCATGCCGCCTCTCCCTGCGGGGCGCGCATGCGCTGCAGGCCTTCACACACCGCATCGACGATGCCACGGTACCCAGTGCAACGGCACAGGTTGCCCGAGAGCGCGCAGCGCACCGCCTCGGGTTCGGCCGGCACGTCTTCGGCCGCCATGGCCACACCGCGCATCACCATGCCCGGCGTGCAGTAGCCGCATTGCAGGCCGTGGTGCCGGCCGAAGGCCTGCTGCATCGGATGCAGCGCCCCATCGGCCGCGGCCAGGCCTTCGATGGTGGTGACGGCGCCGCCATTCACCTGCGCCACCAGCAGGTTGCAGGACTTCGCCGCCGCGCCATCGACCAGCACCGTGCAGGCACCGCACTGGGCCGTGTCGCAGCCCTGGTGGGTGCCGGTCAGGCCCAGGTTCTCGCGGATGAAGTCGACCAGCAAGGTGACGGGCGCAACCAAGGCCTCGACCCTGCGGCCGTTGATCTGCAGTGTGAGCGGAATCGCCATGTTCTATGTGACCAGTCCGCTGCGGGCGAAAGCCTCGCGGGTTGCCGCCTTCTCGGCCTCGCTCAGGTTCAGCAGCGGCCGGCGCACCGGGCCGCCCACCTGGCCCAGCAACGCCATCCAGTACTTGGTATAGGCCTGCGGCGTACCGCTAGGACGGGCCGACTTGAACGCGGCGCGCGCCGGCTCCAGGCTGTCGCGCACCGCGCGCGCCTCGGCGTGTTGGCCGGCGAAGGCCAGGCGGGTGTAGTCGTTGATGCGCTGGTCCCTGGCCGTCTGCAGCAGGAAGGGTGGCGTGGAACACAGGTAGAGGCGCCAGCCAAGTTCGATGATGTTGTCCAGCCACTCTTCTTCCGACGCGGTGCTGACCAGGATCTTGTCGCCGGCCAGTTCGGTGAGCCGCGTGTACAGCGGCCGGTCCACGCTGTACTTGATGGCCACGATGTTCGGCAGCTCGGCGATGCGCGCACACAGCTCTGGGCTCATGATGTAGCCGCAGTCGGGGTGGTTCCACAAGGCGATGCCGATGTCGAGTTGTTCGCTGAGGTGGCGGTAGTACGCGTACACCGTGGCCTCCGCGTCATGGTGGAAATGCAGCACCGGGCTGTGCACCACGATGTAGTCGGCGCCGATGTTCTGCGAATGGCGCGCCAGGTCGAGCACCAGGTCGAGGTTGGTGTCGGAGCACGAGGTCACGATGCCGCAATGCCCCTCGGCCTCTTCCACGGCCAGCTCGAATGTGCGCTTGCGCTCGGCCACCGACATCGAGAAGAACTCGCCCTGCTTGCCGCTGACGAACAAGCCGCCGAGCTTGAGGGTTTGCGCCCAATGCTTGAGGTTCTGCCGGAAACCGGCTTCGTTGAACGACAGGTCGTCATTGAACGGCGTGGCCGTGGCGGCCCACACGCCGCGGAAGTTTTCGCGTGCGTAGTCCTTGGCGTCTGATTTTTTGTATTTCATGATGGTGCTGTGTTCTCAGAGGGTGGTTTGCATAGCCCGCCACAGGCGTTCGGCCGTGAGCGGAAAGTCGAGATCTTTTTCACCGAACGGTGACAAGGCGTCGGCGGCGGCATTCAGCAAAGCGGCCGGCACACCGATGCAGCCGGCCTCGCCCACACCCTTGGCGCCGAGCAGGTTGGCCTCGGTGGCCACGGCCAGGCTTTCGAGTTCGATCGGCGGCATGTTGTCGGCGCGCGGCACGGCGTAGTCCATCAGCGAGCCGGTGAGCAACTGGCCCTCGGCGTCGTAGACGATGCGCTCCAGCATGGCCTGGCCCAGGCCTTGCGCCAACCCGCCGAGCAACTGGCCCTCGGCGAGCTGGCTGGATACGATGCGGCCCGCGTCGTCCACCCAGACCAGGCGCTCGATCTGCGGCTGGCCGGTGTCGGCATCGATGGCCATGCGGGCGATCACGCAGCCGTAGCTCCAGGCCTCGGCGGGTGCGGTGTAGATGGTGTCGACCACGATGGGCAGGGCCTCGCCCGCGTCGCGGCGCCGCAGGGCCATGCGCGCGGCCTGGGCCACGGCGCTGCCGCCGATGGCGATGCTGCGGCTGGCCAGCGCGCCGATGCCGTCGGGGCAGGTGGCGGTGTCGCCGTGCGCCACGGAGACCAGCGCCGCATCCACACCCAGCACTTCGGCGGCGATGGCCGCGTAGCTGGTCTCATGGCCCTGGCCCTGCGCCGCCGAGCCGCTGGCCACGCCCACACGGCCATCGGCATGCAGGCTGACCCGCGCGCTTTCCCAGCCCTGGCCACAAGGCTCCACATACATGGCGATGCCGATGCCCAGCACCTCACCCGCGGCGCGGCGCCGGGCCTGCGCAGCGCGTTCGGCCTGGTAGCCGAAACGCGCACAGGCCCGCTCGAGCGCGGCGCGGTAGTCCCCCGCGTCGAAGGATTCGCCGGTGGGCGTGGCATAAGGCATGGCCTGCGCGGCCAGCAGGTTGCGCAGGCGCAGGTCGACCGGATCGATGCCGGCCTGGCGCGCCGCCTTTTCCACGAGGCGCTCCATCAACAAGGCGGCTTCGGGCCGGCCCGCGCCGCGGTAGATGTTGACCGCCGAAGCATTCGACTTGGCGGCCGTGGCCTCGATGGCAACGCTGTCGACCTGGTACGGCCCGGGCAGGATGCGCGCCGCGTTGCGCATCGGCGCCACCGCGCTGAAAGGCAGCCAGGCACCGAGCGGAAAACGCATCCGCGCTTCAAGATGCACAAAGCGCCCGGCGGCGTCGAGCCACAACGCGCCTTGCAAACATGCGCCGCGCCCCTGTGCTGCCGAGGTGAATTCGTCGGAGCGAGACGACACCCATTTCACCGTGGTCTTCAGGTGATACGCCGCGAATGCGACCACCAGGTCCTCCGGACAGACCGAGGCCTTGGCGCCGAACGAGCCCCCCACGTCGGGCGCGATCACCCGGACCTGGCCGGCCGGCAAACCCAACGTGCGCGCCACGTCGTCGCGGGCCCGCGCGGGCGACTGGCTGGGCAGCCAGGCGGTCAACACACCCGCAGCCGCATCCCAGGCCGCCACGGCCGCGCGCGGCTCAAGCGACATCGACACGACGCGCGGTTGCTGGTGACGCAGCGTCACCCTGTGCACGGCCAGCGCCTCGGCCGCGTCCCGGTCGCCGGCACGGTGATGCACAGCGGCGACCTGCACCGCGCCCTCGGCCAGATCGGGCTGGACCGGCAAGGCCTCGTAGTCGACAAACACCAGCTCGGCCGCCTGCTGCGCGGCGGCCAGGCTGGTGGCCAGCAGCAGCACGATGGGCTGGCCGACGGCATCCACACGGTCCACCGGCAGCAGCAGGGAAGTGGGCGCCTGCAGGCCGGGCAACAAGGCGTTCGGCGGCGGCATGGTGCGGCCGCCCAGTTGCGCACCGCCGAGCACCGCGACGACGCCTTCACTCGCCTCGGCGGCCGCGGTGTCGACGGCCAGCAACTTCGCACTCGGGTACACGCTGCGCACGAAGGCGGCATGCAACATGCCGGGGCGGGACACGTCATGCACGTACTGGCCCTGGCCTGTCAGCAGGCGATGATCTTCGACCCGGGCCAGGCCGTCGGGGCGGGCGTCCGCCAGGGCTTGGAGGCTTGTGTTGGAGGTGTTCACGCACGGATTACAGCCGGGCGGGACGGGGGTCACAAGCGGTATTTTTTGAACGATTCTTCAGGTGGGGTTGAGAGTGGGGGGTGTTAATTGGCGCTGTCGGCCGGTAGTCGCACCGGCGGGCGAGTAACTTTTCTTGTGCGCACAAGAAAAGTCACCAAAAGAAA
>Ga0307515_10006149_pt1 | contig 24129 bp, 19 predicted proteins | sample 17_EM_MG_FD_194513 | JGI IMG/M metagenome (GOLD analysis project Ga0307515, IMG submission 194513) | Populus trichocarpa ectomycorrhiza microbial communities from riparian zone in the Pacific Northwest, United States - 17_EM | ecosystem: Host-associated > Plants > Roots > Unclassified | place... | reverse complement strand
GCTCCTGGCGTCGTGCACATTCGCGTTCATCATTGACCCCGATCTCGCGCACGTGATCACGATAACGTATTACGGTGGCCCGATCTTCCTCTTTGAATTGACCATGGGATTCTGGCTGCTGTTCAAGGGCCTGCGGCGAACGCCGGCGCCGCCCGCCTAGCGATCGCCGGGGCGCCGGCACCAAGGCTGGCCGCGACGAGCCACGCCGATGCGGCGATCGACAGGGCATAGACGAGCATCGCCCACTCCAGCCGGTCTCCCGGCGCACCACAGACCGCAGGAATGTGCACGAGGATCACGAACGCCGTGATCTGCGCCGCCTCGAGCACCGCGGCGAGCCGGGGCAAGATACCGAACAGGATGGCCAGCCCCGCCGCGACGTGCCCTGCGCCGGTCAGGTACACCCAGCCGACCCGCAGCGGGAGCCAGGTCGGCACGTACGCGGTCGCCCCGTCGGCGCCGAGGAAATGGGCGAGGCCAACGAGCGGGAGACCGACGGCGTAGAGCCGCCGCGCGAACCTCACCCCGCTGTCTCCGAGCAGGCGCGCAGCACGGCCCGCCGGGGATCGACTCGATGACACGAGGAGGATCCAGCCTCCGGCGACGACCGTCGCGTTCAAGCCGCAGCCCTCCCAGTTGCTCACCGCGACCGGCTTCGCGAGGGTGTTCGGCAAGTTGAAGAGCAGCAGCCATGCGCAGAACTGGACCGTGAGCGCCAGAGCTGCGAGGCGCGTCGTCCCCCGGACGAGCAGCGCGAGGCCGCCGGCGACGAGGACGGCCCCGGACACATACGGCAGCCACGGACGCAGCGGCAACCACAGGGGAACCGGCTGAAACACGTGGCCAAGGTCACCGGCGATCAGGCACAGCACGCCCAACCCGGCCGCGGCCGCGCCGTAGACCAGATGACTGGCGCGCCACACGCGCGCGCGGGCCGGGTCGTCGACTGTGCTCGTGGTGGCGGTACTCACGCGGTTGCCCCGCCTGCAAGCTACGCTCGGCGACCAGGCAGATCCACTGTCACCCTATCGACCGGCGCGGCGCCGGCGCAGCGCTGCGACGACGCCAAGGCCCGGCAGCGCCGCACCCCGTCTGGTGCCATGACGCGAATCGCGGCGAACTCGTGCCGCAGCGCGGCGGTTCAGCGCAATCCGTACTTCCACAGCAATCGATAGAAGTAGATGCGATCGATACCGGCGATCCGCGCGGCGGCGGTGACGTTGTCGCCCGCGGCCACGAGCGCCTGGCGCAGGTACGCTCGCTCGAACGTGCGCAGCTGCTGATCGCGCGCGGCGCGCAGCGGCTGGTTCAGATCGATCGGCGGCGCGTCGTCGGCCGGTGACGGTGCGACGCCGATCGGCTCGCGCAGCGCGAGGCAACGCTCGATGTAGTTGCGCAGCTCGCGGACGTTGCCCGGCCAGGCATGGCGCGCGAGGTCGGCGAGGAACTCGCGCGTCCGCACGATCGCGGCGGCATCGCTGTCGGCGGCGCCGAGGCCGCGCAGGATGTGCTCGACGAGCAGCGGTAGATCCTCGGCGCGCTGGCGCAGCGGCGGCAGGCGGACCTGGAGCACGGCGAGGCGATAGTACAGATCGGCGCGGAACCGCCCGGCGTTGACCTCGGCGCGCAGGTTGCGGTGGGTCGCCGCGATCACGCGGACGTCGATCTGGCGGTAGCGGCCGGAGCCGACCCGCTTGATCTCGCGGCGATCGAGCGCGCGCAGCAGCTTGGGCTGGAGCTCGAGACCGAGCTCGCCGATCTCGTCGAGGAACACGGTGCCGCGGTGGGCGGCCTCGAGCGCGCCGTCGTGCTCGCTCAGCGCGCCGGTGAACGCGCCCTTCTCGTGGCCGAACAGCTCGGTCTCGAGCAGGTTGGGCGGGATCGCGCCGCAATCGACCACGATCAGCGGCGCATCGCAGCGTGCGCTCTCGCGGTGCAGCGACTCCGCGGCGGCTTCCTTGCCGGTGCCGGTCTCACCCTCGAGCAGCACGGTCGCGTCGGTCCCCGCGGCGCGCTCGAGCACCGAGAACACCGCGCGCATCGCCGGGGAGCGGCCGACCATGACGCCGAACTGCTCGCGACTCGACAGCGGGATCCGCACCGGCTCGGCGCCGAGCCGGAATCGCAGCTCGGTCCGGCCCAGCGTGATGACGGCGCCGTCGCGCAGCGCGGCCTGCAGCACGGGGACGCTGTCCACCAGCACGCCGTTGCGGCTGTCGAGGTCCTTGATGATCGCGCGGCCGCCGGCGATCTCGATCTCGGCGTGGAACCGCGACACCGCGCGATCGGTGAGCACGAGCTGTGCCGCGGCGTCGCTGCCGATGGTGACGCGCTCGCCGCCCGACTCGAACAGCCTGCCGTCGTCGGGACCGCCGAGCACGGCGAGCTGGAAGCGCTGGACCAGCGCGTGTTCCTCACCTGAGACGACGTCGGTCTCGCGTGTGCGGCCAGTCACCGGCACATGATATCGGTTGGAGGCGGGCCACCAAACGCTGTATGGTTGCGGTGTTGTCGAGATCGTCGCCAGGCACCGGCGGCACGAGCGGCGCGGTCCTCGCGCCCGGCACGTGGCTGGGCAAGCACCAGCTGCTGCACCGCCTCGCGGTCGGCGGCATGGCCGAGATCTACCTGGCGCGCGCGACCGGGATCGAGCAGTTCGAGAAGCTGCTGGTGCTCAAGCGCATGCTGCCGCAGTACGCCGGCGATCACCGCTTCATCCGGATGTTCCTCGACGAGGCGCGGCTCGCCGCGACGCTCTCGCACGCCAACATCGCGCACGTCTACGACATCGGCGGCGGTGATGGTCATTACTACTTCACGATGGAGTACATCCACGGCGTGGACCTCGCGGCGGTGCTGCGCGCGAGCCGAGCGGCGGGCCGCACGGTGCCGATCGCGCAGGCGCTGGCGATCGCGAGCGGCGTGGCCGCGGGGCTGCACGCGGCGCACGAGCGGCGCGGCGACGACGGCGCGCTGCTCGGCGTGGTCCACCGCGACGTGTCGCCGTCGAACATCCTCGTCGGCTACGACGGCTGTGTGAAGATCGTCGACTTCGGGATCGCGAAGCTCGCCGCGCAGGATCCCAGGACGCGGACCGGCGGCTTCGTCGGCAAGGCGCGCTACTGCTCGCCGGAGCACGCGCAGGGCCAGCCGCTGGATCGCCGGAGCGACGTGTTCTCGCTCGGGATCGTGCTGTTCGAGCTGACGTCCGGGCAGCGGCCGTTCGACGGCGAGACCGACTTCGCGGTGATGCAGGCGATCGTGAGCGGCGAGGTGCCGCGGCCGAGCGCGGTGATCCCGGACTATCCGCCGGCGCTGGAGCAGATCGTGCTTCGCGCGATGCAGCGCGATCGCGAGGCGCGGTTTGCGACGGCGCAGGACCTGCAACTCGCGATCGAGGACTTCGCGCGGCAACGCCAGATCGCGCTGTCGGGGGTGGCGCTGGCGGGGTACATGGGCGAGCTGTTCGGGGACAAGATCGCGGCGTGGCGCGAGGCACAGCACGCGGGGCGCTCGCTGAGCGAGCATGTGATCGCGACGGCCACCGGCGGCACGGTGGATCTGGCAGCGCCAGGCGATGCGGCGGTGAAGCCGGCGAATCCGGCGCCAGCGCCGATGCGACGCACCGCACGGCACGCGCTGCGCTGGCTGGCGATCGCCGCGGTGGGCGCCGCCGCGGCGGTCGGAGCCGTGCGCGCGATCCAGTCGGCGCCGCGATCGACGGACGCGGTCGCCGCGCCGGCACCCGCCGCACCGGCGCCCGAGTCACAGCCCGCGTCGTCGGTGACTTCCGAGGCACCGCCGGTCGAGCCATCGCCGGTGCCCGCGCGACGGCCGTCGTCGCCGCGCGCGGGGGATGCCAAGCGCGCGGCGAATCCGCGACCGACCGCGCGTCGAGCAAGCGGCGCCGCCGACCGTCCGGCGCGCGCGACGCGATGGGATCCTGACTCGCCGCTGGAGCCGTGATGCGCTTGGCCGCCCTCGCGCTGCTGGTGATCGCGGCCGGACCGGCGCACGCCCAGCCCGATCCGAGCGCGATGACCGACGAGGTCCACGCACACTGGGAGCGCGGGCTCGCCGAGCACGCCGCGAAGAACTACGCCGCTGCGAGCGCCGAGTTCGCCGCGTGCTACCGGCTCGCGCAGCGCCGCGAGTGCCTGTTCGCGTGGGCGCAGGCCGCGCGGCTCGCCGGTGACTGCGAGGCGGCGAGCGAGCTCTACCGCCGCTATCTGCGGGAGGAGCTCTCGCCGCGGCAGATCGAGGCCGCGCGCCGCCAGCTCGCGGTGTGCGAGGCGGAGCTCGCGGCGCGGCCTCGAGCCGAGCCCGTGCCGCCGCCCGCGCCGGCGATGCCCGCGACGCTGCCGCCAGCGCCCGGAGTGCCCCCGCGATCGCCGTGGTACCGCGACGCCTGGGGTGACGCGCTGACCGGCACCGGAGTCGCCGCGATCGCCGCGGGCGCGCTGCTCTATGCCTCGGCGCGACGCGACGCCGCGTCCGGCTCGCCGAGCTACGACGCCTATGCCGAGCGATTCCGCAGCGCCGAGCGCGCGCGCAACTGGGCGCTGGGCGCGATGACCGCCGGCTCCGCGCTGATCGCCGGCGGCCTGCTCCACATCGCGCTGCGCGACGACACGCCCGCGCCATCGCCTCGCGTCGGCGTCGCGGTCTCCCTCGCGCAGCTCACGCTCGCGTGCAGCGGCACGTTCTGATCGCCTGGCTCCCGGTCATCGGCACACCGACGACAGATCGACCGCGACCGCCGCCGCGCTGCCCTGCATCCGGCCGTCGCCGAGCGCGCCGCCCTCCCCGGCTCCCCAGCACCACACCGCATCGCGGCCGCGCGCGCAGCTGTGGCGCCCGCCCGCGGCGTGATAGTCATCGACGCCCGCGGTCACAGCGATCGCGTCGGTGAGGGCGGCGCCGCTCGACGCCGCCAGCACGTCGATCGCGACCTCCGTCGACGCCCGCCCCGGCTCGCCGATCTGGCCGGAGTCCCCCGCGCCCCAGCACCGCACGTGGCCGTCGCCGGTGCTCGCGCAGCTGTGCGCTTCCCCGGCGGCGACCGATCGCGCGCCCGCCCGCGCGCCGCCGCCGCCCGACTGCACGCGCACCGGCGCGACGCCGACGCCCCCCAGACCCGGCGCACCGATCTGCCCGTCCTCGGCGCGGCCCCAGCACCACGCCGAACCGTCGGGCTCGATCGCGCATGCGTGGCCACCGCCGGCGGCGATCGCGATCGCGTCGCTCGCCAGCGCCACCACCGGATTCGCCGACGACGCCGGCCCTCCCGGCTGGCCGAGCTGCGCGAACATGTTGCTGCCCCAGCACCACACGCCCATCGATCGCGCCGCGCAGCTGAACCCCGCGCCGGCCGCGACCAGGCTCGCACCGTCGAGCGCGGCGCCGCCCGTGCGGCGCACCGGCGCGGCGAATCCCTGCTCGATCGCCCCGCCGTCGCCGAGCTGACCGGCATCGCCGGCGCCCCAGCACCACACCGTTCCATCGACGCGCACCGCGCAGGCGTGGCTCGCGCCCGCGGACACCTGCACCACGCCATCGAGCGCGCCGCCGGCGGTGCGGACCTGGCGCGGGTGCGGCTGATCGTCGGCGTTCCCCGGGGCGTTCCCCAGCCCGTCACCGCCGCCGAGCCGCCGCCCGCTGCCCCAGCACCACGCCGTCCCGTCGAGCCGGCGCGCGCAGGTGAAGTCGAGCCCGGCGTCGACATCCGCCGCGTCGCCGAACCCGCGACCCGCATCGTCGGTCACCACCACCGGCGCGGCGGCGGTCGCGAAGCTGCCGTTGCCGAGCTGGCCGGCCCGGTTGGCGCCCCAGCACCACACCGCTCCTTCGCGCGTCGCCAGGCAGCTGTGCGCGCCGCCCGCGGCCACGGCGCGGATGCAGCCGCCCCCCGCGTCGTCGTCGACGCAGCGATCGCGATGCACGGCGTCGGCGAACTCGCCATAGCGCCGCGCGGTCGGCGCGCAGCTCGGATCCGGAAAGCTGCAGAATCCACTCGGCTCGCAACTGCCCTGCACCCCGCCCCGCGCGCACTCGTCGGTCGCTCTGCATTCGTAGCGACCCTCGAGGCAGCCGGGAACCAGCACCACGGTGGCGAGAACGGTCGGCCAGCGACGCATGCAGCGCGCCGTATGTTACGCGCAAACACCGCTCGCCGCCGTTGCCGCTGCGACAACGTGGGTGTTGTCGGCGCGGCAACACCCACGGACGCGGCCGCCCGCCAGGCCCTCGACAGCCCACGCGCCGCCGCGCGTTCCGGACCGGCCCTGCGCGTGCAACGGCAGCGCTGCGGCGCGCCCTGCGGCCGCGTCCTCGTCGGAGCTCGCGCTCCGTGAGCCCACCCCCACCGGAAGTCCATCATGAAGTTTGTTCGATCGATCGCTCCGCTCCCGCTCCTGGTCCTGCTCGCCGCCCTGCCGAGTTGCCACGACGACGACGCCGCTCCCGGCGCGCTCGAGGCCGCCGCGGATCCCGCCGCATTGCGCTCGTGGTGCGATCCGGCGACCTGGGGCGGCGCCGTCCCGACCGCGACCACCGACGTCACACTGTCTGGCACCGTGGTCGTCGACTGCGACGCCACCGCGCGCAAGCTGACGATCCCCACCGGCGCCACGCTGGCCGCGGCGCGCAGCCGCGCCTCGAGCCTGACCCTCACCGGCAACCTGGTCGTCCGCGGCCGTCTCGATTACGGAACACCCGACGACCGCATCGCCGCCGGCGTCAAGGCCGAGATCGTGTTCCGCGGCATGAAGGACTCGGCGTACCGCGGCACGCCCAGCCCGATCCACGGCGACGCCTTCGGCCCGCCGCTCGACGTGGCGATGGCGGTGCTCGACACCGACGTCGGCCTGTGGGTGATGGGCAGCGGCGTGTTCACCGCCGCCGGCCAGCGCAAGGCATCGTGGGCCAAGCTGACCGACGGCGCAGGCCCCGGCGATCCGGCGTTCGCGGTCGAGACCGCCGAGGGCTGGCTGCCCGGCGACCGCATCATGCTGACGCCGACCGCGACCGCACAGACCAGCGACTTCGCGGCCCAGTTCGACGAGATCGGCCTGGCCAGCATCACCGGGACCCGCGGCGTGCTCGCCGCCGCCCCCAGGTTCAGCCACGCCGGCTGCACCGGGGCGAGCTGTCTGCGCCGCGGCGAGGCCGCCAACCTGTCGCGCAACGTGGTGGTGCGCTCGTTCGACACCACCGCGCACGCCCACATCATGGTCGCGCAGCAGGGCGTGCTGCAGCTCGACAGCGTCGAGCTCCGCGACCTCGGCCCGTCGAAGAGCTGCACCGCCGGCGGCCCGGATCGCCGCGCGGCGATCTACTTCCACGAGCAGCGCGACGCATCTCGGAGCTCGTACGTGCGCCACGCCGCGATCTGGCGCGGCAAGAACCACTTCGCGGTCGTCGAGGCCAGCCACGGCGTCCAGATCGCCGACACCGTCGGCTACGACACCATCGGCAACGGCTTCGCGATGCTGTTCGACGACGCCGCGTGCGGCACACGGTGCCACCCGGAGGGCTTCATGCCGGCCGACGTGGTGTTCGATCACGTGCTGTCGGCCAAGGTCGCGGTGCCGACCCGCGTCGAGGGTTGCGTGGCGATCGGCGCGGTCAGCGCGCTGGTGGTCAGCGGCGATGCGACCAGCGGTGCGATCGGGTCGATCGCGACCGGCGCCGCCTACAACTACGAGCCGTACGGCAACACCGGCGCGATCGATCACGCCGAGACCGGCGCCGGCCCGGGCAACGTGTTCCGCGACAACGAGGCGCACGACAACAACGCGCACGGCATCGCCGACTGGCAGAACGGCTCCAGCAACCCCGTGGCGCCGTACAGCAACTTGCGAGCGTGGTCGAACCTCGGCGACGGCGTCCACCACGGCGCGTACGGCAACGACATCCGCTACCAGAACACGACCGCGTTCGACAACGCGGGGGCCGACTTCGGCGTGGTCGCGATCGCGGTCACCGCGGGCGTGCCGAGGCTCGACGGCGCGTTGCTCGATCAGCTCGAGGCCGAGTCGTACTTCGCCGTCCCCGAGTTCCCGGTCGTGTTTCGCAACCTGCGCTTCACCGGTGTCCGATCGCCGGCGATCACCCAGGATCACGACGAGTGCGACGGCGGCAACGAGAGCGACGCCAACGACTCGACCTGCATCCGGACCTGGCTCCGGTTCGAGAATCCGAGCTTCCCCGCCGGCACCGTGCCGTTCGAGTTCGGCGGTCAGCGCAACAAGCTCGCGGTGTGGGAGATCCGCGGGTTCAGTCACCCGAGCTACCCCACGCTGCCGGCCAACTTCGATCTCTACCGCAAGGACAATCGCGTCACCGGCGGTAGCTACCACGCCGGATTCGACGCCTGGCTGGTGCCGCGCCCGTAGCGCTCGCTCGGCGCCTTCCCGCGGCGTTCGTCGGCCGTGAGCAGTGACCACGGTGCGAGATCGCGGTTGCGCGGCGCGCGCGGCGCGGCCAGCATCGCGTGGTGTTCGTCATCGAGCTCACCTACAAGGCAGACCTCTCCGAGATCGACGCGGCGATGAAGGCGCACGTTGCGTGGCTCGATCGCCACTACGCCGCGGGGACATTCCTCGTCTCGGGGCGCAAGGTGCCGCGCGACGGCGGGATCATCATCGCGAGCGGAAGCGATCGCGCCGCGATCGAGGCGATCGTGCGCGAGGATCCGTTCGTCGGCCGCGGGCTCGCAGACGCCCGGGTCATCCAGTTCCGCGCAAGCCAGCGCGCCGACGACCTGCCCGCGCGCGTCCGGGACCCGTAGCCAGTGCGGAGCAGGAGGCGAGCCGACAGGCCTCGATCGCGCCAGCTGCGACCAGGTCCGGATTCGACAGGTGGCCGACAAACACACCCGCCACGTGGAGTACAAGGCTACTCCCGTCTAGACCCTTGTACGGTCCGCGCACTCACGGCCATACACGAGATGACGTGCTGCGCTGTCGCCGTGTCTGGTGATTGACAGAACGCCTCGCGGCGACGTAAACGTTTACATACGCTGATGTAAACGTTTACATGCCGACCTGCCGTTCTTCCACCGAGCGCCGGGCGATGACGTTCGCCTGATGCGCGCAGCAAATCCGAAACGAACAAGGAGCAAAAAGCATGTTGGTGAGAAACTCGATGAGATGGATGGTCATGGCGATCTGGGCGCCAGTCGTCATGACGGCGTGCGCGGGGGTCGAGGTCGACCACCGCGACAACGGCCAGCCGACCGAGGCCGTGCCACCGGTCCTGGATCTCGGGCCGGCGGGTGACGAGACGGTGCGGATTCCGGACACGACCCGGGTGCTGGCACAGGACGCGCGATCGGCCCTGATCTCGTATGATCAAGCCTCTGGCACGGTGGTGTTCAACCGCAAGAGTGCCGGAGGCGTCGCGACCGAGGCGCACCAGATCGCCGATCCGGCGGAGCTCCAGGTCGGCGACGTCGTGGTCAGCCAGCCGACCCGCGTCACCCCGTATGGCCTGCTGCGGCGCGTGACCGGCGTGTCCGTCGGCGCCGACCAGGTCGAGATCACGACCGCCGAAGCGAAGATCGGTGACGCGGTCGAGAACGCCAAGCTGGCCGTCGATCTGCCGATGACCGGCGGCAAGCTCGTGACGCTGGTGCCCGAGGCGACGGTCCAGGTGACCCCGGCGCACAAGACCAACGGCTTCATCGGGGTCGGTTACGACATCCTGAACTGGTCGTGGTCTCTCCAGCCGGGCTACGACTTCGGCACCGGGGGCGTGTGCAAGCTGAACCAGGCCACGGTCGTCAGCATGAACGCCCGAGCCAGGCTCGGCCTGACCATCAACGGCTTCAACGTGACCGACTTCGGCGTGTCGGGGAGCGCCTCCGCCAGCTCGGCGCTGAACATCACGTGCCTGCCGGGCAGCACCAGCAACACGGTCACGATCGCCGCGTTCAGCAGCCCGGTCTACGTCAGCTGGATCGGCGGAACGGTGCCGCTGGTATACCAGTTCGCCATCGCCCTGGTCGCCGGCGTCGACAAGAGTGGGTCGGTGCTCAGCCTCACGGCAGGGTGGTCCGAAAGCTACGAGGCCGAGCTGGGATGGCACTCCGGCAGCGGCTGGGGCCCACGGACGGTCCACAACGTGACGGCACCGAACTACACCACCAACGGCTCGGGACGGTTGCGCGTGAAGGCTGGCCCGGTGTTCGCGCTCTCGATGTACGCCAGTGCGATGTTCTCGGTGTACAGCTGGGTCGACATCGGCTTCTCCGTCGGAGCGACGGGCGCCGTCTACGCGCTGCCGTTCCTCGAGATCGCCGCCTCGATCAACCCGTTCAGCGGCGCCTACAGCGGCACCCTCTTCGGCGGTATGGAATCCGCCGGCGCGGCCGGCATCGCCGTCGATCTTTCGGTGTTCGTGCTCGGCTGGCCGCTGTTCGGAGGCGGCCGGGCCTGGAGCGTGGGCCAGGTGTTTCCCGAGATCAAGAAGACCCTCGCCACGTTCGCCGACTGTCGCTGCGGTTGACGGAGCGCGACACCCGGAACTACCTCAGTCGTCGACGAGATCGAGCAGCACCCAGTGCTTGCCGCGGGCGAGGCCGGCGAGCTCGCGTCCGGCGGACTGCCACATGACCGGCGCCGACGTGATGTGCTGCGTGCCGGCGTGCACGTCGCGGACGAGGCGCTCGATGGCGCCGCGGCGAAGGCCCGCCGTGCCCGACAGGAGGTAGACGCCGTTGGCGACGTCGGCCAGCGCGTGGGTGATGTGCCCGAGGGCGAGCCGGATCATCGTGTGCTGGCGGACCGACAGCGGCGAGCCGGCGGTCATCGTCCGGGTGACGTCGGTCCACGTCTCGTAGACCAGCGCCCGGGCGGCGCGGTAGCTGCCTTCGAGCTTGGCGTACTTCTCCTGGAACGAGTCGCTCGCGGACAGGGCGCCGGGGCGCCCGGCCTTGCTGACGATCAGCGCGCCGAGCTCGTCGAGCAGCCTTCGCCCGACCCCGACCGCCCACCCGGAGTGGCAGATCTCCGCGAACCCCATGATGCCCGATCGGAAGATCGCACCGCCGCGCATCGGCTCGGTGACGAACGCCCCGTGCGTGTACGCGTCGGGGACGAACAGTCCATCGATCGTGTAGTCGATGCTGCCGGTCCCGCGCAGCCCCATCACGTTCCAGCTATCGAGCAGGAGGTTGACCTGCTCGATCGGCGTCACGAAGATGCGCGCCTCGCCGGTCTCGGTGATGATCCCGAGGCTGTGGACGTGCGTGCTGTGGAGCAGGCCCGATCCGAAGCTCCACGAGCCGGTCAGCTTGTAGCCGCCCTCGACCCGCGTGGCCGTGCCCGGCCTCGTGCCCTGGCCCGCGATCACCGGGTACTTGCCGTCCGCGAACAGCTCGGCCGCGGCCGAGTCGCCGAGGTACGCGCCGCCCGTGCCGATCGACAGGTTCGCGGCCATCAGCACCCAGCCGGCCGAGGCGTCGCCGTACGACGCGATGGCCAGGACGTCGAGCGACTGCACGGGATCGAGCTCGAAGCCGCCGAGCTCCTTCGGGGTCCACATCAGGAACATGCGGTCACGCCGGAGCGCGTCGACGACCTCGGGCGCGAGCCGCCCCTCCTGGTCGGCGTGGTGCGCGTGGCGGTCGAGCAGCGGGAGGAGCTGCTTGGCCCGCTGCGCGAGCGGCGAGCTGGTCGGGAGGTGAGCGCCGAGCGTGCCGATGTCGGTCATGCAAGTCCTTTCGTCGTTGGAGCGAAGCCGCGCCAGGTCGGAACGGGGCGCCGCCGCGGCGTCACGCGCGCAAGAAGTCGACGAGCGCAGAGGCCGTCTCGGGACGTTCCTCGAACAGGAGGTGGCCGGCGCCCGGGAAGCTCTTGATCGTCGCCTTCGGCATGGCGGCGGCCCACACGGCAGCCTGCGCGAACGGCACGAGCCGGTCCGCCTCCCCCCACACGAGCAACGTCGGTACGTCGATCCGGTGCAGCCAGCGCTCGAGACCCGACTCGTGGGTGAGGCCGTGCTTCTGGACGGTCGCGAACGACTGGGCCTCCCGGAGGCGCGCCGCGAGGAACTCCGGGGACGGCGGCGGAGCGCCGGGCGGCGCGAAGATCGACAGGTCGTTCGTCAGGTAGTGCGGCACGTCCGCCGGAGGCACCGCGAGCAGGTTCACCGTCGGATGCTCTGGGACGTCGAGGCCCACCGGACACACGAGGGCCAGCTTGACGATGCGGTGCGTCGAGTACGACGCGAGCGTCGCCGCCGTCCACCCGCCCATCGATTGTCCGACGAGGTGGAAGCGCGTGACGCCGAGGCGATCGAGCACGTCGAGTTGGTGCCGCGCGAGATGGTCGACACCGGGGAGCGCCGGACCTCCCGATCGCCCGAAGCCGGGATGGTGGGCGACGATGAGCCGGAAGTGCGCGGCGATCGGCAGCAGCCGGTCGAACCCGCTGGCCGTGCCGGCGCCATGGAAGAACACGACGGGATCGCCGGCCCCGGCGGTGAGCACCAGGGTGTCGATCCCGTTGATGTCGAGGCGGATCTCCTGAAACCCGGCGCGATCCGATGTCGATGTGGTCATGCCGTCTCCTGACTGACGTGCGGTTCTCGAGCAGCCTGTGACCCGCGCGGTCGAGTGAGCGCGGAGATGCTTCGTGGCCCTCCCCTGCGCCCCGGAGCTCGCCCGCAACACAATTCCGTGCAACGCGCACGCGGTCAAGCGGAATGTCGGCAATGACCAGTCGCCGACGTCGATGGCCAGTCGCCGACCGGTCTTCGCCTGCGGTGCTCGCGCGCGGATCGCCTCGGCCAGCCGTGGCGCGCAAGGCCGCGTGTGAGCAGTTCTCGCCGCGCACATGGCCAGGAATATGCCGGCGTGTCCGGTCGTAAGACAGTACATGGCCAACGTGACCAGCATGCTGGTATTGCTCGTGTTTGGGGCTGCGATCGCGTTCTACGTCGTTCGATCGTACCGGAAGATGCGGCCCGCCGGCGTCGCGGACCACTATGGCCTCGCTCCCGGCGAGCTCGTCCGCTTCATGTGGCTGGGTGAGCTCGACATCGACATCTCGACCGCCCAGCGGGTCGGGACCGCCGCGGCCGGTGTCGTCGCGGGTGCGCTGCTCGGCGGCATCGGCATCGCCACCGTCCGTGCGCTCAGCGTCACGGTGCTCCTGACCACGAACGACCGGCTGGTGCTCGTGACCGAGCAGCACAACGGCAAGGTCGGACGGGCCTACTTCGGCTCGCCGGCCGAGATCCAGATCCGGTTTGCCGGGCCGGGCTCGCGCAGGCTCCAGGGCGGCGCCTCGGTGCGCGCCCAGCTCGTCGGCCGCGACGGCATCCCGTGCGAGGCGCTGCTGCATCACACCGCCGAACCCTATCTCATGCACTGGCTCGCCACCGGTCGCGCCGCTGCGGTCGCGTAGCCTGCGGTCGCGCTTGCAACGAATGTTCGCGTGGTGGGCTGCGTATTCATGATCTTCGCCAGGCACGCAATCGCTTCGTGCACGAGGGAAAGTCTGTATTGCCTGGTGGCGCCAGGCTGACGCCGGAAACAGCGTCAGCGCAGCAGCAGGTCGGCCATGCGGAGCTCGACGCTGCTGCCCGCGCGCCGCTACTTCTTGTCGTCAGGCTTCGCGGCGGCCTTGTCCTCGGGCGGCTTCGCGGCCTCGGGCGGCTTCGCGGCCTCGGGCGGCTTCGCGGCCTCGTCGGGCTTCGCGGCCTTGTCGTCGGGCTTCGCGGCCTCGGGCGGCTTCATCGCGGGCGCGGGGTCATCCTTCTTCTCGGCGGATTTCTTGGGGCACCCGAGCAGGGTCAGGCTGGACAGGAAAGCGATCGCGAGCACGGTGAGCTTCTTCATGGTTCCTCGTTGGACCGTCGATGGCCCGTGGTCTCGAATCTGCGAGCACCACCCCACCTGCGCCACGCACTTCTTGTACTTTGAAGCTCGCGCTTCGGTGCAACTCTGTCGTCGCGCGATGACGATCGTTGTGGCGCGATGACCCAGCTACCCCAGATCCGAGCTTGCGCTGTTAAACGCGCCTCGGGTTCGAGCTTCGAAGCGCTCCCACCGATATGGGATCCGCCTTGGGCGCACGTGCGGCGAGCCGGTCGAGCCTCTCGCGATCGCCACGCCCGCCACGCACCGCACCGGTAGCCAGCACGTCTGAGCTTCAGATATCAGATATCTTCGTCGTCGGCCTCCGGATCCTCTGGAGCCAGGAGCGGTTCGTTCGGCGCTGTGAGGAGCCCACGCTGCTCCATCGCGCCTACGAGGCCACGCAACACCACAGCGCCTGGCGGACGGGAGTCGTACGCCCACGCGCCTTCCTCGGTGTTGTAGGAGAACATGAAGTACTCGCCGGTGAACGCCGGCGCGACGTCCGCGGCCTGCTTTCGACGCGTGACCACCGATACCCAACAACTCTGTGGCGTGATGGCGAGGTAGACCGGGCTCTGCCATGCGGACCACACGAAGAACCGGGTCTCGAACACACGGGAGTACCGTCGCTTCCGGCTCCAGACACCGCGCTCGAGCAGTGCTGCGACAGGAGGATCGCAGGCAGAAAGCACGCCGGCGCGATTGAGCGCCAGCCTGCTGAGGTGCTTGCACACCCTCCGGACATCGAGCTCCGCATAGCGGGTGCCCCGAGCCGCAGCGTAGGGGCAGGTGCAGGACCACACAGCGAGATCGACCATGTACGTGGTGTCCGTTCGGCGCCGCTTCACGATGGGGCCTGCGACAGAGCGCGGCAGTCGAGGAAGCGAGAGCGTGACCGGAGCGCACTCGTAGTTGTTGTCATGCGCTGCCGCGCGACGAGTACGTGGCGGAGGATCGAAGCGCGGCGACAGGTCTGGTCGTCTGAACAGCCAGTTGCGCAGATGCCCCCAGATCGACATGCTCACCGACACCCACGCTACGTGATCGGACGGAGCGATGCCACGTGCCGGCACCGGTTCGCGCACGCAGCTCGGCTCGGTGTACATCGCCGAGCGCGATTTCCGCAGGGCGCAACCAACCGCGACGGAAGATCAGGTACCGTGACGGTGGGAGTGCATCCGGTGGCGAGCTACGCAGACAAATCGCGAGGGTCGCAGGAAGTCCAACCCGAGGTGCAGTCGCGCGAGACGGGTCCCGGCAAGCAAACCTTGGTCGAGCGGCTCGTCCCCCCGGTGGTGCAGCGACGCGCAGCCGACAAGCCCGCTCCGGGCGACGAGACCGCCGTGCGTGTCGCGGCCTCACGGGGCGTGGCGACGCCAGCCTCGCCGCTGCCGTTCTCGGACACGATCCAGCGCGCGTTCGGGCGCCACGACGTCTCGTCGGTCCAGGCTCACCGCGGTCCCGAGGCCGCCGCTTCCGCGCAGGCCATGGGTGCCGATGCGTATGCGACCGACGACCACGTCGTTCTGAGCCGCGGTGCCGATCTGCGCACCATCGCGCACGAGGCCGCGCATGTCGTTCAGCAACGTGGCGGCGTCCAGCTGAAGGGCGGCGTCGGTGCCGCCGGCGACATCCACGAGCGACACGCCGATGCAGTCGCAGATCGAGTGATCGCCGGACAATCGGCCGAGGATCTCCTGGACCAAGGCGCGGTGGGCGCCGGGCACGGTGCGACGCGGGCGGTCCAGCGCAAGGAGAGCAAGGACGACGCCCACATCCTCGAGAACCAGGCCAGCCTCAAGGGAACGGACGTCGAGATCCCCGCGCTCGAAGGAGCGCTGCTGTCCACCCGCAAGGAAGCGGTCAAGCAGGGCCTCTTGTCGCAAGCGTCGTTCGATGCCGGCCTCGCGCTGTCTCAGGCGATGACGCGGCTCCAGCCCGTGGTGGCCGCCAAGGGTGCCATCGATCGGGATGTTCGGGATCGCGCCGCCGGCGCCGCACAGCAGCTATTTGCCGCACTGCAAAAGGAAACCGCCGGCGACAAGAACTTCCAGATCGTGCCCTCGATGGTGGCGAGCAGCGGCATCACCTCGCAGAACCCGTACACCGAGGAAGTGCGCGCCACCACCACGTTCCTGCTCTGGTCGACTACCCACGACCTCGGGAGCCGGTTCCAGCAACTTCCGGAGCTCATCCGCCAGGGAAAATGGGATGAGGCGTTCCGCGGCTATCGTCGCATGCTCGATGGGCTCGACCTGTGGGTGGCCGATCAGCTTCGCAAGAAGGGCAAGGGCACCCCCGAGGAAGCGCTCGGCAACGCGCAGCAGCACCATGCGCAGCTCCGCACCGGCCTCGAGCAGATCGCCGACAAGCATGCAACGCGCCTGCCGGCGCTGTTCCATCCCGATGCCCAGACGGTCGAGAAGGAAAAGGCGGCTGGCCGGCCCGCCGCCGACACCATCCCGATGAACGTCTACTTCTGGAAGGATGCGGTGGACGGCAAGTTCCACATCTACGACCTGACCACGCCGAGCCGGCCGCATGAGCAGACCGTCGACGGCCAGCCGACTGCGGCGATGATGAACACCTTCTTCGAGGAGGTCGCGCGCTATCCCGAGGGCGAGGTGCGCTACACGCTGCCGGGCGGCGCGGCCGGTGTGGCACCGACGACCGGCAAGACCAAGTGGTACGAGTGGGTCGGCTATGCGGGCCTGGCGATCGCCGCCATCGGTCTGGCGCTGCTCACCGCGGGGGCAAGCATCCCCGCGACGGTGTGCTTCGCTGCCGGCGCAGTCGCGGGTGGGGTCTCCGCAGGCGGCCACCTCGCCGACACGGCGCGTCTCGGCACGGCCACGACAGCCACGGTCGTGCTCGACGTGGCGCAGATTGTCGCTTCGTTCGCCAGCTTCGGTGCGATGAGCATCACCGTGAAGGCAGGCAGCGCCGCGGCGGCGCTCGCCGGAAGCCGCTGGTTCGTACCACTGGTCGGTACCGCCGCCGGCGCCGACGTCGTGCAACTCGTCGCGCTCACGGACATCACGTTCGACGAGATGACCAAGATCCAGAACGGGGTCGGCACACCCGAAGACAAGCAGCGCGCCATGGCGGTGCTCGTCACGCAGCTCATCGTGGTGAGCGGGCTGACCGCGCTCTCGGTGCAGGGCGCCCGGAACGCGCGCGCTCTCGCCGGAAAGCCGCTCGAGGTAGTCGAGCAGAACGGCGTGAAGGTGCTGCGCGCTGTGGGCGAGGATACATCCGCGTCCACTGAATCGAAGGCGACGCACGCGGGCGACCTCGACCAGTCAGTAGGCAAGGATCCCGCGAAGTCGGCCAAGGCTGTCGATGCTACTCGCATCCCCAACGGCGAGCTCGATGTCGCCAAGCTCGGGCGGACCGTCGCGTCGCACCCGGTGGAGCTGCTGGGAGAATCCCACACGCTCCGCATCGTCGATCGGGGCAATGGCGCGTTCGCGCTGGTGCTCTGCAGCAACTGCGGCTTTGTACGCGGCGAGATCGAGGCCGTTCTCGCCGAGACTTCGGCGAAGGGCCCGACCAAGAGCCTCCGCGTACGTCTCGATCGACTGCGCGCCGAGGTCGTGGACCTCGAGAAGAGGATGGCGTCGGGCGAGACGAAGCAGACCAAGGGCGTCGGCGAGCTGCAGCAGATTGCAGCCCATCTCCGCGACCTGTCCAACAAGTTCCCGAGTGCCAACAAGCTGTGCATATTCTGCGCATTCAAGGCCCAGCTCGACTACGACCTGATGGCCAAGAACCTCGGGTTCGAGCGCACCGGCGCGCGCTCGCACGGCCAGCCGGTCTACCGGCGCGGCGCGGAGTACATCTCGCCGGACGTTGACCGTCACAACGGGGGGATCTGGAAGAAAGCCACCGGCGACGCGACCAACCTGCGCAACAAGACAACGCGCGACGGCACCTTCAACGAAGACCTGACCGCGATGGTAGGACCGTGACGAAGTACGAGATCAACAAGTACCCTCCTTCGCTGTTCAAGCACGGGCGGTTCCTGCGCGAGGACTGGACCGCGTGCACCGACATCGGCCGCACCACGCCCGGTGGCCCGCTGGACAAGCAGGAGTACCTGCGCGTCGAAGGGCTTTACGTGGCCGCCGTCGCGGCACTCGCTCGGACAGTTGAGCCCGTCCTGCTCCAGGTCCATGACGTGGAGTTCTGGGACACCGCGAGCGATCGCCTGGCAAACCTTGGACTCGACGACGTGCTCGATGGCGCCGCCGCGCCGGCCGAAGTGGAACCAGTCGCTGGCGCCCGTCTGGACAACCTTGTTCGCCGTTGTCTGCGCGAAGTCGCCTGGCTCGAGTTGATGGTCGCGCCGAGGCTGCTGGTTCACTTCGGATACGACATGCGGCTCATCATCGCCTCGTCGGTCCCGCTGGCGGAGCCACTCGACCAGATCCGGTCCAGCGGCCTGTTCGTGTACGAGAGTGACGCGCCGCTCCCCACGATCGAGAAGTGGGACCACACATGAGCCGCGGAGTGCTACATGCACCGGCGAACCCAGCAGCCGAGCCGGCACGAGTCCAGGCTGCGCCCGACCGCAACGAGCCATGTCCGTGTGGCTCGGGCAAGAAGTACAAGCGTTGCCATGGGCGCTTACCCACATGCTGGGCTCAGGATCATGTTCAGCACGCGACCATCAGCGCCGCCGAGGGGCGCGTCAGCGCCGCAATACGATGTCGAACCGGTCGCCCGCCAAGTCGACCTCGCCGCGCAGGGTGCGCTCGTCATCTAGCTCGAGTGATGCTGTGCCCGTCGCTCCGAGTATGGTCTGGAGCTGCACAGTTCAGGTTCGGCCGTCGAACGTGCCATAGCCGACTGTGCTGACGACGCCAGGAACCGCGGCGCTGTACTCGCGGAGCACAAAAAAGCCATTCTCGAGGGACACAGCCCAGCTCGCTGCACCGTCACTGGTTGTCCATGTCCCACGAAGATCGACAGCTGGGGCGGTGACGCGGAAGGCGGTGCTGGTTCTCGGACGTCTTCAGCAATGATCTGCTCGAGCTTGCGCGCTCGCTCGCGTTGCTCTGCGGGTGGGATCTCGTTCGCGGCAGCGCTGTCGCGAAAGATCATGGCCATACCGTGGCCCTTGATCTCCTTGACGTCACGCGCCCGCGTCACACCGATATAGACAATCACAAAGCCGATCGCCAATGAGATCACCAACACTGGGATGAACGCGCTACGGTTCGGCTTCTGGTCTCGCTCATCGGACGGTTCGCCCCGATTGCAACGCCCCGCCTGCCCGCGTCGCTTGCCACTCGTCATCGCGCCTCCTGTGAAACGACGCTATCATGACGCGACCCGCTCCAAGCGATGGCGATTGTAGGAACCAGCGCATCGCGAGGTTCACCAGGTTCACCAGTACGGGCGACGGCTGCGGTTCACCGACGAACAGCGGCGGCTGCTCAGTCAAGGCCGAGATCGGTGGCCCGCGCTGGCGCTGGCGACACCAGGATCGGAACACGTGGAACACGGCTTGTTCCGCTGTTCTGTTTCGATCGTCGATTCGACGGTGGGCGCGGGGCGGGCGGACCGTCGCAAGTGCGCGTATTGGGTCGATGGGCGGCGGTTTCGTCCTGGCGTAGTAGTTGCTGCACAGGCAACTCGTGACGCCGACGCTCGAGCCCCCGACTGCCTTGACCCCATCATCACCGCCCCCGAGCTCGCGGATCCGCGGATTCGTGTTCCGGTTGGGCTTCACCTACTGGATGCTGTTCTGTCTCTACGTGTTCCACACCGAGGTCGGCAGCTTCCGGTGGTTCGACAAGCTGCTCGGCCCGGCCTGGGACGCGCTGGAGATCTGGGTCGGCGCGGCGGTGTTCGGCGTATCGGGGTTCCCGACCGCCGAGAACGGTAGCGGCGACAAGACGGCCGACTGGATCGCGCTTGCGTGCATCGCGACCATCGCGCTGGTCGCGGCGCTGATCTGGGCGCTGCTCGACCGCCGTCGCACGCGCGACGCCCAGCTCCGCGAGCTCGCGCGCGTGGTCGTACGCTACACGATGGTGTTCGTGCTGTTCTACTTCGGCCTGGCCAAGCTGTTGCTGCTGCAGTTCCCCGCGCTCGGCGGAGCACAGGTGATCCGGCGCTTCGGCGATGCCTCGCCGATGGGCCTGGTCTGGTCGTTCATGAGCTACTCCCCGGCGTACGTGTTCTTCGCCGGTGCGGCCGAGACCCTCGGCGCTGTGCTGATGGTGTTCCGCCGGACCACGACGCTGGGCGCGCTGGTCGCAGGCGTGGTGCTGATCAACGTCACCCTCCTCAACTACTGCTACGACGTGCCGCTCAAGCTGTCGTCGTCGCACTACGTCGCGATGTGCGGCTACCTGCTGCTGCCGGACCTGCGCGGGTTCGTCAGCCTGCTGTGGTCGCGCCGGCCGATCCAGCCTGCGCCGCTGTACGAGCCCGCGCTACGCGCCCGCTGGCAGCGCCTCGCGAGGTGGACGATCAAGGCCGCGATCATCACCTACCTCGGGGTCAGCACCACGGCGGAGGAGCTGTCCTGGCGGCCGCCCGCCGTCACGGGCTGGTACGAGGGCGTCTGGATGGTGACCTCGTTCTCCCGCGGCGGGACGGAGCTCCCGGCGCTGGTCGGCGACGCGCAGCGCTGGAGCCGCTTGCGGTTCCAGACCACGTCCGAACGCGTCCTGGTGCGCTGGCGGCTGATGGACGATAGCTACGGCCGGCTCTGCACCGTGGCGTTCGACGAGGCGCACCGGACGGTCCGCTTCGTTCCCGAGCCCGAGGCGACCGAGGCATCCCCGGAACAGCCCGTGACGTTCGCCTACCTGCATCCGGATGCCGATCACCTCGAGATCGAGGGGGTGGTCGACGGCGTCACCCTCGGCGTCCAGCTCGTGCGCTTCGATGCCGCCCAGACGCCCCTGCTCCGTCGCGGCTATCACTGGATCAACGAGTTCCCGTTCCATCGATAGCAATCCGCCGCGCGCGATCAGCCCGCCGCGCAACCGGCGACGTGGCGGGCGACGTGGTCGGCGGCGACGATCGGCACCCAGTGCCCGATGCCGGGCAGGCGCTCCAGGGTCGTTGCGAACAGCTGCTCGGCGCGCTCGTCGGGAACGTACGGATCGCCCGTGCCCCACACCGTCCGCGTCGGCGTTGCCGCGGCGATCGCCTTGAGCATCTGATCGTACCCGGCAAAGAACCCCGGCGTCGCGAGGTACTTGAACTGCGCCAGCGTCGTCTGCTTCGCGGCGGCGTTGCATGCGAAGTCGCCGGTGAACCGTGCGAGCTCGCGCGCGTCGAGCTGGGGGTGCTGCGCGCCGAACCTGCGCGCGAACAATCGCCCGCGGCGCACGCCGAGCGCGCGCATCATGAGGCGCGACCGCACGCGATCGCCGAGCCGCGGACTGCCCCACATCTTCGCGACTGGAAACCACTCCCAGTCGGGGTACGCGACCGTGTTGGTGTAGACCACCCCGCGCAGCCGCCTGGTGTTGCGCGCCGCCCACGGCACACCCATGATCCCGCCGATGTCGTGGACCGCGAGCGTGACCTCGCCGATGTCGAGTGCGGCGAGCAGCTGGTCGACGAACTCGACCTGGTTGTCGATGGTGTAGCGCCAGCCGGCGGGCAACGCCGTGGTGTCGCCCGCGGCACCGTAGCCCGGCAGATCCGGCGCGATGCAGCGGAACCGTCCGGCGAGCGCGTCGATGACACGCGCCCACTCGTCGGCGTTGTCCGGGTTGCCGTGGAGCAGCAGCACGACGGGACCGGCGCCGCGATCGATCACCCGGGTCGCGATCCCACTCGGCAGGTGGAGCTTCATCGGTCTGATGTATATCATTTGCTATACAACGAGTCAAGCTAGGCTCCAGCCGTCGTGCCAGCTCCGCCGAAGCACAGCGAACAGGCGATCCTCGATCGCGCTGTCGAGCAGTTCTGGGTGGCCGGCTACGGCGCGACCACGATCCGCGATCTCGAGCGCGCGCTCGATGTCACCGCACCGTCGATCTACCACCGCTACGAGAGCAAGGACGCGCTGTTCCTGCGCGTCGTCGACCACTACATCGAGAGCGTGATCGAGCCGCGGATCGCCAGATACCTCGGCACCAGCGACGACCCCGTCGTCGATCTGTATCGATTCTTTCGCACGGCCCAGTCGCCTCGCGGCTGCTTGTTGACGACCACGGCGATCGAGCTCGGGCCGACGTCCTCGGCGATCCGCCTCCGGATCGAGCGCGGCTTCGACACGATGCGCACCGGCCTCCTCGGCGACACCACCCGCGCCCGTGCCCGCGGGGTAACCGCCGAGGCGCCCGCCGACCTCGCGCACGCACTGCTCATCGACATGCAGGGGCTGATGGTGATGTCGCGGCTGGGCCTGTCGGACGCCGATCTACGCCGCCGGACCCACGTCGTGTTCGCGTCGCGGTTCGGCGGCGCGTTTCGCCCCCGCTAGCGACGTCGACGAGCAGGTCCAACCAGGACGGCAACGAGGAAGCACGCGAACCTGGTCCTTTGATACCGCGTGACCGCACCGGAACGTGGCCCGGGATCGCTCGCAGAAAAAACCTGCATCGCGGTTGTCGATCCAGCGGCGCGTCGATCGTCGCTCGGATACACCGATCGGGTCACAAGGAGACACGCGATGAAGGTCATGATGTTCGTGAAGGCGACCAAGCAAACCGAAGGCAGCCAGCCGCCGACCGAGGCGGCGCTGCTTGCGATGCACACGTTCAACGAGGAGCTGGAGAAGGCCGGTGTGCTGCTCGATCTCGGCGGCCTCACACCGACCAGCCGCGGCGCGCGCGTGCAGTACCGCGGGAGCAAGCGCACGGTGATCGATGGCCCGTTCCCCGAGACCAAGGAGCTGATCGCCGGCTACTTGCTGCTCGAAGTCAAGACGCTTGCCGAGGCGGTCGAGTGGGCCAAGCGCGCGCCGTTCGGCCTCGGCGTGCAAGACGGCGAGGAGCCGGAGGTCGAGATCCGGCCGGTGTTCGACCCGGCGGACTTCGACGTGCCGGGCGAGGCCGAGGAGCGGGCGAAGCGGCTCGCCGACAAGCTCGGCAAGACGTAACCGGACGCGGCGCGGTAAGCTCGCGGCGAGTGACCGACCCACACGCTGCGATCGCCGCCGTGTTTCGCATCGAGCTCCCGCGCCTCGTCGCCGGGCTCGCGCGGCTCACGCGCGAGGTCGGGCGCGCCGAGGAGCTCGCGCAGGACGCGCTGGTCGTCGCGCTCGAGCGCTGGCCGACCGACGGCGTGCCGGACAACCCGGGCGCGTGGCTGATGACGACCGCGAGGCGGCGCGCGCTCGACGGCATGCGCCACGGGCGCATCGCCGATGCCAAGCACGTGCAGTTCGCGCGCGATCGCGACGCCGACCCGCGCGACGTCGCCGGCGAGCTCGCCGACGCCCTCGACGACGATGTCGGCGACGATCTGCTGCGGCTCGTGTTCACCGCGTGTCACCCGGTGCTGCCGACCGAGGCGCGCGTCGCGCTCACGCTGCGGCTCGTCGGCGGGCTCGCGACCTCGGAGATCGCGCGTGCGTTCCTCGTCCCCGAGCCGACGATCGCGCAGCGGATCGTCCGCGCCAAGCGCACGCTCGCCGACGCGCGCGTGGCCTTCGAGGTGCCGCGCGCCGCCGAGCGCGCCGAGCGCCTCGAGTCGGTGCTCGCGGTGATCTATCTCGTGTTCAACGAGGGCCACGTCGCGACCGCGGGCGTGAGCTGGACGCGGCCCGAGCTGTGCGACGACGCGCTGCGCATCGCGCGGGTGCTCGCCGGCCTCGCGCCCGACGAGCCCGAAGTCCACGGGTTGGTCGCGCTGCTCGAGCTCTCGGCGTCGCGGCTCGCCGCTCGCGTCGCTCGCGACGGCACGCCGGTGTTGCTCGCCGATCAGGATCGCGCGCGCTGGGATCGCGTGCTCGTTCGCCGCGGGCTCGCGGCGCTTGCACGCGCGGACGAGCTCGTCGCGACGCGAGGTGCCGCCGCCGGTCCGTATCAGCTGCAAGCCGCGATCTCCGCGCATCACGCGCGCGCCGCGACCGCCGAGGCGACGGAGTGGCCGCGGATCGCCGCGCTCTACGCGCTGCTCGCCCAGCGCGCGCCGTCGCCGATCGTCGAGCTCAATCGCGCGGTCGCGGTCGCGATGGCGTTCGGCCCCGACGCCGGCCTCGAGCTCGTCGACGCGCTCGTCGCCGACGGCGCGCTCGCCGCGTATCACCTGCTGCCGGCGGTGCGCGGCGACCTGCTCGCGAA
>Ga0307515_10006148_pt1 | contig 24129 bp, 25 predicted proteins | sample 17_EM_MG_FD_194513 | JGI IMG/M metagenome (GOLD analysis project Ga0307515, IMG submission 194513) | Populus trichocarpa ectomycorrhiza microbial communities from riparian zone in the Pacific Northwest, United States - 17_EM | ecosystem: Host-associated > Plants > Roots > Unclassified | place... | reverse complement strand
TATCAGCATTTTGCAACCATAAAAAAGTGAAATGAGCTGAAATCGTTTGAAATCTAAAACCTCTGAAACCTTTATCCAGCAATATTTTCAAAGAACTATTGTATAAGTTAACGAGACGCTAGTGATTCAAAATGAATAATGTTAGATGGCGGCAAATGACCATTGAGGCTTTAGAGAAGCATGACTTTGGTAATCCAAACGAAGCACCCACCCACATGGTCAAACGTTGTCTTGAATTATGTAAAGTACCGCTCAATCAATTCACAATTGGGGATTTGCGTCTAATGATTGGACAGGGTTTTTCACCTCAATATCTAATTCCATTAGCAATTGAATATTTGCATGTAGATATTTTTACTGAGGGAGATTTTTATCAAGGAGATTTATTAAGAAATGTTCTTTCAGTTGATAAAAAGTTTTGGACTAATAATAAACACCTCTGGACAGAAGTAAACGAACTAATTAAAGATAAGCGAGATAGACTGATAGCTGCTAAAACATCAACGACATCATTCGACACAATTTGTTAGGGATTGCACAGTATCCCGATAAAAATGGGTTTTGCGTCATGTGGGACGAAAAATACATTGCCAGTATTTGTAATTCAATGCAGCAGTATATCTTTTTGACCAGACTTAAAACCACAAATTGTATTTAGTTTTATTAACCAATCTTAGTAGCCGGGCGGAAGTGCAAACTGGCGCGATAAACACCATAAATACTGGTTCAAAAAATGGTACAAAAATCCGGTGCGGCATCAGTAGCAAAACAGAGCAATCACTAACATCATGCATCACTTTAAATGCCCTTTCCAATCAACATTCAATGTTAATGGCCAGGTATAAGATTACGGCATAAAAAATACCAAATAGATTTAGCAACAATATTAACACCGCTACCGGCGTACTTTTTCCTTTGTTAATCAAGGCCCAAATGGCCGCAATGATAAAAAATGAAGCCCACACCAGAAAATAACTGAACATACTCCAAAATTCACGGTTTTTTCCATGCACCAGAATAAGATTAAATGCAATACCCAGTAAGGCAAGGGTTCCTAAAATTCTGTTGATACCTGCCAGTTATTTCATTGGGAATAAAAATATATATTTAAAACGGCTAAAGCAACTGTCTTGTTTCATATTTCGTGCGTATCGCATTGGTAAGTAGAATTTCCTATTATTACAACTGCTCCGCCAACTCAATCAAATTACCCCAGGGGTCGCTTATAAAAGCAAGGCGTTTGCCAATAGCGGCCAGGTCAAAGGGTTCGCCTACAACGCTAACACCGCGGCGGCGCAACTCGGCCAGGGCTTTATCAACGTTGGGCACGTCTATGCAGAAATGATGATAACCCTGCGGGTGCAGGCTTTCATTGAGATCGGTATAATTGGCGGCAGGAGCAGGATTACCGCCGGCAAGTAATTCAATCCAGAAATTGTCATCATTCGCAGGCGCCAGGTAAGCCAGTTGAAGATCACCAAATGGCCATTCATGAACGAGCCTGAAATCCAGCTTTTCCATATACCATTTTTTACTGGCTTCATAGTCCGGTACACGAACGGCTACGTGCGCGCCGCGCATGTTGCTGAAAGGGCTGTTGGTATTTTTAACCGGCAGTTGAATGGTGGTTTGTTCCTTTTTCATTGTATTAAGTTTTAAGTGTCTTTGATAACACAAAGTTGGCGCCCGCATACGGGTGCATCATTAGCGAATGTAAAGGTCTTTTTATGAAAATCAAAGATGCTGACTGGTGCGCGGGGGAATACACTAACCGCGGTAGCTTTTACGGAAAGAACTGGGCGTAATGCCTGTATGTTTCTTGAAGAACTGGTTAAAGTTGGGCTGGTCCGCAAAGCCAATGCTGGTAGCAATATCCTGTAATGGCCAGTCGGTATGCAATAACAATACCTTCGTTTCTTCCAGGAGGCGGTTTTTAATGTGGGAGCTTACGTTTTCACCTGTATGTTTTTTAAGCAGGGCGTTCAGGTGGTTGGGATGAATGGCCAGCGAAGCCGCAAATTCTTTCGCCGTGCGCAAACGAATGGGATGATCATAATTGATCTGTGCAGTTTCGGTTTCCAGCAAATTGAAAAATGCATGCACATGACGGTATTCTTCGTTCACCGCATCAGGCGCCGGAAAATGGGCATTCCTGCTGGCTTCCAGCATCACTAATTGTATATAGGCCTGAATGGCATCCTCGTTGTAGCGTTGTCCGGCTAGTTCCTCTGCTTTCATCTTTTCAAATAAGTCGCAGATGATAGTACTGCCATCTCCGGTCAACCTGATTACTTTGCGGTTGTTTTGGCTGAACAACCCATATTTATCCATAGCTGCTTTAAGCATGGGCTGCTCATCAATAAATTTCTTACGGAATAATACATAGTAGCCGCCAGCTTCTCCCGGCGAAAGATTCTTCCACGTAATAATATCAGAAGGATGAATAAAAAGAATGGTCGGTTGGTCAATATAATAAGTGTTTAGCCCGGTGGTAAACAAACCTATGCCCCTGGTAACAATGAGTATCTTAAAGAAATCGCGCCGGTTGGGTGAAAGATAGCTGCGGCATTCATGTTGCTCGCGGTTGAAGACACGCACCGACCATGTCTCATAAAAATCCCGCATCACCGGAATCATATCTGCCAGGTTGCGGAGCGTATCTATCTTTTTGCTGTCTAAAGTGATCATACCTTTCTGCATTGCGTGGCAAAACTAAGCCGAAAATAAATAAATCGAGGCCCCGCACCGGCAGATGGCTATCTTGCACTAAAGGCGGATATTGACTGACCCGAGCCAGAGACCAGCAACGGGCTTTTCAGCGAACCGCCCAGCGTTGCCGGAATATCCAGGTAATAAGACCAGATTTTTTTACCGTTTGTAATATCTACCGCATACAGGTTATTATTGGAACTGATAAAGTATATAATCCCATTTAAAATGGCAGGACTGGAAATAATTGCGTTACTGGTTGAATAAGCCCACTGCTTTGCGCCTGTATTGGCGTCCAGTGCGTAAAGCGTTCCATCCGTACTGCCAAAATATATGGTATTGCCGCTTAGGAAAGGGGTTCCTTTTATGGCATAGCCGGTTGTAAAGTCCCATTTCTTTACGCCTGTAGCAAGATCAATCGCATATAATTTCCAGTCACTACTACCAAAATAAAGCATTCCGTTACCCGCAATGGCGTTGCCGGTGGTGGTGCCGGAAGAAAATTTATTCGCCCATTTAAAAACCCCTGTCGTATTACTAGGCAATCACGGTCCCGTCCTGGAGCGTTATATACAAAACGCCGTTCCATACAACAGACATGGTCTTGATTTCGGCAGTTGATGAAGTGTTTCTAAACGGATCAGCCATCCATAACACTGAACCGGTATTCAAATCGAATGCGCCAAACTTGTCTCTGCTTCCTCCATACAGGATATGGTTTGGAAGTCCTTTAATCATTTGTTTGGTCCGTTTAGGTATCGCGGCAAAATATGTCAAAATGGTAAATGGGCCTGAGATTGAGCTGTTATTTTTCTTATATATGAGTCAGGTAAAAGGCATTAAACTCCATCACGCTGAACCGAATCTGGTAGCTTTTATGGTAAGAATTATGTGTTATGCTTGAATGATTTTCACGAAGTGGTTAAATTTCGGTTGTCGGTGGCAAAAAGATACTTGATAGCTAAGGGTATGCAAAGGGTATGCAAAGCGTATGATAAGGGTACTGTTTCACATGAGTATTTCACCATCTATTTTCTGAACCAGTTCAAAAAATAGTACGGTTAGAATGCTCACCCTGGCGCAAGATGGAGGGGAGATGGTATTGCATGTTGGTAGGTTGTGCGTGTAGCGTCACTGATGTCAGGGCACAAGTACGCTCGCGCGCAAGGATCGTTTGCATACTTGCGCCAGTTTGCCGATGTTTGGAGGAATACATCGGTTGAAAACCATTCTTGCTTCATAAAAGCAGGTTTATTAACGGAGACTTATCAACCCCCCTTTAGGGGTCGGGGGTTTATGGTAGCGGCAATCCATCATTCCCCGTATGGAATGTCTGCGTTTCAAATTTTGTAAGAAAACCATTGAGGCTGCCGCCGGCTGTTTGAACAATTACTGCCCCGTCCTGCCAGATGCCGTCAAGATGTTGAAACCGACCGGGCGGATCTCCCTGGTTCATATGAATATCGTGCACACCAAGTCCGCCATCAGTAAACGGCGCACCAAACACATAGATGCGCGCCACATCGCTGAACAGGCTTTCCATGGCATTCAGTGCATTTTCGCCGTTGCTTTTCGTCCATCCGCTATCCTGCCATTTCTTAAAAATATTGTTCAGCAGTTGCAGGATTGCATTGTATACAATGAATAAACAACCCTGCGGCGGTTTGTTTAATATGGGGCTGCGTACATAGTCCAGCGCGCCCGAAGTACTGTTCCTGGCCAGCAGGTGCCATCCATTACTCAATGATGAAATGGGTGTAAACAAACCAGTGTCCATGCCGTGGAGTTCACGGTGTTCTACATTAATGCCGGCAGGCGTGGCCACATCCACTGCGCATTTATATTGCCCCGCGGGCGCATCTACATACAAAAAACCATGAAAATAGTGGCCGAAATTATCGGGCGCCTCGCGTTCATAGCGATTGAGCGTTCCAATCAAAACGCCGTAAGCGGGGAGTGGCATAGTTGTTCATTTTACGATGAATAAAAAATTGCTGGATGTAAGTTATCAACTATGCAGAAGCGCTGCTATACTACAATAGTGGTATGAAAGGTTAAATTAACCATCATTGAGATTCTTTAAGCTCCTTGTTTTCTTATGGATGACGGTTCAAATACAGAATTACATGTATGCCGATGAAGAAACAAGAAATGGAGAGAATCGAAGTGGATCTGCCAGCAACGAACAGAAAGAAATAGTCTATTTCCCCTGTTGTATCCACTTATTCCGAACGGCAGCCAATGCATCGTCGTTTGAAATTCTTTCAACTATGCCTCTTATCCTTCTATCTTTGTAAAAGTCGTCCAGCTCGTCTAAAAATTCTGAATAGTTACTCAATGCAGGTGTCACTTTAAATAGCCGCTACGTTAGAGCCTGCAGCGGGTGGAGAAATAGCATTCCATCCGACCAGCCACTACACTAAGATAATAAACACCCCCAGCTACAGAACATGTTTGAAAAAAATGAACGTAAATTAAATCAAAATATCATTTTAAAAGGTGCGCACAAGACTTCCGCTAATTTATGACAAATCCCTATGAAACAAGGTACCGCCAGCACTGTCAGCCAACCGAATATTATAGGCCGTTTTCGTCGAATTTTCTCTGCTGTAATTAGTCCCTGTTCCAAAGAGTCGTTCCATTTGTATCAAAAGAAATAATATTAGCATCAATAAAAAATGAGTTCTTAAATTTTGTTGATTTTGTGAAAGCTTTTAGGTCGGAAGTCAGTTTTATTAACAGTTGTTCTCGTGTTAAACTTTTAAAATAGCTCTTTGGAAGTTTGAAATACATGTTTTTCGGTTCAAAGTCTATTCGGATTGATGAACGGTTTTTGTCCACTTCATAGGTGTTTAATCCTGCCAGGAAAAGAGTGAAGTCATCTTTTGCTTCAAAAAGACCAAAGTTGTATTTTGCAATTGCTTTTTTAGGTTTGTTGTTTTCGCAAATGTTAGTCAGCCAATCTTCCACAGTTATGAATTTTGAAATTAGCCCTGGTGGGGGCGGTTCCATAATCTCTTCTACTTGAATGTCCTGCACTATTGTCGTTTTGAGGTCACCTTTTGATGGCTGCCCATATCCCACAATCGGAAGTATTATTAAAAAAATGATGATGAAATTTCGATTCATAAATGGCCTATTTTCAACCCCATGTTGATGGCGTTTATTTTCATTCAATACTGTCTTTCAAATCTTCCAATGAGTCAATACCCACTTTCTATTCTTTATTTTATTGTATTGTATCCAAACTGTTTAATTTCACTTATCTGTACAACGGGCTGAATATTGGTATAATTTTTAAAGTCACTGATAACTGCATCCCTGTTTTGTGCTATCGCTTTGTTATATTCGGCAACATCGGTAATATAAAAATAACCGATGGCCGCAAAAGGTGGTTTATCATTTGGTGTTCTGCCGCCTATGCCCTTATCAATTTCATAAAATTTTAGATTCTTGCCAATAAATCCAGCTACCATTGGCATGTGTTTTTTTTCATAATAGTCCATGTCAAAAGTTTTATCCTCTCCATTCGGATAAAGTATTGCTACCTTAAACATCCCGGTTTCTGCGGTGGATGAGTTTTTCGGTTGACTGGTTTTGCAACTTATCAAACTTATTAAGGCAAAGATGAACGAGACGAATTTAATTTTAGTTATCATGTAATTGCGTTTTAAATATTTTTTGTTTCATCCGTGCGCTTAATTGATTCTATAACAAGCTCCAGGATAAAACAATGGTTGTGTGTGTCCGCCGTTTGCAGCTGAATGACATAATGCAAATATATTGTTCCGGCTAATTCGTTTTGCCTTACCGGCTGTCAAGCGGGTTTAATATACCTAAAATATCTTTAATTATCCTGATTCCTTTCCCTACCCAGCAAACGAGTTACTGGTTTCAAACACAACAGACCTTAAAAAGAAGCTATTAGGCTTTTTAAGATTTTCCGTTTGCGTTTTTCTTTTTTTAGGTTTATTACAAATGCTCATTTGAAAATATGTTGTTGAGGTTCTAAACTAAAGTTGAAAATTGAACGTCGGGCCCGAACCACTGCTGATGCTTGCACATGGCTGATGTTACATTGTCCAGCGTTGCTTTTGCAAATATATTTGTTAGCAGCAAGTGCTTTACCGATACGTATATTTTCTTTAAAAATTTACTTGTCTTTTAAATATACTTCAACAGGAGTTATTGTCGCACCCCACACATCGGTCATTGTTAGTTTAATGTCGCCAGAAGATAATAATTCAAATTGTAACGAGGCATGACTTCCAGTGGGTTCTCCTGGATATTCAAATGTGTTGTTTCCTATGTATCTATAATTCTCTCCAAATATTTCATTTTTTAGCCATAAGTCGTTTTCTTTTTTAAAGAGTTCCTTCTTATTTTTGGAGTCTTTGATATTAGTGTATATACCTGTTAATTTATTAATAGCAACTGCTTCGGCCGCCAACGTAAGAGACATGCTTATATCATATACTATTTTTTTTGTGCCATCATTTAAACTTTGAATTTTTAGTATTCGTTTTTTCGATGTTGGTGAAGATGCAGCAGGATCTTTTGCAATATTTTTGTCGCCTGCAAAATACAATTGTGTCACCAATGGCTGGTAGCCTTCTGCTGTAATCATCAAATGAAAATGAGCCGGTCTAATGTAATTTCCACTGCCATAAGGCACGGGTACAATAGTATTGAATGAATAATTTCCCTTATCGTCCGAAAATGTCGTACCTCTAAAACGAAATTCATTTGAGGTATTATCATACTGTGCTTTATTGTCGCAATGCCACAATTCAACTTTAGCATTTTTGTAGGGTGTTTTACAATCCTTGTGTTTGATTATACCACTTAATTCAATTAAAGTACCTTGTTCGCCCTTGATGACAAGGTTATTGCGGATAGGGCTATTGGGCCTGTAATAAGGTCCAAGAATGTCTGATGTTGTTTCACAATCACCAATAAAATGTTTGCCATCGAATTTTATGAAACTTGAGGCAGAAATTGCTACAACCGAAAGTCCGGTGTTAATTATAAAGCCTCTTCTTTTCATGTTTGTTATTTTATTGATGATGTCATTTATAGCATTGGCGCTAACTCTTAAATATACGCGGTTTTTTTATCTTTTATCATATTGGTTAAAGGGTATGGCTATAAAATGATTGCTGGTGCCTGCCAGATCAGTTTTGAAAAAATATACGAGAAATTGCATGGCAATTCTGCCAGCGAAGCAGTGGCAAAAGCTATAAAACAAGGGCTGACATGATGCTAATTCTTACGAAGATCAAAGATTAATTACGGTCCCGGACACTTTGCTTTGCTTGTCTGTGCAACAATCGTATTTGCCCTCTGTGGTTTACTTCATGGGTAAAAACATAAAACCATTTGAAATAATTATTAATGCTTTTGTCACTGCCAAAGGGTGTTTGTTCATCAAGCCATTGGTCGTCCCGCCTGGCTAACTCCGCAAGTGTTTTTGTTCGCACTTGTTCTAGCTTGGTTAAATAATATTCTACCTCATGTCCCTTGATTTCCTGTCTCGCCTTTTCTCCCAACGCCAACGCTGTGCCCCACGCAAGTTTCTCTTCATCATTCATCGCACGCTTGTCAAAAGTCGCTGCCTGGTAACCTGCTTCAGCGGCTGCAATATGAAATAAAAGTGACCCGATTGAATTACTGTCTGCGCCATTCAGATAATCCAGTTCACTAACTGTTAAGCCCTCAACGGCAGAAAGCGTGGTATGCCGCACATAATTCATCATGGAGACAAGTCGGGCTATCTGCGGAGTAAAGCCAGAAATATCCCCGATTAAAAAGAGGTTTCGCTTATCCATAATTATTAGGATTTAGTAAGTATAAGTGGCGCCTATCGTCGAACAGCGTGATACCGGGCTGGCGTCAGTGTTCCGTACGCCCAGCCACTGAACTTGGTTAATAAATTGATGTTAGATTTAATAAAATTAGGTTTAATAAAGGCGCGCCATCATATCTATTTTCTTCCTGTTGCTTTTTGGATTTGTGGAGGATAGCGTTCACCTACAATTTTTATTGCCGCCAGGGCTGTATTAACTTTGCTTAACTCATTAGTAGTTAAATAAATATTGGCGGCGCCGATATTTTCCTGTAAGCGATACAGTTTTGTTGTACCGGGAATTGGAACAATAAAGGGTTTTTGAGCCAATAACCAACCCAATGCAATTTGGGCAGGTGTAGCATTTTTATCTTTCGCAATAGAAACAACTAAATCAACTAATGCCTGGTTGGCTTCCCGGTTTTCTTTGTCGAAACGTGGTAATATATTTCTTGTGTCCGTTTTGTCAAACACGGTGTTGGCTGTTATTGTTCCGGTTAAAAATCCTTTGCCTAACGGACTGAACGGAACAAAGCCAATTCCTAATTCTTCTAATGTAGCAATAATTTCATTTTCGGGTTCACGATAAAACATTGAATACTCACTTTGTACAGCCGTCACAGGTAAAACAGCGTGAGCCCTGCGAATGGTTTCCGCATTTGCTTCTGATAAACCAAAGTATTTAACTTTGCCTTGTTGAATTAAATCCTTTACCGTTCCTGCAACATCTTCAATGGGTACGTTAGGGTCAAATCTGTGCTGATAAAATAGATCAATCACATCTGTTCTTAATCTTTTTAAAGATGCTTCGGCAACGGCTTTTATATTTTCGGGACGACTATCCAATCCCAATCTGACATTTCCATCTTTTAGGCCAAACTTAGTGGCAATTATAACTTCTTTACGCAAGTGTTCCAAGGCCTCGCCAACCAATAGTTCATTGTCGCCATAACCTTGTGCGGTATCAAAAAAGGTAATGCCGTGTTCAACTGCCGAACGCAAAAGTTGTATGTTTTCATTTTTTGTTGGTGCATTTGGAAAGCTTAAACCCATGGCACCAAAACCGAGTGCAGATACTTCTAACCCGCTATTTCCTAATTTTCTTGATTTCATTTTTCTTGATTTTAGATATTGATAACACGAAGGTTGGCCAATAAAAAATGAAATCATTTGCCATTTGGCAAAAAGTAATTTTAGCGGATATTTTTTCTTATTCGGCTCAAAGATGATAGGGTAATCCCCAAATAAGAAGCGATATATGATAGCGGCACACGATTAATCAATGTTGGAAATTTTTCGTTAAAGTCAAGATAGCGGGTAGTTGCGTCTTGCGAAACCAGTTCGCTTCTTCGTTCTATTTTTTCTTTATGATGTTTTGCAATTATTTTTTGAATGATGCTGTCCCAGCCAACAATGGTTTCAGAAATCTCTTTCCAATTCTTTTTTGAAAACACAACAAGTTTACAGTCCGTAATGGCTTGCAGGTATTCAGAAGGAATATAATTGCCTTCAGAAGCAGGGCCATCTAAAATCAGGTGTTTTTCGTCAACAAAATAGCGTGTGTTTTCTTTTCCGGTGTTGGTATAATAATACACCCGGAGCACGCCATCAGTAATAAAGCCGATATGCTTCACAGTCTTTCCGGCTTCCCAATAAAAGTCGTCTTTGCTAAGTTCTAATGCTGTTGCTTTACTTGTAATAAGGTCAATTTGCTGCGTATTCAAATTGCCAAATTGTAAGACGAATTCAATAAATTCTTCCATAAAACAAAATTAGCGATAGTTACTTATCGGTCATTTGTCATTTGGCAAAAAGTGTTGGAATCTGTGGCTGTGTACATTGCCTGAAACGTCGTGGGCTTTCTGCCGGGCTGGCTTCTGTGATCCTTCCGCCCTGCCACTAAGCCCCGGTTAATAAAACTAAACACAATTTATGACAAAAACATCTTACCGAAACATCGCAATAACAAATGCTGATAGTGAACTAATGTTCAAAATCTGTTCATCCACCAGCCTAGCCTGGCATGAAACAGCCTGTTGAGCGCTGTATTTAGTCGCTAGTAAAAGGTGTAGTCAATTGTTACGAGGGTTTTTGTCCCATTATTCTTTTTTTTGATTAAAAGCTTAATGGGATTACCCAATTTATCTATTTCAAGGTATTCGTAGTTGGTGATTTCGGTCGAATTGTTATCAAGGTGGGTTGTCTTATACAGTTGTGTATTTTGCTCTTTATCCAAATGAAAATCTTGTAGGTCATGTTGTGATATTTGACCCAAATTGTCGAAGCCTTTTATATAGATTTTAACTGCTCTAAAGGAATCATTTAGGGTTGATCGTATTTCATACGTTGTCTTATTTTGATTAGTATACACTGTCTCGGTGTATACATTAAGGGCATTCCAGATTATTTTTCCGTGCAAAAGCTCCTCGTTTGTGGCACTGAATGATGTCCACCCACTTTTTTTTGATTTGTTAAGCGCGAAAATTCTTTTATAATAATACAGTTCACCTGTTGCTAGTCGCCTTTCTGTTTTTGCTGAATCTATATTTCCACCTTCATTAAAATAATATGTGTCGGTTGAGATGGCGCTACTGTCACTTGGTATATATCTTGAGTCGTGCAAAGTTGAAGTGTTATATGTTCTTTTGATTACAACTTTGACCTTCCCTTTATAACCATATTCCTTTTTATCAGAATAGATATTCTTTCCCCTGCAAGAAGAAACAGATAAAAGAATTAAACAAATAATATAGAGTTTTTCCATAAAATAGCGCCTAACATTTGCATTGTCGCATGCGAACTTACTCGTTTTTAAGTAAAAAATATCACTACTGGGTTTCAACTGCCGTAAGTTAGTGGCTGTTTAACCAAGTTTCTTTAGTCAGACTGTCATTTTTGTAATGCTCTGATTTTAATGGAATACCCATTTCACTAAAATAAGTTACTGTTCGCTCTTTCTCTTGGTTGGTGTAATACTCGATATATTCCAAATGCCCATCTTCAGCATAGGCTTTTACAGTATCTTCTGTTTTTCCGTTCACTGAATGTCCAATTGCACCTAGTTGTCCGTTTTCACGATATATTTTAAATATTCCTTGTTGTATTCCAATAAAATGCCTTTAGTGTCATAAATTTTCCAAAGACCTTCTCTTCTCCTGTTAACTAATTTTCCTTTTGAGACAGTCCCACTGCTCTTATCAGAACATGAAACTCCAGCGATGGTCATTATTGCTAAAATTATTGATAGGGAAACAACTGTTTTAAAAAGCATTGTGATTGATTTAATTGTCTCATTTCTAACCTTGTATTTTCTACTGATAACAGTTAAAAGTAATCTTAGTCTTAATGCAATGTTCAAGGGAATAAGTATTTTATTTTGACGCAAATTGTTAGTTCGTTGTTTTTGTCAACAAAACCTTATTGTTAAGCAGCCATAATTTACCTGAATGCCCTAAACCAAAACATGCGTCAATGTGCCCGTGATGGCTTGTATCGCTGTTTAAAAGCTCCTTTTTAATGTCATTGTCAAGCCATTCGAAATAAAAATGTTGTTTTTCAGAATCAGATGGAGCATAGTATGCACCAGAAAGGCATTTTGTTTTTAAGGTTGTAAAAGTCGGTGTGTCAAAATATAATAATCCTTCAAGATAATAGTCTGAAGGTCCGGGTACTGATAAGCGTTCTTTTTGTCCTGAGTTGTTGATAAATGTATATTTAAATTTAGTCGCAATTGGTTTAAAAATCGTGATGTCAATAATGCCTGCGAGCAAAGAAGTATCTGTTGAAATTGTAGTTGAAATATTGTCTTTGGTGGTCGTGCCAGTGTTTTTATGTTTTTTGTTTGCTTGTTGCCTGCATGATACCAAAAGGATTATAAGAATGACTGTGCAGATTAATTTTGTCATAACACACATGCTGATTTTCGGAGTCCGTCAAAATATGTTCAATTGCATTGTTGCTTATGTAAGCGGTTTGACGTAGGGTTGGACTTATATAATCCTGCGCCCGGCCACTTAAGATTAGTTAATAAAACTGAATTCAATTTATAACAAAAATAGTTGTAATGAAAGATCGCACCTACAAATGCTGTTTGATAACTGCTGCTCATTGCAACAATGTCCCGTCAGCATGGCAGCACAAATGTTAGGCACTGTTGGCTTTTTTCTTGAATAAAGCCCTTATTATAAGTACGACTATTTGCATAGAAGGCTTAAAGATTGTCCAGAATGTAAATTTATAAGGCTTGTCATTTGGATTTAGGTTTAACGAGTTTATAAAATTCACTTGCTTTGAAGTTAAAAATGCTAACTCTGTGTCACTTGCTGAATCGTTAATAAAATAAATTCGTTCTGTAATTTTATTTTTTCTTAAGGTCGTATTTAAAAACTTAGCAAATTTCTTTGCTACCAATCCATCTAGAAGAAAAGGAATTGAGGGAATGTTTGACAGGCTGCAGTTCATGTCATTTATGGTAATTGTATAAATAGGTTTTCTTGATTTTGTTTCTGAGTTGAATACTTGGTCTAGGTCAAAAATATTTAATCCTGCTTTTTCAAGACTAGGTCGCATTTCTTTTAGTATGTCAATTGCGCCACCTTCAGTCAAACTCTCAAAGTCAAAACTAAACAGTCGCCCATTGATGTTTTTATATTTATCACCACTTGGAAAAAAGAATGCTTTTTTATTGATGATATTATCCAACAAGCCATCTTGAACTTTCGTGAGATTTTTTGAATCTACGTATTTAAAAAATTCTAGTCGTTCAATTTCTATTTTTAAAGTCTGTCTGTCCATTGTGGATGTTATTAGAGCCAAACGTCTACGGCTTTCTGCCGGCCTTGCTTCTTTGATCCATCTGCCCGTTACCAAGCTTGATTATTAAACCCTGTCACTAGTGGCGCCTTTTGAATAGTAACGAAAGAATAAAAATGCAACAAACTTGAATGTTTTCATACTCTGTTTGAAAATCCTTAGAGTTCTACTTTTCCATTGCTTCCAGGTATATTTTATAGCCTTCTAATTCCGATTCTTTTACTTCTTCCACTTTTATAAGTTCAGGTTTGTCAAGTAAAAAGCCATTTATGTCGAGAGGAGCGTGGCCGATTAAGATTTTGAGATTTTCAGAATTGATATCAGTTGGCTTTTCTTTAAAAGTATCACTATATGTGCGAAGATGCACGGCAAAGTCATCAAGAACTAGAATTTTTGTGAGGTAAAAAGTATTGTTTTTGTTTTTGAAAACATAGAGTCCGCCAACTTTTAAGTTATTGGATTGCTCTGCCGAAACTTCTTTGTCACTTGCAGGTGTGGTTTGATGATAAGCGCAAGAACTAACAATGAAAGGAATTGCGATTAAAAAAAATGCTTTCATAGAAACGTTAGCCTTTTAAATATTGTCGTTTACAATTGCTGGCGATACCACGTTGGCTGCAGCCGTAAGTATCACTAACCTTTTTCGCAAGACCTCCGGCAAAATGTCTGCTTCCATTCTTCGGATGAATACCATTTCGTAAAGTTATATAAACATGCATGTGAGTAATTGCCTGGCTCAACCCTATTTCTGACTTTTCAACTTAACATCACCATACAAAGCCTTCAGTAATTCGCACGGATCTACATCTATGGCAAGCGCTATCAGGTACAATTCCTTTCCCCTCAAATGACTGCTTTTATTTAAAGTCAGTTCATTCATTCTCGCTTTTGTTAACCCTGTTTTTCTGCCTACCTCTGCTTTGTTTACAGATTTCTGGGCAAGATATAATCCAAGCTTGGTCATTTATATTAGCTTTTTCTATACTATAGTTCATAGGAAAGATATAAAAGAATAAAAAAAGTATACTATTTGGCGGCCGATAATCGGTTTTTCAATATCTTAGTTATGATTATCTATACTAAACATCTGAATAACATTACTATGACGATGATTCATTTTGGCTTATTTTTCAAATCATTCTAATGAAAAAATCATCCACCAAAAAGAACAATCAACAAAAACCCCCACCAACCCTTCAATGGCAAACCGGCAATTTTGATCGCCGGGCAACATTCACATGCACACTTCCCTATCAATTTTTACTCTTGTGCAAACTGATGCATATTACACCAGCAAATATGGTGAGTGATTTTATGGATAATTTATCTGGTGAGTATGTAGCGGGCCAGGGGAGAGACCAGGCCAGTGAACACCTGGTCAATTATTTTATTGCCCGTGCATACGGCCAGGAATATTTCAGCGGAGAGCACATTCGCCAAATCTTTAAAGAAATGAATGCACTGGGCTTGTTGTTTCCTGCCGATGGTAAAAAAAAGTTGTTACACTCGTACGATAACTGGCGCAAACATCACCACAGGCACTGGTTTAAAAAATGGTATAGAAAACCAAAACGCTACTCAATTAGCAAAGCAGAATAGTTGTGTCCAAATAGAAAAAAATACAAATAGCAATCTTCTCAATCAACAATTAAGCAACCGCAACAATGGTTAAGGCATTGTAAGAACCATTATTCATAGAATACTGCAAGCCATTTAATTCCTGTAAGAAGTCAATACCAAATACTACCAGTCTTACACCACCAGTCATCGCCGGTACTGTTTGTGGCATCAACGTAATATCAACAGATGCCTGGTCCACAGCAATCGTTACCTCATTTGTCAGGTGTAATTCAGAACTGCCCTGTACAAAATCAATGGTTGCAAATCCGCCTTTAAAACGCACATGTGTTGCACCTGCCGGGTATTTTACATCTGTAGCCGCCACCATACCTTTCATCTCAATCTTGCCGGTTACTGCGTCTGCTGTAAATGGTTTGTACAAAACAGACTCCAATGTTGAGTGTATGTTTAAATTCAGCGCTTTCAGCATTGCTTTTCCTTCTGGCGTTACAATACCCACACCCACCGTTCGCAGGCCACGGGCTGATTGCATGTCAAGGTTTTTAATTTGACTCATCAGTTGGGTGATCTGCGGAATGGCGCGTCCTGTAACTGCCTTCACCGTTACACCACGCAACGCATCACGCAACAGTTTACCTGCAGAAGCCACGGCGCCAAACTCAACATTGTTTTCACGTGTTCGTGCAAACGCACTGTCATTTGCAATCCGTTCAGGTGCAATACCACCTCGTTTTCTTACAAGATAGCCGCTGGTAGATTTGTAGAAAATCAGGTTGTCAATGCTTCCCTCCAATTTAAGGATGCCCGTTATTTTTGCCATAAGAAAAAAGTTTTAGTCAAAGCGTATCTCCACCAATTTTCTAAACGCAAGCTTGAGTTGAAAGTTGTATGTGCCCGCCAGCAATCCTACTACATTAATTTCAAAATACAATATGGCGCCGGCAGTATAGAGCGTATTATGCAGCAAATGACATGAAAATGCCGGCATATAAAAAAAATTGTATCGGAAATGCAGAATAAAAAAATGGTATATGTATAACTATACCGGGATTTATTTATTAACCTGTATAGATATTGTAGAACCACACAAAGACTACACAAGACCACACACCGCTAAGGATGCTTAATAGCAAACCACTCAAAGCCCACTCAAAGCCCACTCAAAGTGCAGTCAAAGCCCACTCAATGTGCAGTCACAAGAATAGATAGCTGAGGGGAGTGTAGATCAACCCGGTCTGGTTCGGCACAGGCTATTAAACGGTATTCAACGGCGCCAACCTTGCGTTGTCCCTGCTATAAATAGTTAAGTTGGTCTCCCCCAAACCCATGCAGCATTCTAACCACACACTTTGTCAATACCATTAAACCCCGGTATGAAACAACTATGCTTCCTTATTGCCGTTATTGGCATAACCCAGTTTTCCTGCAGGAGAAACGATACAGCCGCACCTGTTGCCACATCATTGCAAGGAAACTGGAGAATGATTCTTGTAAAAGACAATTCAACCAGGTTGTCATTTGCCAAACCAGCTTCCTTCCAGGGCGATGTAGACATTACGTTCAATACCGCAAACAACAGTTTTAGCGGAAAGACCCCTACCAATGATATCTGGCAGAGCGATTACCTGGCCGATCAGAACCAATCACTGACCATACTTTTTTTGTCTATGACAAAAGTGATGGAAACAAGCTGGGGCAATGAATTTGTGGGCAATATCCGTTCTTCCCAGTCATATACATTTGAAGCGGGCGGCAGGCTGAATATTAAGACAACCAACAGAACACTGACCTTTAAGAAACTTTGAGAATCTGCCGGTACCGATATTCGCTAAACAATTAATGTTCAAATACAATAAACTTCAACTGCGCCGCTCTGCCGGCGCTTTTGCGTAAATACGCATTTCCTTTGCTTCAATTGCAGAATCTGCAAATTTTACCAATCCCGCATTTCATAATATGCAAATAATGATAAAATGAGTTGTTGTATAAGCAGCAGTCAATTAGGTATGGGCCTGTGTGCATGGTAGCTTTGAAATTGAAACCGAATTCGACATTTCACTTTCTCTATTCCATTGCAGCTGTGAAAACCACCATTTATTCATCACTAAAAACCAGCAACATGAACCCCAGACTATGGTTGTTTGTCTTTCTGCTTAGCCAGTCATTTTTATCCTGTGTAAAAGACCCCAGGAATCTCCCACCCATCTTTTCACATGGAGGCGATGGTAATGGAAATAAACAATTGAAAATTTCTATTATCTCCGATATCCATTATATGCATCCTTCTTTGCTGATAAATAACGGTGCAGCCGGCGCTGCGTTTCAAAATTACTTGAACCAGGATCCAAAACTGGTGCAGTACAGTGATCCAATTTTTAGAAAGGTGCTGGAAGATGTAAAAAAAGAAAAACCCGATATCCTGCTTATCACTGGCGATATTACCAAAGATGGTGAAAAAGTGAGTCACCAGGCCATGGCAGGTTTTTTTCAGGAACTCCGCCGCATTGGTGTAAAAGTATACGTGGTGCCGGGAAATCATGATATCAACAATGCCAAAGCAAAGAAGTTTGATGGCGACAATGCCTACCCGGTGGACATGACTTCAAAAAATGATTTCGCAACCATCTACAGCGATTTTGGTTACAACAATGCCATTTCAAGAGATCCCAATTCATTGAGTTACGTTGCCCAGCCCATACCCGGTTTGCGTATCATAGCCATCGATGCCAGCAAATACGAAGAATACGGGCCCGAAGGCGATGTAGCGGCCGGGCGCATCAAACCACAAACACTAACCTGGATACTGGCCCAGATGGAATCTGCAAAACAACAACACAACACGGTATTTGCCATGATGCACCATAACCTCATTGAACACTATGCGGGCCAGTCGCAACTGGATCCCGGTTATGTGATAGACGATTGGCAGAATATTACCAACACACTGGTAGATGCAGGATTGAAAATTATTTTTACCGGGCATTATCACGCCAATGATATTTCTTCATATGTGCATAACGGTAAGCAATTGTTCGATATTGAGACGGGTTCGCTGGTAACCGCACCCATTCCATACAGGTATGTAACGGTTACTGAAACCGGGCTTCAAATAACCACAAAGAATGTACAGGTAGTAGATGCAGCCTTTCCGGGCGGTCTTGGTTTTGGCGACTATTCCAGTCAATTTCTTTCGCAACACCTCGATGGCTATTTTAACTATTACCTGGCTAATAATTTAGGTGCCCCGGCAGAACTCGCGGGATTTGCTTCACCCTTGTTCAGGAATGGCATCATGGCGCATTTTGCAGGCGATGAACTGCTACCATCTGCTGAATCAGCACAAATTAATCAACTGGCTGCCCTATCGCCACAGCTGGCCGGTATAGTAACAACTTTATGGACAGATATTGGAGAGAAAGACAATAACTCGTTTATCCCTTACCGCTAGTAATATCAACCCCTCCCCGCATGCCATGCAAAAGGCCTTTTTTTAAAAAAAGGCCTTTTGCATGGCATGCCGTAGAAGCTGCCGCCCGCCGGACCATAATCAATCGTTCCGCTGCTGCAATCCGGTTATTGAAACGCAGGCGCCCTGCGTGGATAATTTTCACCCATGAAATTTCATTTCCAGCAATTTGCGTATTATTTTGGTGTTTTATTTAAAACACCCCACTATTAGCTCACCCCGCATGTATTCCCTGAAACCTATGACACTCCGTACTGCTGCCCGTTTTATTTTTATTGTTCTGCTGGCCGCATGCAGCAACCGCTTACCTGCACAGTTAATACACAGCATTGCCGGCGGTTCTGTAGGAGATGGCAAAACCGCTTCTACCATAGCTATTGTAAATTTTACCAGCATAACAACAGACGATGCCGGCAATTTGTACGCGTATGATTTTGCCAACCACCTGGTGCGGAAAATGGATGCAGTTACCACCATTATGAGTACTGTTGCGGGTGGTGGCCAGACCTATGCAGACAGCATGCCCGCATTAACTTCGCGCCTTGATTCAATAAGGGGTATTGCCGTAGACAAAGCGGGCAATATTTATATAGCTGCGGAAACGCGTTTGTTTAAGGTGGTTATCAGTTCGGGCAAACTTTTTCGCATAGCCGGTAAACCGTACCAGACCTCTAGTGCAGACGGAGACAATGGCCTTGCCCGCAATGCAGGCTTCCAACTGATTACTTCCATTGCCGTTGATACCAGCGGTAATATCTACGTAACAGATGAACACAAGATCCGGAAGATAAACCAGTCAACCGGTATCATTTCTGCAGCGGGCGGCAAACCGGCGGCCGGCTATTCGGGCGATGGGGGGCTGGCCACCAATGCCGCTTTTCGCTTTCCGAATTCAATCACCATAGACCGGTTCAATAACATCTATGTAAACGATGATGGCAATGAACTGATAAGAAAAATTTCCGGCGCCACCGGTATTGTTACCAGCGTAGCAGGTGTTTACCAGTTTGGCGGAAGCATGGGTGATGGTGGACCGGCCACTTCAGCAAAAATCTCTCCTGACTGCATGGGCACAGATATTGCCGGTAATATTTATTTTTCGGAAGCTGCCTATGCCCGAATCAGGAAGATAACGGTGGCCACCGGCATCATTTCCGCTTTTGCAGGCACCGGTGTGTCTGGCAATACCGGCAATGGCGGTCCTGCGCTGGCGGCCAATATCCGCAGCAGCGTAATTACAATAGACAAACAGGGCAATATCTACCTTGCATCTTCAGCCGATGCCAATATCCGCAAAATTACCCTTGGTACCAATATCATCAGCCAGGTTTGCGGAAATGGAAGCTCCGGCTGGGCCTTCAGCAACCTGCCGCTAAATGAAGCGCAATTAAATGAACTGGTAAAAATTGCCATAGACAATGCTGGTAATATTTACATGTCAGATTTTTACAACAACAAAATCCACAAAATTGACCAGGCCGGCCAAAAAATAGTGACGGTGCTGGGCACGGGCGCAAAGACCAGCAATGGCGGTAATGGCGGTAATGGCGGCCCGGCAATCAATGCCACGGTGTTTGGGGCTGGCGCACTGGCAACGGATACAGGGGGTAATTTTTATTTTGTTGATGGGTCTCATAGTATCCGGAAAGTAACCATTGCTACCGGTATTGTTAGCCCGGTGGCAGGCACCGGCGTGGTGGGCTTTTCGGGCGATGGCGGCCCCGCTACGGCAGCCAAATTTAATACTGTCACGAGCATCGCTATAGACAAAGCCGGTAATATCTATTTAGCCGATATGTACAACAACCGCATCCGTAAAATAACGGTGGCCACCGGTATCATTACTACCATTGCCGGAACCGGCGGAGGCGGTAGCACGGGCGATGGCGGTCCCGCTACGGCAGCAGTTATCAACCAGCCCACCAGTATCACGTTAGATAAAAATGGTAACTTATACATTGCCGCTAGTTATGCCATCCGCCGCATTGATGCCGCAACCGGTATCATTACCACGGTTGCCGGCAATGGCATCAGCAACGCTGTCAGCGATGGCGATGGCGGACTGGCCATTGCAGCCAAAATACATTATCCGAATGGGGTAGCTGCAGACGACTCCGGCAATATCTACATCAATGAAGCCGCCAGCCGTATAAGAAAGGTTGATCATGCTTCCGGGATTATTACCACCATTGCCGGCGGCAACAAGTATTTTTTTTATGGCGATGGCATACCGGCAAAAGACGCCAGCCTGCAGGAGGCCGGGAGCATAGTCTTAGATGATGCCGGCCGCCTCTATTTTGCAGACAATACCCGTGTACGAATGATTGGCCAGGCAGATACCGGCGTTTACAAAGCATATATACACGGCACCGTATTCTTCGATAACAATGCAAACAATATAAAAGATACCGGCGAAGCATATGCAGAAAATATTACCATCGCCGCAGGCAAACCGGGCACAGAACTCCAAACCGTTACCCGCAACGGCTTTTTTAAATTACTGGCAGATACCGGCACTTATACCACCAGTGTAAAAGGCGTAGATTATCTGATTGTGTCGCCCGGCTCTTACACCAGCAATTTTACCGGCACCCATACGGCAGATACCATCCAGTTTGCATTGCAGCCTGTACCGGTAATGAAAGATTTGGTAGTATACCTGGTGCCAATCGGGTATTTCCGCCCGGGCAATACCGTGCATTACCGCATCTTTTACAAAAATGCAGGAACAGGCGTTGTACAAAACGCAAGGGTACAATTCCTGAACAGTTCCCGGTCTGCCTTTGTAAAAAGTATTCCTGCCCGCGATGCTACCAACGCCGGCGATACCCTTTACTGGAGCCTGCCACCGCTGGTACCCACCGCATCCGGGTATATAGATATTGAAGTGTTGCTGGGCACACCACCACAGGTAAACCAGGGCGATTCGTTGTTTCTTGCAGCTGCCATTTACCCAGCAGCAGAAGGCCTTACGCCCAGTAACAATACAGCTTTCCTGAAAGTCCGCGTGGGTTCTTCATATGATCCCAACGATAAAACGGAATTGCATGGCGGCGCCATCAGTCCTGCCCAGGTAGCTGCTGGTGAATACCTGCAATACACCATCCGTTTTCAGAATACCGGCAACGATACTGCCTTCACTATAACGGTTACGGATACACTGGGTGCGCTGCTTGACCCCGCTTCCTTCCGTATGATTGCTGCCAGCCATGATTACCAGTTAACCATTGGTGGCGGCAACAAACTGTCGTGGGTATTTAACAATATTCTTTTGCCAGACAGCAATACAAATGAAAAAGACAGCCATGGGTTTATCTGCTTCCGTATTAAGCCATTGCCTTCCGTGATCGAAGGAAACGTCATCCGCAACAAAAGCGATATCTATTTCGATTTTAACCTGCCGGTTACCACCAACCTGGCAACCACAATGGTGAAGCAACTGCCTGCGCCACCCGCACGCCCGGTACTGGATACGATAAAGCAATGGTACTGTGCCGCCGGCGGTGAACAAAAAATAAAACTGGTCAATTTCAATACAGGCTATCATGCCAAAGTGCTGCTGAACAATACGTCTTTGCCTATTGCGGCCGACAGTACATTCAGTATATTTCCGGGCCAGCTGCAGCCGGGCAATTACCCGGTACGCGTAGAATATGTAAATGAAACCCGCGATAATTATTTAAATACTTCTTTCGGCGTGGTGCGCGCGGCTCTACCCGAAGTGGCGATAGCTGCCAGTAAGATCAGCATCACAGTACCAACCGATGTTTGTATACTGGTGGCTACCAACAAAAAAGATGGTGGCGCCAGTCCGTTGTTTGCATTTTCAGGAGTACGTGATTTCAGCAGCCTGCTGCAGGCAGAAAGTGGGTTAAATACCGTTACGCTCCGCGCAGATCAGTTAACCGATGGAGACAACCGCGTGTACGTGCGCATGAAAACCGCTGATAGCTGCTACAGCAGGCTGGCTGCTTACGACAGCCTTGTGATCAATAAGTCGATGCTTACCACCGGTATCACAGATATAGATAACCCCACCCTGAGCATCACCAGCTTCCCCAATCCATTTACAGACGTGATCAGCGTGGCCGGTCTTATGGCGTCCAAAACGTATCACATAGAAATGTACAACAGCGTGGGCGCCATTGTCTATTCAGCGGTGGTCAGCAACGGAACCCATCACCTTATATACGCCGGTAGATTTGCCAAAGGCCAATACTGGATAGGCATAACAGATGCAAGGAAAAACAAATTACTGGGCAGCCTTTCGGTTGTTGGCCATTAAGAGATAAAAGAGAGAAAGGGGCTTTGTTCGCGGGAGTTTTCGCGCACAGAGCTTTTAGCGCCAACAGAGCAGCAAACCGCGCTAAAAGAAATCAGGCATCCTGCATCAGACATCAGACATCGTAAATTGAGCAAACGACATCAGACATTTCTTCAGCTCTGTCCCCGCATCGTCTCCCGCACAGCGATTCGCCCAATCAGCTTTTTGCCAGGGACGTTGCGGTTAGATGACTGCATTCTTTTTAAGCAAATGGATGATATTGCAACCCGCGAAGCAGAGACTGCCGAAATGAAGTGGTTTCCTTGATCCGCAGTGTCCTCGATGGTCTTAATGTTATTACAGCTCCCGAAGGGAGAGACACTGCGTGCACAGTCTGGTGGATGGGATCTCAGCGGGATCTTCGCGCAGCACATCAGACATCCTGCATCAGCCATCAGCCATCAGCCATCGTAAACCGGGCAAACGACATCAGACATCCGACATCCGACATCAGACATTTCTTCTTGCTTTGTGCTTAGTTCTGCAAGCGGTCGTCTGGTGGTTGCCTTATTTTGCACAATCCGTTCCGCTGGAACGGTAAAAATTAATTGAACATTTTTCTACCCACAATGCACCCCGAAGGGGTGCCATTAACGCAGTGCATTTCCCGGCTGTGAACGGACGATGCCCCGCCGCCGCTGCAGAGTCCCTTCGAAGATGGAGTATGGTTTCTTGATCCGCAGTGTCCTCCCCGGGCATGATGTTATTACAGCTCCCGAAGGGAGAGACACTGCGTGGATAGTCTGGTGGAGGGGATCTCAGAGGAATATTCGTGCAGCACATCAGACATCCTACATCAGACATCAGACATTTCTTCTTGCTTTGTGCTTAGTGCTGCAAGCGGTCGTCTGGTGGTTGCCGTTATTTTGCACAATCCGTTCCGCTGGAACGGTAAAAATTAATTGAACGTTTTTCTACCCACAATGCACCCCGAAGGGGTGCCATTAACGCAATGCATTTCCTGGCTGTGAACGGACGACGCCCCGCCGCCGCTGCAGAGTCCCTTCGAAGATGGAGTATGGTTTCTTGATCCGCAGTGTCCTCCATGGGCATGATGATACTGCAGCTCCCGAAGGGAGAGACACTGCGTGGATAGTCTGGTTGAGGGGATCTCAGCGGGATATTCGCGCAGCACATCAGACATCATCACATCAGCCATCAGACATCGTAAACTGAGCAAACGACATCAGACATCCTACATCAGATATCAGCCATTTCTTCTTGCTTTGTGCTTAGTTCTGCAAGCGGTCGTCTGGTGGTTGCCGTTATTTTGCACAATCCGTTCCGCTGGAACGGTAAAAATTAATTGAACATTTTTCTACCCACAATGCACCCCGAAGGGGTGCCATTAACGCAGTGCATTTCCCGGCTGTGAACGGACGATGCCCCGCC
>Ga0307515_10006147_pt1 | contig 24129 bp, 15 predicted proteins | sample 17_EM_MG_FD_194513 | JGI IMG/M metagenome (GOLD analysis project Ga0307515, IMG submission 194513) | Populus trichocarpa ectomycorrhiza microbial communities from riparian zone in the Pacific Northwest, United States - 17_EM | ecosystem: Host-associated > Plants > Roots > Unclassified | place... | reverse complement strand
TTGGCTGCTTCTTCCAACCCTATGTTGCAAACGCAGTAAATAATGGGGCCCATGAACAGTAATTAGTGGTTTTTTCTTTACTAAACGTTTGACTCCTGCGTTTTACTTTAAATACAATCTTCACCGCGAAAACAAACGGCCTCTTAGTAAAGGAAAAATACATCGTATCAAGCATGATCAACCATAACATAGATTGAAATTGATCATTAATGCTTTTATAGGAAAGAGATCTTTTGCTTATAATAATTTATTTCTTTTATTTATAAGTTTTCTTGTAACACTTTCATTTCTTTTATGTTCTTTTCCAACTTGTAGTTTTGGCATTACCTTTCTTTTATTTTAAACCTATTAAAGCCAAGTTTAAAACTCCATATTCTATTTGATTAATGATCCTACTATCTATCATCTCTAAGGATTCAATTCTTAATTGTAGTTTCTCCTCATTGGAAAGAATACTTAAACAAATAACATATTGATCAAATAATCAATGCTTGATCATCAAGTTGATGATGATTAATCAAATTATCTCTAAGATCAACATAACCTAACAACTAAAAGAAGAAGTAGAAACGAGGTGTGTGACGTGTCATTTATGAGGATCAACGTGTCATTGCCTCTATAACTTTTGACAACCAAATGTTATCATAATGTTGCCAAAAAATCAAAAGGCACTGGTTTTGGCCTCCCACCAAATATTTATACTATTTTCATCACTAAAAACCTTATAATCATTTATAACGTATTTTAACTCACTTGAGAAACTCAAAAAAATAAATCAAATCCTAATACCCAACAATCTTTCTAGCCCTGTATCTTTTTTTTCTATATAATTTAGGAAGTTGGAACCATCATCAACAATCTCCTAACATGAAGACAAACACCTATAGACCAAGATCATCAAATCACTTGCTCGAAATGTAAAACATTAGTTCTTTCTCATCTTTTTTTATTCTCTTTCCTCCCATTATAACCAAGAAACAAGTACTAAGAAAATTAGAGTTTTAGATCATTCATTATAAACATATTAACGAGAAAATATCATTAAACATATAATTTATGTAGAAATTAAATTAAAAGAAGAAAATGATTAAAAAAAATTCATTAAATATATCAATATAAACAATGTTTCAATATCAATTTTTATATTAAAAAATAAAATAAAAATCATTCCAAAGTTTCAATTAATTACAAATTAACATCAAAGATCTAAACATTCAAGTCAAATAATATAACATATAAATATAAAATATACTTTATATAATAATTAACTCAAAAGAAACAATGATGAAAACTAAATAAGAGATTAACTGATAAGGTTATAATTTTGTAATTTATATAAATTATATATATAGACAACAATATATATGATATGATGTATATAAATATTATTCTATTTTTGGTTGAAATTGACAAACAATTTTCAAATTAAAATTAAAAAAAAAACTAAATGAAAAATTGGATTCGATTTTAGAAAAGAAAATTAAAAAAAAATCAAACCCAAATATTCAATTTGATCTAGTTATTCAGTTTAAATATAACTAGCAATTTGACCCATGCTTTGCCGAGAGTCAAATAATTTTTTTCAAAACAAAAAATAAATATGAAGGCATTTTCTATATTTTTTATAAAAAAATCTCAATTATAAATTGAAAAGTTTATGCATGTATCTAATTTGATTAAATAAATCAAGAATTACTTAGCTTGGAGTAGCCACGTCCCTGGATCTGCTTCATTTTTTTTAATGGGGTGGAAGGCCTTTGAATTTTTTTTTAAAAATAGTAGGCAGCATGTCACCTGCGCTGTTTAGATTTTAACAACTAAAGATCATTCAAAAGTCAAGTTAGGGTGTTTTACATCAAAAAAATCCATTTCAATTATTTTTTGACCTAAAAACAATGCAAGGACTCAAATAAACCTGTTTGTACTTTTAAATAACTCAATAAATAGTCAATAAAACAAATTAACCTGAAATCTAAGAACTTTCTAAGGTCAAACCTACTCTTTTTAGACAAATTAAAGGTGAGAAAACACCTTACTAAAGTTTTTATAATCAAATGGAACTCATTGACACCAAGATTAACACTTTTGATGATCAGAATCATTATCTCTTTCTACCACTAAAATTTATTGACTCTCTCTTATACTTTAAAAAAAAAAAAACTAAAATAAAAGAATTAAAGTTTTAATCTAAAAGTGAATTGTAAAAAATTCGAAGGGATGGTAAATTGGTATTTTGTAAACTTTGAGGATAAAAATTAACTTTTTTAGTCAATTTTGAAATGGCCATCTAGTTATTATGTGTTTTTCATATTGGTCATCTGTCTTTTAATTTTACTATTCTTTAATAAAATAAAATTAATTGACCTATAATTTGGCTACAGAAAAATGCAAACGAAGTGAAAAAAGTTTAATGACTAGGATGAAATAAAAGTAATTGGCCTGTAATTTGAACACAGAAGGATATAATAAAAGTGAAAAAGTTTAATTTAATGATAAAAAAAAATCATAATAAATCTAAGGAAGGGAACAATAACGTCGGAACAATATTTTCCCTCGCGTGTTTTGTTAATTAATAGTGAGGGTGAGGATCCTTAGCTTTGCATTCGTGCCATGAGATGTTTAAAAGGTGAACAAAGCCGAACAAGTCCAAAACAGAACAAGACATAATTAATAAATTAATAAAAAAATGCTAACCTTCAACCACTATTATTTATATAACACATTTAAAATTATTATGATAATAATTATTTTTTAAAATATTTTTTATTTAAAAATATTGAATTAATTTTTTTTAATATTAGTATATGAAAACACTAAAATATATTAATATAAAATAATTTTTTATAAAAATATTTATGATAATGATTATTTTACAAAGTTTTTTTTATTAATAAATTCATGATAAACTTTGCGATATTAATACGGACTTGATTAATATGCTGTGGGCAAGTCTGGAGGAGAATTTAGGAGGGAAATGCAAAGACGCGCGGCAGTTGTTTCATTACGAGGGTCAGATGGATCGTTTGAAGGCTGAGAGGGATAGTGCTGATGAGGCTATCTCTGCTATTTTTTTTTTCCGAGGAGAATAACAATGAGCCAGCTGCTCCTGCTGAAAATCTTAACAAACGAATCCAAGGTTTCGGGAATACCAGTTTTGAGATGCCTTCTAAAGATAGAAAATCGTTCCTTCCTTAGGTAGTGCGTCTACCAAGCATGCAGGGAATTAGTAGCTTAACTTGCAGTCATTCGCTGGGAAAGAATGTGTTAAAAAATCATTTTAATTTAATAATTTAAGTTGTTAGGGGAGGTTTTTAAGAAATGATTTATATTATTTTCTAATACATCCTATCAAGTAAAAGTATTTTGGGTTTGAAACTTGCACTGGCCTGTATTATCTTGTGCTTAATTTTTATCAAATAAATATAAGTGAGATTCAAACTCGTAACCGCTTGATTATTAAGGCTCTAATACCATGTTGAAAAACTAATTTAATTTAATAATTAAATTTTTAAATAAAATCTCAACATAATTTATATTATTTTCTATCAAAATAATAGTAGCGGTGGATGCACCTTGTGCCATGACTCCAGAGGAACGTATACAGAAACAGAATACAGAGAGGAGGACTCGCGAGGAGAAGTTGCTAGAGACCATATATAGTGACATCTGGTTGTGTGCGGCTACAACCTACCCGTGATGCCATTCAAGCTTTCAAAGGCAGCGAAGTTCGATGCATTGGCTTTAAGTCGTGTCCTTGAATCCAAGCTTCAATCTCCTGTGTGGCAGGGATGATTTCTTAAGTTCGTTAAATTTTAATGATCTAAATTATTGCTCTTTCCCATCACCACCCATCTACATACACTAACTCCTTTTACCTTGTTGATTAAACTAGACATGTAACTCTTGATTTGCCACGAGATAAATATTTTTATTTTTTTTATAAAAAAATTATATGTGCAAGTTTTTTTAATGTGTTTTTATAATTTAAAAATATAAGTTTAAATAAAAAAATTAATGAATACATATAATTAAATAAATCGAGAACCGTGTGTGCTAATAAATAAATAAATAAATAATTATTAACAATACCTAAAAAAAAAAGTTAAGGCTAAGCTTTTACTACCGCTGTTATGATTCGGAGAAACTGGATGTGAATATAAAAATTCATTTCTGAGTTCAAAGGGCTGCATTTTATAACTGATGTTATGGCTTTTGATGGACAGGTGCTAAGGCTTTTGGATGGGAAACCAGTTGGTGGGTAATTCAGTAAAGGCTGAGGCAGCTTATGTTCAGATGCTTGACTTAATAGACACTGGAGATTCAGACGATTTATTTGGGTTAGATGATTCTATAGAGCCAAATGAACAAGATTGATGATTTATTTGGAGATAGTGTTAGCACGAGTGTGAGGTGGTGATTCTAATTTTTCAAGATATACATTTGCTCCTTACCATGATGTCCACCGAGATGCGACAGAATAACGACTCCACTAGAAACTTAGATTGAGCCTATTTCTTGTGTATTCTTTAATAATTTGTTCTTGTTGTTTGTCGTGATATTTGCTTATAAATTTTATTTTTCTTTACATATTTTCATTTATTTATTTTTGCAATATTCATTTTTATTCACGACATTTAATCATTGCATGCACATTAATCTTATTTGAGAATGTTCACACACACTTTACAAAAAGCCAATAAAAGCTCTGGACTCAAGCTCGTCCCTTTAAATTAGATATGGAGACTTGATGGCTAGTATGACTTATATTTAATAATGCTTATTCAGACTTCTGCTCGGATTGGAACTCACCCTAAGTATCGAGTATTATGAAACTTTTCTCATGCTCATAGTGTATAAGGTTAAGAGGCCTACCCCACTGGTAATTTGAAAAATCTAGGAGCCTGAAAAGTCTTTAGGTTTAGACCAGCTAAGCCCGAAACCTTTATGAGTTAGATCTTTTCTTTTAAGGTTGACCCTTTATAGGACACGAGCAATAATATGCCATGACATACATATTCATAATTTTACTGTGTTCTCATTTTATTTTCATTGATCCTTATAGAAAGTGAGAGATGGGGAAACACATTGATATTGAGGACTAGGCCAAAGCAAGGTCAGATAAAGTGTACTTCTACACACAAAGCGAGCAAGTCACATCTAATTATGCCTAAATTAATAAGATAGGCAAGAAACAAGCAGAAGAATAGCAATCAAATGAGGAATAGTCAAGGGTGATACTAGAATCTTTTAGAAGTTACATTCAAGAGGAAGCTCCATGACAAATAAAATGAAGATCGTCTAAAAATATTAGCATTGGACATCTATGATTTTGTTTTATTCCCATCAATATAAGGGATAATTGACTTCGAGGTTATGAAAATGTTTAAAAGTGTGGTTACTCTCAAAATCAATCCAACCGCAACAATTTTAGTAGAAACTTTGACTTCATTGAACCATTATTAAAAAGCTATAAAAGGGGCACATGAGATGTTGTTTATAGTTGCTTTTTGTATGGACCATTAGTAATTTAGCAAAAGAAAAGATTTCTAGATTGTTTGGGACTCCATGGAACAAATAGTTGTCAAAAAATTATTTGATTTCCTTTAACTGTAACAAATGAATCAAATAAATTATTATTATTATTATAATTACTTATTGATTTTATCATATAGGTTATCTTCATTCATACATGTTGGTTGTTAATTTTTTATTCTTATTTTTTCCATTATAAATGAATTTTTCGGTGAAGGTATTTTTTACAAGAGTTTTAATTGGCTGCAAATCTTTTTATCATTTGATGTTTGAAGTTATAGATATAAGAGCACAAAAGTTTAGTCCTTAATTAAAAATTATTGGATAGATAGAGAATGAGCACTTTAAACTTGAAGAAACCTTTATTTATTACTTAAACCAATTATATCAAGATAACAAATTAAGTAGTTAATTCATTTTGTAATATTGATATTTTTTAAATCACAAAATCTATTTGAGAAAAGATAAATAAATCGTATGAATTAAATATTTAAGGCTAGTCATCGTTTATAGTAGCATATGGTTTTATTGATGTTGTTCTAAAGTTTGAATCCTACTTGTATAAGTAATTCTAATTTTATATAGAAATTGGTAAATATTAATACAAACTAAACTTCTTTTCTATTAATACACACATGAATCCTAGGCTAATATATGACTTTTGATTAGTTATTATACTGAGAACTCTCACTCTAAATATAACTATATCTTCTGGTTATCCACGCACGTTTAGATTTTATTGATAAATTATTTTCTCTTGGTTGATTATGAATTCTAATTACATGATCATCTATTATTTGAACTCTCTTGATCGATCAAGAACACTTTCAGCTTAGACATACGCATTCTAACTTTTCAATATGTATAATTTTTCTTATCAAAGAAAAGAGATTTAGTCAAACAATAGCCCTTAAGTGCCATTTGCACGTCTATCGTCATGTTGTCAAGAACCATTTGCTTTATGAGAATGAAGGGAGCGTGTAGATACTTCTTTTTAATGTCTTATTATTGCTGTTTCCTCTCCTTCTCTTTTTTTTTTGCAGCAACTTTAACAGTCTTCGGATGGAAAAAATTTTAGTGCTCGGAAATAATTAATGATATTCTAGTAGTTATTTAAATCAATTTTTAAATAAAAAAATAGTTACAAATATAAGAAATTCAAGAGTCACAAAAAAATAATAATAATATTTCTACCTATAATTTTGTAATTTTACTTTTAATTATTTTTTTTTAAATGAACTTAGTGAATGACTATTAGATACAATAAATTACTTTCTAAATATCATAAAATGTATATATATAGCCTTTGAACACATGCAAAATAATTTCTAAAAATAAATCAATTATACCTATAAAAGTAAAATAAAATACAAATTATCATTGAAAGATGCAAATGAATAATTACATTAATTCAATTATACCATGTCTAATTTTATCTAATTACATCTAATAATTCAACTATATCTAATTAATTCCTAGTAAATCGATGCATATTATTCATGGATGTACCCTCAATGTTGAAATTGTATCCTCCCTGATTTTATAATGTATTAAGCACTCTTACAATGTTCTTAATGTTTCTACTACTATTATGAGAATCAAATTCTCATATGCAAATTTTATGACACAAACTTCAAAACACCCAAGTCCATAAGCAAGAGACACTCGTCACAATTTTTCAGAAATGTATACATGTTGCAGTAGAGAATATAATGTTGGTTTGACATACATGTAAACAAAAGTTTTATATCCTTAGTTTCACACACACACACACAAATAAATAAATAAATATATATATATATATATATATATATATATATATATATATATAAGAAATAAGGTGGAGTTATAAAGATTTAAACAAAGCTAACATAAGTAACATGTTATCATCAAAGAAATTGCATCATACCTGGTTTTCTAAAGCTGAAAACTTATGGTGCGACAGTAGAAATTTGGAAGAAGATGAACTGGATATGTGGAAATTACCACAAAATCTCCAATTATCTCAACATTGTTCCTATTGTCACAATGTTGATGTTATTTTTGTTTTGTTTTTTCTTACCTCTTTTTTTTTTTCTTCTAGTTCTATAAGACTGAAAACAAGATTTATGGGTTGATTACTACTTTTTTCTCAGTTCTTACCATGACAAGATCCAAGAAAAGGTTGAACAGGAAATTTGGATTTTAATGTAATCATGCCTATTATTTAGTTTCATGATTTTGCATATTACTTTCAATATGATTGTTGGATCAGACTAAAAAATTCACAAGAGTTTCCAGACATATTTTTCTACATTGAGTTAAAATATCAAGTTAATTGAAGTTTGGTAAGGTCTTGCAATACAAATCAAAAGAGGCAATATAAATTTTGTTATCTATTGTCTTTTGACTTATAAACTTCCTATATAAAGAGGATTCTTTTCCTCATAATGTAAGGATATTCAACAACTTATTTTTTGAATTTTCTTAGTTCTACAAGGATGTATAATGGACAATAACATATTTTACAAGCGTGGTGGGGTTTTTTAATGTTTCAAAATTCTTTTTTTACAAGGATTTTTTATTTATCCTAGTTGCACAAGAAAATAAGAGCTGAAGTATTTAAAGACATATTACTTTTAGGTTAAATTATTTCTTTCTATACATATGAGTTATTTTAAGGTTTTATTTCATTATTTGGATATTTACATTCAATTTAGGGCTTGTGTTTTAGTTTGGGTTTGTTTTGGCCCAAAATAAATATTTTAGGCATTCGGTTTAAGTTAGTTTGTAACTCAATAAAGTTCCATTAGGGCCATTTAGGAGGACTATATATTACTTTTTTTTGCTACAAAATTCAGTAGCGATAATGTTGTGAATAAACTTGTTTGTTTGCGTGATACAATAATTTTTTGTTTATTGGGACAAAAAATAAATTTGATTTATCAAAGTGGCATCTTCATATGATTCAGATTCTTGATTCTCTATAATCAATAGGTTCAAGTTTGATTTCTAATACCTTTGGTTCTTAGGGATATGATTATCTCCAAGTTATGGTTTACTTCTCACAAACTTGATTTGTAACTTTTTCAAGTTTGTTATCTACTTTATTGTGGGTTTTTAGATCTTTATATCCATAAGGTTTATATCATTTGGTATTAGAACTACGCTCTAAAATCAAGTTTTCATTTTCTGAAAATTTTGTTTTTTATATTCTGTATCTCTCTTTGATTTCAATCTTATACTCATTCTTTTGCTTGTGACATTTGCTTTTAAAAAAGGGTTCTTATTGTTTTTATTACTGTCTATACATATCAATAACACTAAATTCAAAAGAAGAAGAAAAGGAAAGACATTAAAAAGCTAAAGATCTAGTTTAGTTGCGAAAACACTAATACAAAGAAGATTGAATAAAACCATGTTGGAATCACTTCCAAATTGATATTCTTGGGGTTTTAGGTACAATAACATCAAATATTAAACTTGGGGTCATTTGGACTTGTTTGGCTTGCATATTAAATTCGGGTATTAGATTGAGTAAACGGGTCTAACTTGCCACAACTTATAAAACATGTTTTGCTACTATTTAAATTGAATTAATCAGTAAACTAAATTTATATTTGGGATATTTGAGTGTTAATAAAGTTATTTTCAGTTTTGCATCTAATTTATTTCGCGTCTTAAAAAATGCCCTTGTTTCGTACAAATTCATTTGCTACTTGTGAAATCATAATCATAGTTTTGTTTTTGTTTGTTTACATGTATTTCTTGCTTCTTGAGTCATTACACATATTTGTATTACGCTATTAAGATGTCCTATTTTATTGTGTTGAATTTCAAAATGCAAATCATGATTGAGTGAAACATGAGATGAATGTAAACACGTGAGAGAGTGATTGAGAAAATAATTTTTTTTATCACTAATTTATTTTGCAGATTTAAAGATGTCGGACAACACCAAGAGTACACCACCAATTAAAAATCAGGTTTTTCAAACTCAAACCTTAGCACAACAAATAGAAATGGTGAACATGGTAATAGGGAATTTAAAAGATAGGAAAGAGAGAAGTGAACATGATGTTGGAATTGATGGTTTACAAAATAGGGCTAATTAAGGTGGAAATAATGTTAGAAGACGTGAAAGGTGTGTTAGTCCCATTGTTGATGATGATTTTAATTAGATGGGTGATGAGAATTATGATAGTACACCTTTAGACCATGAAGATCAGTTTGGGCATCCTATAAACCGTAGGTATAGGTGAGTTATGAGAGATGGACAATCAACCAAGGATATGATTCAGGTAAATTTGGGTACTATGATAGGAGTAGATAGGAGTTTGGGTAGAATTAAGATGAGAATTCTTATAGTTCAAGAGAAAACAATCCTGAGGTGTATTTAGAGTGAGAGAAGAAGATGGAGCACATATTTGATTATCATAATTATTTGGCGGGTAAGAACGTTAAGCTTTTCATAATTAAGTTCACAGACTATGTCATTATGTGGTAGGATCATCTTGTGTTGAGTCAAAAAATAAAATTTAAAAGGCCTATTAAGACTTAAAAGGATATAAATGCAATTGTGAGGAGATGATTTATCTTTAGTCATTATTATAGGAAATTATACCAAAATTTATAGTGTTTGAGCCAAGATACAAAGAGTGTTGATTAGTATCACAACGAGATAAAGATTGCAATGGTTCGGGCCAATATAGTAAAGGATAAGGAAGCCATCATAGCTAGTTTCTTGAATGGAATGAATCGTGATATTGCGAATATTATAAAGTTGCAACATTATGTGGAGTTGGGGGGTATAATGCATATATCCAAAAAAAAAATAAAGACACTTAATTGGAATGTTAGTGTGGGGGCTACCCAATCTCAACCGAATATGAGGGAAAGAATCAAGATTCTGAAAGAGAATAATTACATCTTTATTGATAGTAGATGTAAAATTAAAACTCTTACATCTTATAATTATGACATAAATTTTTTTTATTGTTTAAGAGTTGGTCATATTGCTTTACAATGTCCAAAAAAAAGCAAGTTATGATTATGAAGGCTCATAGTGAGATTATGACCGATGAGGAGGTTAGTGATGAGAAGGAATGCCCTAACTTGAGGATGTTAGTGATTATTATATTGAGTATCTAGTTGAAGGGAGGCACTTGTGGTGAAACAAGCACTAAATTTGCAAGTTAAGGTGAGAGATTTGGAGAAACAACAAAAGAACATCTTCCAAACAAGGAACCATATTCAGAATAAAGTATGTAGCATGATCATTGATAGTAGGTGTTGCACTTGAACGAGCGGCATTGGGGGGTCGTTGGGAGTTGTCATCTAGTTGTTTAGTTCGAGGTTACTAAGAAACCCGGGTATATTGGTTTTATCATAGATTTAAGGGTAAGAGACTGGTTATGGCTAGGGAAGGTATTAGTACCCCTAGCGCACTCTACCTGAAGTAAGCTATTTTGTGTGGTTTGATATGGTTTAGAGGTTTTTATGGCTTAGAATTGGGATTTATTCGTGTGAATAAATCTAGTGTTAAGAATTTATTATGAGCTCGTGTACTCAAATAAATTCTTGTGAAAAAAGATTTCCATAATTCGTATATTATGGTGAAAAATACTCTCATTTATAGTTAGTAAATATTTAGAATAACTCTAAGCATTTTCTAGTCAACTTCTGATATTTAGATATTAGCCTCACTTGGAGGTCCAACATTTATACTAGAATATTAACCATTAATCCCCATAAATTAAAAAATTAGTGATTATTGAAATATTGGCTAAATTCTCTTGGATTCAATGAACCGATCATTAAATTCAAAATGCATGCTAAAAAAATTAAATGAAACATACCATATATTTTATTTTTAAAAAATATATATTATTTTTTGTATTTTTGAGAGACTTTGTCGTATGCACACAAATAAAACATATTTTTGGTATTTTTTTATAGATTCCTTGAAATAAAAACTACCCTAAAAATCTGAAAGGGTTTTGCCTAAACGCGTCCTTAAACCAAAAATTTAATCAATCCAAACAAAGCCTAAAGACAAGTCTCTTTTTTTTTTACTTGACTAGGTTGACGCGGTCGGGCTGACCCGAAAGTTATTGACCCGATTGGGTTGACCCGACCGATTTAACATAGAAACGAACCAAAAAAGAGAAACTAAAACCAAAACAGATCAAACTTCATAAAAACATAAAAACTTAAAAATCTTTCAGTCAAAATGGATCAAACATGTAAAAGAGAAAATTAAAAATGAAGAACATTTTCGACATTTCATAAACACAAGTCTCAATCTAAACCAGATCTCGAACAAAGAGGGCATGGTCTTGTTTGCGATCATGCGTGGAACAAGAATTAGGGTTTTTTTTGCTTCAATTATCAACGAATTAACACAATTTTGCCAAATTGGGTTTCGGTTCAAAACTGAAATCCTATGATTAAAACCTACTAAAACGTGTTAGTGGTACACAAACTCCTTGATGACTTACTAACAGTGATAGATGAACTTGTGTAAACTAGAATTTAATCAAAACAGGCTTTAAACTAGTACCTAAGGCAGGATTCATCGGATGAATCTGCAAAAACCAAAACCCAGCAGACTAGAAAAACCTAAAAAGCGAAAGCAAACCCATAATGACCATTTTGAGCTTCTAAAGCAAGCTTCCCTCATTCCCACAAACTACATTATCAATGATGAATATATTTGGGACCAAAGAAACAACAAAAACAAAAACAAAATTAAAAAATGTTATCTTCTTTAGGAATTATATCTAGAAGACATTGAAAGATGATCGAATATGCTTTTTGAAAAAGAAAATGAATATGGGCAATGACCCATTATCCAAGGTAACAATAGTAGTGACTACTTTTAACACATAAGAACTTCTTGGTGAAGGACAAATACATCAAATCAGGCATGATCAACCATAACATAGATTGGAATTGATCACTAATGCTTTTATAGGAAAGAGATATATCAATCATGGTAAGACCAAAGAATTAGAACTAAGAAATTAATAGAAATCATTTTATGAGTATATTGGTGCCTTATTTATCATACAATCATACCTAAAAAGGAAAGGCTTAGGGGTGGGGTTGAATAGAATGGTACTCCATGAAAGTCCAAAACCTTTAGGCTTAAAAGACATATTGATAATGAATGACATAAACATCATCTATAATAGAAGTCACCAAAGCTCAGTGACAGGAATGAAAAAAAAAAGGTCGTAATCACCAACATCTCCTAACCCTAGAAACAAAAGGAAATAAGGTTGATAACCAAGATAAAATTCAGAAAAGATGCATCATTTTGAACATACGGGCGAGGAAGGACAAAACTAGACCATAAACCAAACTATGAGAACATGTTTTAGAATCAAAGAAGAATAACTCTTTGGTCAGCAACACCATATAAATGATTAGTTTCTTTGTAACAAAGAACCTTGGCAAGAAACATGAGGAAGGATCCAATCCAATCACCATCTTAATTAAATGTCACTTTAGATATTAAACAACTTAAGAGATAGATTTTTAAGAATATCTTTTGAAAAGTTGAAAAGGTCATCTCAAAGATGATAACTATATCAATCATCTACCATCGACTAAAGATATAAGGAACCGAGTTATTGACTAATGATCAAGTCTTATACAAAACAAAAGTCTTTAGCAGTCTAGTGCTGATAAATATTATAGTATAAGTATAATTATAACACATACAACCACTAAAAGGATATATACACTAATAAGTAATGCATCATTATCTACCATAAATAATTTATATAATACTTATATTTATAGTTTATGTGAAACTCAATCTCTGTAACATTATAAATAGGTCATATGGTAGATGAAAAGGATGAACAATCCCATATACACAATTGATTCTGTAATTTATGAACAACTTTCTACTACTTATTGTTTTCTTTTGCTTATAATAATTTATTTACAAGCTTTCTCGTATTACTTTCTTTTCTTTTATGTTCTTTTCTAACTTGTAGCTTTGGCATTACCTTTCTTTTATTTTAAACCTATTAAAGCCAAGTTTAAAACTCCATATTTTATTTGATTAATGATCTCACTATTTGTCATCTCTAAGGATTCAATTCTTAATTGTAGTTTCTCCTCATTAGAAAGAATAATTAAAGAACAAATAAAATATTGGTCAAATAATCAATGGTTGATCAACAAATTGATAATGATCGATCAAATTATTTTTAAGATCAACATAACCCAACAACTAAAAGACAAAATAAAAAAGAGGTGTGTGGTGTGTCATTTATGAGGATCAACGTGTCATTACCTCTGTAACTTTTGAAAACCAAAAGTTATCATAATGTTGCCAAAAAAATCAAACGGCACTGGTTTTGGTCTCCCACCAAATATTTATACTATTTTCATTACCAAAGACCTCATAATCATCTTATAAATATTTCAAAATAATTTTAACTTTATAACACATTTTAACTCACTTTAGAAACTCAAAAAATCAAATCATATCCTAATACCCAACAATCTTTCAAGCCTTGTATCTTTTCTTTTCCTTATAATTTAGGAAGTTGGAACCATCATCAACAATCTCCTAACATGAAGACAAACACCTATATATCATGATCATCAAATCACTTGCTTGAAATGTAAAACAACAGTTCTTTGTCATCTTTTTTTTATTCTCTTTCCTCCCATTATAACAAAGAAACAAGTATTAAGAAAATTAGAGTTTTAGATATAATTCATTATAATCATATTAACAAGAAAAAATGTAACACCCCACCTCACTAGCAAGATATTGTCCGCTTTGAGCCTCCCAGTCCACCCATATCCAGGGCTTCCACCCAGGTCCCCCTCACGGGTTTGTTCTTGGCAACCACACATGACCCCAAAACGCGTCTTTCAGAGTAGCGCAGCACACTAACCCTGTCAGATATTGTCCCCTGTGGGCCTCCCAGTCCACCCATTCCCAGGCTTCTACCCAGGTCCCCCTCAGGGTTTTAAACGCGTCTTTCAGAGTAGCGCAGCACACTAACCTTGTCAGATACTGTCCCCTCTGAGCCTCCCAGTCCACCCATTCCCAGGCTTCCACCCAGGTCCCCCTCAGGGTTTTAAACGCGTCTTACTAGTCAAGGTGAGCATGCACTTATAAGGCCCTGGCTCTGGACGCTCGCTTCCGATGTGAGATATCACAATCCCCCTACCTTAAGACGAGCCGTCCTCGACTCTAATACCAAATGTAACACGCCATCTCACAAGCAAGATATTGTCCGTTTTGGGCCTCCCAGTCCACCTATGTCCAGGTTTCCACCCAGGTCCCCCTCACGGGTTTGTTCTTGGCAACCACACATGACCCCAAAACGCGTCTTTCAGAGTAGCGCAGCACACTAACCCTGTCAGATACTGTCCCCTCTGGCCTCCCAGTCCACCCATTCCCAGGCTTCCACCCAAGTCCCCCTCAGGGTTTTAAACGCGTCTTTCAGAGTAGCGTCGCGCACTAACCCTGTCAAATATTGTCCCCTCTGGGCCTCCCAGTCCACCCATTCCCAAGCTTCCACCCAGGTCCCCTTCAGGGTTTTAAACGCGTCTTACTAGTCAAGGTGAGCATGCACTTATAAGGCCCTAGCTTTGGACGCTCGCTTCCGATGTGGGATATCACAAAAAATCATTAAACATATAATTTATGTAGAAATTAAATTAAAAGAAAAAATGATAAAAAAAATCATTAAACATATAAATATAAACAATGTTTCAATATCAATTTTTATATTAAAAAATAAAAAAAATCATTCCAAAGTTTCAATTAATTACAAATTAACATCAAAGATCTAAACATTCAAGTAAAATAATATAACATATAAATATAAACATATACTTTATATAATAATTAACTCAAAAGAAAAAATGATGAAAACTAAATAAAAGATTACTTGATAACTGATACTTTTGAAATTTATATAGATTATATATATAGACAACAATATATATTATATGATGTATATAAATATTATTCTATTTTTGGTTGAAATTGACAAACAATTTCAAAAATTAAAATAAAATAAAAAACTAAATTAAAAATTAGATGAGATTTTAGAAAAGAAAATTTAAAAAAATAAAACTCAAACCCAAATATTCAATTTGATTTAGTTATTTAGTTTAAATATAACTAGTAATTTGACTATAGCTTAGGCATGCAAGCTTGAAGTAGCCACGCCCATGGATTTGCTTCAATTTGTTTTTTTGTTTTTAATGGGGTGAAAGACCTTCGAATTTTTTGAAAAAAAAAAAGAGTAGGCAATATGTCACTTGCACTGCTTAGATTCTGACAACTAGAGATCATTCAAAAGTCGAGTTGCGATGCTTTACACATAAAAAATCTATTTCAACTATTTGTTTACCCAAAAACACCTAAAAACAACACGAGATCCAAATAAACTCATTTATGCCTTCAAATAAACCAATAAATAGTCAACAAAACAAATTAACCTTAAATCCAAGAACTTTCTGAGGTCGGATCTACTTTTTTTTAGGCAAATTGAAGGTGAAAAAACACCTTACTAGAGCTTTTCTCATCAAACGAAAGTCGCTGACACCAAGATCAACATCCTTGGTTGTCAGAATCATTATCTCTCTCTACCATCAAACTTCATTAACTTTCTCTCTCATACCTCAAATAAAAAACTGAAAAAAAAGAGAAATAAATTTTTAATCTAAAGTGAATTGTAAAAATATCAAAGGGATGGGAAATGGATATTTTGTAAACTATTAGGATAAAAGTTAACTTTTTTAGTCAATTTTGAAATGGCAATCTAGTTCCTATATGTTTTTCCATAATAACAGTTGTTTTACAAATATATTTTTTATTGGCAAATTCACGGTAAACTTTGCAATATTAATATCAGACTTGATCAACAGGCTTTGAGGTTGATAAAATATGCTGTGGGCAAGTCTGGAGGAGAATTTAGGAGGGAAATGCAAAGACGCGCGTCAAATATTTTTATCTTATATAAAACAAATTATGTATACAAATTTTTTAATGTGTTTTTGTAGTGTAAAAAATATAAGTTTAAATAAAAAATTTATTGAATACATGTAATCAAATAAATTGAGAACTGTGTGTACTAATAAATAAATAAATAAAAAATTATTAATAATAACTAAAAATAAAACTTGAAAAATTAAGAGACATATATGCATCAAGATATTTAATCTTGAAAGACGGAATATTTACTTGGTTATGTTTACTAAAATTTTTTATTAAAATATTTTTTATTAAAGCAAATGATAATAGAAATAGACATGCAAATCAAGTTGATTGAATAAAATAAAAGGCGAAAAAACATCATGCAAGACTGCACATGTTAGAAATATTATCAAAAAATAAAATTTTCTATTTTCAAAAATAAAGTTCATCTATACAAAATATAAAAACAAATATATAGATGAATCAGAAAAACTCTTAAATTTAAATGCATAACAAAAAAAATCATAATTTAAAATAGACTCTTTAAACAAAATGAAATAGAGAAGATGTATTCATCTAAATATAAATTAAAAATAATTAGAGAAAAAATCATAAAAAATCATTAATTTTAAGAAAAAATTAGAAAAAAATAATTAAGAAAAAAGAAAATAGCAAAGGCCAGGCCAAGCCAGCCTACTTGGCTAATTAATTAGAGCTCGCGTGGCTATACCTCTATTTTATTTGGTTTTGAGAAGAAAAAAATAGATAACACATCGTATAATTTATCTTGATTCTGGCTATTATGATGGCAAAAAAATTAGGGTTTTAGTTTTTTTTATCAAAAAATTTATTTTTCAACTTATTTACCCAAAACAAAGATTTTATAATGTATATCTTTTTTTGAAAAAAATTCCTGTGAATTATCGTATCTGAGGTTCGGATGAAAGTTGTGTGCTTCCTTGAGTCAATTATGAGGAAAAAGGATGATGAACACTTTTGATTCCTATTTTAGTAAAAATAAAGGTTAACTGCAATTTCTGGTGATGTTAGGATCAAATCCTTTACTTTGCAGTCATTCTGGTAAGATTACACATCATTGGGCTCTACTATTTCTGCTCCACCTCTTTAATATTAGCTTAAGTTTTGTTTATTAGAGGCCAAGCATTTACTACCGCTGTTATGATCGGAGAAACTGGGTGTGAAAATAGAGATTCATTTATGAGTTCAAGGGGCTGCATTTTATAGCTGATGTTATGGCTTTTGGTGGACAGGTGGAACCAGTTTGTAGCTTGGTAGGTAATTATGCCTGACTTAGTAGGGCAATAGAGATTCAGACGGTTTATTTGGGGCAGTTGATTCTATAAAGAAGCCAAGTGAACAAGATATAGTGAATCCTACAACATCAACAGCCCCTTTGATTGATGATGTACTTGGAGATAGTGTGGGGACGAGTGTGAGGTGGTGACTTCAATTATCCACCATATCTATTTGCTCTTTACCGTGATGTGCATCGAGGTGCAACGATTCCACTGGAAACTTAGGTTGAGCTTATTACTTGTGTATTCTTCAATAATTTGTTCTTGTTGTTTACTGTGATATTTGCCTTTGAATTTTATTTTTCTATACATATTTTCATTTATTTATTTTTGCAATATTAACTTTTATTTATGTTATTTAATCATTGCGGACACATGAATCATATTTATGAATGCTCACACAAACTTTATAAAAAGCCAATAACAGCTTTGGACCCAAGCTCATCCTTTTAAAATTAGATAGGGAGACTCCATGACTAGTGTGACTTATATCTACTGATGCTTATTTAGACTCCCGCTCAGATTGAAACTCACCCTAAGTATCGGGTATTATGGAATTTTTCTCATGCTCATAGTGCATAAAGTTAAGATGTCAGGTTACCCCATTGGTAATTTGAAAAATCTGGGAGCCTGAAAAGTCTTTAGGTTTAGTCCAACTAAGCCCAAAACCTTTATAAGCTAGATGTTTTCTTTTAGGGTTGACCCTTTATAGGACATGAGCAATAATATACAATGATATACATATTCATATTTTTACTGTGTTCTTATTTTATCTTCATTAATCCTTATAAGAAGTGAGAGATGGGGAAACATATTGTTATTGAGGACTAGGCCAGAGCAAGACTAAACAGATGAAGAAGACTACTTGTTGATGGGGTTTGAGTCACAATTTCCTGAACAAGTGAAGCTAGACAAAAAAAAAAAAAAAAAAAACTTTCTTGTATTGGTCAATTTTTGGACTACCTGGAAAAGTTATCTACACATGACAAGAATGATTTTCAATGACAATATGGAGACATAACCCAACTACTCAGGATCAAGACACAACATTTTTACTTTCATACCATGATAAAGTTTCGGGATCCAGAATATAGGTGCTTTACTTGTGATATGGTGGATATGATTACCACTCTTAAAGAATATGAATATTTGCTAAGTTGTCCAAGGTCAGATAAAGTGTACTTCTACACACCAAGAGAGAAAGTTCCATCTAATTATGCCTGAATTACTAAGATAGGCAACAAATAAGCAAAAAAACAAGCAATCAAACGAGGAAATAGTCAAGGGTGATACTGGAATCTTTTAGAAGTTGCATTCAAGAGGAAGCTCCATAACGAATAAAATGAAGATCGTCTAAAAATATTAGCATTGAACATCTATGGTTTGGTTTTATCTCCATCAATAGAAGGGATGATTGACTTCGAGGTTATGAACATATTTTAGAGTGTGACTACTCTCAAAATCAATTCAACCGTAATAATTTAAGCAGAAACTTTGTCTTCATTGAACCATAAAAGGGGCACTTGGGTTGTTTACAGTTGCTTTTTGTATGGATCATTAGAAATTTAGTGGAAGGAAAGATTTCTAGATTGTTTGGGACTCCGTGGAACAAATAGTTCTTGAAACATTGTTTGGGACTACTACTACTACTACTACTACTACTTATTGATTTTATCGAATAGGTTATCTTCATTCATATATGTTGGTTGTTAATTTTTTGTTCTTATTTTTTCTATTATAAATGAATTTCTCGGTGAAGGTATTTTTTACAAGAGTTTCAATTCGACGCAAATCTTTTTATCATTTGATCTTCCAAGCTATAGATGTAAGAGCATAAAATTTTAGTCTTTAAGTAAAAATTATTGGATGGATAGAGAATGAGCACTTTAAACTTAGAGAAACCTTTATTTATTACTTAAACCAATTATATCAAGATAACAAATTAAGTAGTTAATTCATTTTGTAATATTGATTTTTTTTTAAATCGTAAAAATCTATTTGAGAAAAGATAAATAAATCGTATGAATTAAATATTTAAGTGTTAGGATATCACTTGAATTTTCAGAACTTGTTTTTTAGAACAAACACCAATTTGATTTTTATTTTGTATTAAAACTTTGATTTTCCAAAAATCCTTGTGAAAACATGGGGTCATGCTTTTTTTTTGGGAGAGAAAAAAAGGGAAAACACCAAACAATTCTTGGTGCAGTGGTTTTGTGAGTATAGAGTGTGCTCAGTGTGTTATTTGCATGAAGGCACATCATGAACACAAAAAAAACACATGATTCTATTAACAGGAAAGGCTCATTTGACAAAGAAAGTCTTGTGGCATTATGAGCCAAATGGCCAACAAGACTAAAATAGGTTGAAATAGACATGATTAAGCTAAAGGCAATAATTGAGCAGGCTTCATCCTCCCATCTTGTGGCAGAACTTCATCCTCTATCCTCGAGAATGCACACTGCCTTCTTCACACCCTACTCTTGCCATCAGTGCTTTGAGATTTTCAGAGCATTCCGCCTCTAGTGCATTCACCGATCTACTACCTGAGGCATCATTGGGTAGAGGGTTCAAACTAATGTTTGGAGTTTCTTCGAAGGTTATCCATCCAGCTTTAATCAAATGCATAAGCCTCTTTTTGAAGGCACTACAAGTATGAATGTTGTGTCCTGTGGCACCAACATGGTACTCACAAGTGAGGTCGGGTTTGTACCACTTGGGGTAAGGCGGATGCAGAGGTGTCAAGGGTTCTGGAACTATATGCCCAATGCTCAATAGCTTTTGGTACATCTCATTTAAAGGCAATGGTAATGGAGGTAGTTGTTCTTGGACTCTTTGGTGTTTGGTTTGAGCCTCAGGTTTTCTTGTATGGAATGTAGGGTTGAGATTGATGTTAGAAATTTAGGGTGAAGGGGATGGAGTGTGGTATTTTTGAAATAGGTTCTTCCTACCCTCAACATGGTCAACCTCTTTTATTTTACCTTCGAAGCCCTTTTTTTTCCACAGGTGCAAAGATTCTACCACTCTTTACTCCTTGCTCTATGCGCTCAGCTACTGCCACAACATCAGTAAATTGTTGGGCCGAACTACCCATCACATACTTGTAGTATGGGTCCTTGAGCGTGTTGGCAAATAGAGTGACCATCTCTTTGTCTAAAAGCAGGGGATACACCTGAGCAGCTGGATCTCTCCATCTTTGAGCATATTCCCTTATGCTTTCTTTATCCCTTTTTTCAAGATTGGACAAGCTAGTTCTGTTAGGAGTGATGTCCATATTGTACTTGTATTGCTTCACAAAAGCATCCACCAAGTCTTTCCATTTGCGGATTTTGGTGTTGTTCAATCGTGTACTACTTCTGCCATTTTATTGCAATAGGATTTGAGATGAGTTATGGGGCATTGTGTTCCAGTATATTTGATGAATTCAGGAACACAGAACTTTTTTGGGACAACTACATTTGGGACCAGACACATTTTTGCTACCCGTACTGGATCGTACAAGTCTGCCCCTTCAATGGCTCTAATTCGGGCTTCCAGCGCTGTCATCTTATCTTGATCAATGCCATTAGATGACTTGGTCTTGTGGGACTAATTAGCAAATGGATCTATGACTACAGGGGCGGGTGCCGGTGGCGTTGAGTGTACAAATACTGGATTGTATGGAGGTTATTGACCATGTTCACTCATTGTTTCTTTCGGGTTGAGCTGTTGCTAGAGGCTGAACAAAAATAGCAGGCTGGTTGGAAGGACCTTCACCAGAGGTATTTCTAAATGTTTGCTCAAGTAAGCTAGTGAGGCGAGCCACGTTTGCTTTGAGAGACTCTAACTCTTCTTGGAATGGGCATCACGGTGAGCACGCTCTTCATCTTCCATGTTTCTTGCTCGGAGTCGGGTGTTGTAGGCTCTTTGGGGACCTATATTTCAACATGATGCAAGTATGTATGTTATTTACAATGGATGGATGTATGTGTGTGGATGCAAATGTATGTACATGCACATTGGTATGAATGGCAAAAACCCATGCAAAATGAATATGTAGGGAGTTCATGCTCTAAAGGAAGGTTCTAGGTCATTACATGATGGGTAGGCTTTCTACCTGGTCTTAAAAGGATCTATGAACTGCCCAGTGACCACCTCACGTGAAGGCAGTATAGGGGTTTACAAGGAATTGTTAGGGCACAGTGTGACCGCCATTACCGAGTAAACACTCAGCTCATAGTTGGATGTTTCACGAATCTGAACCCCGACTGAAAGTCATGAGGCAGACTGCTACTCCCCACCTAACCTAGAATTGGGTTTATTCACAAAATTAAAATGCTAAAGCAGTAAAAAAACGAGCTACAATTAAAGACCGACAAAAGGCAAACAATCAAACAAGCAAAGCTTAGTCCGACCAGACAAGGTGGTCCCCAGTGGATTCGTCATCCTGTCGCGGGGCGACGTCGTCTGGCAACGGCAGAGGCTCGTTGTCGTGCCTCCTATGTGAGGTGTTGTGTGTTGGGAAGGTTTTCGGATTTAATCATAAAATTATGATTAATTTTTAGGAGTCGCCACCTAGTATTATGGTCACTAGGAACCTATGGTCTGCGAGAGTCTGGGTAAGGGACTGATTGTGCAAGGGGAAGACGCATCACCCCCAGTGCACCCTACCTAAGGTAAGCTGCATTGTTGTTTGATTGTTTTTTCTAAATCGAGTTTCTATTCGTTGGTCTTTTATAAGGCTCAAGGCAGATCTCTCTTCATGAGAGAGTCTCTACCTTATCGGGTTAAATCCTAACCGTTCTAAAGTCTGAATTTTAACATCGCATTTATTTTTGTTTTAATACCTGAGGGTGTACTTTATCGTGTAATTTTACACCCCACAAATACTAAAGTCTACATCTAAACCCTAAAAAGATTGGAAAAAGGTTTTTGACATGTTGGCCAAATTCTAATGGATAATCATAAACTGGTTATGATATCCAATTTTTTTTTTATTTTCAAACCATGAGAAAGATGCAATTTTTGTTTTTTTATTGAAAAATATGCTTGAAAAAATTTTAGAATTTGGCTGTATGCAACAAAATATTTTTTTCTCTTTGAAAATGTTTCGAAATTGTTTTTATTTTTTTTATTTTTGAAATATTTCGGAGAAAATCGAGTATTTTAATACTGGATTTGTATTTTACCGTGTAAATATACAACCCGATATTATGCAAAATTGGTAGAACAATATTTGAGAAAATCACAATTTTTTTTAAATGATTTTTGAAATTTTTTAGATTATTTTTGTTTTTGTTTTTTTTTATATAAAGGAAATATATAATATAATATTATATATTATTAAAACAGGTGGGCCGGGCTGGCCCAGGTGACTAGGCCAGGAGAAACCCAGAAAATGACTTTCTCTTTTTTGGAGTGGGCTGGAACGGGTCTGGCCCATCCCAAAGGTTAATTATTTTGCAGACAGTTGCAGACTGTGGGGAGAAAGATGGAAGGCAACCTGGCGGAAGAGAAGGAGCCGCTGTCTAGGTGGCTGACAAGAGGCTGGTGGCGGCGTTGATGGAGAGCTTGGCTGCCGGAGTTACTACTGTGCAGGAAGAAGAAGTTTGCAGAGGAGAGAGAAAGGATGGTAGGAGAAGAGAGAGAGAGTCGCGGTGGCTGCTTGGCGGTTGTGGTGGCTTCCTATGGTGGAGCTGATGGTGAGAAGACCGGTGATGAGGGTGGTGGTGGCTAAAGGCCGCAGCGGAGAGAAAAAGAAGAGAGATGACAGTGGAGAAACCAGAAAAGCTGGTTTTTTTGCTTATTTTGGACCCGATTTTCTCCCCCTCCAGGCCATCAAACCCGCCTCTATTTATAGGCGGTGGAAGAGGGTAACCTCGTCTACACCGGGGTAAATTTTAGCCATTGATTCTGTTGGGAGAGATCTCAACCGTTGGCTCAAAGTAGGCATGATGCACTGTCAAATCTGCAGAAAAGGCTGCCTGAGTTGGCATGTTTAGGCCGCGTCGGCGCCGATTGGTTGTTATTCAGACTGAACTATTCACATGGAACTGTAGAGGAACAACTTAGGATCATTTTCGTGCAAGTTTGGTGAAATTTGGTGGACGTTAGGTGCATTAAATGCACCTGCAAAGTAGGTAACCGGACCAGCTTTACCCGGGTAAAAGAAGAAGACAATGAACAGTGACCACGCGTCGTCTGGTCCCCTTATTTTTTCTCTCAAAACAGCGTCGTTTTGAGTTTGAATTAGGGATTTAAACTGATTTTCAATTTAGTCCTCCAGCTTTCAATTGCTTTCAATTGAACCCCTAATAGACCCTAAACTTTTGATTTAATGCAATTAAGCCCTTGATGAAC